>Ga0302326_10005559_pt1 | contig 28737 bp, 33 predicted proteins | sample Palsa_T0_3_FD_202264 | JGI IMG/M metagenome (GOLD analysis project Ga0302326, IMG submission 202264) | Peat permafrost microbial communities from Stordalen Mire near Abisko, Sweden - Palsa_T0_3 | ecosystem: Environmental > Terrestrial > Soil > Palsa > Peat permafrost | place: Sweden: Abisko... | reverse complement strand
ACATGGAACGATCTCTAATCGAAGCCACGCTGGATTACTTCAAGGGCAACAAGCGGCGCGCAGCCGATGCGTTGGGCTGCAGCCTGAAGACGCTGTACAACAAGCTCAACGGATATTCACACAGCCAGGAGTGCGCGAACTCCTGATCGCGTTCACGGGGAGTCAAGCAACGTGTCTAGAGTATTGATCGCTGACGATCATGCAGTGGTTCGGGCCGGGTTCAAGCAATTTCTCGAGGCCGATCCTGGCATCAATGCCGTCGGGGAAGCCGCCAGCGGCAATGAGACGTTGGACCAATTGCGTGAACATGAATGGGATCTCGTACTGCTCGACATTCACATGCCGGACCGCAGCGGTCTGGATATCTTGAGGCATATTCAAACCGGTCACCCCAACGTCCGCGTACTGGTCATGAGCGGTCTGCCGGAGCAGCAATACGCGGTCAACGTGCTGCGCGCCGGAGCCAGCGGCTATCTGTCGAAGGACAGTGCCCCCGAGGAATTGATGAAGGCGGTGCGAACCGTGTTGGCCGGAAGACGCTACGTGAGCGCGGCTCTGGCGGAGATACTCGTAGCGGACCTTGACGGCGACCCTGATAAGCCGTTGCACGCGCGACTTTCGACGCGGGAATTCCAGATATTCTGCAAGCTGGCGGCCGGACGCGGCGTCTCGGACATCGCCAATGAGCTGAGCCTCAGCGTCAAAACCGTCAGCACCTACCGCAGCAGAATCCTCGAGAAGATGAGCTTCACGGCCAACGCCGACATTACGTCATATGCGTTGCGCAACGGACTCATTCAATAATTCGCCGTGCGTGAGAAAGGTCCTACACGATCACCTGCGATGCGCGGGGCCGCTTCATGCGGTAAAAGTCTATAAACTGCCACGGCCGACGTTACAGGTGAATGAAAATTATTACGGGCGCAATGATAATGGCTCAATCCTTGAGAGTCTTGTTGGTCGAAGACTCGAAGGTCTTGACCGAGCGGCTCACCGAGGCCATTCGGCAGATAGCGGACGTCGAACTGGTCGGCACCGCCGATACCGAAGCTGCCGCGTTGGCCGCCGTGAAACGGGAGCCCGTGGATGTGATCATCCTCGATCTGCATCTGAAACAGGGTACGGGCTTCGGGGTCATGCGCGCGCTGGCGACGACCCAACTCAAGCCGCGCATCATCGTGCTTACCAACTACGATCTGCCCGAATACAAGAATGCCGCGATTGCCTTGGGCGCCACGCACTTCCTCGACAAGGCGCGCGACTACGGCCGGCTGCCCGAAGTCCTTCACGAAATCTGCGCGGCGCATCTGTCGAAGCATTGATGCAGGGATAAATGGCGCGATAGCGCGATCGCAATGGTGCGATCAATAGCGCAACCGCAATAGCGCAACCGCGCAATGCAATCTCCATTCGCGCAATACGCAGCCGCGAATCGCGCGAGACCCTGTCATCCCCATCCCACATTCTCGTAACGAATACAGGGGCTGCGGCAATAAGTACATCGACGACAGGCACCCCCCGCCGAATCCACGCTACGGAGCGTGTTGCTGGTTAATTCTGCGTTGGCACGGAGCTTGCTCCGTGAGAAGTACGTGAACCCAGTTTGCCCGGCAAGCGCGGTCATCGCAAACACACAGGAGTAGCAAAATGAAAAGTCGGTCATCACCCATAACGAAAGGCGCGATCATTGCCGTCGCACTCGCCGCGACGCTGGCCGGTTGCGCCACCACGCCCATACCCAACGAGAAGATCGCCGTGGCCAAGGCATCGGTACAGCGCGCCGAACAATCGGGCGCACCGGAACTCGCGCCCGTCGAAATGGCGACGGCGCGCGACAAGTTGTCGCGTGCGGAAAAAGCCGCCGCGGATCGCGACGTCCAGCCGGCGACGGAACTCGCGGAGCAGGCGAATGTGGATGCGCAGCTCGCCGAAGCAACGGCGCAAGAGAAGAAATCGCATAAAGCAGCGACAGAATTCGACGCCAGCATGCAGGCACTGCGCCAGGAATCGCTGCGTAGCACCCAACCCGCTCAATAAGGAGAACCGCGATGAACGCAAGACTAATTACAGGAATGACGGCGGCGCTTGCCCTTGGCGCATGTGCGAGCGCGCCGCAACCCAATGCGGCGTTGGAAACCGCGCGCACGGAAGTGCAGTCCGCGGAAGCCGACCCCAACGTAAACCGCTACGCGCCGCTCGATCTGGACGCGGCGAAAAAGGACTTGGAGGTCGCCGAGAACGCTTATCAGCATCATGAAGATGCCCAGGTGGGACAGCCTGCGTACCTGGCCACGCAGCACGCACGGCTGGCGCGGGCGCACGCGGCCGCCAAGGCGGACGACGCGAGGGTCGCGGCGGGACAAGCCGAGCGCGATCAAATCATGCTGGCAGCCCGCACTCGTGAAGCTGAGAATGCAAAACTGGCGGCCGCCAATGCCAAACAGGAAGCAAACAGCGCAATCATCCAGCGCGACCAGGCGAATGAGGAGACGGCGCGCGTACAGGCGGAACTTGATCAACTCAAGGCCACTCCCACGCCGCGCGGCATGGTGATGACCCTGGGTGATGTGCTCTTCGACACAGGCCGCTCGGACTTGAAATCGGGTGCCAGCCGCAAATTGGATCAACTGGCGCAGTTCCTCGCGGAGCATCCCGACCGGCGCGTGCAGATCGATGGCTTTACAGACAGCGTCGGCACCGACGCATACAACGAGGAGCTGTCGCAACGCCGGGCGGACGCCGTCAAGGCCGCGTTGCTGAGCCGGGGAATCGATCCGTCGAGGATCGGCACCGAAGGTTATGGCAAGGCTTTCCCGGTTGCCAGCAACACCGACTCGGGCGGAAGGCAGTTGAATAGGCGTGTGGAGGTCGTGATCGGCGGCAACAACGGTACGCCGATTGCTCCACGCAGCTAGGCGGCAGCCAGGCGCGTAGGCGGCATCCAGGCGCGTGAGCACGAGACGGTAGATGACGGGAAAAAGAAGCGAGGGAGCCGGCTCCCTCGCTTCATGAAGCCGGCAGCATCCGCGCCATCGGAACCGTGGCGGTCAGTATGGTCCCCCCGGACGGAAAGCTGCGCACGTCCCAGCTGCCGCCGAGCCCGGTTATGCGGTGGCGCATTGAAGCCAGCCCGCTCGAAAGACCGTGCTGCAGGCGATTCGGCGGAATGCCCCGGCCGTCGTCTGAGATACGCATGAGAAGCACCTCGCCGTCTATCTCGATGTGCAGGTCGGCGCACTTGGCCTCTGCGTGTCTGAGTATGTTGGTCAGCGCCTCCTGGGCGACGCGGAACACACCGATGGACGCGTCCGGATTGAATTTGAGCTCGGACTCCGGGATGCTTTCCGTGCATTGCAACCCGGCGCGCCGGCAGGTTTCCTTGAACTGCCAACGCAGGGCGGTGAACAAACCCATGTTGTCGAGCAGCGTCGGGCGCAACTCTTCCACGACGCGCCGCTTCAAGTCCACGCCGGCGCTCAACGATTCGTGAATGCGCTTGAAGCGCTGCTCTATGTTGGGATCCGACGTGGGCAGGCGTTGCTGCAGCCAGGACAAATCCATTCTCGCGGCCACGAGCAGTCCGCCCAGTTCATCGTGCAACTCGCGCGATAGCGCGGATTTTTCCTGCTCGGAGACACCCTGCAGATGCGTCGTCAATGCGGCCAGATCCCTGGTGCGCGCTTCGACTTCCCGCTCCAATTCCTTTCTCTGATCGCGCAGCCCCGTGGCCTGGCGAGCGCGCCGCCGCATGTCAGCGAAGACCAGGGCGCTCGCCAAAAGCACCAAACCGACGTTCAACACGGCCCCTGAACCGGACACCCATCGCGACAGACGGTAATCCGATTCCCACCCGCGCGTAGCCGCCTCCAGCTTGAGGGCCTCCTTCATCCTCATTGCGGTTGCAACCTTGACGATGGCATCCATGGTGCGCCGGCCGGCGTCGGTGCCGACGTTGACCGACGGCGCCGCACCTTGTTTCGCATACAGTGCGACGCTGTCCTCGAGTTCCCCCAGCTTCCTTCCGGTCAAAAGCCGCAGGTCGCGAAATTCATTGCCGCCCTCATCGGACTCGTAGGTTTGATTCACCCGCTCGAGGGCGGCCACCACCGCCGGGACGCCCGCTCGGTATCGCTCGAGGTAGGCCTTCTCGCCGGTCAATAGGTAGCCGCGTTGCGCGGATTCGGCGTCCGTGATGGTCGCAACGAATTCGATCAGAGCTTGCTGGCGCAACAACGCGCCATGCACACGCTGATTGGCTGCATTGAGCCGCAGCTGTCCCGCGGCCGAAAGGAAGAAAAGACCGACCAGGAAACCGATCAGGAGCAGCGGCAGGGCGATATACCAGCGCCCGATCGCACCAAGCTCCTCGCCAAGAATTTTCATGTAAAGTGTAGACTGCCCGCGACGCCGCTTCGAAAAGTCTAACATGTGGGGACATTCCTACATGGACGGCGGGGCCGAACCGATTCCGTAAGCGCCGCGCGGCGCGCCATACTATGGCTTTGGAGGTGCGACAATGGAAAATAACGATGCGGCAGCCGACGCCCGGGCGAGCGGACGGAAACTGCGGGACGACTTCGGCGAGGGGCTGGACCACGTGAAATCGACGGCATCCTCCGAGATCAAAAATCTGATCGCGGACGTCGAAGAACTCATGTCGAGGATCTCCGACCTGAAGGATGCCGACGTCGTACGCGTACGCGGAAAGGTGCAGCGCGCGGTCGATGCGACGAAGCAAAGCTTGGCCGATGGCGCGGACGGATTGCGGCGCCGCGCGCAGATGGCTGCAGGCACCGCGGACCACTATGTGCGCGACAGCCCGTGGCAGGCGGTGGGCATCGCGGCCCTGGTGGGCGCGGTCGTGGGTATCCTAGCGACACGCCGTTCGTAGGCGGCGGGGAGTGCGCGGGCTGTGGTCCCTGCCGAAAGCGGCCCCGGCGCTGTTGCGGCATATTGCAGCTTATGTCGAGCTGGCTGCGTTGGACTTCTCGCGCGCACAGCGAGAAATCGGATTTCTATGCGTCGCCGCGGCGATCGCGGCGGCTTGTCTCATGTTCGGTTTGTTTTTCGGCTGTCTGGCCGTGATCGCCTATTACTGGGACACTCCCTACCGCGTGACCGCGATTGGCTGTCTGTGCGGGTTTTTTTTACTGCTGGCTGCCATCATGCTGATCTACGGCGTGAGATTGGCGCGCGCGCGCACGCCGTTTCTGGCCGATTTACGGCGTGAATGGCAGGAAGACAGGGTGATCCTCGAGCGCGCATTGTCTTCGGACGAGGAATGACGGGGGAATGATGGGGGTGAAGACCGAAGACGCAGATGCCCGCAGAGCGATCTTGGACAGATTGGCCCAGTCCCGTGAGGAGGTGCGCCAGGTGCTCGATCCGCCGCGCAGCGATGCCAACGGCGGCGATGCTGCGCAGGAGCCCGGCGGCGAATTTCCTCGCAGCCGCACCATGCGGGCGCTGCTGAGCAGCCGTGGCCTGGGGGCCATTGGTGCATTGGCGGGCGGCCTGCTGATCGCCCGGCCGACCCTGGCGCTGCGCGTACTGCGCATGGTGCCGGTGGGCACCGTCGGCAAAATGATCATCGCCAAGGCCATAGCCGGGTTGCGCGCCAAGCGCGAACCCTAACCCAGTGTGATCTTCCCTAAACCTAGTGTGACCTTCCTACCCTAGTGTGACCTTGCCGTAGTGATAGCGGCCGTCGTCGACGAGCGCGATCTCACAAACCTCCCCCTGAAGTTCCTGCCCATCGAGAGTCGCCTGCATGCGACCCTTGCGCGCGCCGCGCGCGTTCTTGATTTCGATGCGATAGCGCGAGCTGCCATGCTTGAAGGTCAGTTCGAACCCGCTCCACGCGCGCGGTATGCACGGGTCGATGCTCAAGTTGCGACCGCGCAGGCTGATGCCGAGTATCGACTCGATGCCGGCGCGGTACATCCATCCGGCGGACCCCGTGTACCATGTCCAGCCGCCTCGGCCGATGTGGTCCGGCGCGCTATAGACATCGGCGCAGATCACGTAGGGTTCGACCTTGTAGCGATGAATCCCCGCGCGCGTGCTGGCGTGATTGATGGGATTCAGCAACGAGAACAGATCGGCGGCGCGGTCGCCGTTGCCGAGCATCGCGAATGCGATAACCGACCATACTGCGGCGTGCGTGTACTGGCCGCCGTTCTCGCGCAGTCCCGGCGGATAAGCTTTGATGTATCCCGGATCGTGCGGAGTATGGTCGAACGGCGGGGTAAACAATTTGATGAGCCCATCGCTGCGGCTCACCAGCTGCGCGTTGACTGCCGACATGGCGCGCGCAACGTGCCCAGGTTCGCCCGCGCCGGAGATGACCGCCCAAGATTGGGCAATCGAATCGATTCGGCATTCGTCGCTCGTTACCGATCCCAATGGCGTGCCGTCATCGAAATAGCCGCGTCGATACCAGTCCCCATCCCAGGCTTCGCGCTCGATCGCTTGCTGCAGCGCGAAGGCGTGTTTGCGCCAATCCGCTGCCTTGACGGTTTGCCCGCGCCTTTCCGCCAAGGGCGCGAAGCGCAGCAGCGCGGCGTGCAAAAACCACGCAAGCCAGACGCTCTCGCCGCGGCCCTCGGCGCCCACCCGGTTCATGCCGTCGTTCCAGTCGCCGCTGCCGAACAGGGGCAGGCCGTGCGTACCGATTGCCAGACTGCAATCGAGCGCGCGCACGCAGTGCTCGAACAAACTCGCCGGACTCAGCGAGGCGGGCGCGGCAAATTCCTCGTGTTGATCCGCCCTCAAGGGTTCGCCTGCGAGAAACGGGACTTGCTCGTCGAGCACTGCGAAGTCTTCCGTGACCTCCAGATAGCGGGCCACGACGAACGCGAGCCAGATGCGATTGTCGGATATGCGCGTCCTGATGCCCTGACCCGTGGTGGGCAGCCACCAATGCTGCACATCGCCCGCGGCGAACTGGCGCGCCGCCGCGCGCAGGATGTGCGCGCGCGCGGTCGCCGGGGCCGAGACGCAGAGGGCCATGACGTCCTGCAGCTGGTCGCGAAACCCATAGGCGCCGCTCGATTGATAGAACCCGGTGCGGGCCCACACGCGGCAGGCCAGGGTCTGATATAGCAGCCAACCGTTCAGCAATATGTCCATGGAACGGTCGGGCGTCTTTACCTGCACGACGCTCAATGTACGGTCCCAGAAGTCCGTGACTTCCTTGAAGACGGCGTCGAGATCGGCGGCCCGGTAGCGTTCGATGAGGACTTTCGCCGCCGCCGCCGATTGCTCCACGCCGATCAGCAGCATGAGCTCGATGCTTGCCTCCGGCGCCAATTCGACGGTTGTCTGCAGGGCGCCGCAAGGATCGAACCCGGCGCCGACACGGTTGCCGAGCCCCTCGAGACCCAACAGCGCCGCCGGCTCGGCCAGCGAACCGTGGCGGCCGATGAACTCGCCGCGATCACCCGTGAATCCCTGCTGCAGTCCCTGCAAGTCCATGAATGCGACTTGCGAGGGAAAGTCCGAACTCCAGGGATTGCGGGCCAGCAGCGCGCCGGTCGTGGGTTCCACGCTCGTAATGACGAAGGGCGCGGCGCGGCTGCGCAGATTACCCAGCACCCATTCGACGTAGTGGGTGATCGAAAGCCGGCGTTGTTCGCCGCAAAGATTGACGATCTTCAGCCGTGCGATCTTGATCGGATCCTCTAGCGGCACGTACTGCAGCAGCCGCAACGAAATGCCGTGCGAAGCATGTTCGGTCGTGGTGTAGCCGAAGCCATGCCGAACGACGTAGGTGAAGGAGGCCTCACGGATCGGCAGCGCGGTGGCGCTCCAAAGATCTCCCGTCTTCTCGTCGCGAACGTATATAGCCTCCGCGGGTGCGTTGCTGACGGGATCGTTGCACCACGGCGTGATTTGGTTCTGCTGGGCGTTCAGCGACCAGGTGCTGCCCGTACCATCGGTCGAGGCGAGAAATCCGAATTGCGGATTGGCGATCACGTTCACCCACGGCGCAGGCGTCCAATGCCCGTCGCCGAGGGTCACCACGTACTCGCGGCCGTCGGTCGAGAATCCGCCCAAACCGTTGAAGAAGTCCAGCGCGGGCGAGCCCCGCTGCGCATCCACCTGCGAGGCCGCCTCCGGAGTTTCACGGCGCAGCCGCCGCCGCGGCGCAGCTTCCAGGGGCCAGCTTGCCTGCTCGCGCAGCGAGCCGCGCCGGCTGTCGAAAATTGCGCGAGCCGCGGTCAGCAATAGCGTCAGTGTTGCCGCGGGCAACGGCTGGCGCAACAGAACGATGTTTCCGCCGGCAATCGCCGTGGAATCCACGGGCCGGGCTTTCGCTTGCTCGACCAGAGCCTGTAGCGCGGCATGCTGCACTTCGCCGTCGCTGGATTCGTCATTGAGAATGACCAAATCGATGGTGAGTCCTTTGCAGCGCCAGTATTCCTGGGCGCGCAGCAGTTCCTCGACCATGGTGCTGCCCGAAGCGGTCGCTGTCCGGATGAGCACGATCGGCAGATCTCCGGAAATTCCCTGGCTCCACAAGCCCGGAGGTCCCAGTTGATTGCCGGCCAGTACCTCGCCCGGGGCGCGCAAAGACGGGTCGATATACAACGCCCGATTCGCGATGTCCTGGAACAGCGTCGCCTCGCCGCCGTCAACCTTCTGCTGCCGCAAGACATCCTGGGCGGCAGCGCCGGCGGCCATCTTGACTCGATCGAAGGCACCGGTGTCCGCGAACTTGCCCGCCAGCCCCAGGGCGGCGTCTCGCGAGGCGGCGACTCCCGTCCAGAACGCGACGCGCGCCGTCTGGCCCGGCTCGATCCGCACGCGCCGCCTCAGCGAAATCACGGGGTCCAGCACGGTACCCACCGTATTCGAAAGCGGCCTGGCATCCACCACCGATACTGCGGTACGCACATCGTGTCCACGCCCGAGAAAGCGAGCCCGGTCCGTCTCGAACTGCACGCTGCCGATGGCGGATCCGTCGAGCGTGCTGAAATGCGTCGCCCAAACCCGCAGTTCGCCCGCGTCCCGCGGCCTGCGTGTCGCCAGCAACGCACCGCGCTCGGCGGCGAAATCCGTCTGCACGAACATTTTGGAAAATGCCGGGTGTGCTGCGTCGCCGCCCGCCGGAGCAAGCACCATTTCCGCATAGCTCGTGAGTTCGATTTCACGCGCGGTTCGCGCATGATTGGTCAGCGACACGCGGCGTACTTCGACGTCATCCTCGCTGCACACGAGGACTTCGAGCAACGTGGATATCGCCCCGTCCTTGCGGAGGATTTCCGCGCGATCCTCGTGGAAATTCACGCCGTAGCTTTCCGGTTCGACACCGGCAGGTTGGTAGCCCGCCGACCAGACGCGTCCCTCGTGCACATCGCGCAGGAAGATGTAGCTGCCCCAGGGATCGCAGGTCGGGTCCTCCCGCCAGCGGGTCACGGCGATATTGCGCCATTTGCTGAAGCCTGAGCCGGCGGCCGTCAGCATTACCGAGTAGCTGCCGTTGGACAAAAGGTGCGTGCGCGGCGGACTCTGATGAGGAGAATCGAAATGACGCGGTATGGTCAACTATTCACCGTCGCGATGCTCATCCAGACGAGATGGGGAGGCATAATGATAGCGTAGGACCAGCAGAGCCGCCGCGCACATCTGCAGCCAACCCCACCATGGCGCGCGAGCGGCCAGCACGACCCATAGCACGCCCGACAGCCACAACACGACGGCGGCCAGCAGGGTGTCGCGGTACCGGGCGCTGCGGCGCATTTCCGCCCGCAATGCATTAAAGCCCATTGCCTCCGGGGGCTGTCTGCCGCCGTCGCGCACAGCCTCCTGCAACAGCCGCGGAACTTCCCGCAAGGTCAGAAGCGCATCCGGCCAATGGCGGCGGATCTCTGCAAGCATGGTGCGTGGACTGGTGCGTTCGCGCATCCAAGCCGCGAGAACCGGGCGTGCGGTCTTCCACAGGTCGAGATCCGGATACAATTCGCGTCCCAAACCCTCTATGTTGAACAAGGTTTTCTGCAGCAGGATCAGCTGCGGCTGCACCTGCATGTCGAAGCGCCGCGCCGTCTCGAACAATCGCAGCAGCACCTGCGCGAACGAAATCTCCTTCAGCGGCTTGTTGAAGATGGGTTCGCATACGGTGCGCACGGCCGATTCGAGTTCATCCGCGCGGGTGCCGCGCGGCACCCAGCCGGATTCGATGTGCAACGCTGCAATCCGCGCATAATCGCGATCGAAGAAGGCCAGGAAATTTTCCGCCAGGTAGTGCTGGTCGCGCGGCTGCAGCGTTCCAACTATGCCGAAATCGACCGCCGCGTAGCGCGGATGCTTCGGGTCATCCACTTGCACGAAGATGTTGCCCGGATGCATGTCTGCGTGGAAGAAGTTGTGGCGGAACACCTGGGTGAAGAATATCTCGACGCCATTCTCCGCAAGTTTCGCAATATCCGTGCCGCGCGCGCGCAATTCCTCGACCTGGCTGACGATGATGCCGTGGATGCGCTCCATGACCATGACATTGGTGCGGCAGTAGTCCCAATACACCACCGGCACGTACAGCAGCGAGGAGCCGGAGAAGTTACGCTTCAATTGCGCCGCGTTGGCGGCTTCGCGCATCAAATCCAATTCGTCGAGAATGGTCTTGCGGTATTCGCGCACCACTTCGACGGGCCGGACGGGCCGCGCATCCACCCAGTAGCGGTCGGCCAGTTCCGCCAGTGCCGCCAGCACTTCGAGATCCAGATCGATGACCTCGCGCATGCCGGGGCGCAAAACCTTGACCACGACATCGCCGCCTTCTTGGAGGGTGGCGGCGTGAACCTGGGCTATGGAAGCCGCCGCCAACGGCACCGTCTCGAAGCTCGAGAAAACCTCGCCCAGCGGCCGGCCATAGATTTTCTCGAGCATCGCGCTCGCGATCTCTCCCGGAAAGGGCGGCACGCGGTCCTGAAGTTTCGCGAGTTCATCGGCGATATCGACCGGCAGAAGATCGCGTCGCGTCGACAGTGCCTGGCCGAACTTCACGAACACCGGTCCCAGTTCCTCGAGCGCCAGGCGCAATCTGGCCCCGCGCGTCGCACCGGCGCTGCGCTGAAACCAGGTCCACGGCGAGGCGTAGCGCAGGAACCGCACGGGCCGATATAGATGCGTCGCGCGCACGAAATCGTCGAGCCGGTGTCTGACCAGCGCACGCTGGATCTGCAGGAGTCTGGCGAGCACGCGAAGGCGCATCACCCGCCACCCTGCAGGCGACGCTGCAAACCTTGCAGACGCGCCTCCACCCGATCGGCGGCCTCTCGAACCTGATCGACGCCGTGCAGGAACTCCTCGACTTCCGGTCTCGACACCAGGTCGCGGCTTTCTTCCTTGAGGTATTCCGCAATGTTCTCGCCGATCACCCGGTGCGTGCGCCGCGCCCAGGCGATGGCGCCGCCGGCCAGTCTCGACACGGCGCGCGCCGGCGCATCGCCGATCCAACGCGACAATTCCTCTTCCCAGTCGGGTCGTGCAGCGATGAATAACTGGCGATACAGATTGGCGATCTCGGCGTCGCCGCGAATGGTGACGCCCGGGGAGCTCGAAGCGGCGGAAGGGGCGCCGAGGCCTAAGGCCAGCAGCCCCCGCGCCGAGCCGCTGATGACGGCGTCGGCCGGCGCGGCGGCGCCCGGCGCGCCGGCCGGCGATACACCGCGCGGCGTTTCTTCACCGGCCAACAATGCCAGGCGCCCGTTCTGCACTAGGGCGCGCACGCTGATGATTCCCTCGACTTCGATTTGCAGGCTGGTCGAATTCAGGCGGCGCGCCAGCTCCGCCGCCTGCGAAGATGCGTCGATGTTGCGGTTCAACATGGCTTCGGCCGAAGCCAGCCATGGCGCGGTGGCGGGCACGTCAGATCTTGTAGCCGCGATGCACGGCAACGATACCGCCCGCGAGGTTGTGGTACCGCGACTGGCCGAAGCCCGCGTCGCGCAGCATGCCAAGCAGAGTTTCCTGGTCCGGGTGCATGCGTATCGATTCCGCCAGGTATCGATAGCTCGCCGCGTCGCGCGCCACCATCTGTCCCAAACGCGGCAACACTTTGAAGGAGTAAGCGTCATACAGCGGCTTCAATCCAGGCGCCTGCGGTGTGGAGAACTCCAGCACCAGCAGTTGACCGCCCGTCTTGAGCACCCGGTGCATCGACGCGAGCGCCGCAGCCTTGTCGGTGACGTTGCGCAACCCAAAGCCGATGGTTACGCAGTCGAAGCTGTTGTCGGGAAACGGCAGCCGTTCCGCATCCGCCAATATGCACTCGACATTGCCCGCGAAACCCGCATCCAGCAGCCGATCGCGTCCTAACTCGAGCATGTTCTGGTTGACGTCCGACAGCACCACGTGTCCGGTCTTGCCCACCTGTCGCAGCATTCCTGCGGCCAGATCACCCGTCCCGCCGGCCACATCCAATGCGTGCTGGCCGGTTCGCAAGCCGGTCAAAGACAGGACAAAACGCTTCCACAGCCGGTGCGCGCCGAAGGACATCAGATCGTTCATCAGATCGTATTTCGGGGCTACCGAGGCGAATACGGAGCGTACCCGTTCGGCCTTTTCGGTCCTCGCAACCTGCTCGAATCCAAAATCGACCTTACTATCGGAATCCGCCATAGTGCCTCGCCGATGTCCGAGGACATTGTAGCCGACTAACGATCCGAGCTTGGCGGCCGTAAGGGTGCTGCCCGAGCTTCGGCGCAGCGCTCGAGATAGCGCGCCCAGTTGGCCCGGGCGTTCAGCCCTAGTTCGTGCAGCAGGCTCCAAGAGTAGAGTCCGGTGTCGTGTCCGTCGTCGAACATGAGACGTAAAGCATAGTTGCCCACGGGTTCGACGGCGGTGATGCCGACGTTTTCCTTGCCGACCTGCAGCACGCCTTCGCCGCCCCCATGCCCCTTCACTTCCGCGGAGGGCGAGAAGACTCGCAGGTATTCGAACGTCAACTCGAATTTGGCGCCGTCATCGAACGCGACCTCCAACAGCCGAGACGCCGTACGCAGCTTGATGTCGGTCGGCCGGGGGGAACTCACAAGATGTACCGCGACAAATCCTCGTTCTTGGCCAGTTCGCCGAGATTGCTTTCGACATATTGCCGATCGACCAGCACATGAGTGCCGCTGCGATCCGCAGCATCGAACGATACGCTCTCCAACAGGCGCTCCATTACCGTGTGCAGGCGCCGGGCGCCGATGTTCTCCGTGCGCTCGTTGACTTCGAAGGCTACTTCGGCGAGCCGTTGCACGCCGGAATCGGCGAATTCCAGGTGCACTCCCTCGGTTTGCAGCAACGCGGCGTATTGGCGGCATAGGGAGGCATCCGGCTCGGTCAGTATGCGCACGAAATCGCCGACCACGAGGGCGTTCAACTCGACGCGGATGGGCAGTCTGCCCTGCAGTTCCGGAATCAGGTCGGAAGGCTTCGACATGTGGAAGGCGCCCGACGCGATGAACAGTACGTGATCGGTTTTCACCGAGCCGTACTTGGTGCTCACCGTGCAGCCCTCCACCAGCGGCAAGAGGTCGCGTTGCACACCCTCGCGCGAAACGTCCGCACCGGCGGTTTCCTGGCGCCGGGCGATCTTGTCGATCTCATCGATGAAAACGATGCCGTTCTGCTCCGCGTTCTCGACGGCGCGCAGCTTGAGCTCGTCCTCATTGATCATCTTGGCGGCCTCTTCATCGACCAGCAGCTTCAAGGCCTCCTTGATCTTTACCTTGCGCTGCTTGGTGCGGCTGGCCCCCAGGTTCTGAAACATGCCCTGCAATTGCTGGGTCATCTCCTCCATGCCGGCGGGCGCCATGATTTCCACGCCGAGCGGCATGGCGCGCACGTCGATCTCGATCTCGCGGTCATTGAGATCGCCCTCGCGCAGCATTTTTCGAAATCGCTGCCGGGTCTCGCCGTCGCGCGTCCCCGTCTCGCCCGTGAAGCCGGCCTGGGCTCTGGGCAGGAGGATGTCGAGGACACGTTCCTCCGCCGCATCAGCGGCGCGGTGGCGAACTTTGCCAATCTCCTCTTCCCGTGTCATTTTGACGGAGATATCTACCAGATCCCGGACGATCGAATCCACTTCGCGACCTACGTAGCCCACTTCGGTGAATTTGGTCGCCTCGACCTTGACGAAGGGCGCTTTCGCCAGCCGGGCCAGGCGCCTGGCGATCTCCGTTTTGCCCACACCAGTTGGGCCGATCATGAGGATGTTTTTCGGCGTGATCTCAGGCCGCAGAGCTTCAGCGACCTGCTGGCGCCGCCAGCGGTTGCGAAGCGCAATCGCCACCGCTCGCTTGGCGGCTTTCTGGCCGACGATGTGCTTGTCGAGTTCTTCGACGATCTCACGAGGGGTCATTTGCGACATGCGGGCTAGAGCCTAACAGACCCCTAAAGTTCCTCGATGGTCAGATTGCGATTGGTGTAAATGCAGATGTCCGCCGCTATGTTGAGCGAACGCTCGACGATTTCTCGCGCCGGCATGCTTGCTTGCATGAATGCCAGGGCCGCGGCTTGTGCGAAACCTGCGCCGGAACCGATTGCGATCAAATCGTGCTCAGGCTCTATGACGTCGCCGGTGCCCGAAATGACGTAGGTGTTTTCCATATCCGCCACGCACAATAGCGCCTCCAGGCGGCGCAAGCTGCGATCGCTGCGCCAGTCCTTGGCCAATTCGATGGCGGCGCGCGTCAAGTTGCCGAACTTTTCGAGTTTCGCCTCGAAGCGCTCGAACAGAGTGAAGGCGTCGGCCGTGCCTCCGGCAAACCCGGCCAGCACCTTGCCGCCATACAGGCGCCGCACTTTACGCGCGTTGGATTTCATCACGCTCTGGCCCAGCGTGACCTGACCGTCGCCGCCGATGGCGACGCGGCCGTCCCGCCTTACGGCCAGAATGGTCGTGCCGTATATGCGCTCGGGATCGTGTCTCATGTATTGCCAGCTTGGGGTCGATCGCAGGGCGTTTCAAGCACGCTCAAGGCCGGCGGCGCGCCCGTGGGTGGGCGCTTTCGTAAACACTCGCCAGATGATTGAAATCCAGATGAGTATAGATCTGTGTCGTGCCGATATTGGCATGTCCGAGCAATTCCTGGACCGCCCTGAGGTCGCCGCTCGACTCCAGCAGGTGCGTGGCGAACGAATGGCGAAACATGTGCGGATGCAGGTGCATGTGCAGGCCGCGGCGGCGCGCCCAGGCTGCGACGCGCAATTGCACGGATCGAACCGACAGCGGCCGTCCGTTGCGGCCGAGGAATACGGCGTCGCGTTCCCCGCCCCGCGCGGCGCCGGGCCTCGCAATCAACCGTGCGCGAAGCTCCAACCACTTCGCGAGTGCGGTCTGCGCATGCTTGCCGATCGGCACGATGCGCGTCTTGCTGCCCTTGCCCATGACTCGAACCGTCCGGTCGCGAAGATCGAGAGCCGTCAAATCCAATCCAACCAGCTCGCTGAGACGCAAGCCGGAGGAATAGAACAGCTCCATGATGGCCTTGTCGCGCACCGACAGGGCATCATCGGCGCGAAAATCCAGCAGGCGCCCCATTTGATCCGCATCCAGCGTTGCGGGGAGCCGTTTCTTCGCCTTCGGCGCACGCACGTCCAGGGCCGGATTGTGCAAGGCCGAGTTTTCCCGCTGCAGATAGCCGAAGAAGGTGCGCGCCGCCGACAGGCGCCGTTGTACGCTGCGCGGCGAGAGTCCGCCGGCGTGCTCCGAGGCCGCGAAGCTGCGCAGATGAGGATTTTCCAGATTGTCCCAGCGATCATGCCGGCGGCGGTCGCAGAATGCGGCCAAGCGCTCCAGGTCGCGGCGATAGGCCGCCACGGTATGGCTGCTCATGCGCCTCTCGAGCGCGAGGTGCGATAAGAATTTATCGATGCATTCGCGCTCGCCCGCGTCCACGCCGGGATCTATCCGCGCATGAGCGCGTAAGTCACGAGTTCACCGATACGCGACAGGAACTCGGTGCTCATGGCCGGATGGAAGCGATCGGCGTCGCTGGCTCCAATCGCGAGGATTCCGAGGGAGCCTTTCGCGCCCAACGGCGTGAGCGCGACCGAGCCGATCTCGACCGAGTCCTTTCCGAACAGATAGTCGCGCTGCGCGTCGCGCACCTGTCCGCAGCGCGGTTTGGCGCCGCTCAACAGCGAATCGAAGGTCCGAATCGCCTCATCGGCGGCGCTTGCGGCCCGCAAGAATCGGCCGGCCTGCGGCTCGAGCGCGCGTGCGTCTTCGATAAACAGCACCAACACCGAATGCATTGCCTCGAAATCCTCGCGCAGCGAAGTTTCTATCGCATTGATCGTGTCGAGCGGCGTACGCGCCTGGATCAACCTCTGGCTCAAGCGATGTATGCGATCGGCCAGCGTGTCGTTGGCTCTGGCGACGTCGACGAGCTCCTTGAGTTTGCGCTCCAGCGACTGATTGCGTTCGCGCAGCACCTCGACCTGGCGCTCCACCAGGCTCACGGTGGCGCCCGAATCGCGGATATGCGGCAGCCGCAGCTTGGTCAGCAGCGAAGAATTGCGTTCGAAAAAATCCGGAAACGACTGCAGGTAGTCCGCGACACTGACGTCGTTGACCACATCCTGCTTGATCCCGCGCGCCTGACTCGTCATTGTTTAACTCCCGTAAATCGCGTTAAGTCGACAGAACCCGTGAACACCGTCGTCGCCGGTCCGGTGAGCCACACATGATGGCCGATGCCGGCCCAGGACACCGACGAGGTGCCGCCCGGCAGATCGATCTGCACTTCCGCTTCCAACAGTCCCCAGCGCCGCCCGACGGCCACGGCAGCGCAAGCTCCGGTACCGCACGCCAGGGTTTCTCCCGCACCGCGCTCGAACACGCGCAGCGAAATATGGCGCGGACCGATGATTTGCATGAAGCCCACATTCACGCGCTGCGGGAAATCCGCGTGTGTCTCCATGCCGGGGCCGAGACGCGCCACCGGCGCTGTGCGCGTGTCGGGGACGCGCAGCACCGCGTGCGGATTGCCCATCGACACGGCGCCGATCTCATGCACGGAGCCGTCGACCGCGAGTGTGTAGGTGAGCGACTCCTGCGCGGCGCGCATCGGCAGCGATCGCGGATCGAAATTCGGAACACCCATATCGACAGATACCATGCCATCTTCGCGCACGCGAGCACGAACGTTGCCGCCGGGACTGCCCATGATGAGTTCCCGTCCCAATTGCGGCGCGCGTGCATACAGCAGTGCGGCCACGCAGCGCGCGCCATTCCCGCATTGTTCGACCTCGGTGCCGTCGGAATTGAAAACCCGGTAGAAGGCGCGGCAGTCGGCATCGCGCGGCGACTCCAGCATCAACGCCTGATCGAATCCAACACCCAGGTGGCGATCGGCGAGTGCGCGCAGCAGATTCGAATCGAAGCGAGCGGCAGCGACGGAGGCGGGGGCGTCGAACACCAAAAAATCGTTGCCCAGCCCCTGCATCTTCAGAAACTCGATGCGCATGCGCAGAGCATAACTGATGCGGCCATCCGCCGCGAGAGTAAACAACGTGGCGAATCCGCGCGCAGGGGTTGCGCAAAGAGCGCTTTAGGTTCTACCTTACCCTCGACAAACTCGGGATCGGGGGATTATGCGACACATAATGGTTTTGAACGCGAAGGGTGGTTGCGGCAAGAGCACTCTGGCGACCAACATGGCGGTGTTCTTCGCACGCGAGGGTCGCCAAGTGTGCATTGCCGACTACGATCCGCAACGCTCCAGCCTCGATTGGGTCGCGCAACGTCCGGCTGATCTACCCGCCATAAGCGCCGTGCCCGCCTTCGACGACGGGCTGCGCAGCGTGCCGCGCAACACGGACATCCTGATCATCGACGCTCCGGCACGCGTACGCGGCATGGAGCTCAACGAGTTGGTGCGGCGTGCCGAAACCATCCTGGTGCCGGTACTCCCATCGAGCATCGATATGAAGGCGTGCAGCCATTTCATGAGCGAGCTGCTCGAGATCGGCAAGGTCTCGCGCAGACAGGCGCGACTGGCAGTGGTCGCGAACCGGGTGCGCGAGAACACCTTGGTGTTCGAGGAACTGGACCAATACTTGAGCAAGCTCAAAGTGCCTTACCTTGGCTGTTTGCGCGAAGCGCAGAACTATGTACGCGCCTACTCGCGCGGCATGGGTGTGCTCGAACTGCCGGAGTATCTAGCGTGGCCCGATTGGAAGCAGTGGCAACCGATCAGCGAATGGTTGGACAGCAAGCGCAGCCAGCCCGCATGAAGCTTTGCGAGTCCGCGTAGTCAATTCGGACCGCGGCTTCGAAGTCGCGCGCCAACAGTCGGTGTTGGAGGCTGCGTTGGGAGCGTCTTGGAAGCTGCCGCACGGCTGCAAAGGCGGTAATTGCGGGTTGTGCAAGGCACGCCTGGTGAGCGGCGAGGTTCATTATCCGAATGGCCGGCCCGTAGGTCTGAGCGAGGCCGAAATCGGCTCCGGATATATTTTACTGTGTCAGGCGAGAGCCCGATCGGAACTCGAGCTCGAGCTGAACGAGATTCGCCCCGCGCACGAGCGCGGAGCGACCCGTCTGCCTTGCCGAATCGAACGAGCAGTACCGATGGCCCACGACGTGATGCGCGTGCTGCTGCGCCGGCCGCCCGCCGTGGACTTCGTCTTCGAAGCGGGTCAATACGTGGACGTCCTGTTGAGCGATGGCAGGCGCCGCAGTTTCTCCATCGCCTCTCCGCCGCACGACTCGCGACTGCTGGAATTGCATGTGCGGCGGGCGGGAGCAGGCGGGTTTACGGAATGGCTGTTCGGCGCGGCCGTGCAAGATGCTCTGATCACCATCGAAGGGCCGCTTGGTCAATTCTACTTTCGCGAAGCGGCGTCCGACCTGAAGCCGCTGCTGCTCATCGGCGGCGGTACCGGCATTGCGCCGCTGCTCAGCATCCTGCGCCACCTCATCGAGAACGGCATGGAGCGGGAGCTGATTCTGTACTGGGGCGTGCGCGGCACACGCGACTTGTATGCGCACTCCACCATTCTTAAGCTGCGGGCCCGCGCGCCGCACATGCGTTACGTGCCCGTGATCTCGGAGCCGGAGTCGGCGTGGGCAGGCAGGACCGGATTCGTGCATGCGGCCGTACTCCAAGATTTCGCGCACCTCGGCGCCCACGATATCTATGCGGCGGGACCGCCGGCAATGATCGAGGCATTGCGCTGCGAGTTCCCGAGTCATGGGGCCGCCCTCGACCGCCTGTACTGGGATTCGTTCGATTACGCTTCCGACTCGCTCGAGCGCCAGCGCAGCAGCGCCGCAACCAAGTCTTGATCCTCGGCCGACGCCGCCGTGAGCAAGGGTGCGCCCAGACCGCGCCCGCGCAGACCAGCCGCTACGCGCTCCCCGGGCACGAGCCAATGGACTCTTTGGAACTGCGCGCGCAGCGTATCCGGCACGACGTCGAGCAAGTGGCTGCCGACATCCAGGCTGGTCGCGGTGATCACGTGCAGCCGACCGGCCGCCAACTCTTCCTGTACGACGGCGAGTTGCGCCGCGCTTGGGGTGGCGGGAATGCGTCGATAGACGTCGATTGCGCGCACATCCGCGCCGCGCCGGGTGAGTTCCTCGGCGAGCATCCCCCGCCCACCCGCGCCCTTGATCAAGAGAATGCGCCGCGCGGACGGGTGCTCGAGCCCGGGGTGAGCCAGCAGCGCCTCGGAGTCGAATCCGCGTTGAGGCTGCACGGCCACCTCGTATCCGGATTCATTCAACGCGCGTGCCGTCGCCGGGCCGATGGCGGCCAGTGTCAGATCGCGCCTTTGCTCGAGCAGGGCGCTGCCGAATCGAACGGCGTTGGCGCTGGTGAAGACGATGATGTCGAACGTATCGAGCGCTCCGATGCTCACGCCCGATTTGCGCCCATCGCCGCACGCTTCGATTTCGATGGCCGGCAGCCGCAGGGTACCGGCGCCCAATGCCTCGAGCCGCCGGCATAGAGGCCCCGCCTGCTGCTCGGCTCTGGTAACGAGGACGCCGATGCCATGCAGCGGTCCCATGTCAGACCTCGCGCAAACGCTCGAGCAAATCGGCAGCACCCGCTGCCAACAAGCGTTCGGCGAGCTGCTTGCCCAGCGAGTTCGCCTGTCCCGCGCCGCCTTGAATGGAGCCGCGCAGCAGCCGCGAACCATCGGGCTCCGCCACGAGCCCTGCCAGGCTCAATTGATCCGCATGCAGCTGCGCGTGCGCTGCGATGGGCGATTGACAGCTGCCGCCGAGGCGCTCGGCGAAGGCGCGCTCGGCTTCCAGAACGCGGCGCGTTGCGTGATCCTCGAGCGGCTGCAGCAGCTCACGCGTGCGCACATCCTCGTCGCGGCACTCGATGCCGATGACGCCCTGCCCAACGGCCGGCAGACAAACCTCGGGATCGAGTCGAACGGTGATGCGCGATTCCAATCCAAGGCGCATCAGGCCCGCACAGGCCAGCAGGATGGCATCGAGATCGCCGGAGTCGAGCCGGCGCAGGCGCGTGTCGACATTGCCGCGCAGCGCTTCGATGGAGAGATCCGGCCTTGCAGCATAAAGCTGTGCCTGGCGGCGCAGGCTGGAGGTGCCGACACGGGCGCGCGCTGGTAGATCCTCCAGGCAGGCAATGCCGCCGGCGGCGACAAGTGCATCGCGCGCATCGGCACGCTTGAGCACCGCGGCGATCTGAAATTCGTCAGGTACTTCGGCCGGGACGTCCTTCATGGAATGCACGGCGATGTCGGCGCGCCGCTCATGCATCGCGACCTCGAGTTCCTTGATGAACAGACCTTTGCCGCCGATGGCGGCAAGGCTGCGGTCTTGAATTCGGTCGCCCAGAGTGGTTATAGGCACCAGCTCGATGTCGAGGCCCGGATGGGCGCGACGCAGAAGGGCCGCAACATGCTCGGCCTGCCACAGTGCCAGCTTGCTCTTGCGCGTGGCAATGCGCAGCCCGGCTTGCGCGCTCACTTCGACTCGGGCAACTCGGGATAGAGCTTGGTTTTCAATCTGTAGATCGCCGAGATGTCTTCATCGCCGAAGCCCTGCGCGATCAGTTTCTCGTATTGCTCCAAGGTCGATTCCACCACCGGCAGCGCGGCGCCGCGCAGCGCCGCCATGTCGCGGCAGATGCGCAGATCCTTGTCGTGCAAGCGTACGCGGAAGCCGGCGGGAAAATTATTGTTGGCCATGAACGGCGCGCGGTTCACGAAATACCAACTCGAGCCGGCGCCTTTGCCCAGCACGTCGATGACGCGATTGAGCGGCAGGCCCTCGGCATGCGCGAATGCCATGGCCTCGCCGACCGCCTGGATGATGCCGGCACACATGATTTGATTGGTGGCTTTGGCCGCCTGCCCCAACCCGCTGCGGCCCATGTAGGCCACCGCCTTGCCCATCTTCTCCAAGATCGGCTGCGCACGCTCGAAGACGGCCTCATCGCCGCCCACCATGATGGCCAGCGTCGCCTGGCGGGCACCCTCCACGCCGCCGCTGACCGGGCAATCAAGAAAGCCCACGTTGAGCGCCTCGAGCCTAAGATGGATTTCACGCACCGTGGTGGCCGCCACGGTCGAGCAGTCCATGACGATCATATTGGGGCTCAATCCAGGCTCGAGACCCGTGATCACGGATCGCAAGTCATCATCGGCGGACACGCAGATCACCACTGCCTCGCAGTTGCCTGCCAGCTCCTCGAGACTCTTGAACGCAATGACTTTGAGTTCGGCGGCCAACGCCGTGGCCTTATCGGCGCTGCGGTTCCACACGCCGGTGAGCAGCCCCGCGCGATGCAGGCTTCGAGCCATGTGAGCGCCCATCGCGCCCAATCCAACAAAGCCTGTCTGCATACGCCGATCCTCGAGCTCATGGTTGCCAGCGCTCAAGGGTAAGGCTTTGCGCCGTCAACGGCAAAGCCGTGCCGGGCGGGTCGCCCGAAGCGGAGTCAGCGGTGAGCGGGAGTCATCGGTGAGCGGAGCCAGCCTTATGTCTGGCTGTTGCAGATGGTGTCGACGTCGGTCTTGGCCTCGAGGCGTTCCTTGTCGATTTCTTCGGAGTTCAGGTACTCGCGCTCACCATTGGGTCCGGTCTTGTAGAGGCGGCGGCCCTCGATCAATTTTTTATAGCGGTCCTGCGCATCGGCGCATTGCTTGTCGCGCGATTGCGCGACGTCATCCGCAACCTGTTTCTTCGCCGCGCTCTCGGTTGCCTCCGGTTTCACGCCGGCAGGGGCGCTCGCAGCCGGTTTCGCAGCGTCGGCGGCCTGCCGCGCCGCATGATTACCGGGCATCTCGACGATTTCCGCGTGCACGCCGTCCGGCGGGCGATCTCCGTATTGGACCTTGCCCTGTGCATCGACCCATTTGTAGACCACGGCGGAAGCCATGCCGGACCAAGCGATCAATGCGGCAAATAACAATAGGCATTTCATGGTCCCAACCTCGGCTTGAGGGCTACAACGCGCGCGAACCGGCCTCTCCGGTGCGAATGCGAACTGCTTGCCCAAGCTCTGAAACAAAAATCTTTCCATCGCCAATCTTGCCCGTGCGCGCTGTGTCGATGATGGCTTCGACCACCCGATCTACTTGTTCGTCGTCCACGGCGAGCTCGAGTTTCACCTTGGGCAGAAAATCTACAACATATTCTGCACCCCGATAAAGCTCAGTGTGGCCTTTCTGCCGACCAAAACCTTTGACTTCTGTCACGGTAATGCCTTGCACCCCCACATCCGCCAATGCCGACCGGACATCGTCAAGTTTGAAGGGTTTTATGATGGCGACGACCATTTTCATGCAGGCGAGCTCCTAACGATCAAGGACGAGTCTAGCAGCGACCTAAGCGCGGGCTTCGCTGCGATTTTGAGATTGCTGCTGTACAGCATGGAGTATTGAATGCTTCTAATGTATAACGCCAAGGCGTCTTGCGCCGGGCGCGCGTATATAAAAAACGGCACGGGTCCCTGTTAAGGAACCCGCGCCGCCGGGATATCGCACCGACGGGGGAGTTGGCTGGCTTGCCGGCGCGAGATGCTCCTAAAACGTCAGAAGTTTGGCCTTGCTCGATCGCGGGCGAGGCCTCTGATGTCCTCGCTGAATTCGTTCGTTGCCTTACCCATATTTCGTTCAATATTCCAATAACTAACTGATCTATATGGCATCCGGCCCGGTCTCACCGGTCCGGACTCGAAGCGCCTGTTCCAGATCCAGCACCCAGACCTTGCCGTCGCCCGTCTTACCCGTCCTGGCCACGTTGCAGACCGCTTCCATAACCTGCTCGGCAATCGAGTCATCGACAGCGAGTTCGATCTTTGCCTTCGGCAGAAAATCGACACTATATTCAGCGCCTCGGTAGATCTCGGTGTGGCCATGCTGCCTGCCGTACCCTTGAACTTCCGTGACGGTGACGCCCTGAATGCCTATATCCGCTACCGCCTGTCTTACCTCGTCCAACTTAAACGGTTTGATAACAGCGGTGATCAGCTTCATGCATTTATTCCCGCTTTCACCCGTTTGTCAGGCCGCCTCCTGAGACACTTGCGCGTACTATTGATCCAGATGATTGCAGCTTCCGTGCCATTCCCGGAGGCCCGCCGAATCAACGGGTTGCGGATTTGGGGTCCCATGAATGCACCGAGTTGGCGCAAACTCAAGGCGGGACTGCGTTATCCAAGTGCGATGGTTGGGTTTTTTGCGAGGGACATCCATGAGTTTTCTCAATTCGAGTGGTTTGGACGATCTGGCGCGACGCTTGGCGGATTCCGTGCCCGAGTCGTTACGCGCCTTTGGCCGGGACTTGGAGGGCAATTTCAAAGCGGTGCTGCAGGCACAACTGGGAAAACTTGATCTGGTGACCCGCCAAGAATTCGATGTGCAGGCCGCGATTCTCGAGCGCACGCGCGTGAAGTTGGCGGAATTGGAATCGCGCCTGAAGGAAGTCGAGGCAAGGGTTATCGGCGTAACTTAGGTTCTCTCTCTCCACATGGATTCCCACAAGGATGTGAGTACGGTCTTGAGCCGCGCTCCGGAGGGTTTGGAGGCGCCCCTGGTGCGGGTCGAAGTCCACTTAGGGCCTGGTCTGCCGCAATTCGCCTTGGTGGGTTTGCCAGAGGCGGTAGTGCGCGAGAGCAAGGAGCGCGTGCGCTCGGCCTTGCAAACGTCAGGCTTCGACTTTCCCCTGGCGCGCATCACGGTAAATCTGTCGCCCGCGGATCTTCCCAAAGAGGGGGGCCGATTCGATCTACCCATCGCCATCGGCATCCTGGCGGCAAGGCGCCTAATCCCGTCACGCGCTTTGCGCAAGCGCGAGTTTTACGGCGAATTGTCGCTCGGCGGGGAACTCAGAGAGACCGCGAAGCTGTTGCCCGCCTTGATACACGGGGCCCGCAGCGGCAACGAGTTAATCGTGCCCGAAGCGAATGCCCTGGAAGCATCACTGGTGGGCGGCGGGCGGCTGAAGCTGGCACAGCGGCTGTCCCAAGTCGTGATGGCCCTCAAGCATGAGAATGCCGAAGGCTTGGCCGACGTTTCGGCGGCGACGGCGGCCACGCCGGCACTGGTTTCGCTCCCCGACGTCGCGGACGTGCGCGGTCAATTCGCCGCCAAGCGGGCCTTGGAAATCGCGGCCGCCGGAGAGCATGGACTCTTGTTCGTCGGCCCGCCAGGAGCGGGCAAGACCTTGCTGGCGCAGCGCCTGCCGGGGCTGTTGCCGCCGCTGTCCCGGGAAGAAGCACTCGAAGTCGCGAGCCTGGAGTCGGCCGCGGGCCGCAGACCCGCCAGCGGCCTGCGCCGGCCGTTTCGCAGCCCCCAACACACGGCTTCAGTGGCAGCATTGATTGGCGGCTCAGGCTTGCGGCCCGGCGAGCTATCGCTGGCGCACCGCGGTGTATTGTTTCTCGACGAACTGCCGGAATTTCCGCGCAACGCGCTCGAGGCGCTCCGGGAGCCGCTGGAGAGCGGGGCGGTGGTCGTCTCCAGGCTCAAGCGCACGCGGCGCTTCCCCGCGCAATTTCTCCTGGTGGCGGCCATGAATCCCTGTCCATGCGGATACGCGGGCGATGTCCGCGGCCGCTGTCATTGCACCGCGGAGCAAGTCGAGCGCTATCGACATCGAATCTCGGGACCGCTGGTCGATCGCATCGACATGCACGTCGAATTGCAGGCGCTGCCCCCGGAACATCTGGTCGAAGAGGCGGACCCGGCCGTCGAGAACTCGGCAAACATTGCGGCCCGCGTGGCGGTCGCGCGGGGTCTGCAGTTGTCGCGCCAGGGAAAACTCAACGGTCGTTTGAACGCGCGGGAAGTGGCGCAGTACTGTGCGCTTGGCCGGGATTCGCGCACGCTGATGACGACGGCCATTGCACGCATGGGCCTATCGGCGCGCGCTTACCATCGCGTGCTCAAGTTGGCGCGCACCTGCGCGGACTTAGGGGGGTCGAGCAGTGTTCGGTTCGCCGACGTGGCGGAAGCGATAAAGCTGCGTGCGCTCGAGCGGCCTACCTGTTGAGCGATACCACTACTTGTTGAGCGACACCATGTAGTCGACGACCTTGCGGATGGTATCGTCGGGCCAGGTGGTACCGCCCTTAGGCGGCATGTTGCCCTTGCCCCCGATGGCATCCTTGTACAGCACGTCCTTGCCCTGGGCAATGCGGGGTCCCCAGGCGGCGTGATCGCCGATCCTGGGCGCGCCGTTCACGCCGGTGGAATGGCATGCAGAGCAGACGGCCTGAAAGGCCGCATCCGGCGTCGCCGGAATGCTGGCCGACGGCCCGGCAGCGGCGGGCGCGGTGAGAGCCGCCAAGGCCGAATTGTCGTGGCCCGAGATGGCGACGTGTGCGAACGGTTCGGTGTTCTTTTTCACCTTCTCCATCGCCAACGGGTCTTCCAGGACGTTGCGCCCCTGGGTGTCGGCGCCGATGGAGCGCGCCACCGCGAACAGGAGAATGGCGAAGAAGATGAGGATGCCGAGCACCATGCTGAAAGAATTGAAGAATTGGCTATCTGACGACTCGTTCTGGGACACGGTAACTCGCTGAAAACTGGTGGAAAAAAACCCGCTGGGCGGCGACAGTATAGCGATCATGGGCTCATCAAGAAACACCCTGCGGGGGGCAATGGCATGCGTGGTTACTATTTTCTGCTGATGGTTTTAGGTCTGGTGCTTCCTTATTACTATTTCCTGCCCTGGGTCATGCAGCATGGATTGAACCTTCCACTCCTGCTCAACGAATTATTCTCGACGCGCATCGGCGCCTTCTTCGGCGTCGACGTATTGCTGTCGGCGCTGGCCGCGATCGCCTTCATACGGCGCGAAGGCGGGCAGCGGCACATGCGATTTCTGTGGCTGCCGATCGCCGCGATCTGTTTGATCGGCGTGAGTTGCGGCCTGCCGCTTTTTCTTTTCATGCGCGAACGTGAAATACTCAAGGCGTCGGGGCGGTGACTTCAACGCGGGGCGCGGTTGCGCGATTTCGAAATGGCTGATCAGCACGAGTTTCGCAGCTTCCGGGAGTTCTATCCGTTTTATCTCAGCGAGCATGCGAACCGCACCTCGCGCCGCCTGCATTTCACCGGAACCAGCATCGCCTGCGTGTTGATCATCGCGGCGCTGACGACGAATTTCCATTGGCTGGCTGCCGTCGCGCTTTTGCAGGGGTACGCGTTCGCGTGGGTCGGGCATTTCTTTTTCGAGCACAACAAGCCCGCGACATTCAAACATCCGGCGTTCAGCTTCATGGGAGATTGGTGCCTGTGGTGGGAGATGCTGACCGGCCGCCTGCGCTTTTGAGGATCACGGTGACGTCAACCGCCTCGCCGTTGCCGATGCTGACCCGTTATACGGCGTGGGCCAACGATGTGCTGTACCAGGCGCTCGCCGAGTTGCCGGAAGCGGAATTGTTGAAGAAACAAAGGATCGTTTTCGGCAGCCTGTTGCGTACGCTGAATCATGTCTACGCCATGGACCTGGTGTGGAAGGCGCACCTTCAGGGCAAACCCCACGGATTCGTCAGCCGCAACCCCGGTATCTGCCCGCCATTCGCCGAATTGCGCGAGGCGCAATCGACGCTCGACGATTGGTATGTGCGCTATGCCGATGGTTTGAGCGGGACGGCCGGCGCAGAGATCGTGGAATTCGAATTCATCGGCGGCGGCCGGGGCAGCATGAGCCGCGGCGATATCATCATGCACGTGATCAACCATACGACCTATCATCGCGGGCATATCGGCGACATGATGTACCAGATCCCCGCGCACCCGCCCACCACGGATTTGCCGGTGTATTTGCGCAATGCCGGCCGCGCGCCTTAACTTTCGCCGCCATTTCGTCTTGCTCGCCTGCGCGCTCGCGGTAATCGTCATCCTGGCGCAATTGGATATTTTCGGCGCGTCGTCTCTGCTGCCGAATGCCGCGATCTACGGCGCGCTGCACGCCATCGCGCTATCGGGCTCGCTGGAATTGCCCGCGGCGCTGGCCCGCAAAAGCCTCTTCATTCTGTTGGCGGCCGTTCTCGACGTCGCTGCTCTGTATATCGGGATCTTCGGTCTGGCATTGTTCAGCACCGTGCCGCTGGGATTGAACGTACGCGCCTATCTCGCGATCGGGGTGTGCTCGATGGCCGGTGCGATTTGCTACGGACTGCTCATTCGATTTTTCTGGATGCCTGAGCTGACTCCCCGGCCCATCGTGCGTATTTCCGCGGGCTGTCTGACGGCCACACTGCTGATGCTGCTGGTCGAGAATTTGAGCGGCCTGGTCAGCCTGTGGGCTCTGGCGGCGGTGTGGTGGTGCGCGTTTTCGATCGGGCTATGGGTTTTCGGGCGAACACACTCTCTCCGGACGCACGCCGACGCCTAGCAGCTTTGCGGGCCATTGGCGCAGCCACGCGCTTGAATTCAGCAGCCGTACCGGCCACGGAACACCCGCGGCGCGCACCTCGCCCAGCATCCTGGGCTTCAGCACCCGGTTCTGAATCGTGATTTGCAGCCGCTGTATGACCTTGACGGCGAACAGCCGGCGCCTGCGCACCGAGTCGAGTTCATGTTCCGTCACGCCGCCCGACTTCAGTTTCGCCGCCAGCAGGTTGGCAGCTGCCACTGCATCCTGAATCGCCAGGTTTATGCCGACGCCGCCGATCGGCGACATGGCGTGGGCGGCGTCGCCGATGCACAGCAGGCCGTTCCTCGACCAGCGGATCAAGCGATCCACCGACACGCTGAGCAGCTGCACGTCGGTGAAGGACTTCAGCTCGCCGACCCGGTCCGCGAGAAACCGGGCGCCATCGACGATGGATGCGCGGAAGGACTCGATCCCCGCGGCCTGTATCTGCTCATAGCCGCCCTTGGGGATGACGAACGCGCATTGCCAGTAGTCATTGCGATCGATGGTCACCAACATCTTGTCCAACCCCAAGTGACCGAGGATTTCGGTCGGATCGGAATTTCGCTTGGGCAGTCGGAACCACAGCACGTCGATGGGCGATCCGAGACTCTCGACTTGCAGTCCCGAGGCTGCGCGCATGGTGGACCGCCGCCCGTCACAGCCGACGACCAGATCGGCGTGGATATCGGATGCGCCTTCGGGGCCGCTTGCCCTGACGCCGACGACTTTGCCGTCGGCCACCAAGAGATCTTGAGCCTCGGTCGACATCAGGATCTTCAACGCCGGGAAGCGCCGTCCGCTGGCGGCGAGGAAATTCAAGAAATCCCATTGCGGCATCAGAGCGATGAAGTTGCCCGGCGCGCGCAGGCGGCGGAAATCCGCGA
>Ga0302326_10005556_pt1 | contig 28742 bp, 27 predicted proteins | sample Palsa_T0_3_FD_202264 | JGI IMG/M metagenome (GOLD analysis project Ga0302326, IMG submission 202264) | Peat permafrost microbial communities from Stordalen Mire near Abisko, Sweden - Palsa_T0_3 | ecosystem: Environmental > Terrestrial > Soil > Palsa > Peat permafrost | place: Sweden: Abisko... | reverse complement strand
CCTAACAATCCACTACGGCGAGCGACTCAACGCCGCCTAGACCAAGACACCGATCATGACCATTTACACAAAGAAACTGACAGACCCGGTTGTGGTCCCGGCGGTCGCGGGTTCGAATCCCGTCGCTCACCCTTGAAGTTGCTGCAAATTGGCCTGTTTGTCGTCTGGGACTGAGCGAATCCCATGGACCAATTTGTGGCGGGAAACGCTCACGGCGCGGGCGGGCGCGTCAGATCGCCAGTAATCCGGGGCCTGCTGTCGCCGGGATCCATGGTGCGGGCGCTCCCGCTGTTGCCTGGTCGTTGAGGCGCCCTCGGCACCGGGCGCACGACAAGGTAACCGATGCGACCTGGCTGCATTTCCCGAGAGGGAGTTGCCTGTTTCACGTCCCCATCGTCGGCGCGGTGGACCGCTGCGTATCCCGAAGCTGGAGTACTGCGGGTTCATGGTTTACGCTGCGGGCGTCGATAGCGGACTATGCGTTCGGTATCAGTCGTATCGCGCTTGGCTCGTGGGAGGCGTGTCGGTCGGGTCGGTGCGGCAAGCGCCGTGCTCGCTGCCGCGCTGTTCGCGTTCATGGCGCAGGGGGCGTCGGCAGCGGTCCCGTCGTATGAGCTTTCGTTGTTTGCCGGGACGGGGACTGCGGGGGCGCCGACGGCGGGGATTGCGACGAGCTCGCGTCTGAACACGCCGGTTGCGCTTGCGCTCGATTCGGCCGGTGATCTCTACATCGCGGACTACAGCAACGATGAGGTGGAGAAGGTCACGCCATCGGGCGTGTTGTCGGTCATCGCTGGCAATGGCACGGCCGGGGCGCCCACCCCGGGCGTCGCGACGAGCTCGCATCTTGACGACCCGGGTGGCGTGGCTGTTGATGCGAGCGGCAACGTGTACATCACCAACCTCTTGGCGTGCGAGGTGGTCAAGGTGACGCCGGCGGGGATCCTGTCGATCGTTGTCGGCAATGGGGCGTGTGGCACGCCGGTGGCGGGGGCGGCCACGAGCACTCCGATCGGCGAACCGTGGGGAATCGCTTTCGATTCCAGCGGGAACCTTTACATCAGTGACCAAACGAAACAGGTGATCGAGAAGGTCACGCCCTCGGGAACGCTGTCGATCTTCGCGGGCATCGTCGGTGCGTTGGGCGCGCCGACGCCCGGCCCGGCCACGAGCTCTCACCTCGACGCCCCTGAAGGCCTCGCGACCGATTCGGCGGGCAACCTTTACGTCGCCGACTACTACAACTCCGTTATCGAGAAGATCACCCCCTCGGGGACGCTCTCGGTGATGGCCGGCGACGGGGCCTATGGTACGCCCACCCCCGGACCAGCAACGTCGTCCCGCCTTGGATCGCCCTACGGCGTCGCTGCCGATGCGGCTGGCGACGTGTACATCGCCGATTACGACGATTCAGACATCGACGAGGTGACGCCTGACGGCACGCTGTCGGTCATCGCCGGCAACGGCGGGTTCGGTACGCCGACGTACGGCGTCCCGGCGACGAGCTCCGAGCTCGACGGCCCGGAGGACATCGCGACCACGGCCGCCGGTCGTCTGTACGTCGCCGACACCTACAACAGCATCGTCGAGCTGCTCGCTCCGGCGGCCGTCACCGCTGGCACCACCCCGCCGGCGATCACGGGCACGAGCACCGTCGGGCAGACACTCACCGCGAGCACCGGAACCTGGAACAACGACCCGGTCCTATACACCTACCAGTGGGAAGACTGCGACGCGACGGGTGCAAACTGCACGGCAATCAGTGGCGCGACATCGAGCTCGTACGCGACCGCAGCTTCGGATATAGGTCACACGATCCGGGTAGTCGTCACGGCGCATAACGGGGGCGGGTCGGCGAGCCAAACATCCTCGGCGAGTGAGCCAATCGTTGCGCTGGCGACGCCTGCGCCGACCACCAAACCTCAAACCGTGCCGTCGAACAAGTACACGGTCGCGAGCGCGACAGCCGAGCCGAACGGAACGATCGTCGTAGGAGTCAAGGTTCCGTCGGCGGGAACGATCGCGATGCTCGGGACACACGAGGATGTCAGCCGTGCCACCGTGGCCAGCGCCCGCCTGTACCCCGGTCACGAACGTTTCGAATGGGCGCGGACGAGCGGCAAAGCGGGCGCAGCAGGCACAGTCGCGATCACGTCGCACCCCGACAACGATGGCCGAGAACTGCTCGTACGCCACCGCCGCTACGGCTGGGCGCTACACGTCGCGGTGTGGACGACCTACACACCGGCCGGCGGTTATCCACGCAGCCACGAGACCACCGTCAAGGTGCTCTCGGCGCGACATCACCGCTGAGCGCCTCCTACACGAGCTTGCTGCGGCCGGTGCTCCATTGACGTCTCGACACCGTCTCACATCACCTCGCACGGCAGGCCGCGCGCGCGATCGCTTTGCCCGGCGAAAGGAGTCACGGACGCCGGACCAATTTGTGGCGGTGAAGGGTCCAGGGAGCGTGGTCGCAACGTCGGGTCGCAAATAACCGCCGGCCAGCTACCGCGGCATCTTGGCCCAGAATGGCCGATATACCATCCATATGGCTGCTATACTGGCCATACGATATGGACGTTGCTCGACCCTACGCGGCGATCTGCCCGAGCCTCGACGGCGAGGTTCTGAGCGTGCTCGCGGGCACAAGCAGGCCGTTGACCGGCCGTGAAGTTGCGCGGCTAACGGGTCGAGCTTCCCACGCGGGCGTGCTTGAGGTGCTCAACAGACTCGCGGAACATGGGTTGGTTGACCGCCAGGAGGCTGGCAGAGCGCTCCTGTTCACGCTGAACCGCGAGCACTTGGCAGCTCCGGCGGTCGACATTCTCGCGGGCATGCGGACGGAGCTGTTCAACCGCATCCGGGAAGCCATCAGCAGATGGCAAGTGGCGCCGCTCCACGTCTCGATCTTCGGCTCGACAGCACGTGGCAAGGGGGACACGCGGAGCGACATCGACCTGTTCATCGTGCGAGCAAAGGGCGTGTCGCAGGACGATTCTCGCTGGCGCGCCCAGCTCGACGCCCTCGCTCGGCGGATCGAACGGTGGACCGGAAACCGCGCTGGGATATCCGAGGTCGCGGAGGAAGACCTCACGCAGCTTCGGGACGAGCACCCGCCGATTGTCGCCGAGCTCCGCTCCGACGCGATTGTCCTCAGCGGATCGGGAATTCGTTTGCTGATTGGGACAACATGACCCCACGCAGTAGCGTACGCACGCAGCCGTGCTCGGCGGCCGACGCACGAACTCGCCTGGAACACGCACGCAAGTTCCTCGAGGTTGCAGAGCTCGCCGCGGGCGAGAGTACAGATGTCGAATACGCCAGTGCCACAGCCGCATTGGCTGTCTTGGCGGGGATCGCGGCGTCAGACGCTGCCTGCTGCAAGGCGCTGGGTCGGCGGTCACGTGCCCAGGATCACCGCCAAGCGGTGGAACTACTCGAACAGATCACACCCGGCGGGAGTGCAAGTGCCAACAGCCTGCGCCGCCTCCTCGGCCTCAAGGACGAGGCACATTACGGGCTGTTCGACATCGCCGGACAAGACGGCAAAGCGGCGTTGCGACAGGCCAGCGCGTTGGTGACATTCGCCGAGGACATCCTGCAGCGATAACGCATCACCTGGCTTGGCCACAGACATCGACTGAGCGAAAACGCAGCCATCGGGCGACCGGTTTTCGCGCATTCCGACACTCACGACCGATTTGCCGCTCGGAGCACCCCGACTGACCAGTGTCGCGAGGCGAGCCCAGCGACCTTAGTGCCGCAGACACTGATTGACAGGCGACTCCGGTACCGGCGCGCATCTGGCTCCGGCACAGACCTGCGCGGTCGTGCGTGAGGAAGATCGGGACGGTGGTCTCGCGCTCGCCAGCGCCCAGGTTCGGCGGACGGCAGGGGAAGGTCTCCGCTTGGTCGACCAGGCGGAGGCGGCGGCTGACCCGGATCGGAGCCGCCCGAGTCGGCGTCGCCCGGTGCTGAGTCCGGCGTGCGGTACAGCACCGATGGAGCGAGAAGCAGTGACGGGGAGCAGAGGATGATTAGCACGAACGCGACGATGCTTGTCTGCTCGGGAAGGACATGCAGTGCGGCGCCCCCAGTCAGGAACAACAGAGGAGCGGGAGCAGCCAAGACCGAGACGACAACGCGAAGGCCGAAATGCGATCGCCTCTCCTTGCCGCAGACCTGACCTGACGCATCTGCCGCGGCGACGAGCATCATCGAGAGCGTGAACGACAAGGCAACCAGGTCCATGGTTCCAGGACACTAGCGCCGCCCCCTGAGCCCCGTTCGGGACATCCGGGTCAGACGCGCGCGCTACGAGGCTCTCACGACCTCGACACCGACCTCCACCTGCGTCTCGCGCCCATCCACCACACACGCCGGCCGCAGCAGGCATGCCTCAGCTCGCTGAGCTTGCGGGGCGCGGGCGGGCGGTCTCAGGTGAAGCGGGCCGTCGCGACGTCCTCGCCGTGCTCGCGTTAGCGGGCGGCCATCAGGGCGGCGGTACCCTCGCGGTCGAGCAGCATTCCAGCTCGCTCGAGTTTGCGCTCGACACCACTGGCCACTAACCGGAGATCGTCTCACTTTCCGGACATCAAACCACGGTCCTGGTGGGTTCGCGGCGGCGCTTTCAAGATGGTTTGCGTTGCGTTTTTTGATCAGTCGACGAGCTGTTGTCCTAGTGCCGCGGCCGTTTGCTCCTCGGCCGCGCGTAATGCAGAGACTTGTGCCGTCTTGGAGTCGGGGTCGTCAATCCCGATGCCGTCGCTGAGCTGTTGGCAGGAGCTTGCTAACGCGGTGGCGCCGAGGCTAGCGCTGGTTCCTTTCAGCTTGTGGGTGAGGCGTCTAACCTCATCGTGGTCGCCCCTGCGGATCGCGTCGCCGATTGCGGCGATGCAGGCCGTGGTTTGCTGGTCGAAGGTTTTGAGGAGTGTGAGTCGCTGTTGCGGTGTTAGCGTGGCCCGGAGACCGCGGATGCGTGCTTGGTCGAGGACGACGTCTTGGACTGCGGGGCCGAGACTGTCGCCAGCCGTCTCGTCGTGGTCGCCACTAGGCGTTTCGTCCTGCGGGTGTCCGCGCCCGCGGAGGCATCGCTCGACGACGGCTTCGACGTCTTCGCGTTCGAGGGGTTTGGCAATGTGGTCGTCCATGCCGGCTTCCAGGCAGCGTTCGCGGTCGCCCTGGAGTGCGTACGCGGTCATTGCGATGATCGGGACGTGGCGGTCTTTCTCGGCCCTTCGGATCTGTCGTGGGCGTCGTAACCATCGAGGTAGGGCATCTGGCAGTCCATGAAGATCGCGTCGTAGTCGTTCAAGCCAGCCAGCTGGACGGCCTCGCGACCGTCGTGCGCGACCGTCGTGCGCAGTCCCATCGCGTTCAGCAGTCCTTCGGCGACCGTGATGTTGACTTCGTTGTCGTCGGCGAGCAGGACCGAAAGGTCGTACTCGAGTGAGCTGCGTTTGGTGGCTGGTGCTCGTTGCGGCGACGGCGACGCGTTAGAGAATGCTGCCAGGACCGCCTCGTGGAGTTCGGCGGCATGGGCGGGTTTCGTCAGGGTTGGGGGGGCGCCGATCACGGCGAGTCGAGCGTCGACGGTTGCTGAACTGAGGATCACCAGGCGAAGTGCGCGAAGTTGGGGTCGCTTGCGGATCTCGTACGCGAGTTCGGCACCGTCCATTTGCGGCAGGTTGAAGTCCAGCACCGCGAGCTCGAAGGGGTGTCCCTCACGCGATGCCTGCTCTAGCGCGGCAAGCGCGGCGGTGGGCCGATCGACGCTCTCGCAGGCCAGCCCCCAACCGCGTAGCTGATACTCGAGAATCGTCCGATTTATTTCGTTGTCGTCGACGACGAGGGTCCGGCGGGCCTGTAGATCGGGCGGTGCTTGGCATTCCGGGGCAGCGCCCGCGACCGTCGGCATCGCAGCGGTGAACCAGAACACGCTGCCGCCGCCCTCACGCGGTTTGGCACCGATCTCACCGGCCATCAGCTTCACAAGCCTGCGCGCGATCGCGAGGCCAAGACCTGTCCCGCCGTACTGGCGGGTAGTTGCCTGGTCGGCCTGCGCAAACGCCTCAAACAGATCGGTGGCCTGCGTTTCGTTGATCCCGATCCCGGTATCTTCAACGCAGAACAGCAGCCTGTCACCGCTGTCCCTCGTGACGCGAACTGTGACCTCGCCGGTCGCCGTGAACTTGACGGCGTTGGAGAGCAGGTTCAGCAGGATCTGGCGCAGCCGCGCGGGGTCGCCCTTCACCGTCTCAGGCACATCCACAGCGACCCACTGGTTGATCTCGAGGCTCTTCGCGTGCGCTTGCTCGCTGAGCATCTGTGTAGCGTCCCGAACTGCGGCGCGCAGGTCGAAGGGGATGCTGTCAAGAACGAGCTGGCCGGCCTCCATCTTTGAGAAGTCGAGCACGTCGCCGATCACCGCAAGCAGCGCCCGACCGGACCTCCCAGTCGATCGACATAGTTGCTTTGCACGGAATCCAGTGACGTGCGGCCCAGCAGATCCGTAAGCCCGATCACGCCGTTCAGCGGTGTTCGCAGCTCGTGGCTCATGCTCGCGACGAACTCCGACTTGAGGCGGGACGCCTCTTGGCCGTGCTGCTCGCTCGCACGCAGGCGATCCTCCATCGCGCGGCGCTCGGTGACGTCCTTGCCAACCGCATAGGTCAAATCGCGTTCGTTAGCCGCCGTCGAGGTCCAGAGAATCCAGCGGTACGAGCCGTCGCTGCAGCGGTAGCGGGTCTCGGCTGGCGGTAGGTCCTTGCCCGCGTGGAGGTCGGATTCTCGCTGCAGGCTCAGAGCCGCATCGTCTGGGTGGAGCAGCGAGTTGATCGGTCGCGCGAGGAGCTCTTCGATCGTGTACCCGAGCATGCGCGCATACGCCGGGTTGACACGCTCGTAGTAGCCGTCGGCGTTACCCATGATCATCGCGTCAAGCGACACAGCGAAGAACTGATCGACGTCCGCGCGCGCGTCGGCCGCTTTCGCCTCCGCGAGCCGCCGGGCCGCCTCTCGCGTGTACACCGTATGTGCAGCAAACAGCACCAGCAGCGAGAACACGACAGCCATCGACCAGGCGAGGAGTGCGGAGCCGTTGCGTGCATCGTATATCCCGGCGTTGTAGGCCAGGACGTTGAGACCGCCAAGCGCCAGCGGCACGAGCACCGCCGCAGGTAGCAGCCGTCGCGCAAATACGCCGTCGGAGCCGCGATGCACGAGCGTGCCCTTCAGTCCGCGATCGATCCCCAACACCACGATCCCACACGACAGGAGCATCACCACGAGCAGCGCGTGCCACCCCATCCCGGTGAAATTCGAGACCGTCGAGGCGGTGCGATCGGTCGAGATGGTGCTCGCGCCATAGACGTAGCCGAAGGCCGACAGCAGGGTCCCCGCGAGCGCGCAGCCGACAAACACACGATGCAGGCGCACGGCGCGCGAATCGAGCGTCAGCAGCGCGCCAGCCAACAGACCTAACACTACGGCGGCGTGCGGCGAGCCAGAGAAAGTCGGGGCGGAACCGACCGAACCGGTCGCGAACAGCCGCTGCACACCCAGCGAAATACCAAACGACCAGTCAACAACCGCCCCGACTGCGAGCAGGATCCCCCCTGTACAAAGCAGCGCCACCAACCGGGGGCCGCGACGCACACCCTTGAGCGCCGTCGCCCCGCCGATCGTCGCCATCGCGGTCCCAGTGTCCAGCCTGGTCGCCGGCGGCCACGGGCCGAGCTGGGCCAACGCGCTGCTGCCAACAACCCAACCAATCATGACCGCACAGCCGACAACGAGCGCGAAAAGTCCGGCGGCCAGCGGAAGAATCCGCACCGCGCGCGCCAGGGCCAGCTGTGAGTCAGCCTGGTCGAGCGAGGCAGGCCGTTCGTTCGGATGCGCTGGCTGTGCTTGTCGGACGAGTTGACCGACGAGCCCTGTGGGCATCAAACCCTGCTCTCTGCTGGCTAGCACGAGAGCACCCGCGGGCCCCTATCGCTTCCCGATCGGCGCCTACTCGGCGATCACTGTCGACCGTGCGACGCGTCGGGCGGTGGCGGAGAAGACTCCTGGCGATGCCTATCTTTTGTCTCACGACGGTCGATAGGCCCACGAAGGAAATCAGTCCTTGAGATCCTTTCGACAGATCCGTCCCCGAAGGTGAGTGCGTCTAGGCCAGCTCCGCGATGTCACCAAGGCGGCCGCAGCTCCAGATCGACGCCGCCTCGTCGACCTCCTGTTGCTGGTGCTTTTCACTCAAAAGCGTTCCCGCTTCAACGGCTGCGCAGTTGCTGCAGTCCCAGACAGTGCTGGCCAGGCACTCAAACTGGTCAGATACCGACCAGCTGGGTTGATGCTGCGGCGTCGGTCCCGGCACGGTTTAGTCGCTTGCCTTTCCGACTTCGAACGCTTGGCTGGTTCGCCCGTTCAAGGCGCTCGTGTTTCCGTCGATAGCCTAAGCACGGGCGCTGATACTGGTCGTCCACGCATGGACTTCCAGCGCGAGGGGCAGCATCGGATGATGAGGACCCGAGCACCGATGGGCAGCGCCCGAGAGCGGGCCGGCATCGATCATCGCGCTCACCGCAGACACGACGCTCGGCAATCGGGAACGCTGCCTCGCCGCTGGAATGGATTTCTACCGGACGAAACCCCTCGCCGCCGCTGCCCTCGACGCTGTAATCGCCAAAGCGCTCGACACCGCGACTTTTAGCTAGAACTAACGCCGGTAACATTTCCCGCGTTGATCTTCGTGCGCGATCGAGCTGGGGATGCCATCGATGGACGGTGTGGGGAGCTCGCGTTCCGCTCCCGGTGTGAGCGGTCCGTCGGGTGCGGCTGACTCGCCGCGCGCGTCACTGCTCGTGCGGCGCGCGGCCCGGCGTGAGCGGCGACGTGAGCCTGCGGCTAGGCGCAGGCGGCGGCGGCGGCGCTTCTTCGTCGGCGCGGTCGTCCTCGTGCTGCTGGTGCCGACGCTCGTTTCGTACACGAGCTACATGCTGGAGCCTACGAGCATGACGTTCGGCGAGCGCAGCACGGAATGGGTGAGAGCCGATGTGCCTTACGGCAACTGGCTAGTCGACGAGATCGAGCACATCTACTACACCGCGAATGCACCGAAGAAGGGCGGGCCGCAGCTGAAGAGCCTGCCGGCGGTCGGGCTGCCCCAGCCGTCGACTAACCAGACTCCGTCTGACGGAGCCCATCACAGGTCGCACAAAAAGTAGGATCGTCGGCATGCCAAGAATCGGCAGCGGGCGTCCCGTCCGGCTCGTGGTTTTGGCAATAGCCGCGGTAGGAGTTGGGGCGGCCAGCGTTGGAGTGGGTGTCGCCGGCGGCGCGCTTGGAAACACGAGCGCGACTGGCGCGACATCCCTGACCGGTACGACCGGTTCCACGGGGGCAACGCTGACGAAGGACTGGCCGCCTCGGGTCAAGCCGATCTTTCCGCACCCGCTACCCGGCGAAGGCGTCTGGCGGCCGACAGGGCCGCCGGTCGACGGCGGACCACCGGTGCTGGTAACGGTCTTTCGCACCGAGCTGGCTTATCCGCGGCTCGTCGCCTACGTCGCCTGGTTCGATCACACGCGCACCGCGATCGGTTACTACCCCGGCCGCTACGAGCCGCCGAACGCGGCCGTACGCGGGCCGATGATGGTGCCGCACGGCCAGCGCTGGCGGCTGCTGGCAACGTTCAACGGCGGCTTCACCCACGTGGACGGCGACAATGGCTCGACCGACAACGGCCGCGTGAACGAGCCGCTCAAGGACGGCAACGCGACCCTCGTTGGCTATCGCAACGGGCAGATCAACATCGTGGACTGGAGCGGTGGCCCGAACGCCGGCCCGAACGTCGCCTGGGCTCGGCAGAGCCTGGCCCCGATCGTCTGGAACGGAAAGCTCAACCCCGAGTTGGACGAGAACCCGAACAGCGCGCAGTGGGGGTTCACGCTCGGCGGCGTCGTCCGCGTCTGGCGTACCGGTGTTGGCATCGACAAGCGCGGCAACCTCATCTTCGTCGTCGCCAATGACCAGACGGTGATCACGCTCGCGCAGATTCTCCAGCACGTCGGCGCGGTGCGGGCGATGGAGTTCGACATCAACCCCGAATGGCACACCTTGATCACCTACACCCACGATCACGGCCGTCTCGTGCCGACGATGGTCGAGCCCCAGCCGGAGCAATCGCCCGATCGCTACCTCGTGCCCGACGACCGCGACTTCTTCGCCGTTTACAGGCGCCTGCCGGGTCCGATCACCGTTCCCTTCAAGTAGGAGCCGGCCGCGTCGCCTGACGTTGAGCGAGTGGAGGCGACGGCCCACGCGGCGGGCTGCTACGGGACTCTCCGACCTGGAGGACGCGCTCGTGCACGAAGGACAGCTTCTTGACCACGGCCGGCGCGAGCGCGAAGGGGTAGAGGTCCTCGCGCCCCATGCTGCGGTTGATGGCGTTCAGCGCGTAGGTGAGCGGCAGCCAGCTCTCGAGGATCGTCGCAAACTCGTGCTCGCCCAGGTTGACCCTGGGGACGGTCGCCAGCGAGTCGTCGGCGACGGCGCGAGGGCCTTCGACGATGACGCCGAACTCTCCCGCGGTCTCCAGCGTGTCCGTTATGTGGAGGTAATGGGCGAAGGTTTCCGCCCAGTCCTCCCACGGGTGCATCGTGGCGTAGGCACTGACATAGCGGTCCTGCCAGTCCGCGGGTGGCCCCTCGGTGTAGTGGCGCTCGAGCGCCTCGCCGTAGTCGACGCGGTCATCTCCGAATAGCTGACGGCAGGCCGCCGAAACCTCCTCACTGACGATCAGGAGCGGCTGCATGTAGTGGCCGAGCTCGTGGCGCAGATGGCCGAGCATCGTGCGGTAGGGCTCGCCGAGCTGCGCGCGGCGAGCCTCCCGGCGCGCGTCGTCGGACTCCGCGAGGTCGATCGTGATGACGCCGTCGGCGTGCCCGGTCGTGACCGGCCGCTCCGCGCTCGAGAGCAGGTCAAAGGCCAGCGAGCCCTCTCTGATACCGGGCAGGCCGAGCTCCAGCAGCTGCACGAGCACGCGTCGTTTCGCGCGCTCCGCCACCACGAAGGCCTCGAGGCCCGCTGCGTCCGCGGTGTTCGGCCGTGTCCGCGTGAGCCGACACGAGCGGCACAGCACACCCTGACGGTCGGCCAGCCAGTTGCATCCGGCGAGCTGGCGATTGGCGCAGTCGACCCATTGTGCGCCCTCGTCCATTGCGACCAGCGACAGCCGATCGGAGTCAAAGCGCAGCGGGGTTGAACAGCGAAGGCAGATCGTGTTCTCAAAGAACACGAGGCTGCCGCAGTGGCCACAGGCAAAGGACCGCACCCCTCCAAGGTAGCGGTCACGCCGCGCGGCACGTGGGCGCATCGCGCGTGGGGATGGCGAACGTGCCATGCTCAGCTCGATGGCAAATCACGCGCCTGCGGGCTATCAGGGCCTTAGCGGCGCACAGGATCTCCACCTCACTGTCGGATGCGAGTTCGAGCTCAGTTCGATGCAGTCGGCGTCGGCGATCGTTCAGGTCGCGCCGCGTCTGCAGCGTGGCGTCTCGATCGTCTGCGAGCGCTGGGACGCACCCGCCGGTCACCACGGCTACATCGACCAATACGGGAATCGCTGCGAACGCGTTGTGCTTGCGCCGGGTGACTCGCGGATCACCTACGAGGCGCAGCTGATCCTGGCGCACCCGGCTGACCTGGTCGCGCGCGACGCAGGCGAGATCCCAGTTGGGCAGCTTCCCCACGAGGTCCTGAACTTCGTTATGCCGAGCCGCTTCTGCCTGCCCGACGAACTGGGCCACGAGGCCTGGCAGCGCTTCGGCGACCTGCCCGCCGGCTGGTCGCGGGTGCAGGCGATCGTCGACTACGTGCATGGCCACCTGGAGTTCCTCCCGGGCGCCTCCAACCCCTGGACCACTGCCGCGGACGCCTACCGCGCCGGTCAGGGCGTCTGCCGCGACTTCGCTCACCTGGCGATCAGCTTCTGCCGGGCGCTGAACATCCCGGCGCGCTACGTCTTCGGCTACATCCCGGCGATCGACGTGCCCCTGCCCGCCGAGCCGATGGATTTCGCCGCCTGGTTCGAGGCCTATCTCGGCGGTAGCTGGCACACCTTCGATGCGCGAAACAACCGGCCCCGCGTCGGGCGCGTGGTGGTCGGGCGTGGCCGCGACGCGATCGATGTCGCGCTGATCACCTCATTCGGTCCACTGTCGCTAACGGGCTTCGAGGTGCGCGCTGAGCCGAGCGCTCAGCCGGTCTGAAGCCGGAGAGCCGTGCGGCGCCACGGAGACCCTGAAGACGCGCAGACGCCTAAGATTGCACGACCAACGGGCCCGCAGCCCAGCGCGCAAACCGGCCTCGCGTCAATGTAAATGCAGCGTCGCTGATAGATTTGGGCGTCTAGTGCACGCCTGTTCGTGTTGCGCACATAATGGCTGAGATCGTCACCCTTACCGAAGCCGTCGCCGAGCTCGTACACGACGGCGACTCGGTGGCGCTCGAGGGCTTCACGCACCTGATCCCATTTTCGGCCGGTCACGAGGTTTTGCGTCAGGGCCGGCGCGAGCTGGAACTTATCCGGATGACTCCCGACGTGCTCTATGACCAGATGATCGGCATGGGTGTTGCTCGGCGGCTGGTGTTTTCCTACGGCGGCAACCCCGGCGTCGGTTCGCTACACCGCTTCCGCGACGCGATCGAGCATGGCTGGCCAGCGCCGATCGAGATCGAGGAGCACAGCCACGCCGGCATGGCCAACCGCTACTTGGCAGGCGCGGCCGACCTCCCGTTCGCGGTGCTGCGTGGCTACGCAGGCACCGATCTCGCCGCGCACACCACGGTGCGCTTCATTGAATGCCCCTACACCGGCGAGCGCCTGGCAGCCGTGGCGGCGCTGGTGCCCGACGTAGCGATCGTCCACGCTCAGCAGGCTGATCGTGCCGGCAACGTACAGCTATGGGGAATCCCGGGTGTGCAAAAGGAGGCTGTGCTCGCAGCCACCCGCTCATTGGTCACGGTGGAGCAAATCGTTGAACGACTCGAGCCGCGTCCCGGGGCGGTCATCATTCCCGGCTGGGTGCTCGACGCCGTCTCATTGGTACCCGGTGGCTCGCAGCCGTCCTATAGCCAGGGCATCACCGAGCGCGACAACGACTTCTACCGCCGCTGGGATGCGATCAGCCGCGATCGCGATGGCTTTCTGGCCTGGATGGCTGAGCACGTCCTCGGCGAGGTGCTCGTGCGGTGAGTGAAGCCAGTGCCGATGAGGTGCAGACGATCGTCGCTGCGCGGGCCCTTGCAGACACCAAGACCGTATTCATCGGCGTGGGTCGCCCCAGTACAGCGGCGATCCTCGCGCGGATGGTCCACAACCCGTCGCTGGTGCTCGTCTACGAGTCGGGCGCTATCGGCGCCAAGCCCTTCCACATCCCTTTGTCGATCGGCGATGGCGAGCTGGCGGCGACGGCTGATCTCGTTGTCTCGGTGCCGGAGATGTTCAATTACTGGATCGGGCCCGGCCGGATCGAGGTGGCGTTCCTCGGCGCTGCGCAGATCGACCGCTTTGCCAATCTCAACTCAACCGTGATTGGCGATTACGACCACCCTGTAACACGTCTCCCCGGTGCCGGTGGTGCGCCCGAGATCGCTGCCAACTGCGAGCAGGTAATCGTTGTCATACCGCACTCGCGACGCACGTTCGTAGAGCGGCTCGATTTTGTTACGAGCGTGGGCTACGGTGACGGCCCCGCCGCCCGGCAGCGGCTCGGCATGCGAGGCAGAGGACCGACGGCGGTGATCACCGATCTCGGCGTACTCGAGCCCGATCCGTCGAGCGCCCAGCTGGTTCTCACACAGCTCCACGAGGGCGTGACCGTCGAGGATGCTCGCGCTGCCACCGGCTGGGACCTCGCGGTCGCCGAGCAGTTACGCGTGACAGAGCCGCCGAGCGACAGCGAGCTGGACGCGCTGCGAGAGCTGCTCGCGCGATGAACGAGGCATTCGTATATGAGGCCATCCGTACGCCGTTTGGCCGCTTCGGCGGTGCGCTCGCCGGGGTCCGCCCGGACGATCTGGCTGCGGCTGCGCTGCGGGCCCTGCTCGACCGCGTCGGAGGTCTCGATCCGGCGGCGATCGACGACGTGTTGCTAGGCGCGGCCAACGGCGCCGGCGAGGACAACCGCAACGTGGCGCGTATGGCGTTGCTGCTCGCGGGGTTTCCAACGACGGTGACGGGCGCGACCGTCAACCGCCTATGCGGGTCCAGTCTCGAGGCGGCGATCCAGGCAACGCGCGCGATCCGCTGTGGTGACGCCTCGTTGGTGATCGCCGGCGGCGTCGAATCGATGAGCCGCGCCCCCTGGGTCCTGCTGAAACCCGCGCGCGCATATCCGGCCGCTGACGAGACGCTTTACTCGACCACGCTTGGCTGGCGGATGGTCAACGAGATGATGCCGGAGCCGTGGACGATCTCGCTGGGGGCGACCGCCGAGAAGCTCGCCGGCATGTACAAGATCTCTCGCGAGGCACAGGACGCATTTGCGCTACGCAGCCACCGGCTCGCGGCGCAGGCTTTCGACGAGGGGGCGCTGGGCGAGGTCATGAGCGTTCCCGGAGTGGAGTTGACCCGCGATGAGAGCATCCGCAGCGACACCTCGCTGGCCAAGCTTGCCGCCTTGGCGCCAGCGTTTGCCGATGGTGGCACGGTCACCGCTGGCAACTCCTCACCGCTCAACGACGGCGCGAGCATGACGTTGATCGGTGATCAGCGTGCCGGCAAGCTGATCGCTCGCGAGCCCTTGGCACGCGTCGTCGCGGTCGCTGCACACGGGGTCGATCCGGACATATTTGGCATCGCGCCGGTCGAGGCCGCAAACAAAGCTCTGGCGCGGGCCGGCATCGGCTGGGGCGACATTGCCGTAGTCGAGCTGAACGAGGCGTTCGCGGCGCAGTCATTGGCCTGTTTGGCGTGCTGGCCCGAGCTTGATCCGGAGCTGGTCAACGTGCGCGGAGGCGCGATCGCGATCGGCCATCCGCTGGGGGCATCGGGGGCACGGATCCTGGGCCGTCTAGCCCACGAGCTGCGCACGCGCGGCGGCGGGTACGGTTTGGCGGCTATCTGCATTGGCGTCGGCCAAGGCCTCGCCGTAATTCTGGAGGGTTGACATATGGCGCCGCAGACCAAACCACGACAGATCTACGACCCGGTTGTCGACACCCCGTCCAGTTACGTGCGGGAGCCCGACGGCGTCCATCCGCCGCTCGATTACCCGCCCTACAAGTCGACGCAGCTGCGCCATCCCAAGCAGCCGCTGATCTATCTGCCGCAGAACATCACCGAGCTGACCGGTCCGGCACTCGGTTCGCCACGCGCGGTCGGGCCGCTCGATCACGACCTCACGCGCCAGCATGAGGGGGAGCCGATCGGCGAGCGAATTACCGTGTTCGGTCACGTCTACGACACTGATGGCAAGCCTCTGCGCAGCACGCTCATCGAGATCTGGCAGGCCAACGCCTGTGGCCGCTATCGCCATCGCTGGGACCGCTATCCGGCGCCGCTTGACCCGAACTTCACCGGCGCCGGTCGCTGTGTGACCGACGACGAGGGTCGCTATCGCTTCGTGACCGTCAAGCCTGGGCCGTATCCGTGGGGCAACCACTACAACGCCTGGCGTCCCGCGCACATCCATTTCTCGCTGCTCGGCCGCGCCTTTGCGCAGCGGCTGGTGACACAGATGTATTTCGCGGGCGATCCGTTGTTTCCCTACGACCCGATCTTCAACTCGGTGCCCGAGGCCGCTGGACGTGAGCGGCTGATCTCGCGCTTCTCGATCCACGACACCGAGCCGGACTGGGCGCTGGCCTACGAGTTCGACATCTACCTTCGTGGCCCGGGTGCAACTCCGTTCGAGGAGGCGTTGTGATCTTTCCGCTGACCGCTTCCCAGACCGTCGGTCCCTACTTCGCCATTGGCCTGTCGTGGCCGGACGGGCCGTTTGCGGTTGCCCCGGAGACACCGGGGGCGATCAAGATTCGCGGCGTGATCTACGACGGCGGCGGCAGGCCGATTCCCGATTACCTGTTGGAAACGTGGCAGGCCGATCCGGTCGGGCGGTTCGCCGATCTCTGGGGTCACGGTGGACCCTCTGAGCTGGCAGGGTTTCGCGGCTTCGCGCGCGTCGGGCACGAGGACGGTGATGGCAGCTTCGAAATCCTGACGGTCAAGCCCGGGCCACTCGTTCTGCCGGGTGGCTCGATTGCAGCGCCGCACATCGACGTCTCGCTGTTCGCTCGGGGAATGCTGAACCGCTGTGTCACGCGGTTCTACTTCGCCGATGAGGCGGAGGCCAACGACGCCGACCCGGTGCTCGCGACCGTGCCAGCAGAGCGGCGGGAGACCCTCCTCTGCAGGCCGATCGATGGCGGCTACGAGATCGATCTTCGCCTTCAAGGTCCAGGGGAGACCGTCTTCTTTGCACTCTGAGGACCTCTTCGGCGCGCTGTACGCGCGCGGACCCGTGTCGGCGCAGACCGACGGTCGTGCCTGGCTCGCGGCGATGCTTGATGTCGAAGCAGCGCTCGCCAACGCCTGTGCCGCCGATGGGCAGATCCCAGCCGCCTCGGCCAGCGCGATTGCGCAGGCCTGCCAGGTGGATCGCTTCGATCTCGCGGCTATCGCGTCGGCGACCGGCGAATCAGCGACGCCGGTGATCGCGATCGTCGCGGCACTGCGCGAGGCGGTCGGCGAGCAGTCGGCGCCTCACGTGCACGTCGGCGCGACGAGTCAGGACATCATCGACACGGCGGCGATGCTGCTCGCCAAGCGCGCGCTGGAGCCACTACTGGCGGATGTTGGCATCGCGATGGCGGCGCTCACGGCGCTGGCAGCGGCTCATCGCGACACTCCGACGGCGGCGCGCACGCTGCTGCAACAGGCACAGCTCACTACGTTCGGTCTGCGTGCGTCCGGTTGGCTCGTCGGGCTCGACGAGGCACGCGCACGCTTGCGCGAGGTCGCCTCCACGCGTCTGGCAGTTCAGATGGGTGGTCCGGTCGGCACCCGCGGGCCGGCGATCGCGACCCTGGTCGCAACAGAGCTCGGCCTCGCTGAGCCGACGCTGCCATGGGATGCGATTCGCGTGCGACCGGTCGAGCTGGCGGCTGCGCTCGGTGTGCTCGCCGGCGTGTTCGCGAAGATCGCTCGCGATGTAACGCTGCTCGCCCAGAACGAGGTCGCAGAAGTCCGCGAACGTGCCGATCCGCGGCGCGGCGGATCCTCAGCGCTTGCGCACAAGCGAAACCCCGTGGCGAGCGTCGCGATCATGGCCTGTGCGACCCGCGTTCCGGGGCTCGTCGCGACGATGTTCGCCGCGATGGCACAGGAGCACGAGCGCGCTGCTGGTGCCTGGCAGGCGGAGTGGGGCACGCTCAGCGACCTGCTCACGCTGGTCGGCTCAGCAGCGTCCTGGGCGGCAGATCTGCTTGACGGGCTCGAGGTCGACACGGTTCGGATGAGCGAGAACGCGGCCGGCCTGGACGGCTCCCTCGACGACGTGGCGGCGCTGATCGATCGCGCCTTGGCAGTGAGCGTCCCATGAGCGCAGTAGAGCTGCATGACGAACAGAGCGGTCCACCGGAGGCACCGATCGTGCTGCTCGGGCCCTCGCTGGGAACCACGCTTGATATGTGGTCGCCGGTGCTGCCCGCCCTCGCCGATCGCTGGCGGATCGTGCGCTTCGACCATCGCGGTCACGGTCGCTCGCCGGTTCCCGACGGGCCCTATGACATGGCCGACCTCGGCGGCGACGTGCTCGCACTGCTCGATCGCCTCGGTCTCGATCGCGTCTCCTACGTCGGAGCTTCGCTCGGCGGGATGGTCGGTCTTTGGCTGGCAGCCCATGCGCCCGCCCGGATCAAGCGGCTGGTCTGTGTCTGCAGCTCGGCGTACCTGCCGCCGGCGCAGGCCTGGGCGGCGCGGGCGGCGAGCGTCCGTGAGGCCGACAGCGTCGCTGCTGTGGCCGACGCGGTCCTCGAACGCTGGTTCACCCCCAGCTACGCGGAGCTGAACCCCGACGTGATCGCGTGGATGGGAACGATGCTGGGCAATACTGCGCCGGAGGGGTATGCCGCCTGCTGCGGGGCGATCGAACGGATGGACCTCCGCGACGATCTGGCGCGGATCACCGCGCCGACGCTCGCGATCGCCGCGGCTGAGGATCAGGCGATCCCGCCCGAGCATTCACAGGCGATCGTCGCCGCTGTGCCGGACGCACGGATTGAAATCCTGCCCCACGGAGCGCACATCGCAGCGGTCGAATGTGTGCATGAGGTAACGGCGCTGATCGAGCGACATCTGGAAGGAGTGCAATGAGCGATCCCGAGTATGACGAGGGCATGGCGACGCGCCGGGCGGTGCTCGGCGACGCTCATGTCGACGCCGCAGTCGCTTGCACGACTGAGTTCACGGCGCCCTTCCAGGACTTCATCACGCGCTACGCCTGGGGCGCGGTCTGGTCGCGTGAGGAGCTCGACCGCCGGACTCGCAGTGCCATCACGCTGGCGGTGCTGACGGCGCTCGGCCGCGAACACGAGATCGCCATGCACGTGCGCGCCGCCCTGCGCAACGGGCTCTCGCCGACGGAGATTGGCGAGGTGCTGCTCCACACGTCGGTGTACGCGGGCGTGCCGGCCGCCAACCGTGCATTCGCGATCGCCGATGAGGTCCTGCGCGAGGAGCCGAGGCAGTGAGCGAGACACTGGAGCCCTCCGGGCAGTTCGTGCAGTCGCTTGCTCGCGGCCTGTCTGTGATCCGCGCGCTGAACAGCCCCGAGCCGATGAGCTTGAGTGATATCGCGCGTGCCAGTGAGCTCACGCGGGCGTCGGCTCGGCGCTTCACGCTCACGCTCGAGCAGCTCGGGTACGTCCAACAATCTGCTGGGCGCTTCTCGCTGACACCGCAGGTGCTCGAGCTGGGCTTCGCCTACCTGTCGGCGCTCGGCTTGCCCGAGATCTCCCAGCCACATCTGCAACGACTCGTTGATGAGGTCGGTGAGTCGTCCTCGATCTCGGTGCTCGACGGCGCGGCTGTGGTCTACGTCGCCCGGGTTCCGACGCGAAGGATCATCAACGTGACGATCGACCTGGGCACGCGTTTCCCGGCCTATGCGACGTCGATGGGTCGCGTGCTGCTGTCCGGCATGGATCAGGAGGCCCGCACCGCCCTGCTCGACCAGATCGAGCTCAAGCCGCTGACCGATCGAACGATCACGACGCGCCGCGAGCTCGAAGCGGAGCTCGACCACGTGCGCGAGCAGGGCTATGCGATTGTCGATGAGGAGTTCGAGGAGGGCTTGCGTTCGGTCGCAGCGCCGATCTGCGATCGCGACGGCCACGTCGTCGCGGCGATCAATCTCGCGCTTGCGGCTGCTCGCGTGTCGATCGGAGAGATCCGCCGATCGTTGCTACCGTCGCTGCTCGGAACGGCCGCGGCGATTGAGAGCGATCTCGGCGTCGGCGCACCGTTGCGTCCGGCGCGAGCGCAGAACCCTGAGGCGAGCCGCGATGAGCGGTCGATCACGCCCCCCGTTGGCGGCGAGCTCCAGCTGCATCTAGCTAATTGATGGTGCGAAGCGAGCCGGCGGGCGCGGTCCGAGCGTGGTTCGCTCGGGCGGCTGCTGATCCTCGGCTCACTCATGGTCCTGGGACCGCTGGCAGTCGATACCTACCTCCCCTGGGCTGCCCGCTCTCACGCACGGACTGCGCGCCTCGGAGGCCTACGGGCAGCTCGTTCAAGGGTCGCAGCGCCGCGACGAGGTTCTTGGCGCTGTAGTCCGTCACCCGATAAGGCCTTTGATCGCGCCGTCGAACTATCGTTGTGTGATCGAGCCGTCGCCGACTGCACCGGTGCACAAGCCGCTGATCCTCGCGATTTGTTGCACGAGCATCCTGATCGTCAGCCTCGATGTGACGATCCTGAACGTCGCGTTACCGTCGATCCAACGCGATCTCCATGCCTCGATTGCCGGCGCGCAGTGGACGATCGACGCCTACACGCTCGTTATCGCCTCCTTGCTGCTGTTGGCGGGCTCGACAGCCGATCGGATCGGTCGCCGCCGCGTCTTTCAGCTCGGCTTGGGCGTGTTCACACTCGGATCGCTGCTGTGCAGCGCCGCACCGAGCCTCGGCTGGCTGATCGCCTTTCGCATGCTGCAGGCAGTCGGCGGCTCGATGCTCAACCCGGTCGCTCTGTCGATCATCTCCAACACCTTCACCGACGGCAGAGAACGCGCACGGGCGATCGGCGCCTGGAGCGGCGTTGTCGGCATCAGCATCGCCAGTGGCCCGATTATCGGCGGCGCCCTCGTCGACGGGATCGGCTGGCGGTCGGTGTTTTGGATCAACATCCCGATCGGCATTGCCGCACTCGTCTTGGCCCGCCGCTTCGTCCCCGAGTCGCGCGCGGCCAAGGCTCGCCGGCCTGACCCGCTCGGTCAGGTCTTGATTATCGGCTTCTTGGCGGCCTTGGTCTACGGCATCATCGAGGCGCCGAGCACGGGATGGGACGGGCCGGCGACCATCGGCTGCTTCGCCGTGGCACTGCTGTGTCTGATCGGCCTGATCCGTTATGAGCTGACCCGCAGCGAACCACTGCTCGAGCTTCGCTTCTTCCGTAGCGCACCGTTCAGCGGCGCCGGCATCGTCGCCATCAGCGCCTTCGTCGTACTCGGGGGCTTCCTATTCCTCAACACCCTCTACCTCCAAGACGTACGAGGCTTGTCGGCTCTGCGGGCAGGGCTTTTCCTGCTGCCGATGGCCGCAGCCATGTTCGTGCTCGGACCCGTGTCGGGCTACCTGGTCGGTAAGTGGGGACCGCGTCCGTCGCTGACGATCGGAGGCTGTGCACTCTCACTGGCGGGCCTGCTGTTCGCGCTGTGGGGTAGCCACTTGCCGGACCAGCGCTTGTTCCTCGGCTACTGTCTGATTGGCGTTGGACTCGGCATGCTGAACGCTGCGATCACCAACACGGCGGTGTCCGGCATGCCACGCGCGCAGTCGGGCGTCGCCGCAGCGATCACATCAACGGCGCGTCAGGTGGGCCAATCGCTCGGCGTAGCGATCGTCGGCTCGATCCTCGCCTCCCGCGTCACCCACATCATGCCGGGCGCCGCATTCACCAGCGGTGCGCGGACCGGTTGGTGGGTGATCTTCGGACTCGGGATCGTTGTCCTCGTCGTCGCAGTAACGACGACCGGCGAGTGGGGCAAGGCGACTGCCGTCCGCACCGCCGCGCGGTTCGCCGCCGGGGAACAGGCATGATCGGCGTCGCACAGCGAGCGGCCGCGCAATGAGCGGATCACCACGGTCGGATATCGCAACGGTGGCGAGCGAGCATCGGGTTGCCGTCGTCATCGGTAGCACGCGGACCAACCGCATCTGCCCCAATATCGCCGCCTGGGCACTGCGCCTCCTCCAAGCCGGTAGCGACCTGCGCTACGGCCTCGTCGACCTCGCAGAGATCGACCTGCCATTTCTAGATGAGCCGCGCAAACCGGCGCTTGGGAATTACCAGCACACCCACACGAAAGCATGGAGTGATCTCGTCAGCGCGTTCCACGCATTCGTGTTCGTGTTCCCACAATACAACTGGGGATATCCTGCGCCATTAAAGAACGCGCTCGACTTCCTCTATGACGAATGGCACGGCAAGCCGGCCGGTCTTGTGACCTACGGCACGCGCGGAGGGGTGAAAGGCGCGGAACAGCTCAGGGGAGTCCTGCAAGGCCTGCACATGCAAACGCTCGACGCCGGTGTCGCAATTCGCATCACCGACGCAGACGTTGATCCGCTCGGCCAGCTGATCGACCTCGAAACGACGCTGCACCCATTTGTGCCCGCGGTAAGAGCGCTCGACGAGCAACTTGTCGAGGCTCTGACCGACGATCAGCTCAGTGGCGAGACGATGACTTAGTGTCCACTTGCCTGTGCGCTCACGCCTCGTAACTGACATTAATATAAAAGGCGCTCCGACTTGCGCCCGCTGTCAGCTGACCGGCGCCAGTCGAGCTACCAGCTCGCGTGCACGTGCTTGCGAATCAGCCGGTCGTAGACCTCGCGCACGCCGCTGATCTGCTCTTCGCGGAGCGGCTCGAGCGATGCTGCGGCGATGTTCTGGAGGACCTGCTCGGGGCTGCTTGCGCCCGGGATCACGGTGCTGACGCCAGGCTGGTCGATCACCCAACGCAGGGCGAACTGCGCCAGCGTCACGCCAGGGTCGAGCAGCCCTTGGAGTTCGCGCACGGCAGCCAGCCCGACGTCGAAGGGAACGCCAGAGAACGTCTCGCCGACGTCGAAGGACTCGCCGTGGCGGTTGAAGTTACGGTGATCGTCGGCCGCGAACACCGTGTGCTCATCGAAGCGGCCTGACAGCAGACCGGAGGCGAGCGGTACCCGGGCGATGATCCCGACGCCGGCGGCCCGCGCCGCCGGAAGGACCTCGTCGAGCGGCTTGAGGCGCAGGCAGTTGAGGATTATCTGCACGCTCGCAACGTGTGGGCGGGCGATCGCCGAGAGCGCCTGGGCGCACGTCTCCACCGAGACACCGTAGGCGCCGATGCGGCCCGCTCGCACGAGCTCGTCGAGTGCCTCGAACACGGCATCGTCGTCGTAGACCTCGTCCGGCGGGCAGTGCAGCTGCACGAGGTCGATCTGCTCGGTCGCCAGGTTGGCGCGCGAGCGGTCGTTCCAGGCAAGAAAGTTCTCGCGGTTGTAGTTCTCAGCGCGCTGTGGGACTCGCCGCCCCATCTTCGTCGCGATCAGGACCGTGGGGTGATCGGCGTGTAGTTCGGCACAGAAACGCTCGCTGCGGCCGTCGCCGTAGACGTCTGCAGTGTCAAAGAAGGTGACGCCGTGCTCGACCGCGGTCTCGAGCACGGAGCCTGCCTGCGCTGCATCGAGGTGCCCCCAGTCGGCACCGAGCTGCCAGGTCCCGAGGCCGACGACGCTGACGCTCCGCTCCAGTCGGTCGATTGCGCGTTGCTCCATGATCGCCATCGTCGCAGTTCGGTGTGGGTCTTGCTGCGCGGCGAGACGCCGCGCGCGCTTCGTGCACGTCCGACGCTCAGACTCAGACCGGCTCGACCTGGCGGCGCGCCTTAGCCACGCTGGCGGCTGCGCGCAACTTGATGCGACCAATCGGTTGGGCGATGGTGGCATGTGCCTCCGGGGCGCCCGGTTGTAGGTCCAGCAGAGTGCTCAGCAGCATCAGCGGTGCGCCGGCCGCCCAGGCCTGCGGCCGCGAAGCGGTGGGGAAGGCGACAGGGACGGAGGTCAAGGCCGTCGGGTAACCGGCGAACACCTCGGGCAGGCGGTGCTCGAAGTAGGGTGCGGCGGAGAGGATCGAGGTTGCGATTCGCTCGGCTGCTTGGCGCTGGCCATAGCGGGCCAGCCCGGCCGCGATCAATGAGTTGTCGTGGGGCCAGACCGTACCGGTGTGATAGCCGAGCGGGTTGTAGCCGGCCTCGTCGGCACCGAGCGTTCGCACGCCCCAGCCCGAATACAAAGGCCCGTCGAGTAGCCGTTCAGCAACCGTCGCGGCTTCGTCCTCGCCGAGCATTCCGGACCACAGCAGGTGGCCGATGTTCGACGTCAGGCTGTCGACCTGGCGCTTGTTGCCGTCGAGCGCCAGGGCGTGACAGCCTCGCTTGGGCATCCAGAAGTCGTCGCGGAAGCGCTCGCGCAGGTCCGCAGCGAGGTGCTCCAGCCGCTCTGCGAACGCGCGGTCGCCCCACACCTCACGGGCCAAGCGGGCGCCGCGACGACGCGCGTCGAAGACATATCCCTGGATTTCGCATGTGGCTATCGGTCCCTGCGCGATCGTGCCGTCAGCGAACTGGATCGAATTCCAGCTGTCCTTCCAGCATTGATTCTGGAGTCCGTTCGTCATGTTGCGCCTCGCGTACTCGACGTATCCATCGCCGTCGACGTCGCCGCCCTCTTCCGTCCACGCGAGCGCCGCACGGGCGTTCGGCTCGAGCTCGCGGACCAGCGCATCATCGCCCGTCCAGCGGTGGTACTCGTCGAGCAGGATGACGAACAGCGGCGTTGCGTCGGCGCTGCCGTAGTAGGGCGAGTGCGGTTGTACGCCGGTCGCGGTGAGCTCGCCGAAACGCATCTCGTGCAGGATCTTCCCCGGCTCCTGCTCGTGGAAGTCGTCGCGCGTTTGCGCCTGGCGGGCAGCGAGCACGCGCAGCGTCGCGGCGGCCAGGGCAGGCAGGTAGGGGAGCGCTTGGTAACTCGCGATCAAGCTGTCGCGCCCGAACAACGCCATGAACCAGGGCAGCCCGGCGGCGGGTAGCGTCGCCGGCTCGCTCAGGTCGGGCTGGAGTCGTAGTGCCGCAAGGTCGGTGAGGCTCGCGCGATAGGTGCGGGCCAGCCCCGTGTTCTGCGTCTCGAGCACCGGCGTATCGGCGAGCCACAGCTCGAGCTCGGTCGTTTTTGCGCGCCTCACCGTCTCGAAGCTGCCGCGAACGCTGCGCGCGGCGAACTTGGTTCCCGGCTGAGCGGCGTGCGGCGTGATCCGCAGGGCCACCGTCCATTGCGCGCCGCCTTCGAGCACGGGCGCGAAAACGAAACCCCGGCGTGAGATCAGCGCCGGCTGACTGCTCGCGATCGTCACTGAGCGCTCAAACTGCTCGTGCTGGTACTCGCGCACGAGCGACATGCCGGCTTGGCGCCAGCTCACGTCGCGCGCGGCGACAACACCGTCCTTGGCCTCGAACAGGTCAGCGAAGTCGGCGTCGATGTCGAGATCGACGCGCACCGGGCTCGTCGTGCGCCGGTGGTTGATCACCGTGATCTCCTCGATCCACGCGCGGTCGACCAAGCGGCGGCGCATCACCGAGTAGGACGCTTCGTGCTCTGGGTCGATCCGCGTCGTGAGGAAGAACTGCGCGGCGAAGTGCGACTCCTGGTCCAGGCCGAGCAGGTCGAGCTCGACGCCGTCCACGCGCAGCACCCAGCGCGATATGAAGCGTGTGTCCTCGGAGAAGAAGCCGTGCTCTCGCGCGGCCTCGGGCCGCACGTCGCCGAGGCGGTCCCCGACGACGAAGGTGCTGCCGTCGAGCACGCTGAGGATCCCGTCAGGCATGCATTGGGACACGGCCGAGACGGCTGCGCGCGGCGCGCCTATAGACCTGCTCGTAGGTGCTAGCGACGACGCCCACGTCACAGTGCGCCGCAACCCACGCGCGGCAAGCTGCCGGCGCGATGCGCGTCAGGCGACCAACCGCCTCGCCCATTTCTGCCTCGTCCTGCACGAGGAAGCCGGTCTGGCCATCGACAACGAGTTCGCACGCCGATCCTTCGGCGAAGGAGATCACCGGCGTCCCGCAGGCCAGTGCCTCGACCATCACCATGCCGAACGGCTCATTCCAGCGGATCGGCATCAGCAGTGCACGCGCCCCTGCGAACAGGGCGTGTTTGTCCGGCCCGCCGACCTCACCGATGAAGCGCACGCGGTCACCATCGATGTGCGGGGCGATCTCACTGTCGAAGAACGCCTGTTGACCAGGCTGGATGACACCGGCGAGCACGAGCGGCACGTCGGCGATGCGGGCGGCGGCGATCGCCCGGTGAGGGCCTTTGACCGGCGCCATCCGGCCAACCCACAGCAGGTAGTCGCCCTTGCGTTCCTGCAGCGCCCAGGCGCCAACGTCGATCGGATTCGGGATGACGTCGAGGCCACCCAGCACGTCGGGTGCCGCAGCGAGTTGCGCCCGGCTGATGGCAACGAGCGTGGCCTTGTGCGCGTGATGGGCGTAGAACGCCGCGGTGCTCGAGGTGAACTGCCCATGCATGGTGTGCACGATCGGCGTCCCGATGCGATCGGCCATCGCGAGCGCCGTGAAGCCGCAGTGGTCGTGCACGACGTCAAAACCCTCGCCCGGCGGCGCGCTCTCGATGACTTCAAACGCCCGCGCGACGTGATCGACCTCATACAGCGATCGCTCGATCTCCGCAGGCTGGGCATTCTCGAGCAGGGTGACGACGCGCGCTTTGGACTGAGACCCTGGTGCGCACAGCAGTGTGACCTGGTGACCGGCAGCCACGAGCGCTTCGGTGAGCACGCTGACGACCGTCTCGACACCGCCATATCCCGGCGGTGGAACGGAGATCCACGGCGGGGCGAGCATCGCGATCCGCAGCGGCGCCTCGGCGTCGCGTCTACGTGCGCGCTCGCTGTGCCGCTTTGGGTTCACGCGGCTCGACTCGCCAGCCCGGATCTCCACAACACGACTATCCCGAGCTGGCAATTGACGTCCGCGGATCGGCCTTGCCGGCGAGGATTTCGAGCAGCTCACCGATGCTCTGCTCGCTGGCGATCGGGTCTGGTAGCGGGAAGTGGGTGTTGATCGTGTAGCGGTTGCGACGTCCCGTCCGCTCGCGCGTGAGGTAGCCAGCGGTGGTCAGCTCGCTGACGATGCGGTGCGCAGCGCGTTCGGTGATGCCGACGCGCTCACCGATGTCGCGCAGGCGGATGCCGGGGTCGTGGGCGATGCAGACCAGCACCTGAGCGTGGTTCGTGAGGAACGCCCAGGAGCGGGCGGCGCCATCGGTCATCTGCCTAGTCCGTCGGTCATCGGCCTCGTCCGTTGGTCATTTGCCTCGCTCATCAGTCATCTGCGTGTTCGAACATTCTAGATTCGTATTTCAGGTTAGCGGGTGCCAACGTGTCTCGCGAGGACTCCCGGGGACGTTTCAATGCGGCTCTGCATGGAGGCCTCGCATTGTCCACACGAGACTCAGGAGGCTGTAGCAATGTATTCCACCGCACCTGTTGAGCCGCGCTCGGCGCCGGTACGCCGCCGCCGCGCGTGGATCCTCGGCGTGATCGCTGCCGCCGGCCTCGCGCTGCTCGCGCTGCTCGCCAGCGTCGTGTTCGCGGCACAGCCGCCAGTGGGACTGGGAACGGCCGGCAGCTTCGCCGTGCTCTCCGGCCAGGCCGTGACGAACACCGGCTCATCAACGATCAACGGCAACCTGGGCGTGAGCCCAGGCTCCGCAGTAACCGGCTTTCCGCCGGGGACAGTGAACGGCACGATTTACGCGGCCAACGCCGTCGCAGCCCAGGCACAGCTCAACCTCACGACCGCCTACAACACCGCCGCCGGAGCTACTCCGGCGACGTCGGTGCCGGCAGATCTCGCCGGGCTCACGCTGACACCAGGCGTCTATCGGAACGCGTCCGCCCTCGGGCTGACTGGAGCGGTCACGCTGAACGCCCAGGGCAACCCGGCCGCGGTGTTCATATTCCAGGCCGGCTCGACGCTGATCACGGCGTCGGGCAGCACCGTGAACCTCATCAACGGGGCGCAACCGTGCAACGTCTACTGGCAGGTCGGTAGCTCCGCCACGCTCGGCACGACGTCGACCTTCGTCGGCAACATCCTGGCGCTGACCTCGATCTCTCTGAATAACGGTGTGACGGTGACTGGCCGAGCGCTCGCGCGCAACGGCGCCGTGACCTTGATCAACGACACGATCACCGCCGCAAACTGCGCCGCCAGCACGACCACTACCACGAGCGGCAGCGGCGGTAGCGGCGGCGGCACCACGACCGGCGGCGGTGGCGCCAGCGGCGGCAGCGCGCGCCTGATAGTTCCCGGGTCGGTGGCCCCCTCTGGCACGAAGCGCTGTATCAGCAAGAAGTTCACCGCGACCGTGACCGGCAAGCTCATCAAGCGCGTTGTCTTCGCGCTCGACGGGCATGTCATCGCAACGCGAAACTCATCCCCATTCAGCGCCTCGGTCGCACCTGATCCTTTCACCGGGACCCAGTCACTGACGGCCAGCGTGACGTTCACCGGTGCCACGACGGCAAAGACACTGCGCATCCCCGTCAAGGCCTGTGCTGCGGCGGCGCAGTCGGTGTCGCCGGTCAGCGGCGCCGGCGGGTTCGCCGGCTAAGGATCACGCGGCGTGAGCGAAGCGGCGCCATTCTCGGCCCGCTTCGCTCACTGCGCGCGTGGCCCCAAGAAAGGTTCACATGATCAAGCGAGCGATTAAAATCCTGATATGCGTGCTGGCGCCGATTGCCGGTGTCGCTGCGGCGTCTGCGAGCTCAACGGCGCAGGTCGCGCCGCAGCAGCAGACTGCCGAGCTGTTCACTGCGCACAACGTCTACAACGCGCCCGACGGCAGCCTCCTAACGTCGGTCGCCGATCACCGGCCGCTCACCCGCGAGCGCACCGTGCTGCCGGTGCTGGCGAGCACGATCGACGACAGCGTCGATGCCAGCGGGCAGCTCTGGCTCGAGGTGCGACTGCCTGGGCGTACGCTCACCGGCGGCACGCCGCCGCAGACCGGCTGGATCAGCGCAGCGCACACCCAAATTTCGAGCACCCCCTGGCATATCGTCGTCGACCTCGGCGCGCGGCGGGTGCTGGTCTACCGCGACGGGCAGGAGGTCCAAAGCTACCCCGCGGTCGTCGGTAAGCCATCGACGCCGACGCCGATGGGCGAGTACTTCGTCGAGGAAAACGTGAAGATGGCGGCGAGCGCGGCCGGCGCGCCGTTCGCCCTGGCAACCAGTGATCGTTCACGCGTGCTGCAGGACTTCGAGGGCGGGCCGGGTCAGATCGCTATCCACGGGATCGAGAACCTTGGTGGGACGCTCGGCACGGCCGAGTCGCACGGCTGCATACGCCTCGCGACGGCTGCCATCACCTGGCTCGCGG
>Ga0302326_10005554_pt1 | contig 28752 bp, 21 predicted proteins | sample Palsa_T0_3_FD_202264 | JGI IMG/M metagenome (GOLD analysis project Ga0302326, IMG submission 202264) | Peat permafrost microbial communities from Stordalen Mire near Abisko, Sweden - Palsa_T0_3 | ecosystem: Environmental > Terrestrial > Soil > Palsa > Peat permafrost | place: Sweden: Abisko... | reverse complement strand
TCGCGAGCACCGGGCGCTCGGTAGTCTTTGCTTCATGCACGCGCGGAATTGGATCGAGGATAAACCAATGATACGTCGGACATTGTCATCTAGCGCCGCCACGTTTTTGATCACCCTGTCGGCATTTGCCGGTGCACTACCGCCGGCGCCGCAGCCACCCGATGCGATCAAGATGCTGGCTCTTGAGGTATTGAAGAGCCTTGTCGAGACCAATACGACACACACGTATGGCTCGACTGGGGTCGCAGAACAGGTAGCGGCGCGCCTGCGCGCCGCCGGTTTTGCGCCCGAGGATCTCACATTGATCGCGCCAGCCGATCAGCCCACCAAGGGGAATCTGGTGATCCGACTGCATGGTCAAGGCAAGGGTAAGGCGCTGCTTTTCATCGGTCATTTGGATGTGGTTGAGGCCAAGAGAGAGGATTGGTCGGTCGATCCGTTCCTGTTGACCGAAAAGGATGGATATTTCTATGGCCGAGGTACTCTGGACATGAAGGGCGACGATGCCGCCCTGGTGACCAATCTGATGCGCCTCAAGCAGGAGCATTTTGTGCCGGACCGCGATATCGTCGTCGCCTTGACGGCTGATGAAGAAGCGGGGGGCGATGCCAATGGTGTCCACTGGCTGCTGCACGAGCACCGCGATCTGATCGATGCTGATCTGGTATTCAATCCGGATGCCGGTGGCGGCATGTCAACGGGTGATCGCAGGCTATACATGGGACTGGAGACCAGTGAAAAAATATACGTGACTTTCGGATTGGAGGTGACCAACAAGGGCGGCCATTCTTCCTTGCCGGAACCCGACAATGCCATCTATCGCCTGGCTGCAGGGCTCGGCCGCATTGCAAAACTGAGCTTTCCGGAACGGCTGAACGCCACGACGAAGGCCTATTTTGCTCAGATGGCAAAAATGGAATCCGGCCAAAAGCAGCGCGACATGATGGCCATGACGCAGCCCAAACCCGATCCGGCGGCGATCAGGAGGCTGGAGACGGGCATTTTCGACAACGCCATGCTGCATACGACCTGTGTCGCGACCATGATCGATGGCGGGCACGCCGAGAACGCGTTGCCACAACGGGCCCATGCGGTGATTCAATGCCGCATGTTGCCGGACGATACGCAAGCCTCGGTGGAGGCGACTCTGAGGAAGACGCTGGCCGATCCGGCGATCAATATCTCGGTGATCACGCCGGCCGCGCCCGGTCCGGAATCGGTTCCGACACCTGCGTTCCTGCACAAGGTCAGCGCTGTTGTCGAGTCAATGTGGCCCAATGTGCCGGTAGTGCCGGACATGGATTCCGGGGCGAGTGACAGTAAGTACACCCGGGAGGCTGGGCTATCGACCTTTGGCATCAGCGGCCTGTTCACCGACATTGACGACAATCGCACTCATGGCCGCGACGAACGGATCCCTGTCGACGGCTTTTACCAGGATGTTGAATTCACCTATCGAATGATGAAAACCTTCTCGGCGTCGGAGTAAGTGAGCCACAACGCTTGAAGATGATGCGGGAACAGCCGGCATCGCCTCAGAAGCGATACGCGACCGTCCCGATCACCAGACGCGGCGGGATGTATTCATCGCTGGTCTGCCCGGTTCCATAAGGATCGGTGTATCGGGCGTTGATGCCGGCCACATTGAACAGATTGCTGACGGCGAGGGCGTAGTTCCAATGTGCGCCCGGCGGGGTCAGTTGCCAGGACAGATTCCACTGATCGTATGAGGGTACCTTGTCGAGGGCGCCGTCGTCGAACACGCGGTACTCGAAATTGCCGCGGTAGATGAATTCCAGGCGCGTGAGCAGGCGGTAGCTGGCGAGGCTCGCGGTATAGCCGGCACTGAGCGAGCCCTGCCATTGCGGCAACTTCGGCACCTGATTGCCATCGGTGTTGGGCGCTTCGGCACTGACCTGGGTCCAGCATTGCGGATTGAAATAGAGGCCGCCGTTCTGGCAGGCCGGAATTGACGTTTCCAGCGTTGCCGCCGCCTTGGCATCGAGCGTGCGGAAATCACCCACGAGCCGGCCATGCGCCCAGGACACGTTGCCGTCGAAGCGCAGGCGATTGTCGAGCGCCAGATAGGAGCTCTCGAGCTCCAGCCCGAGGATATGAGCCGTGGGAATGTTGTCGACACCATATTGGAAGGGCACCGGATCGTTGGCCAGGAACTGCATGTTCTGATAGTCGTAGTAATAGGCAGCGCCATTGACGACCAGCGTGCGGTCGAGCGAGCGGTATTTCGATCCGAGCTCGAACGCATTGATGGTCTCGTCCTGGAACAGGTGCGGCACCAGCACCGCGCTGGGGTTGTCGTTGACGCCGCCCGGCTTGTAGCCACGCGTGAAGCTCAGGTACTGCATGCTGGCCGCGCTGAGGTCGTACTGCAGTTCCGCCTTGCCGGTGGGCACGCCCTTGGCGTACTGGTCATCAATGGTGGAGGGCCCACTATTGGCGGCGCGGGTCGTGCTCGGGCCGCCGTACTCATCGTGGTTGTAGCGGCCGCCCAGCGTGAAACGCCAGGCCGAGGACAGATGCGCGGTCGCCTGGGCGTAAGCGGCGTAGGAATGGCGGTCGATGTGGCCGTCATTGTTGTAGAGCAGGTAGGGCGCCGGCACGGTATCGCTGAGCTCGTTGACGTACTGGTGGTTGATCTGGGCCAGATAGAACGCACCGACGGTCCAGTCCCAGAATCCGCCGGGCCGCGAAGCCAGACTCAGCTCCTGCGTCAGGTCGCGCATCCAGGTATCCCAGGGACTCACATGGTCGAAGAAGCCCAGCAGCGCGACGTCCAGGCGCGTGCCATCCTCCTGAATATGGTTGTTCAGCACCTGCCAGCTGCTGATGCATTTCGCTTCGGCCCAGGGCAGCTCCCATTTCAAATTGAGGTAATAGAGTTCGTTGGCGAGCTGGAAGTAGCTCGGATAGTCCTGCGACACGCTGCGCGGATCCGGATCGGGGTCGAGTATGTTCTTCTGCTCATCGCCATTGTGGTCGGCATGATAGAGCTGTGCGGTCAGCGTGGCGCTGAACTGATCCGTGGGCTGCCATAGCACGGCCAGTTTGCCACTGCTGTCGTCGGCCGCATCGAGCCGAAATCCAGGGATAGCCGTATCGGTGGCGAAGCCTTCATGCCCATAGGCCTGCACCGAGGCGCGGATCGCGATGCTGTCGCCGACGGGCAGGTTGAACACACCGCGGCCGCGCAGCAGATCGTAGCTACCGACGCTCGCGTCCACATACCCGGCGTACTCTCCGAGTTCGGGCTGCCTGCTGATCAGATTGATCGTGCCGCCGGTGGAGGTCTGGCCGAACACGGTGGCCTGCGGTCCGCGCGAGACCTCGATCTGATCGACATCGAACAGGGTTTCGTCCAGCGAGATGCTGTTGGCGATATAGACGCCATCGATGTGGAAGGACACGCCAGGCTGGGTGGTGTAGGCGTTTTCCGGTGTCTCGGAACCGATACCGCGGATCGTCACGATGCGCTCGAAACCGCTGCTCTTGGCAATCGTCAGGCCCGGCACGCTGCCGTTGAGATCGGCCATCTGCGTGATGTTGGACTGATCCAGGGCCGCCGCGCTCAGCGCGGTGATGGCCACCGGCGCGCTCTGCAAGTCCACCTCACGCTTCTCGGCGCTGACGATAATCTGCTCGAGTGGCTGCGCATCGCTGGGCGGCGCGCCGGCCGTGCCGGCGGCCAGCTCGGCCGCGGCCGGGTCGGCCAGTGCCACCGGCGCGCTCTGCAGTGCCAGCAGCAGTAGCGCCAGGGGAAGGGATCGGTACATGTCACGCCTCCGAAGCCAAATGGTTCGGGGCGAGAACACGGTCACACGCACGCCGCGGAATTCTGGCGCTCTGGCGCTGAGAAGCCTTTGTGCTCTCGGCGGTTAGAGACAGCCAAAATAGTCCGCGACGGCACTGGGCCGTCTTCCGTTCTCTTTCATCCGGACTTTCAGGGAACCCTTGCGGGTTCTCTACCGTCGGCTCTGGATTCTCACCAGATCTGCACCTGCGGACTTGGGATCAGCAGACGCTCGCGGGCTCTGGCGACGACTCGCCATTACCGCCGGTGGAGACTTTCACTCCGCCCCGAGAACTTCCACACCGCCAAGTGGCGATGTGGCAACAAGAATATGAATGGTTGACATAGATTGCGCAAGGGCTGAGTGCCCGTCGGCAAAGCACGGGTTGCGTCATCGCGCGGTTCGAGGATTTCTCAGGGGTCCAGCCCCAGGTCGGCGTTCACTGCCTGCCGCCGGTCCTGCTCGAGGTTCAAGGAGCGGCAGGCCAGCAGGTATACGGCCGCCGCCACGGGCAATCCGACCAGCATGGCGATGTCGGCGCCACCGAGCGCGCGGGCGACTGGACCCTGGTACGCCTCGGTGCTGAAGAACGGGATCATGACCAGGAAGCCGATGCCATAGGCGAGCAGTCCGCGCCAGTTCCAGCGTCCGTACATGCCCCGGGGATTGAATATCTCCCGAATCGAATAATGCCCTTTGCGCACCACGTAAAAATCAACCAGGTTGATCGCGGTCCAAGGCGTAAACAGATAGAGCAACAGCGCGAGGAAATCCCCGAAGCGGTTGATGAAGTCGCCCGAGGAGGCCAATGCCAGAGCGGTCGCCGCGAACGCCGCGGCCGCCAGGCTCGCGAGGCGCTTGCCCACCGTGCAACGCAACGGCTTGAGTGTGTCAGCCACGCTCAACAGCGTCAGTGAGGCACCGTAGAAATTGAGTGCCGAGATCGTCACCAGCCCGAGCAGCGAGCCCACCAGCAGCACCCTGCCGAGGCCCGGCAAGATGACATCGGCGGCACCTTGCATGGCCGCCGCGACATCCAGCTTGGGATTGGCCGCGGCGGCGACCGTGCCGACCAGCATCATCCATGCGCCGCCTATGAAAGCGCCCAGGTAGGTCCACCAGAAGGACTCGCGCGTACCGACCTCGCGCGGCAGGTAGCGCGAATAGTCGGAAACGTAGATCGACCAGCTCAGTTGATACGAGGCCGCCGCGAACAGCTGCGCCAGGAACGGCACGGCCAGGAAGCCGCTCGGGGCGAATTGCGCCGCTGGAAATCGCAGCAGCAACGCCGCACCGAGCGAAAACACGGTCAGAATGGCGATCATCAGATAGGCGAAACCGCGCTGCGCGAGATGAATCTTGTCGTAGCCGACGGCGGCAAGGCTCACCGCCGACAGCGCGAAGAGGATGATGGCAATCGGTGAATTTGCGGCGATGGCACCCGAGAGCTGATGCAATGCCTGCGCGCACAGCAGCTGATTGAAGGCGTTGAAGCCAATGTAGGCGGTCAGCGCCACCAGCCACACCAGCAGCGCGCCGGCGTAGCCGAACTGAGGACGTGACTGGATCATCTGCGGCAGACCCAGCTGTGGGCCCTGGGTCGAGTGGAATGCCATGAAAAAAGTGCCCAAGGCGCAGCCCAGCACGACCGCCAGCGCGGTCCACAGCAGGTTGCCGCCCAGTGTGATGCCCAGCACGCCCACGGCGAGCGTCGCCAGATGCGCATCGCCGGAAAACCACACCGGCCATAGGTGCCATACCTTGCCGTGCCGCTCCGCCAACGGCACATAATCGATCGAGCGCTTTTCGATGAGCGTGCCGCCGACCATTCGCACCTCTCCCCTACTGGCGGTTCGCCGGCCGCGTTCAACTGTTATATTATTACGACGACATTATAAAAGCGACTGCACGGGCCGGTGCGCAATGCGGCGTTCGGGTGCGCTCGAGGATGGTAGCGACATGAGGCAGGTAAAGACGCTGGGTCTGCTGGGCACCGGGGTCATCGGCGGCGGCTGGGCCGCCCGGGCGCTGCATTTCGGTATCGACGTCGTTGCCAGCGACGTGCGGCCGGAAATGGAAGGCTGGATTCGCGGTGCGGTCGACAATGCCGCCGGCGCGCTGGCGCGCCTGACCATGGCGCCGCTGCCGCCGCCGGGACGACTGTCGTTCACCACCGATCTGCGTGCCATGGCGCGACAGGTCGATTTCATCCAGGAGAACATTCCCGAGCAGCTGGAGTTGAAGCAGCGCGTGCTGGCCGAGGCGAGTCAGCATGCACCGGCGGACGTGCTGATCGCCTCCAGCACCTCCGGCCTCATGCCCACCGATCTGCAGCGCGACATGCGCTCGCCGGAGCGTCTGCTGGTCGGCCACCCGTTCAACCCGGTGTACCTGCTGCCGCTGGTGGAGCTGGTGGGGGGCGCGAGGACCTCGCCCGAGGCGCTCGAGGCGGCCAGCGGCTTCTACCGCTACATCGGCATGCATCCCCTGCGCGTGCGCCATGAGATTCCGGGTCATCTGACCGATCGGCTGCAGGAGGCGCTGTGGCGCGAGATCCTGCACATGGTCAATGACGGCGTGGCGACCACCGGCGAGCTCGACGAGTCCATCGTCTATGGACCGGGGCTGCGCTGGGCGGCGATGGGCACCAACCTCATCTATCACCTGGCCGGCGGCGAGACCGGCATGCGCCACATGCTCAAGCAATTCGGGCCGTGCCTGAAATGGCCGTGGACCCACCTCGAAGCCCCCGAACTCACCGAAACCCTGATAGACCGCATGGTCGCGGGCACCCAGGCGCAGGCCAACGGCCGCTCCATTCGCGAGCTCGAGCGGCTGCGGGACGACTGCCTGGTTGCCATTCAGCAGGTGTTGCGGCAGTACGATATCGGCGCCGGCGCCACACTGCGCGCGCTCGAGACCCGGCTGTATGAGCACAGCGCCACCGCTGCGCGCGCGCTCGGCGCCGCCGATCCGAGCGCCCCCGCGCGGCTGCTCGAGCTGCAGGTGCGCCCGGACTGGGTCGACTACAACGGCCACATGACCGACTCGCGCTACCTGCAGGTGTTCGGCGATGCCACCGATGCCTTGTGGCGCTCGGTCGGCGTGGATGAGTCCTATCGCCAGGGCGGGCATTCTTTTTACACCGTGGAGTCGCACGTCACCCATCAGTCGGAGGCAAAGGCGCTGGAGCCGCTGTTCGTGACCATCCAGGTGCTGGCGGTGGACGACAAACGCGTGCATCTGTTTCACTGCCTGCATCGGTGCCGGGATGGCGCGCTGATCGCCACCGGTGAGCAGCTGTACCTGCATGTGGCAACGCCCGCGGGTAAGGTCGCGCCGATTCCGGCAGCCGTGCGCGCCAAGCTCGAGAGCTGGCGCGCGGCGCATGCCGGCCTGGCGCCGCCTGCGCAAGCGCGCCGTCACGTCGGCATGCCTCGCGGCTGAGCGCGGCCGATGCCCAAGATCGTCGATCACCAGGAGCGGCGCGATCAGATTGCCCTGGTCGCCTGTCGCGTCGTCGCCGAGTACGGCTTTGAGCAGGCGACCATCGTGCGCATCGCGCGCGAAGCCGGCTACACCACGGGCATGGTGGCGCATTACTTCGACACCAAGCAGGACATCATCATCGCCGCCCTGCGCCTGATCCTGCAGCGCATCGAGGCGCGACTGACCCGACCCGCGACCGGCCCGCAACCGCAGCTGCTGGCGGTGCTGACCGAGGCCTTGCCGATCGATCCGCAACGCTACACGGAATGTGCCTTCTGGACCGCGTTCTGGGGCCAGGTCTCGGCCGACAAGCGATTGCGGCGCATCAATGCCTGGGTGCATCGCGAGTACATGCGGCTGTTCGAGCGCTGCGTCGCCGAAGGCTGGCCGGAATGGGCGCGCTGGCGGCCGGCCACGCGCGAGCAGGTACTGCGCTCGGTGGTCACCTTCATCAACGGACTTACCGCCAGCGCGGTGGTGAGCCGCAGCGACTGGCCCGCGGCCAGACAGGTCGGGCAGCTGCGGCTGCAATTGCAACTGCTGCGGGCCTGGGCCCGGCGGGCAGAGAGGTAGTTTATGGATTTCTCCCTCAGCGAAGAACAACAGATGATCATCGCGACCACGCGCGAGTTCGTGCAGCAGGAACTGTATCCGCACGAGCAGGAGATCGAACGCACCGGCGTGCTGCCCGAGGAGCTGCTGCGCACGCTCAAGGCGAAAGCGATCGCCGCCGGACTGTATGCGGCCAATATGCCGGCCGAGGTCGGCGGCGCAGGACTCGATGCCGTGAGCTGGATCCTGTATGAAAAGGAACTCGGGCGCACCAGTTACATCCTGCACTACAGCTGTGTCGGCCGACCCTCGAACATACTGCTGGCCTGCCGGGGCGAGCAGCGTGAACGCTACCTGCTGCCGGCGGTGCGCGGTGAGCGGGTCGAGTGTCTGGCCATGAGCGAGCCGCAGGCCGGTTCCGATTTACGCGGCATGAAGACCAGCGCCGTACAGCAGGGTGGTGACTTCATCATCAACGGCACCAAGCATTTCATTAGTCATGTCGATCACGCGGATTTCGTCATTCTGTTCGCCGCCTCGGGCGAGGAGCAGACCTCAAAGGGCAACCGCAAGCGCATCACCGCGTTTCTGATCGACATGGGCACGCCCGGCTTCGAGGTCCGGCCGGGCTATCGCAATGTCTCGCACCACGGCTACACCAACAGCATCCTGCATTTCAACGACTGTCGCGTTCCTGCCGCGGCCGTGCTCGGCGAGGTGCATCAGGGGTTCGAGGTTGCCAATACCTGGCTCGGGGCAACACGGCTGCAGGTGGCTGCGACCTGTCTGGGACGCGCCGAGCGAGCGCTCGATCTCGCCCGGCAGTGGGCGGTCGATCGCAGCCAGTTCGGCCAGCAGATCGGCAAGTTCCAAGGTGTGGCGTTCAAGCTGGCGGACATGGCCGTGGAGCTGCGCGCCGCTGAGCTGCTCACGCTCGAGGCGGCGTGGAAACTGGAACAGAAGACCGCCACCGACATGGACATGGCCATCGCCAAACTCAAGGCGACCGAAATGCTGGCCATGGTGGCGGACGAGGCACTGCAGATTCATGGCGGCATGGGCCTGATGACCGAATTGCCGCTCGAGCGCATCTGGCGCGACGCGCGCATCGAGCGAATCTGGGACGGCACCAGCGAAGTGCAGCGTCACATCATCTCGCGGGCATTGCTGCGGCCGCTGGGTGGCTGACCCGGCTATCGCTTACTTTCCCCGCCATACCGGCTTGCGCTTTTCGCTGAAGGCGCGCGCGCCTTCCTTGAGATCTTCCGAGCGCAGAACCTTTTGCACGGCCGCGAGGCTGTCGTGCAGCTCGAACGCTTGGTGCTCGCCGACCGTCTCGCTGTGCCTCAGCAGCTGCTTGATCGCGGGAAACAGCAGCGGCGGCCCGTCGACCAGCTGCTGCGCGATCTGACGCGCCTTTGCCAGCGCTGCGCCCTGCGGCACGACGTGATTGGCCAGACCCCAGTGTTTGGCTTCCGCGGCGTCCATCCAACGGCCGGTCATGAGGAATTCCACGGCGATGTGATAGGGGATGCGGCGCCGAAGCTTGATCGTGCCGGCATCGGCCAGCACGCCGACATTGATCTCCGGCAGCCCGAAGCGGGCGTGCTCTTCCATGACGATGATATCGGTGCCGAGCACAATTTCGAAGCCGCCGCCGCAGGCGATGCCATTGACCGCCGAGATGATCGGTTTGTCGAGATTGCGTGGATAGTTCAGGCCGGCGAAACCGCCCGGGCCCCAGTCCTCGTCGGACTCCTCGCCGGCGTTGGCGGCTTTCAGGTCCCAGCCGGCGCAGAAGAAGCGCTCGCCCGCGCCGGTGACGATGGCCACGCGCAGCTGCGGGTCGTCGCGGAATTCTCCGAAGATCTCATTCAATCGCAGGCTGGCCGCCAGATCGATGGCGTTGGCCTTGGGGCGATCCAGGGTTACCTCGAGTATTGCCCCCATGGTCTGCGTCCTGACACCGTGTGACATCTCAATGCTCCTTCGTCAGGCGAATCAATGCGTCCACGGCGACCGCGCCGAGCCCCGCGGCTCGTACGATAACCGGGTTGATATCGAGTTCAACCAGCCGATCGACCTGCGCTTCGGCGTAGCGCGTGCAGGCCAATGCCATTTCAACCAGTGCCGGCACATCGCCGGCGCTGCGGCCGCGATAACCGGTCAATAGGCGTGCAATCTTGAGCCGGCCTATGGCGCCGTGAATAGCCTCGGCCGTGAACGGGGGCAGCAGCGCGACGGTATCGCGCAACAGCTCGGCCAGGATGCCTCCGGCGCCGAGCACCAGCATCTGGCCGAATTGCGCGTCGACTGTCATGCCGATCAGAATCTCCGCCACGCCGTCCGTCACCATCTGTTCGACCAGCAGGCTATCGGACAGAGCGGACAGGCGCTGCGCGGCCTGCTCGCATTCGCCGGCAGTGCGGACATTGACGATCACCGCGCCGATGTCCGATTTGTGCTGCAGCGTCTCGCCGGTGGCCTTGATGACCACTGGAAATCCTATGGCCTGCGCCGCGCCGAGCACCCCGTGCACGCCGACCACGCGCGCGGCTGGAATGCGCACGCCGAAGGCCGCCAGCGCGCTCTTGGCGTCGTGCTCCGCCAGCATGCGGCTTGCCGACATGGTCGAGATGGCGCGGCCGGCCGGGATACGCAGCTGCACCGTGCGCTCGCGCGCCCAAGTTTGGCCCACCGAGCCGGCCAGATCGAGCGCTTCGAGCGCTTCGCGCTGGCCCTGCAGCGGCACCACGCCGGCGGCCAGACACTGCTCACGAATCGAGGCCGACATGGATTCCGGCATCGAGCTGATCACGGCGCGACGACTCGCTGCCTCGGGACAGGCCGCAATGAACTCCTCGATGGCGGCGACGTAACTGGCGGGGTCGGCCTGGTCCGCCGGTGGGGTGTCGACCATCAGGGCGACCGCGTCGTAGCCCGCCTGCTGCGCGGCTGCAAACACCGAGCGCAGTCCCGGACGGTCGAACCACAGGTGCGTATGAAAATCGAACGGGTTCGCGATGTGCACGCGCGCGCCCAGGATGGCGTGCAGGCGCGCGGCGGGTTCGGCCGGCAGGGGCGCGAATTCGAGGCCCAGATGGCGCGAGGCATCGGCCGTCATGGCCATGTCGCCACCGGATGCGCCCATGACCAGCACGCGCCGGCCGGGCAGCGGGCCACCGCTGTGGAACAGCTTCAAGGTCTCGCACAATGTCGCCAACGACTCGCAGCGTGCGATGCCGGCCTGTTCGCAAAAGGCGTCGAAGGCCACGTCCGCTCCGGCCAGCGCGCCGGTGTGGCTGCGTGCGGTGCGCGCGGCCGCTTCGGTGCGCCCGGCTTTGACCAGCGCGATCGGCTTGTTGGCGCGGCGGGCCTGCTCGGCCGCGCGCGCAAAGCGCGCGACATCCTTGACGCCTTCGACGTACAGACCAAAAGCGGATACCCGATCGTCCTCGCACAGCAGCTCGATCATGTCTTCCACCGCCAGGCAGGTCTGGTTGCCCACGGTGAGCACGTAGCCGATCGGCAACGAGCGGTGATTGAACAGCAGATTGAGCGCGATGGTGCCACTTTGACAGATCAGCGCCACGCCGCGCTGGCGCCGCTGGCCCACCACTTGATCCGGCCACAGCGCCGCGCCTTCGAAAAAATTGATGAATCCGTAGCAGTTGGGGCCGAAGAACGGCAGCTCACCGGCGGCCGCGATGAGCTCCTCGGTCAGACGCTGGCCGTCCGCGGTGGCCGTTTCCGAGAAGCCGGCGGCAAAGCAGACGAAGCCGCCCGCGCCGCGCCGCGCCAGCGCCGCCGCGATCCTGGGCACCTCGTGATTCGGTGCTGCGACGAAGGCGGCGTCAGGCACGCCCGGCAGCTCCTCGACCGATCGGTAGTAAGACGCCTGCGCACTGCTCGGCCGCGAGGGATGTACCCGCCAGAGTTGCCCGTCATAGCCGATCACGCCACTGGCGGTCGCGACCGCGTCGGCCCAGGCCCCACCGATCAGCGCAATGCTGCGTGGCGCCAGCAGGCGCCGCATGGCCTCGCCGCGAGCGCTAGCGCGATTCATCGTTGCGGCAGTTGCATGCGCCGAGATCCCGGGCCGCCGGCGCCATGCTGCGCGCCGGCCTGCTGCAGCTCGTCGATGGCCGCACTGAGCGCGGGCGGAAAAGCCTCGCTCGCGACCGCCTCGAGCTGGCGCACGTGCAGCAGCATGACCTCGGCCGTGGCCGCCGGGGCCGTCTCGGGTTCGCACAGCAGCTCGAAGGCGGCGTGTATGCGTTTGCGATCGGCGCCGAGGACGCGCACGTCCACCAGCACGCTGTCGCTGGCCTTGATCTCGCGCAGATAGTGGATGTGCATCTCCAGCGTGTAGAGCGTACAGCCGGTGCGTTGGCGATACGGACCATCCAGGCCGATGCGCTCCATGAGCGCATCGATGGCATAGCTGACGATCAGGCCATAGTAGGCGTCCCGCAGATGACCGTTATAGTCGATCCATTCGGGTGCGATCCCGGTCCGGTAAATCGGTACGCCCGCCACGTCGGTTGCCGTTCAATGCAAGCGCAGCCGCTCGCGAACCTGTGCCGGGGACAGCACGCGCGCGCCCATGGCCTCGATGATCGTGTGCGCCTTCTGCACCAGCTGCTCGTTGCTGGCGTAGACACCGCGGCTCAAATACAGGTTGTCCTCGAGTCCGACGCGGACGTTGCCGCCGAGCAGCACCGATTGCGCGACCCAGGGCATCTGCATGCGGCTGACCGCGAAGGACGTCCAGATGCTGTCGGCGGGCAGGGTATTGACCATGGCCGTCAGGTGCCCGACATCGGCCGGCACGCCGTAGGGAATGCCGGTGCACAGCTGGATCAGCGCCGGGCCCGGGATCAGCTCCTCCTTCACCAGTTGCTTCACGAACCAGAGATTGCCGGTGTCGAACACCTCCAGCTCAGCCTTGACGCCCAGGTCGCGCAGGATGGCGGCGCCCTTGCGCAGATAGTTCGGGGTCGACACGTAGGCGCGGTTGCCGTCGCCGAAGTTCAGACTGCCGCAGTCCAGGGTCGCAATATCCGGACGATACAGTCCCTCCTGGCACAGATCGATGACGTGCCGCATGCGATCCTCCTGGCTGACGAAATCCGTGCCTGGGGCCGGCGTATCCGCCAAGCCGTTGTCGCCGACGCAGATGTAGCCGCCCATGCCGCAGGTGAGATTGACGATCACGTCGACCTTGCTCTCCCGGATCTGCTTGACGACTTCACGGTAGTGGCGCGTGGCCATGCTGAAAGCGCCGGTTTCCGGGTCGCGCACGTGAATGTGCACGATCGCGGCTCCGGCCCGGGCCGCGGCCACGGCTGAAGCTGCGATCTGCTGCGGCGTGATCGCGCAATGCGGGCTCTTCGTGACCTTGGTGTCATCGCCGGTCACGGCGCAGGTGATCATGACATCGAAGTTCATACGGCGCTCCTTAAGGTTCAGCGCAGCGCGCTTGCCGTTTAATATTATAGCGTCAATAATATATTACTACAGCCGCGCGCATAAGGCCCCGAGTGTCAGCGCCCGTTATCGACGCCAGGTCGGTTTTGCACGCGCCCGGCCGCAAACTGGCGGCCGCGGCGCTGGTATTGCTGTCATTGCCGCTGCTGCTCAGTGCCTGCAAACCCGCGGGCGGCGGTGACGACCGGGTCCTGTACATCTACAACTGGGCGGATTACATCGGCAAGGACACCATCGCCGAATTCGAGCGCAGCACGGGCATCAAGGTGGTATACGACACCTACGATGCCGATGAGACACTCGAGGCCAAGATGATGGCCGGCGACTCCGGCTACGACGTGGTCAGCACCTCCACCAGCTACTTCAGCCGCCAGATAAAAGCCGGCATCTACGCGCCGCTCGACCGCAGCCAGCTGCCGAACTGGGGCAATCTCGATCCGCACGTGCTCGCGGTCGAGGCGGCGGCCGATCCCGGCAACGTGCACGCCATGCCCTATCTGCATGCCGTCAACGGCTTTGCCTACAACGTCGACATGATCAAGGCGCGAATGCCCGACGCGCCGGTCGACAGCCTCGACATGATCTTCAAGCCGGAGGTGGTGCGGCACTTTGCCGACTGCGGCGTCACTTTGCTCGACTCGGCGGAGGACGTGCTGCAACTGGCGATGAATTATCTGCATCTGGATCCGAACTCGACCCGGCCCGAGGATTACCAGGCGGCCGCACAGCTGGTGCTGTCGATACGGCCCTATATCCGCAACTTCGATTCCTCCGAATACATGAACGGACTGGCCAACAAGGAGACCTGCATCGCCATGTCGTGGTCGGCCGACTATGCGGCGGCACGTGCGCGCGCCGCGGCCGCCGGCATCCAGGTCAATCTCGCCTTCACCGTGCCGAAGGAGGGCGCCAACGAGTCTTTCGATGCGCTGCTGATCCCGACCGGGGCGCCGCATCCGCGTGCGGCCCACGCCTTCCTGAACTTCATGCTCGAGCCCAAGGTCATCGCCGCGGTCACCAACGAGATTCATTACGGCAACGATAATCTCGCGGCCAACCCCTACGTCGACCCGAAGATCCTGAACGATCCGACCATCTACCCGACGCCGCAGGTCGAGCGCCGGCTCTACCAGACCGCCGAGGTCAATCCCGCCACCGAGCGCATCCGCACGCGCACCTGGACCCGCATCAAGACCGCGCGCTGAGTGCCGATGCTCAGCGCTCGGCGGCCTGCAGTTCCAGCAGCCGCCGGCGCTCGCTGCGGCGCATGACCAGGCCGGCAAAGATCACACAGGCCCCGACCGCGCAGATGATCAGGCTGGCCAGCGCGTTGATGTCGGGACTGACCCCCAGCTTGACCTTGGAGTAGATGACCATCGGCAGGGTGCCAGCCCCGGGGCCGGAGACGAAACTGGAGATCACCAGATCGTCGAGCGAGAGCGTGAAACTGAGCAGCCAGCTCGACAGCAGCGCCGGGGCGATGATCGGCAGCGTGACATCGATGAAGGCGCGCGCGGGACTGGCGCCGAGATCCATGGCGGCGTCCTCCAGCGAGCGATCGGCGGTTTGCAGCCGCGACTGCACGGTCACGGTCACGTACGCGGTGCAGAAGGCGACATGCGCGATCACGATGGTAGTAAAGCCACGATGCGGCCAGGAGAACAGCTGCAGCATCGACACGAACAGCAGCAGCTGCGTGATACCGGTGATGATCTCGGGCATGACCAGCGGCGCATTGACCATGCCGGTCAGCAGCAGGCGGCCGGGAAACCTGCCGAAGCGAATCAGCGCAATCGCCGTCAGCGTGCCCAGGACCACGGCGCCGGTGGAGGCGGCGATCCCGACCTCCACCGACAACAGCGCCGCCTCGAGCACCTGGCGGTTGTGAATCAATTGCCCGTACCAGGCGGTGGAGAAGCCGCCCCAGACGTTGACCAGCGAAGAGGCGTTGAACGAGTAGGCGATCAGCACCAGGATCGGAATGTAGAGGATCGCGATGCCGACGCACAGCACGCCCGACAGCAGCGGTGGCACGCGGTTGTCCACGCGATCAGGCCTCGAGCTGCCGGACGTTGTAGTACTGGTACAGCGCGATCGGCCCGACCAGCAATACCAGAAAGGCGATCGCCACGGCCGAGGCAACCGGCCAGTCATGATTGCCGAAGAATTCGTCCCACAGTACCCGGCCGATCATCAGGTTGTTCGGGCCGCCCAGCAGCGACGGGATCACGAATTCGCCGACCGCCGGGATGAACACCAGCATCGAGCCGGCGATCACCCCGGGCATCGACAGCGGCAGCGTGATCTCGCGGAAGACGCTCCACGGTGGACTGCCCAGATCGGCGGCAGCCTCGCGCAGCGTGTGATCGAGCTTCTCCAGCGTGGCGAACAACGGCAGTACCATGAACGGCAGGTAGGAGTAGATGATCCCCAGGTACACCGCCACGCTGGTACGCATGATGTGCAGTGGCTGCTTGATCAGCCCCAGGTACAGCAGCGCGTTGTTGAGCAGGCCATTGTCGCGAATGATGCCTTCCAGTGCATAGACGCGCAGCAGAAATGAGGTCCAGAAGGGCAGTATGATGATGAACAGCAGAATGCTCTGCGCGGATTTCGACGCCCGCGAGATCGCGTAGGCCATCGGGTAGCCCAGCGCCAGACAGATCAGTGTCGAGAAGAACGCCGTGCGCAGTGAGTACAGATAGGCGATGCCGTAGACTTCGTCGGTCACCAGGTACTTGTAATTGCCGAAACTCAGGGAGAGCTTCAGGTGATGATCGGGCGTGAAGCTCAGGATATCCGTGAACGGCGGCACCCGCGGCGCCGTCTCGGCGAAACTGATCTTCAAGGCCACCGCGAACGGGATCAGAAAGAAGATCAGCAGGTATAACAGCGGCGGCAGGATGATCAGCCAGCGACCGGGGCGGTCAATCCGTTTCATGAGGCGCGCTTAGGGGCAACTGCGCTTATTCTGCGCATAGAGCGAGCTGGCTGTACAATTTTTATGTGGCCGAGTGCCAGGGTAAATCGGGATAGTGAACGTGGCTAGCGAAGCAGCATCCGGTTCTTCGGCGCAAGTGCCGCCCGAGCGGGCGTCGCGAGCCCGTCAGCGCCAGCGACTGATCGACGCCTGTATCTCGGCGCTGCACATCCACGGGCCCTCGCATACCACGGTCGAGAAAGTGGTCGCGCTGGCCGACATGTCCCCAGGCATCGTGCGCTTCTATTTCGAGTCCAAGGCCGCCATGCTGGTGGCGTCACTGGAATTCCTGGCCGCGGAGTTCGCGCAGCGCGTGCTCGAGCCGGTCGCCAGGCTCAAGCGCACGCCGGTGCGCGCGCTCGAGCTGCTGGTGGAACTGTATCTGGACCCCGACATCGCCAGTCCGCGAAAAGTCTCGGTCTGGTATTCGTTCTGGGGCGAGGCCAGCTCGCGCCAGGAGTATCTCGATATCTGCGGCGGCAAGGATGAGGACTTTGCGGCGCTGGTGCGCGAGCTCATGGAGAGGATGATCGCGGACTCGGAGCAGCGGCAGCTGGACGCAGACGGCATCGCGCTCGGTCTCATGGGCGTGCTGGAGGTACTCTGGCAGAGCATCGCCTTTCAGAGCGAGGCCAATATCGATCGGGCGGCAGCCAAGCAGCGCACCATGGCCTATCTGCGCTCGCTATTTCCGCGGCAGTTCGTGCGCGCCGCGGCCACCGAGCCGGCGCATGCGGACACCGCGCAGCTGCCCGCCTGGGCCTACACGGATTCCGCCCTGTTCAGTGCCGAGCGCGAGCAGCTGTTCCGCCCGGCCTGGCAGATCGCGGGTCACGCGGCACAGCTGCCCCGGCCGGGGGACTTTCTGACCATCGATCTGGCGACCGAAAGGGCCCTGGTGCTGCGCGATGCGGCCGGAGTGCTGCGCGCATTTCGCAATACCTGCCGCCACCGGCCGCATGCGCTGATCGGCTCACGCACTGGAACGCTGCAGGGCACGGTCGACTGCAGCGTGCATGGGCTTCGCTATGGCTATGACGGCGGCCTGCGCGAGGGGCAGACACCGGGGGATCTGATGCCGCTCGCGCTCGAGCAGCACGCCGGGCTGATTGTGCTGCGCGCGAGCGAGCTTGCGGCGCCCACGTTTGAGCCGTTGCCGGCCTGGTCGGGCTGGCATCTGCTGAGCGCGCTGGGCCCCCTCGAGCCCAAGGAATTCGAGCTGGCAGCGGACTGGAAGCTGATCGTCGAACAGTGGCTCGAATCGGCCCTGGCGCAGCACCCCGTGGGTCTGCTGGCCGAACTCGTGCATCTGCCGCTGCTGCGGCTCGAGGCGCTGCCTGCCACGGTCGAATGGCGTGCAAGCCTCAAAGCCGATGCGCGCGGCTGGACCGCCGGCCACTACCTGCGCCAGGCGCAAGGCAGTGACAGCCCGGTCTGGCAGCGTCTGTTCGTGCCACCGAATCAGCTGATCGAGATCCGGCCGGATGGCGCACTGATCCTGCAGGCGCTTCCCGAGGCGCCGGGCCGCTGCCGCCTGCGCCGTTTGGATCTGCGCCGCCTGCAGGCCAGGCGCAGCGAGCAGGCGTTGATCTATCTGGCTGGACGTCTGTGCCGCCGCTGGCTCGGCCAGGACATCGAGCTCGCCGGCTCGATCCAGTCGGGATTGGGCACCACCCGCTATGAGGCGCAGGACGGCCCGATTGCGCCGGCACTGGCGGCATTTCGTCGCTCCATATTCATGCTGGCTGCCGGGCGTGCCGGGGACAACGCACTCGCGTGAGCGTCGTGCCCGTTACGCGAAGTGCGCCGGCGCGCGCCCGTGGCGCGCCTCGGGGATGCGATCGCGCAGCAGCTCATGGAAGTTCCACATGCAGCCTTCCAGCTGCGATAACGGTCCAGGCTCGTAGCTGCTCGATGCCAGCCCGCGCTGCACGCGCCGGCACAGAAATTCATCTTCCCGCTGCACTTGACGGTTGATGCGCGCATTCAGATAGCGCACCGCGCGCATCTCGCGAGTCGCATCCGGCAGACCGAAGGTGCCGCCGCGAATCGTGCATTGACCGGGGCCGCGCGGCAGCACCTGGAAGAAGTCCATCTGGTCGGGAAACACGTCGATGCCGAGGTTGGGCAGCATGCTGTAGAAACTCCAGCGCTGGCGCAGCGATTCGGGCAGCCCCAGAACTGCCCGGCCGACCCATTTCTGGTACAGGCGCTCACTCCATTTCGATGACGGCTGCTCGCGCATGTGGCTCGTGCCGCGAGCCACTCCGCCCGGCAAACTCTTTTGATCGTCGTAGTCGGGCGTGAACATGCGCTGCAGGCCCGGATGGCCGATCGGCACGTGATAGGACTCCAGGTAGTTGTCCATCGCCACCTTCCAGTCCACCGGCCAGTCCTCGTGGTACATCGGCCCAAGCGGCACCAGCTGTTCGAAGCGATAGGGCGTGAAATCCTCGAGGAACTCGCCCCAGATCGACTTCAGCGGCGGCGGCTCTCCGGCCAGGCACACGAATACGAAGCCGAACTGGATTTCCATGCGCACCGGGCGCAGTGCGAACTGCGCACGCTCCAGGCCCGGAAAGGTCTCGCGCATGGTCATGCCGAGCAGCTCGCCGCTGAGCCGATAGGACCAGCCGTGGTACGGGCAGGTGATCGCGCCGGGGCAGTGACCGGTACCGTCCAATATCTTCGCGCCGCGATGTCGGCAGACGTTATGAAACGCCTGGATCTCGCGTTTGGCGTTGCGGACCACGACCACGCTGTCCGAGCCGATGTCGAGCGTCAGATAGTCACCCGGATTGGGAATCGAATTCACATGACCGACGATCTGCCAACTCGGCTTGAGGATGCGTTCATACTCCAGCCGCGTCATCTCGGGGTGGCTGTAGGTCCACGCGGGCAGTGCTCGGTGGATGGGGGCGACGCTCGACTCGGTCGATGACATGGCGGGGGAATTCATCGGCGCTCCCAGGAATTTATATACCCATTCAATTTACGCCGTTTCTGACCTCCGCCGCAAGCCTCTCAGCGCAATTTTTCTGCTCGAATCGCGCGGTTTTTGCAGCATTTAGCCCACAGACAGGGCAAACCCGGCAGAAATTATATGACCATATAGACATGGCGCCTCAGGGGTGCTACGGTCTGTGCTCGGCCGGCGTTTTCCGGGAGTACTGCGATGACCAGAAGCTTGACCAAGAGCCACGCGCAGTTCCAGCGTGCGGTGCAGAAGCTGCCGCTCGGGGTTGCCTCCAATTTCAGGTATTGGGGCGAGGACCGCACGATCTATGTGAAATCCGGACGCGGTGCGCGCATCATCGATCTGGACGACAACGTCTACGTCGACTACCGCATGGGCTACGGTCCGGCCATCCTCGGCTACGCGGATGCGCGCGTCGACGCTGCGGCCCGCGAGGGCATGGAGGTCGGCGGCGTATTCGCCTTGTCGACCGAGCGCGAACTCAGCGTGGCCGAACGCATCTCGCGCATGGTGCCCGCTGCGGAGCTGGTGCGTTTCTCCAACTCCGGCACCGAGGCGGTCATGGCCGCGCTGCGCCTGGCGCGCGCTTATACCGGCAAGGACGACTACGTCATTCTGGAAGGCAGCTACCACGGCCTGTTCGATGCCGCGATGTGGTACACGCCGATGGACAAGTGGGAGCAGGTCGGGGATCCGCAGGTGCGGCCCTACAGCGAGGGCATTCCGCTCAGCACGCGCAACTTTGCGCATTTCGTGCAGGCCAATGACGCCAATCAGCTCGAGGACGTCTTCAGGCGTCATGCCGGCTCCATCGCCTGCCTGTTGATCGAGCCGATCATGGGCAATTGTCTGGGCATAGCCGCCGAGCCGGAGTATCTGCGTGCGGCGCGCGCGCTGTGCGATCAGTACGGCGTCGTGATGATCATCGATGAAGTAAAGACCGGCTTTCGCGTGGCGCGCGGCGGCGTGCAGGAGCTCTACGGCGTCCATGCCGACCTGTGCACGTTCGCGAAGGCGCTGGCGAACGGCTATCCGATCTCGGTGCTCGCGGGCCGCGAAGCCATCATGCGCAAGATCGGTCGCGGCGTGGCGCATGGCGGCACTTACACGGCGCATTCGGTGTCGCTGGCCGCAGCCGACAAGACGCTCGAGATCCTAGAGCACACCGACGCGCTCGAGCGCGTGGCACAGTATGGCACGCGGCTGCGCAACGGCATGCACGCCGTGCTCAGCGCGCGCGGCATCCCGCACAGCTTCGTCGGCCATCCGTCGATGAGCGGCCTGTACTTTGCGCACGACCCGCCGCGCACCTATCGCGATTGGAAGAGCAGCGACTACGCCTTCTACGACGCCACCGCACGCGTGCTGCATGACGAGGGCGTGCTGTGCGAACCGGACTCGCGCGAGCCCTGGTTCGTCAGCGCCGCGCACGATGATTCGTGCCTGAAGGATACCCTGGCGGCATTCGAGGTGGCGATCGACAGCACGCTGCGCTCGGTCGGGATCTCGCGCAAGATGCCGGCCTGAGCGGCCGGATCTCCAGGCCGTCGCGGTGAGCACTCCGGCCAAGCGCCACGATGCGATCATCGTCGGCGCCGGCCACAATGGCCTGGTCGCCGCCTGTTATCTGGCCCGCGCCGGTCTCAAAGTGCTGGTGCTGGAACGTCAGCCCTGGGTCGGCGGCGCGGCGGTCAGCCGCCGCCTCTATCAGGACTTCACTTATTCGAACTGCTCGTACGTGTGCAGCCTGCTGCGGCCGGAAATCATGCGCACGCTCGAGTTGCCGCGTTTCGGTCTGCAGATCATTCCCTACGACGGCGGCGTCACCATGATGCGCGACGGCGGCCATCTGGCGATGTACGACAATCACGATGCGCTGCGCCGCGAGATCTCACGCCACTCCAAGCGTGATGCTGAAAGCTACGACCGCTACGTGCGCGACGTGTTGCGCCAGTGCCGCTTCATCAAGCCGCTGCTCATGCGTACCCCGCCTGATCCGACCTCGTTCAAGCCGCGCGACCTGCGAGAGCTGCTGCACCTCGGCAAGCTGTTCCACGGGCTCGGCGAGGCGCGCATGTACGATACGCTGCGTTTCTGGACCATGAGCTGCGCGGATTTTCTCGATGAGTATTTCGAGAGCGAGATCGTCAAAGCGCACATGGCCGGCAGCTCGATCATCGGCACGGCGCTCGGACCGCGCTCGCCCGGCACCGCCTATGTGTTGTTGCATCACTACATGGGCGGGATCGACGGCACGGTCGGGGCCTGGGGTTTCGCGCGCGGCGGCATGGGCGCGGTCTCGAACGCATTGGCCGATTCTCTGCAGGCCAGCGGCGGGGTGATCCGCACGGACGCGCCGGTGGCTCAGATCCTGGTGCGCCATGGCCGCGTGGCCGGTGTGGTGCTCGACAGCGGCGAGCAGCTGCAGGCGCCGATCGTGGTTTCGAACATGGATGTCAAGCGCACCTTTCTCGACACCATGGATGCCAACGACCTGCCCGATGAGTTCCTGCAGCAGGTGCGGAACTTCAAGATCCGCGGCTCCTCCGGCAAGTTGAACATCGCCCTGGATGGTCTGCCGCAGTTTCCGGCGCTGCCGAGCGGCTCGCCCAGCATCCGCGGCGACATGCACGTCACCGACACGATCGAGATGATGGAGCGGGCCTACGACGACTGGAAGGAGGGCCGCTGGTCGCGCGCCCCCTACCTCGACATGCTGATTCCCTCGCAGATCGATCCGACCATGGCGCCCGACGGCAAGCACTACATGTCGGTGTTCGTCCAATACTGCCCGTACCGACTCGCCGACGGCGAGTGGACCGCGGCCAGGCGCGAAGCATTCGGACGCACGGTCATCGACACAATCGCCCAGCACAGTCCGGATTTCAAATCGCTGATCCTGCATGCCGAGGTGCGCACGCCCTGGGACATCGAGCATGAAGTCGGATTGACCGAAGGCAACATCTTTCAGGGCGAACTGACCTTCGATCAGCTGCTGTTCAACCGTCCGGTGCCCGGTTATGCGCAGTATCGCGGGCCCGTGCGCGGGGTGTACATGTGCGGCGCCAGCACGCACCCGGGCGGAGGGGTCATGGGCGCGCCGGGCGCCAACGCCGCGCGCACGATTCTGCAGGATCTGGGCAGGGCGGCGTGAGCGCGCGCGTGAACTACGATTGCATCGTGATCGGCGCCGGCCACAACGGCCTGGTGTGCGCGGCGTATCTGGCGCGCAGCGGCCGCTCGGTGCTGGTGCTCGAAGCGGCAGCGGAGGTCGGCGGCGCAGCGGTCACGCGCGAATTCGCGCCCGGCTTTCGCGTCTCCGCCGGCGCCCACCTGCTGCAAGGCATGCCGCGCGCGCTGATCGAGGAGCTCGCGCTCGATACCCATGGCTTCAAATTCGCGGCCGAGGATTTGCCGAGCGCGGCGTTGGCGCCCGGTGGCGCACCGCTGACACTCAGTGTCGCCGGCATTCGCGCGGTCGCGGCCGCGGATGCTGAAGGCTTCGAGGCGTTGAGCGCACGCTTGCAGCGCTTCGCGCGCGCGCTGGCACCGATGCTCTCCAGCGCGCCGCCGCGGCTGGGCACCCGCGCTCGATCCGAGCAGCTCTCGCTGCTGCGGCTGGGCTGGCACATCCGCCGCCTGGGCCGTCGCGACATGCGCGAGCTGCTGCGCATCGCCGGCATGTGCGTGTACGACCTGCTGCAGGAGAATCTCACCAGCCCGCTGCTGCAGGGCGCGCTCGGATTCGACGCAGTGCTGGGCACGAATCTGGGCCCGCGCTCGCCGGGCTCGGTGTTCACACTGCTGTATCGGCTCAGTACCTCCGCCAACGCCGGGCGATTCTCGCCGGCACAGCCGCAAGGCGGTCTGGGAGCGTTGTCGGGCGCGCTCGCCCGGGCCGCGCGCGCCGCCGGGGCCAGCATCCGCACCGATGCGCCCGTGCGCCGTATCCGCATCGACAGCGACCGCGCCGCCGGCGTGATACTCGAATCGGGCGAAATGCTCAGCGCCAAGCTCGTGGTCTCCAGCGCCGATCCGAAAACCACCTTTCTTGGCCTGCTCGGCAGCGAGCATCTGGATGCCGGCTTCGTGCGTCGCGTATCGCATCTGCGCACCACCGGTCTGGCGGCCAAGCTGCATCTGGCGCTTGATCGAGAGCCGCAGTTCAATGGGCTGGAGCGATCGGCACTGGGCGGGCGGCTGCTGCTCGCCCCATCGCTCGATTATCTCGAGCGCGCCTTCAACCACAGCAAGTATGGCGAATACTCGGCGCAGCCGAGCATGGAGATCACGATCCCGAGCATCAACGATGCGCAGCTCGCGCCCGCCGGTGCGCATGTGCTGTCGGCAATCGTGCAGTACGTGCCGTACGCGCTGACCGGCGGCTGGGAGCACGGGCGGCAGCGTCTGCTGGATCTGGTGGTGGATCGCATCGAGGCGTGTGCACCGGGCCTGCGGCGCTCGATCACGGCCGCGGAGCTGCTCACGCCGCCGGATATCGAGCGCCAGTTTCGCATCCACGGCGGTCACTGGCATCACACCGAGCTGGCGCTCGACCAGTTCTTCATGGTCCGGCCCGTGCCCGGCGCGGCGCAATACGCCTCTCCGGTCGAGGGACTGTATCTGTGCGGCGCCGGCTGTCATCCCGGAGGCGGGGTCATGGGCACCGCCGGTCGCAACGCGGCGCGCGCAATCCTGGCGCGCGCGGCATGAGATGAGCACGGCGATGCATACCATTCCCGCCCGGGCCCTGTTCAGCGAGCCGCTGCTGCGCACGCCATTTCACGAGCGCGCGCGTGCCTTGAGCCAGCTCGACAGCTTCATCCCATGGAATGGCTACACCACCGTCGATGTCTTCAGTACCGTCGAGCAGGAGTACTTCGCGATACGCAATGCCAGCACGCTCTACGATCTGACACCGATGGCCAAGTATCGGATCGCCGGCGCTGATGCCTTGCGCTTCCTGAACCGGCTCGTGACCCGTGATGTCTCGAAACTCAAACCGAACCGCGTCGCCTACGCGGTCTGGTGCAATGATTCGGGCCACCTGATCGATGACGGCACGGTGTTCCGCTTCGGCGAGTCCGACTTTCGGCTGTGCGCGCAGGAACGGCAGCTCGACTGGCTGCTCGACTCCGCGATCGGCTTTGACGTCGAGATCGCCGACGTGACCGAGCTCAGCGCCGCGCTGGCGATCCAGGGGCCGACTTCCTGCGCGGTACTCAAGAGCTTGGGTCTGGCCGGCGTCGAGCGGCTCAAACCCTTCGACATCGGACACTTTGCTCTCGAAGGCGCCCCGATCACGATCTCCAGGACGGGCTTTACCGGTGATCTGGGCTATGAGGTGTGGATGCATCCGCAGGATGCCGAGTCGATCTGGGACCGCCTCATGCTGGCCGGGCGCTCGCGCGGCGTCCGGCCGCTCGGATCCCGGGCGCTCAACATGGCGCGCATCGAAGCCGGATTCATACTGCCGAACGTGGAGTTCGTGTCCGCCGAGCGCACGCTTCGAACCGGCCGGGATCGCTCGCCGCTCGAGTTGGGTCTGGACTGGCTGGTGGATTTCAACAAGGGGCATTTCACCGGGCGTCGCTCGTTGCTGGCGCAGCGAGCCGCCGGCGTCCCGCGGCGCCTGGTGGGCCTCGACATCGTCGGCAACAAGCCGGCGCACAACGCGTTGGTTTATGCTGCACGCTCAGGGCGCAGGCAGATCGGGGCCGTCACCTCGGCAACCTGGTCGCCGACCTGCAAGCGCAATATCGCGCTGGCGTTGCTCGATGCGCCGCATGTCGAGCCGGGGCTCGAGGTCTGGGTGGAAATCTATTTGAACAGCGAGCTGGTTTGGGAGCGCCGGATGTGCGCGGCCCGTATCGTCGAGCGGCCGTTCTACGCGCCGGAACGCCGCCGCGCCACGCCGCCGGCGGACTTCTGAGGCAGCGATGCCGGCGACCCAGTCGAAAGCCAATCCCGATCGCCCCTGGCGTGATCCGCAAGCCGTCCCCCAGCTGGTCATCGACGGCCTGAGCAAGAGCTACGGCAGTTTCGCGGCGGTCGAGAGCGTCAGCCTCAAGATCTACAAGGGCGAGATATTCGCGCTGGTCGGCGCCTCGGGCTGCGGCAAGACCACTTTGCTGCGCATGCTGGCGGGATTCGTCACCCAGAGCGCCGGCACGATCCTGATCGACGGCGTCGAGATGAGCGGCGTGCCGCCGCATCTGCGCCCGGTCAACATGATGTTCCAGTCCTATGCGCTGTTTCCGCACATGACGGTGGAGCAAAACGTGGCCTATGGGCTGCGGCGCATGGACCTGCCGCGAGAGGAGAAGCAGCAGCGCGTGCAGCACGGGCTCGAGATGGTGCAGCTGGGCCCGCTCGCGCAGCGCAAGCCGCACCAGCTCTCGGGGGGCCAGAGGCAGCGCGTGGCGCTGGCGCGGGCGCTGATTCGCCGGCCGAAGCTGCTGCTGCTCGATGAGCCGCTGTCGGCTCTGGACAAGAAGCTGCGCGAGCGCACGCAATTCGAGCTCATGGATCTGCAGTATCAAGTGGGCACGACCTTCATCGTGGTCACGCACGATCAGGACGAGGCCATGGCGCTGGCCTCGCGCATCGCCGTCATGGATCGCGGCAGGGTCGTTCAGGTCGGTACACCCTCGGAGATCTATGAATTTCCCCAGAGCCGCTTCGTGGCCGACTTCGTCGGCACCACCAATCTGTTCGAGGGCACAGTCACGCACTGGCAGCCGGGCCTGATCACGGTGCAATGTGAGGAGACCGGCTGCGCCCTCTGGGTCGATGATGTCGGGCGCTTCACGGAAGGACAGCGCGTCTGGGTCGCCCTGCGGCCCGAGAAGATCCGGCTCAGCAAGCAGCCGGTAACTGGCGAACGCGTCAATCAGCTCAAGGGAACGGTCTGGCAGCTCGGCTATCTCGGCAATCGCTCCACCTTTCAGATCAAGACGGCAGCGGGAAAGCTCGTGACCGTGTTCGCGCAGAACGAGCGGCGTACTTCCGAGTGGTCGATCGACTGGAGTGACGAGGTGTATGTGAGCTGGGGCGCCGATGCCGCGCTGCTGTTGCAGACTTGAGCCGCAGGATTGAACCGCGGTTCAATTTGTACCAAGTCAGTGCGCGGGGCTCTGGATTGCTCCATTTTCGTACAACCCATTAATAGCAAAGAGTAAATAGCTCTGCGTAGAGCAATTCGCGGGCCATGACGACAGCAATGGGGACGTCGTCGAGGAATGCTTGACAAGCGGGTTGCTCGCTCGTTCAATCAGGGTCGTGTCGACCCTGCCCAAGCTGCCGCTGCCGCGACGACCCGAGCCGCTTCGGGTGGGCGTGATATTGGCCAACAATTTCACCCTCTCGGCATTTGCTTTGTTCGTCGATCATCTGCGCCTGGCCGCCGACGAGGGCGATCGCAGCCGGCCGGTGCACGTGCAGTGGTCGACCATGTCCAGTCGCACCGATCCGATGCGCGCGAGCTGCGGTGTCACGATCAGTCCGACCGCACCGCTGCTCGATCCGGCCGACCTCGACTATGTCGTGATCGTCGGCGGACTGCTGCACGGTGGGCCGCAGATCGATCACCCGACCACGCAATACCTGCGTGATGCGGCGGCCATCGGCGTGCCGTTGATCGGTTTGTGCACCGGTAGTTTCATCCTCTGCCGCAGCGGGTTGATGCGCGGGCGGCGCTGCTGCGTGAGCTGGTACCACTATCAGGATTTCGTCGATGAGTTTCCCGATCACGAGGTGGTCGCCGACCGCCTGTTCATTGCCGATCGGGATCGCATCACCTGTGCCGGCGGCGCCGGCACGGCCGATCTGGCCACCTTCATTCTCGAACTGCACCTCGGACGCGCGGTCGCGCAGAAGGCCAATCAGGTGCTGCTGTTCGACCGTGCGCGCGCCGGCAACGATGCGCAACCGCACCCGCCGCTGTTCGAGAATGTCGCCGACGAACGCGTGCGCCGCGCACTGTTACTCATGGAGCAGAATCTGGCGCGGCCGGTTGCCATCGGCTACGTCGCCAAGCAGCTGGGACTGTCGGTGCGGCAGTTCGAGCGCCTGTGCCGCAGCGCGCTCGGCACCGGCCCGGCCTCGCTGTACCGGCGCATCCGCATGCGCTATGCGCAGTGGCTGATCAACAATACCGACCGTTCGATGACCACCATCGCGCTGGAGGCCGGCTTTGCCGATGGCGCGCACTTCTCGCGACAGTACAAAGAGACCTATGGCTTATCGCCATCGCTCCGGCGCAAGCAGGGCGGGGTACTGGCCGAGGGCGATCGCGCCTGCACGCGCGTGTTCGATTGAAGTCGCGCGCCATGGCGCGTTGCCGAGCGCTTCAGCGCTGAGCCTCGGCCCAATTGGGCGCGACATACACCGGCACATCGGCGGCCGGCAGCGGCGCCAGCCCCAGGATCAGGTCCGAGACCTTCTCCGCAATCATGATGGTTGGCGCGTTCAGATTGCCGTTGGTGATCGAGGGCATGATCGAGGAATCCACCACGCGCAGGCCCGACAGCCCGATCACGCGCGCGCTGCTGTCGACCACGGCGGTCGGATCCTCGGCGGAGCCCATCTTGCAGCTGCAGGAGGGGTGATACGCGGTCTCGATCTTGGCGGCGATGAAGGCGTCGATCTGCTCATCGCTCTGTACGGCCGCGCCGGGCTGCAGCTCCGGGCCGCGATAGCGGTCGAAGGCACGCTGCGCGAAGATCTCGCGCGTCAGGCGCACACAGGCGCGCGCCTCGAGCCAGTCCTCGGCGTGGCTCATGTAATTGAACTGGATGCGCGGCGGCTCGCGCGCCTCGGCGCTGGCCAGTCGCACCCAGCCGCGACTCTTCGAGCGCATCGGGCCCACGTGCGCCTGGTAGCCATGCTGCGTGGCCTGGTTCGAGCCGTCGTAGCTGACCGCCATGGGCAGAAAGTGATACTGAATGTCCGGATAGGCGATGCCTGCGCGGCTGCGGATGAAGCCGCAGCTTTCAAAGTGATTGCTCGCGCCGAGCCCATCGTGCCGCAGCAGCCAGCGGGCACCGATCAGCCCCTTGGCGATCGGGTTCATGACCGAATAAAGGCTCACGGGCAGGCGGCAGGCCACCTGAAAATAGAACTCCAGATGATCCTGCAGGTTCTCCCCGACACCGGCCAGATCGTGGACCACCGTGATGCCATGTTCGGCCAGTTCCGCCGCCGGGCCGACGCCGGAGAGCTTGAGCAGCTGCGGTGAATTGATCGAGCCGGCCGCGATAATCAGTTCGCGTCGCGCCATCGCTTGCCCCTGCGTGTCGCCGCGCTGGTAGCAGATGCCGCTGGCCCGTAAGCCGTCGAACAGGATCCTAGTGGCCAGGGCATGGGTGCGGACCGCCAGATTGGCGCGTCGCATGGCCGGTCGCAGGTAGGCGTTCGCAGCGCTGCAACGCCGGCCGTCGCGCACGGTCATGTCC
>Ga0302326_10005553_pt1 | contig 28753 bp, 24 predicted proteins | sample Palsa_T0_3_FD_202264 | JGI IMG/M metagenome (GOLD analysis project Ga0302326, IMG submission 202264) | Peat permafrost microbial communities from Stordalen Mire near Abisko, Sweden - Palsa_T0_3 | ecosystem: Environmental > Terrestrial > Soil > Palsa > Peat permafrost | place: Sweden: Abisko... | reverse complement strand
CGTGGACACGCTGATACTTAAAGACCTCCACATGGAGGCGAAAGAGCGCGATCTTTCCAAGTGGGAAGACATCGTGCACCGCGTCTATAACCCAAAGGACACGGTGACGATCGGCATTGTGGGCAAGTATGTGGAGTATGAAGATTCCTACAAGTCGTTAAAGGAAGCGCTGGTGCATGGCGCGCTGGCGCACAACCTGAAGCTGCAACTGAACTGGATTGAGGCTGAGGGCCTGGAAGCGGGCGACGCGACCTGCGAAGCGCAACTGGAAGATTACGATGGCATTCTGGTCCCCGGCGGATTCGGCAAGCGCGGGATTGAGGGAATGCTGATTGCGATTCGATATGCGCGGGAGAAAAAAGTTCCTTACTTTGGCATTTGCCTAGGGATGCAAACGGCGTGCATCGAATTTGCGCGCAACGTGGTTGGGCTGGCGGACGCGAACTCGAGCGAGTTTGATCCGGCGACTCCGCATCGGGTGATCTACAAGTTGCGCGAATTACGCGGAGTGGAAGAACTCGGCGGAACCATGCGGTTGGGCGCGTGGACTTGCAAAATTGAACCTGACACTCTGGCCTACAAGATTTACGGCATGCTCGAAATCAGCGAGCGTCACCGGCATCGCTACGAATTCAATCGTGAGTATGAAGAGCCGATGGTGGCGGCGGGGCTGCGCATTTCCGGGTCGACTCCGGATGGAACTTACGTCGAGATGATCGAGCTTCCGGATCATCCACATTTCATCGGCTGCCAGTTTCATCCTGAGTTCAAGTCGAAGCCGCTGGAGCCGCATCCGCTGTTCCAAAGTTTTGTGGGCGCGGCCTACGCGCACGGAACGAAGCGGCGCGCGGAAAAGGCATCGGCAGAAGTGGAAATGTTCCACCGGCCGGAGAGAGTGGCGGGCCGGTAGGGCGCGGTTTCTAGTCTCCGATTTTCAGTTTCCAGAAGAGTCCCTGGGCTGCAACTCGACGCTAGAAACTTGAAACCGGAAACTTGAAGCTGAATTCCTTCCAAGTCGGCGACGTGCGCATTGGTTCCGGCAATTTATTTCTCATTGCCGGCCCGTGTGTGATTGAAAGTGAAGAGCACGCCATTCGCATGGCGGAGATTATCAAGGGCGTGGCGCGAGCGCTTGGTTTTCCTTTTATCTTCAAAGCCAGCTACGACAAGGCGAACCGCACGTCGATCCGAAGTTTTCGCGGGCCGGGGATTAAAGAAGGCCTGCGCATTCTGAAGAAGATCAAGAACGACCTCAACATTCCGGTGCTCACCGATGTGCACGACGTCGCGGATATTGGCGCGGTGGCCGAGGCGGTCGACGTTCTGCAGATTCCGGCGTTCTTGAGTCGTCAAACGGATCTTGTCGTAGCCGCTGCTTTAAGCGGGCGCGCGGTGAACATCAAGAAGGGACAGTTCATGTCCCCGTGGGATATGCGCCACGTCGTGGAAAAATGCCGCGATGCCGGCAATACACAGGTTTTTCTCACGGAGCGCGGTTCGAGTTTCGGCTACAACAATCTGGTGGTGGATATGCGCTCGCTGGCGATCATGCGAAATTACGCTCCGGTGGTTTTTGACGCGACGCATTCCGTGCAGCTGCCTTCGGCGCAAGCGGACGACAAAGGCCCGACCGTGAGTGGGGGCCAGCCAGAATTTATCCCCGTGTTGGCGCGGGCGGCGGTGGCCGCGGGCGTTGACGGAGTGTTCATGGAAGTGCACGACAATCCCAAGGAAGCGAAATCCGATGGGGCGAATGCGCTGGAGTCAACTCACCTGCGCGGAGTGCTGAAGGAATTGCTGGCGGTGCGGAAGGCGCTGGCGGATGCGCGCGTGACGTCCTAAAGTTGGTTTGGGGGGTAATACCAAAGGGATAAGTTTGATGAAATATTACTTCTTGTTGTTGATGATTGCTATCGCCACTCCGGGGTTTGCTCAGTCAAAATGCAAGGGAAACCCGAAGGTCGTCGATGCTTGCTATTCAGTTCATGGACGGCTTTCGCAGGGGGCCGATAGCGTGGCTCTCTGGCTGTGGCCGGTTGGAACGAAGCGAATGCTCGGCGTTTCGGCCGGCCCGAGGATTGAAGATGCAGAGGATCCGATTTGGCCTCACGGTTTGAAACTTCCGCCTGATGGCGAAATCTATGCGGATTTCGAGGTTTGTCCCTTCACGCCAGAGCGGAAAGGCGAAATGCGGTTGGTATGCATCGAATCTGCTTCACACGTTGTGGTGAGGCATTACCCTCCCTCGAAGGATTAGCTACCAGCGTTTCGCCGCATATGGATACAGGGTGTCGTGCTCATTGTTTTTCTGATCGCAAAAGCACGAAGATGTTCTTCTCGTGCACGTCCCTTTCAGGGTCGGCGGTCTGTGTTAGATTGAAAATTCCTGCATGAAAGACATTTCCAACTGGGCTTTGAATGCGGCCACGACGCGCGGTGCGAGTTATGTCGATGCGCGCATCGTCAACCAGCGCAGTCGCGCACTTACTACCAAGAATGGAAAGGTGGGCGGGGCGTCGGATTCCGAATCGGTGGGATTCAGCGTGCGCGTGCTTGCGGATGGCGCCTGGGGATTCGCAGCCAGCGATGATGCAAGCCGCGCCAGCGTTGAAGCTACGGCTGCGCAGGCGGTGGAAATCGCTCGCGCGTCATCTCGCGTGAAGATGCACGACGTGCGCCTGGCTCCCGAGAAACCCGTCACTGCCGAATGGACCACGCCGCACAAGATTGATCCATTCACAATTCCCGTCGAACAGAATATTGATCTGCTGTTGCGGGTCGATTCTGAATTGCGCGCCGTTACCGGGATCACACTGGCCGAGACGAACCTAAACTTTAATCGGGAAGAGCAGTGGTTCGTGTCGTCGGAAGGCTCGGACATTCATCAGACTAAATATTCCACCGGCGCGGGCTACGCGGCCTACGCGTTTGCAGGGAGCGAAATTCAGAAGCGGTCATATCCGACTTCCTATGGCGGGCAGTGGCAGAACAAGGGCTACGAGCTGGTTGAAGAATTGAAACTCGTGGAGAACGCGCGGCGCATCGCGGAAGAAGCAGTCGCGCTGCACCAGGCCGATCAGTGTCCTGAGGGCGTGTTCGACGTTATTCTCGACAGCTCGCAGCTTGGTCTGCAGATTCATGAATCGGTGGGGCACCCCATCGAGCTGGATCGCGTGCTCGGTATGGAAGCGAATTTTGCCGGCACTTCATTTCTCACGATCGACAAATTGCGCACGCTGCGCTATGGCAGCGATCTGGTGAATGTGGTCGCGGACGCGCGCCAGGAGCACGGTCCGGGGCTGGGCACGTTTGGATTTGATGATGAAGGCGTTCCGGCGCAGTGTACCCCCATCATTAGTAATGGGCTGTTTACCGGCTATCTCAGTTCGCGCGAAACCGCGCACACCATCGGCGAGAATCGCTCGGGTGGGACGATGCGCGCCGAGGGATGGAACCGGCTTCCCATGATCCGCATGACCAACATCAGCCTGCTGCCCGGCGACAAGCCGCTTACTCTTGCGCAGTTGATTGCCTCGACCGATCACGGAATCCTGATGCAGACCAACCGCTCGTGGTCGATTGACGACAAGCGCTATAACTTTCAGTTCGGCTGCGAGATCGGGTGGGAGATCAAGAACGGCAAGCGGGCGCGCATGGTGAAGAATCCGTCGTACTCAGGAATCACAACGGAATTCTGGAACGCACTGGATGCGATTTGTTCACGCGATGAGTGGACATTGTGGGGGACGCCGAATTGCGGCAAGGGACAGCCGCAGCAGGTGATGGGGACGGGGCACGGAGCGTCGCCGTCGCGGTTTCGAGGGATTAAGGTGGGGAGCGCTTACAAAGGAAGCTAGTTCACCTCAGAGACACAGAGAAAACCAAAAGCTGATGCTGACACGGGACCGCGCCGCCGACATTTTTGATCGCATCCGCAAATTTTCGTCTGCTGACGAGGTGGAAGTGCTTTTTTCGGGCGGAAGGTTTGCACTGACTCGTTTTGCCAATAACACGATTCATCAGAATGTTGCGGAAGAGAACTATGCAGTTTCCGTGCGGACGGCATTTGGCGGGCGGACCGCGCGGGCTTCGACTAACAGGCTTGATGAGGAAAGCTTGCGGCGGGTGGTTGCAGCTTCGGAAGAGCTGGCGAAGGTGCAGCATCCGGATCCGGATTTGCTTCCCATGCCGGATGTTCGAGAAGGTTCCGGCAGCTTGGATCAAAATCTGACGGGCGAGGCACCCGTCGCCACACGGGCACTGCCACTGCGGCATTTTGTTGAGACTGCGGCGATTACTCCTGAGCTGCGGGCTGACGGCGTTAAGAAAATCGTCGGCGTTGCGCGGAAGCACGAGCTCACCACGGCGGGAATTTTTTCGAGCGGCGAATCCATCGACGGGATTTTCAACTCGCGCGGGCTTGCCCACTGGCACGCGCAAACCTCAGCCGATATCTCGATTACGATGCTGGGCGCGGATTCTTCCGGATGGCAGAAAGCGAACTCGCCCAACGTAGCCAACCTTGATCCTCTGGTGCTGGCGGAGACTGCAGCGAAGAAGGCGCGGGACTCGGCGCGGCCGCAGCAGATTCCGGCGGGGAAGTACACAGTGATTCTCGAGCCTTCCGCGGTGCTCGATATTGTGGGCTTCATGTTCTGGGATTTCGCCGGCATGGGGATTCTCGACCAGCGTTCGTTTCTCAACGGTCGCGTGGGCACTCCGTTGTTCGGCGAGAACATCACCATCTGGGACGACGTGGCGCATCCGTTGCAGACCGGCTCTCCGTTCGATGGCGAAGGTGTGAGGCGCAAGCGATTGGCTCTGGTTGAGAATGGCGTGGTCAAGCGGTTGGTCTACGCGCGCGCGACTGCGGCAAGAATGAAGCGCTCCGAATACAAGGATACGGTTGGCCCGGTCGAGGCTACCGGCCACGGTTTCGCGCTGCCCAACGAAATGGGCGAATTGCCGCAAAACATCGTGTTCACCGCGGTGCCGAACCCTCAAACCGTCGCACAGATGATCGCTTCGACGGAGCGCGGAGTGCTGGTGACGCGGCTGTGGTACATCCGCGAGGTTGAACCTTTCGAAAAGATGCTCACCGGGATGACGCGCGACGGAACCTTTTATGTGGAGAATGGCCGCGTGCAGCACGGAGTGCGCAACTTCCGCTTCAACGAAAGCCTGATTCATATGCTGGCCAATGTGGAAGCAATGAGCTTACCGGTGCGCGCCAGCGGGGAAGAGTCATTCGATATGGTGGTGCCGGCAATGAAGGTGCGGGAATTTAACTTTACGGAAGTGACCAAGTTCTAGAAGCCGGCAACACTCCCAAGGGCCTCATCGCAAAGACCTCGATCCCGGCGGCAGTTTGACGATGGTCAATCCCGGTACGATCATCCCGGCACGACCCAGCCAAAATGCGCTCCGCGCGATAGTGCTTGTCCGACTGGCTCCCGTTTATACCTGAAATTGACCGCTGAAGCGGGTTGTTTTCGGGCTTCAGGGCCAGGTGTCAAAATCCCCGTAATGCATTCATAGAAAAGCAGTTAGCACCCTCTCGTTCCATGACTTCGGTAACTTTGCACGCATGGTGCAGGGGTGTAGGCTGCGTCTAGTTCCGTGAGACTCCGGCGTGCAGCAAAACGCGCGCTGGAAGGAAGGTTTGCCGCAATCGTGTCAACGGAAGCAGGCAAAGAAATCACGATTCCGATGCAGGCGGGGCACTATGAAGAGATGCAAAGTGCGCCGCGATTCCCGCTGCACCTTTCCGCGTCGGTGAAAGGGCAGAGCGGATCGCTTACGGCGGAGACCCAGAATATCTCCGCGAACGGCGTGCTGTTTGCGATGGACAACGACGTTCCGGTGGGGTCGATGGTGGATTTCACGATCCTGCTGCCGGGCGATGTTGTGGGATCGAAAAAGAATGTGCAGATCGATTGCCGCGGCCGGGTCGTGCGTAGCTTCGACGACCGCGGACGCCGCGGTGTGGGCGTGGTGATCGACGAATATCATTTCGAGCGGTCGTAAGCGCGGGAAGCTGGGCGCGGGAAGCTAGGCGCGGAAGTCCAGCTCAGAACATCAGGCGCAGAAAACAAATGGCAACGATTCCGGTCGGCGTGGACGAAAATCTCGGCGCAGGCGAAGAGGGCGGCAAGGGCATCATTCGCGTGATCCTGGCTGACACGCAGGCCATTTTCCGCGCCGGGTTGCGCAAAATCTTCGCGCTGGAAGATGACATCCGGGTGGTAGGCCAGGCGGAAACGCTGGCGCAAACCCAGACTGCGGTGAAAAAGTTTTCCGCGGACGTTCTGGTTTTTGAATCGGCCTTGGCACCCAATCCCGTGGAAACGGTAGCGAGTTTCATCAGCCAGTCGCCGACGGTGCGGATTGTAGTGGTTACTCCTACATCGAACGAAGATTTGACGCTGGAGTTGTTCCGCCGCGGAGCGCACGGAATTCTGTCGCGCGAAGTAGAGCCTGAGATTATGGTCGACTGCCTGCGCAAGGTTGCCGCGGGCGAGAACTGGCTCGACAGCCGGGGCACGCACTGGGTGATGGAAGCTTACCGCAATCAGAATTCGCGGCCAGCCGGTGGCCGTCCCAAGGTGCAGCTAACTCCGAAAGAAACGCTGATCGTTTCCTGCGTGACGCAGGGGATGAAGAACAAAGAGATTGCGTTACGCGTGGGCACGACCGAGCAGGTGGTAAAAAACTATCTGCGAAAAGTTTACGACAAACTGGGAGTGGCCGACCGCCTGGAACTGGCGCTCTACTGCCTGAATCACCACGTCGTGGACAACACAAAAGTGCCGCCGATGCCTGCTGCGTCCCCCACTGCAGTTCCGGCGAATGGGCATGCTAGCGCGGCCGCTGCCGGAGCTGCCGCGGGAGCTTCTGCCGGAGCGTCGTCCTCTTCTTCCGTTGTTTCTTCGTCCTCTCCAGTGAAGCCTTCCTGAAGCGTTATTCCGATCCTGAATCCTCGAACCTGAATTATGAAAGTGTTTCTGACGTCTTACGGATCAAATTTCTGGTCATCTTTTTCTGATTACATTCTGATCATACTTTCTGATCATACTTTGTGATCATGCTTTGTGATCATGCTTTCTGATCATGGACCGTTTCTGGCGATGCCTTTCAAGTTGCGGTTGACGGCTTTCACCCATAGAATCAAGAGAGGCCGTTCGATCGGCCCGAATAGGATTTCGACCGTTACCTTTCAACCTTTTCGGACGATGGGAGATCGGCGGAAAGACCGTTCATTCCTCAGTAGATTCTCGCCGGAGAGATGGCCGAGTGGCTGAAGGCGCACGCTTGGAAAGCGTGTTTAGGGGAAACTCTAACGTGGGTTCGAATCCCACTCTCTCCGCCAGTTTATTTTCAATAACTTACGAGCGTCGCTCTCTTCCAGCGTGCAATGGCGTGCAACGTGCATCCAAAGTTGCATGGCCCTCAACCTCTATCGACGCCACCGCAAGGAATGTGAAGGCTCCCACCCCGAAGACACCCGCACGGGCCAGTTTGAAGAGGGACGGCGAGGCTGGAAAAAATGCGCGTGCCTCATCCACCTGTCCGGCACGCTCGGCGGGAAGTTCAACCGCAGACAAACCGGCACCGCCGATTGGGACGAAGCCAAGTCCATTGTTGCTTCGCTGCAACAGTCCGGCTCTTGGGACGGCCAGGACAAGATCGAAACGCCCTTAACGCTTCCCGCCACGAACCCCGAACCCGAACGAATTAGCGTGATTCGTGCAATAGCCGCGTTTACAGCCGAGTTTGAGGAACACACGGCCCCGAACACTCAACGGAACTATAAATTCGTCCTGAAGCAATTACGGGGCTTCTCGGATGCCAGGGGCTATGCCGCTATCGACCAGTGGACGCCCATCGACGTGCGAGAGTTTCGCGCGTCGTGGGGAGTGTTGCCGAGCACCACCGCTAAAAACATGAGCGTCGTCAAAGCCTTCTTTGAGTTTTGCCACGCGAATGAATGGACGCCGCGCAATCCGGCCCGCTTGGTGAAGAACCAGCGCGGCCAGCATAACGACCCGCGCAGCGAACAGAAATTGCCGTTCTCCGATGAAGAACTCAAACGCATGTATGACGCTTGCGATACAAAATACGGGAAACGTGAGATCCAATTTTCCAAAGCGACCAAAAAACGCAAAGAGCAGGGGCCGTATGCCCAACATCGCACGCGATGGACAGGGCAGGACATAGCGGATTTTATTTCGGTGTCGGTATATACCGGCTTGCGGATTTCCGACGTGAGCACGTTTCATATCGACCGGATGCGGCCTGACGGCACGATCCAGCTCAGGACCACCAAGGCGCACACGCACGTTTACACCTGGGTTCCCGAATGGTTGCAGCAGCGCATCCGCGCCCGCTCGCTTGAAACAGGCCCGTACATTTTCGGGGAGCACAGCACGAAGGATATGAACGTCATTACTGACTTGTGGCGGCGCAAGCTGAATAAACTTTGGGAACTGTGCGGCCAGTGGAAAGACAGGCCGACGCCGCATCGCTTCCGCCACACCTTCGCAAGAATTTTGCTTGAGCGCCCCGGCGTGACCGTGCGCGATGTTGCGGAGTTGCTGGGGAATACCGAGCAAATTGTGAGGAAGCATTACGCCGCATGGATTCCCGAACGTCAGGAACGATTGACGGCGGTACTCAGAGCAGCTTTCGATACGAAGCCGAAACCAAAGCCGAATGTTATTACTATGCCGAAACCCGCGAAGGGGTGACAGGAGAATTCCACCATCCTATTTAGGCTCCCATCAGCAGCCGCGTATGAATGCGCCGCACAGCGGATTCCGGCACGCTGTAAACCGTGTGCGCCCGCTTGCGTCCCATCCTGATTTTGATGACGCCCGGATCGTCCTTGACGAGCTTTCGCACCGTCTCCCTGCCCAAACCCCAAAGTTCCGCGAGGTCGCTAACGCGATAGTGCTTCTCGGCGAAGCTATCGTTAGCGGCGAAATAACGCCGCTCCAGAGCAGGTGCCGCCTGGCTGGTGTTCTGGATTGGTTTTTTACCGAGTGACTCTGCGCTCGTCATTACCTTCTCACGTGAAACTATCGTCGATTGCTGTTCAAGATCAGAAGCCCAAACCTATGCCCATACCTATACCCAGATCCTGCTCTGGCTGTTGTGACCTGGCAGCCTCCTGATGCTGCATTGGTGCAATCGCCTGTTCTGCCTTATGTGCGCTCTGGTGCGAGACATCGTGACCAAGAGCCTGCGGCAACTTCTCGCGGTTGTTTGTAAAAATCTGCGCGTCCCACTGTCCACGCGAAACCGAGACATACGCCATGCGGCTATTGAGCAAGTCTTTCGCCGCCAGCTCCGTATCCACGTGAATGAGTACACGCTCGGCGGTCTGTCCCTGACTGGAATGACTGGTGATGGCATAGCCGTGGTCGAGGTGCGGATGGTGCTGAGGTTCGTAGTCCATGCTGCGCCCGTTATCAAGCTTCAACCGCATCGCGCCGTCCGCTGCGATGCTTTCCACTGTACCGAGTTCACGGTTTGCAATCCTCAGCTCATGATTGGGCGCGGTGAATTGGATACGGTCTCCAACCGAAAATGCCTTCTCCTGCTCGCGATACACCGAGACGCCCATCTGTCGTCGAGGGTCATAGGTCGTTACACTTCCATCTACGCGCAGCACTGTGAGCCGATTGTTTTCCGCGTCGATACTTTTGACGCGCGTGTAATCGCCCTTTGCAATGCCGGTCTCCCGCGAACCGCGCGAATAGCGCAGAATGTCGTCAACTCGGTATTGCTGTGCCCAACTGCGATCCGCTCCGGTCATCTCCTGACGCGGCACCAGCGTTTGGACGGAGTGCTCGCCTCTCCTTACGACGCCGCACGCTTGCAGCTCGGCATGGATGCGCTGATTAATCTCTGTGCGTGACAGATTGTCGGGCGACACCACCAGCGTGCTTTCCGGCGACTTGGCATACTCGCGTGCGATGGCCGAGATGCGCTCCTCGTAACCTGTCACTTCATGTACGCGGCCCTGCCGGTCAAGGCTATCGATGGCCGCGCCAACCTGACCACGCGCCAATTGCTCGACGGCCTGCTTCAGTTCCGGGTCTTTCTGGCGCACGACCTCTTCGAGTCTCACCGTTCGCATTCCCGCTTCCTGAAGCTGCGCGAAAGGACGGCCCGCTTCGACCGCCTCATGCTGCCGCACGTCGCCTACCAGCAAAACGCGGTCTCGCGCATGAAGCCGTTCCATGAAGTCGTGCATCTGCCGCGTCGAGGCAAGCGAAGACTCGTCGAGTACATAGAGCATTTTCTCGCCTGTGTCCGGCTGCTCTCCCCGCGCCAGATGACGCTGCAGAGTCGAGGTCTCGATGCCCGCCTCGGCCAGCTTCTGTGCCGCGCGTGAAGTTGGAGCAAAACCTTCGACCTTGTAGCCTTCGGCCTCCGCTCCTTCCCGGACCACCGCCAACGTCGTTGTTTTTCCACCACCCGCGATCCCGTCCAAGCCGACGATCTTCTCGCGGCTCACGAAGATGTCATCGACCACCTCGCGTTGCGCCGGACTCAGTTCTGTATGGCGGTCTTCGATTGCAATCCGCAGCGGGGTCGAAACTAGCATCGGATCGTTGTAGGTGCGCCGATTACCGCTCTGCATCCGTCCGACGATTTCCTGCTCCATGCGAACCATTTCAGCGGTGGTATAGAGTGGCGCGGCCCGTCCTTCAACAGGGCCAACGACAAGAAACTCTCCACGCTCGACTCGCTGCGCAAATTCTTGCCGCACTTTGTCATGGGCTGATTGCCCCATGCTACGGCTTATCGCCGCCTGCAAGATGCTGCGCTCATCCTGCACGGCAGACCGCTCGAAGACATGATTGCGAGCATAGGTTACGGCTTGCTGCTCGGTCTTGTTCGAGTGCGGCGCATGAATCTGTGTATGTTCGCGCGCCTGGGCCACAACGCGATCCGCCTGATGGCCGTGCTGCGCAGCTAGTTCGCGGTGTCGCTGCAATACCTCTTCCGGAGAATGAATCTGCTTGCTGTCTCGCGTGCGGTGAGCCGCAATCTGGGCCGCGCCCGCGCCTTCTCTTCCAATCTGCTGCAAGTGACTCTTGATCTGTTCGCGGCGCGGACTGGATGCATCCAGGTATTCCTGCGTGTAGCCCTTGATTTCCGGCTGGCCATGCTTTCCTCGCTCGATCTCATAGCCAATCCCTTGCAGCCGCGTGGCAAGCTCGGAACGATACACGCTGGTCGCATACTGTTGCGACTGGAAAAGACTTCGCTCCTGAAGAGCGCGAGGGTGGCCGTTCTCGCGCTCGGTCATATTGAAAATGACGGCATGAGTGTGAAGTTGCGGCGCAGCATAGCCATCCACCGGGCGGGCAGTGTCATGCTCGAAGGTGGCGGCGATAAACTTGGCTGTCGTCTCTGGCGCGTGGATATTGCCGATGCGCGCTTGCGCATACCGCTCCAATTCGCCAAGTGCCATGCGGACACTTTCACGGTGCGCCTGCCGCACACGCTCATCGCCGCCGACAAGCGCGGTGAGAGAAACGGATTTCGGCGCTGAGAATGTCGCGTCCCATCCGGCGCGATGTTCGACGCTGGTGATTTCCTTGCCGTACTCGTTGTCGTAGGTCTTTGCAGGCTGGTGCTTGACGAGTTGCGCGCCGCTTTCAGGATGCTGTCCTTCGCTCAATCGAGCAAATTCCTCGGCACCAACGGAATCACGCAGTCCCCACTCCTGGGCAAGCCTTCCCTGCCACTCGCTATGCACCTGCGCGTCACGGCTCCAGTAGTTCTGCTTCTCCGACACAAACTCGCGCACATGGTAAGTCCGCGCCTGTCCTGCCGATAATGCTGTGGAGATGGTCAACATGCGAGTCAGCTCTGCAACGAGCGCGGTAATATCTCGCTCCTGTTTTCTGAGTTAGACTAACTAAGCATCGCAAGAGATGCTCACTGTTTGTATTATTTATTGCTGGATTACTCAAGGTTGTCCATGTGGAAAAACCAACACTTCTATAGTTATCTCGCGTTTGTGTTAATGATTCGACTTGCAATAGCGATCCGAATTGGCACGCGACAGCACGCTCATCGGCAGTGTGTATCGGGGATACAGCACAGGATAAGCGCCAAATGAAAGCGTCAATGTGGCGCTGTAGATATGGGGAATGAAAGACCTACTATCCGTAAGGCTAAGTAGTCGAATGTAAACATGTAATACTTAGCCGGAAATAGATGTAATAGAAGAGAAGTTATACCATCTTATCCAGCACGCTGACCTGCGCACTTCGCAACCATCAAAGGTGCTGTTTGGGGTCGTGCAATAGAGCACATAAGGACCGTCTGTACGGGATTGGAGTTCTTGAGATTAGAGTGGCAATTAGCTCAGTCGATCCACTCCGATTCGTCCTAGCTCTCGGTCTTCTCATTCCCAGTTCTTCGCCTCGATGCTCCCGGAAAGATAGTCTGCCTTTTGACGGGCTTCTTCGGAAGGCCAGAAGGTGGTGTCTTCACCTCTGGTTGCGGACTCGAATCCGCTGGCTGAACTGCAACTGAGAGTGGCGCGATAATCGCCGAATGAGGTGTATCATCGCGGCTGGTTTTACCTGCGAAAAGGTGTGGTTGGTTTCGACATTACGATGGAGTCGGCGAGTCCAATTAACCCCAGACGAGGTGCTGATCCGCCTTCCAATTCCGCCGGAAATCCGAGGCGATACCATCCTTGTGAGTGGTCTAGGAGCCTCGATCTAATGGCCGCCAACTCGTACTTCTGAAGGGGTCGCAATTCTCACTCATACCATGTCACAGCAATGATTGCCGGAAGGTTGAAGAGCACGGCGAGGCAACAATCTACCGCCTTGAACGCCGAGGAAATCCAAGGGGAATCACGGTTCTTTCTCCGGCGCATAAGCGCCGGAATTGGCGCGCGATTTGGCCAGGGGTTCGTCGGCTTCTAGGTGATTGATCGACTCTGTAGAAGCCAGGATTTGGGGAGCCTATATGCATTACCTCTTCATGCAGGACGGCAAGGCGTGCTCTTGATTAAGCAGCACGGATGCTAACTACTTCTTCGCAGGACTCGGATCGCCGCTTTGAAGGGGTTGCCCCGCTGGGGCAGAGAGAGACATTCCGAACATAGCGGGAGGGTTCTTACGGGCGTGGGCACGGCCTGTCAACGCCCCGAAGGGAAGCGCAGCCGCAAGGCGTTCCGCGCCCTTTGCGGAACGGAGCTTGACGGGCCGTGATCCGCGCTCGTACTCTCTTCCCGCTTCGGAATGGCTCGGTTACGGTCGCCGCGAAGCCTACCGCTGACGCGCGTGCGGTTCTCTCTTCCCGAAGTGTTTCTCGAACAGCTCGCAGGCCGCTGCATGCCTTCCACGGTCACCACGACCGATTTGGCCTCGCTCTTGGGATCGGAAGAGATGTAGTCCTTCGCCTGCAACCGTCTCGTATTCCATCCACACCTAGCTTGGAGTTTGCCGCAAAGGGTTGCACCCGGAACCTCAGAGCATGACCGGACAGACGCCGGACAAAAGTCCGGACGCACACCGGATGCCGCTCGCGCGCGGCGACAACGCCTCAGATGTCGCATCCGCGTAACCTTTGATGGATCAACACGTTTACGCACAGAGCGCCCGACGGTAGCTCATTAGCTCCCGCCGTCCCGGAAGTCGCTTGTTTTCAATAGGTATCCCAAAAGATACCTAAAGTAGCTCGGCAGTTCCCAATTGGGGATGACGTGTCAACCTCCTCCCCATGCGAAGCATGGCCCGGTTTTGACTTTTACCGTTTCCACGCCGCATATCCCGCCGCAGCCGGCCCCACATCGGCCTGCACCCGCCTTTATCGCATCGCGTTCGCCACGCCTCTGGATAGCGAATCGGTGGACTAATAGGCATCGCAAAGCGCGATCAATCGGCCCCCTAATTGGGATCGGAGACGGCGACTAATTGTATCGGGATCGGGCGATGAATCGGGAGCAGCAAAGGACGCCAAATCGGATCGGGATCGGAATCGCTCAAGGACCACGGTGAGCGCAATAGAGATTTTGCAACAGTTGAACCGCTCCTTCACATGGTAGGACGATTTCGGAGCCACTTCGATAACCTCAGCCCCACTCCGCCGATCACTACCAGTCCAACGGATAAGAACGGACTTGAGAACGGCCACAGAAGTGGGAAAGTGGGCACTACCTGCGAACGTCCCGCATTGAGCACAGAGTCATATGGTTGTGTATACGTTTCAGTTGCCAGAGGTTCCCCAGCTTCACTGTACGTAAAATGATGACTCCCGCGTAATGCATAGACTTCAATCTTCTCGGGCCGCGAAGCGACGATTTTGAAGGGCCCACCTTCCGCAGCGACCTGCCAGCCCCGTAAGTACCTCCAATCGGAGTCGTAAACCTGAACGCGGCCTGATGGTTCAAGCGGCACAATGCGAAGGCCACTTGGTGATGTAACCACCCCGTTCACGTACCCCGGAGGCCACTCGAATGAGGGTGGAAGCTTCACCATCCCAAGTGAAGATAATGCTGCCCCAAAGAACCCTGCTGCGCCCAACACGACAAAAAATCCGCCTACCCAAACCAGCCAATTGAAGCGCTCTCCCCGCTTGGACTGGCGCGAAATTCCTCGGATCGCCAAAGCTATCCAAATGACGGCGAACGCTCCGACACTCCAGCCGAACAGAGAACCCATTCCGGTCTCCTTGTTTGAGTATTGTCTCGCAGCGATTCAAGTGTTGTTAACGTTTACGCTCAAACCCCCAGCCAGAGGTCAATGAGTAAAATCGTGATGTTACATCAATCGATGGAATAGGGCTGCAATCACTGAAATCACTGCAAGGGATAATAGGGCAATCGTGAAGAACCGCGCTTCACTCTGCATCTTTGGCGTCACGGGCGGGAAGGCGTCAATGGGTCCGAGGTCTTCGCTCACCTTCCACATCCGCCACCAATTAAATAATTCTCCCTTGATAAGCTGGCGAATTGCGAGGATCAGTCCTACGCCCCAAGCCGCAAAGAAAATCAACCCCATGAGAACCCACAGTCCTTCGGACACGGTATTCAATGAACGCACTCTCAGTGCTGAACCGAGTGATGCGGTGAAAATGCTGCTTCCGAATAAGCACACTAAAACTCCCAATACGCGAAGCTGAATCCGCATCGCGGTGTCCAGCACCATGCGCTGGTAATAGCCCTTTGCGCTGGGAGAGAAAGGGTTGAGGTTGAGACGCATCGGGTCCCGCATCGCGGCGAACCCGAACACCGCCAGAGCCAGACCTATCAGCGAGCCTACTATAGTCCCCCCTCAACGCCCTCGACTGGTGCTTCACGATATGTGCCAATAACCACGAAGGACATCATCACAGGCAGCCATCGAGCTTGTGATAGACGGTAACGTCTTTTAGCTTGTCGGAAGGCTCTGCCCTCGGAAGTGAATCCTTCTGCGAACCGAGAAATTCGAAGGCGATGTAGACGTTGTTCTCGCTACAAACCCAAGGAACATCTTCTTGGCCGATCTTCACAAGATCGTCGTACGAATTGTCGTACACGCCTCGGGAGAATTCCTTAACACTAACGCAGCACAACTGGCGGAAAAGGAGATGTTTCGCCGAAAGATATTCTTCCACCTGTTTTCTGGTCATCCCAGTTGTTAGGACTCCTGAGTACGACTGAAGCGCCTTTTGGTACTCGACCTCTTGCCTTCGCCGCACTCGTTCTTGAAAAACGTGCCGTACGCCGAACGCAACTACCAGAACGACAATCACGATGGCCAAATAAAAGTACCAACGCCGCATTTGCAGTGATTTTACCTCTATTGCGCGGACTAAGTGTTGAAATCAGGCCTTTACGCGTTTTAACCGCTGGTCATTGAGTGATGTCGCGATTTGTACCAACAACTGGGAACCCTTACAATCGAGATCATCTCCCGTCCGATTGGAAGCTGTGCGACTAGGGGGTGGTGAATGAAGTTGCAATGGCTCTGTTATCTGGCAATGGCTTTGGCTTGCGGCTCGCTTACGCGGTCTGGGCAGGCCCAGGAAAGAACAGACCCGTGCAAGCCCCCCATCCCCTCTCCTGCCGCTGGAACTGTGAAGCTGACACTAAAGGGTGGCCAGTCTGTCTATCACGAGGGCGAGATCATCCCACTTGAACGTACGTTCACATATAGATTGGTTCAGTACCATCCCAAGGCAGGTCCCAACCTTAGGAGGTTTTCTTTCTGCCTCATCCCGGAGGGGTCTGATCCGCTGCAAGACGAGGAAGAATCAGGCCTTTGGGGAAGCGCCGGGGGCTCGTTTCCTTCCGGTCCCTACGATGTGTTTGATCCTGGTGTCACCTACGTTGACGACATGGTGCTCAATGAGTCGAAGTCGGTGCCGCCAGGTAGCTACAGTTTGCGGATGGGTATTTCCAATGAAGTCAAATTTCAGGTCCTCCCCGCCACGCCGGAATGGCAGGCCGAACAATTGGCCAGTGCGCTGGCGGTGCTGGATGCCGATCACACGAGGGACACCCCGTCCGACATAGAGCGGACTAAGCAGGCATTACGAGTTTTGAGATTCCTTGGGTCGGAAGCCTCTACCCGCGAACTTGCGCGTCGTTTCTGGTCCTACGACCAGAAACGTCAAGTTCACCCGATAAGCGCCGAGTATCCAATAAACCCATTCTTCTATGGGTATGAGCGCAGCCAAGATTACTGGGACATCAAGGCTGGGTTGATTGCGTCGCCTTACCGCGCAGTTGCTATCGAGGAATTGGCCGCAGCGATTCACGATCCTAAGCGTCCGGCCACTCGCGCAATGGTGGAGACACTGGCGCTGCTAGAAATTCAATCAAAGCCTGAATACCCGAGGTTCATTCCTATGCGGCAGTACGGCCAGGTCGAACTTCAATCCCCGACACCTGACTGTCCGTTTCTGTTTCTGCCTTGCGCTAGCGACCCAAGCAAGTTTGAAAAACAGCGGCAGGCTAAGGGCGCAGCATACAACGATCTCGTAGCTGAACTTTTGAAGCAGGGTCAGTAATTGACGAAACCAGGCGATGTCATAAGCTTGCGCCGTCTATTCGCCCGTCAGCTCGGGTTTTGAGCGCAATCGCGATTTAACACCAACTAATTGTTACTGCACGAAAGTTTTGCTTCCACCTCAACTGGCTTATCAAGGATCAGATAAGGCTTGAATACCCACTTTCGCGCTGAGTCTTCGCATGCCTTGTAGCCTTCTGCAGGGCCGGACACTGCATGAGCGCTCACAACGTGCCCGTCCGTTCCGATTACAACCTCCGCCGTTACGGTGAAATGCTGCGATCTTAGCGAAGCTGGCCATTGAGGGAAGCCCGTTTTGATCGGCACCGCATGCACACCAGATACCCGGTCACCGAGCGGACCAATCGCGGTAGACGGAGGTACAAAGTCCGCATCGTCAACGTGCGAAATCAATTCAATCGTTGCCACGCGCAACTTCAGGTATGGCTTGCCGGCATCAGTCACTGCTACCGTCTGCGCGAGACTTCGTCCCTGAAATGGCGCAATGTCGTTATAGACCGTCTGGAACCAGCCGAACCCCTTGCTATACCGAAGTACTGAACCATCAGGTTCAAAACAGTATTGTGTTGGATTGCTGATCTCAGAGTCTTTTTCAAGCAGCACGCACTGAAGCTGATAGCCGCTGAAAGTTCGCTCGACAGTTCTTCCGTGAAAACCCTCCAGCGTAGCGGCGTAGGAAAACGGATCAACTATCTCGCTCCGAACCTGTAGCTGTGCCCGGTCGGGCCATTGCTGGTCTCCGAGACGATACAAGCCTTTCTCCGTGGCATAGTCTGTCTCGTTAAGGTTGTCGCTCTTGTAGATTCTCTTGTACTTCTTTGCTCCTGCCCAGTACTCCTCGTACACGCCACTGTGCACATTGTCGCCGTCCTCATCAAACTGATCGTAGGTCACAACGATGTGCCACGGCTGCAAGTCTGCCGACTGCAACCCGTTCAGAGCAGCCTCTTTGCTGAGCCATGTTGTTAAATCCACAGCGTCCGCGCCAACACTGTGTTTATCGCTCTTCAGATTAATTGTTACAGACGCAATCGGAGGAATAGCAATCGCAGCGTCCGATTTCGCCTCGGTTGCGACCACCAGAGTCTTCAGGTTCCCGGTGTGGTTTGTAGCGGGAGTCTCTTGCGCACGTACAAGTGCGAGGAAACTAGCAACTGAGATTAAGAACAGCGGGACGTGAAAAGGTTTTGGCATTTCCTTATCCGCGGAGCATTATATGCCTCAACTGTCGAAACCAGGCCTCATTCAGGGGTTCTGAGCGCTTCTATGAGAAGGTCGTAAAAGTCAAGGCGGACGTGGCGGCCCTCCTTATTTTTCTTGTTCTTTGTGGCTTTCGCCACATTTCCGCAGAAAATTTTGCGTTAGGATCGCTCAGGAGCGACGACTGGCAACTCGGTCGACCCAGAGGACCCCCGCTTTTGTCTGTTTTCGGCGTAGTCAGTCCGCCTAATGCTAGTTCGCTCTGCTCAGGCTTCATGGAACGAAGTGACGTTCCCGTGGTAGCAGAGCAAGCGTTCGAGACGCTAATCAAGCAATCAAGCAAAGCGAGGGACTGGAGAGAGACTCTGGACCGCACTGTTGACTAGACCTGACAAGGCCTTAGCGGCAGAACGAGCGATAGATTGCGAAATGACAATCCAACTCGGTGAGTATAAGTCTGTTATGCCAGCGTTGGGCTTCGGAGACGATTGTCGAAGCCGGCTTCGCCCGGCGCGCATTTATGGCGTGAACACGCCCACAGAGACTTCCGTGAACTCCAATGTCCTTGGGGAACAATGGCGCAGGCCCGAACCCACCGATCTCATTTTTCCCAAGTGGCAGCGCGAGCTTTTCAAAACTATACTCGACGAACAGAAGCTTCGTTTCGACCGGGAAGGCAGACCTCGTACAGCCTACAGTCTGCGGCATACATATATCTGCCTCCGCCTGATGGAGGGCGCCGACATCTACCAAATCGCTAAGAACTGTCGCACCAGCGTGGAGATGATCGAAAAATACTACGCGGCGCACATCAAGACCTCGCTCGACGCCGCTGCAATCAATGTCATGCGGCCCAAGAAGAAAAAGAAGGGCAAGGGAGGCATCACGAAGACTCAGGCTTCACCGCAACCTCCAGATGAGGGAACAGATGTGTAAAATCGGGGAGCGTGCCAAGAGCTGTTGATTCATGCGATCTCGTTTCGGCTTTTCAAATAGTCCCGTCCAACTCAGGGGAAAGCATAGAGCGTCTCTCTCCGTCACAACTTTGACGCGCTGACAATGTTTCTAGTACCTCGTCTCCACGTATTGACCATATCTCCCGTGGCAGGCCGACCCGAGATTGTTCTTGTGCGGTCGTAGCCTCGTGTTACGGCTCTCATGCTCAAACTGCCTACCGCACACGGAGCAACGATAAACATACGCTGGCCCGCCTGATTGGACCCTGGCTCGCCGCCCAACCACCGCGTGACTTATTGCCGGGGCCACAGCCAACGGGCCAATTGGCGTCAAGTCAACCGCATAGCGCGGCACGAATATCTGTTGCGTGATGCGTGCGCCGACAATCCGATCCACTCGATACGTGCGATCCAGTCGATTCTGTGCCCGTACCGCCTTTAGTACGGTATTGCCCTCCAGCGTCCGACGCAGCGAGTAAGGTTCGATCATCCGCGTATCGCGCTTTCCACGTTCATCGACGTAATCAAGATCAACGCAGAGATAGTTGGCCGCCGCGAACCTGATGACCTCAATAAACGACGTGCTCCGGCCTGGGAGCCGGAAACCGCCCGCAGGCACCCGTAAAACCTGATCGCCCGCTGCCATCGGATATGGAGCTACCGCCACAGGGGCGCGCGTACCGGCGAGCCAGCCAAAGAATTCAGGCAGAGCATCCCAAAAGGAGTCCACCGGCGGCAAGGCTGGCAATTGATGCCCCAGCATGTTTCCCCATTCGGCGTGCAACTCTTCGCGGAAAACACCTAATGCTTCGAATCTAGGGAAGCCAACATTCTTAAAGTTGCATTTCTGCTGGACGATGTCTCTGATAACGGCTGCCGTTGCGTGGAATTCTCCGTTGCGAAACAGGTTGATCACATCGTAAAGATCACGCGGTCTTGACCGTTCCCCAAGAGCGCGGATTTTTTCTCCAAACACCTCTTCAAATGCGTAACAACGTGCGGTAATTCCTTCTGCTGGAACATCGGAATATACGTGCGACACCGGGCGCATGACGGTGGGCAAAACCACTACTTCATCCGCCGTCAGATCAATCTTGATGCGGGGAAGGTCCCTGCCCCGTGGCGCGATCGGCCCGCGATAGCCAACCCGTCCCTCGCAGCATCTTCCGCCTCGCCGGTTGTCATATATTTCAAACCGTCGCTGGTCGGCAGGCAGTTCAATACCCGCCGTTTCATAAAGCCAATTGCCCAACTCCAGGAATCGCGTCTCCAGAAATGCGGCATCGAGTTGCGCCGCATCGGTAACCGTAAAATCCAGATCCTCGGAAAATCGGTACGTCTCAAAGAAGCATTTCTTGATGCAAGTCCCGCCTTTGAATACCCACGTCCTTGCTAGGTTCGGATCGCGATAAATACCTGCCAAGACCCAGCCCAGAACATAGTCTTTCTCGACAATGCGAGGCTCAAGCCCAAACTCATCTCCGAACCGCAGGATTTCTGCGCGATCGATCACGCTGTCCTCACCAACCAGCTTGGTGGAACCAAGACACGCCAACGCTTTATCAGCTTGCGACCCGGCACATTTGGGTCGAGCTTCGCATTTCCCGTCGTAAGGCGCTTGCGGCAGCCTTCGATTAGCTGCTCCGGCCCACCCCGTCTTTCCGCCAAGAAACCGAGGCGCTTGAACACAGCTCCATTTTCAAGGCGCTCGCCTACGCTGAGCAACTCTTCCGCAGTACCCTTGTTTTCGCTGAAATACTTCTCAAGGCAATCGCTCACATGGCGAATACCGCCGCCGATAGCCGGATCGTCGAGCATATCAATCATCGTCTTCGCCGGATTCGATATCTCCACCTTAACCTTGCCCCGCCAAAGCGGCTTCGTGCCGAACATGGCGCGCTTTGAAATCCGCTTTAGCGAGAAATCGACGCCCTGGATCGTTTTCTCCTTGCCTCTCAACGGACGAGTTGTGAGCACGCAGACGCCCCGGAAAATTTGCTCAGTCAATCCCCAATGTTCGGCTGCCGTCCAACCGCCGATATACGCTGGTCCAAACAAAGTCGGGACAATCAGCCACGGGTCGTCAAGCACCTGACTTTGACCGAGCGATGCAATGGGCACCGGCGCGTACAATCCACGTCGCAAGCGCTTGATCCACCTTTGCGTGTTCCATCGTGCCAAGAGCTTTGTCGCTTGCCGCCGATCTATTTGGAGTGCGGTCGTCACATCCTCAACCGAGATGATCTCGCCCGCACTTTGCAAGACTTGGCTTAGCTGTCCCCGGCCCTTGGGAATCGGCTGAAGTTCATCCATAGGGGTATATTACACATGCACGAAGTCCCCGTAAAAGGTATTAATCGACATCGTAATATACCTTTTCGGCCGAAGCCTGGAAGTCCGTCACCTGAGGAATTTTCAGTGGCCGGCAGGAACAAACCATCATCAAACTAAATTCCTGCAACGCAACTCTCGTTTCCGCGACACGGTGCATGCATCAAGCAAAATGCTCCCTTCCCGGCTGTCCCCCATTTCGCACGCCCTGATCGGACGCGCTATCTGTATAACTATTTTTCCTTAGCCGCAAATGATGTAATGTTTTTTGCTCACTCTAACGGGCCCCGGTACTGTCATGCACATATATCCGTATGGCATACATCTCCAAGACCGACTATCTTCTGTGGCGGGAATGCCCGAAAAACGCTTGGCTCCGCATCCACAAGCCGGAACTCTACTCCTCCGCTGAACTAACGGAGTTCGAGCGATCCATCATTGACGCGGGAATCGAAGTCGAGGAGATCGCCCGGAGTCTGTTTCCGCATGGCACGCTGGTCACTGGCTCTATAGACGAGGCACCCCAAAGTACGTGCCGACTCCTAGCCTCAAAACCACGTACATTGTTCCAGCCTGTATTCGAACGAGACCAACTGTTTGCAAAAATCGATGTTCTTCAATGCGACCCGGAAACGGACGAATACACTATCCAGGAAGTTAAGTCCTCGACCGGAGTAAGAGAGGAACACGTATACGATCTCGCGTTTCAAGTACTGCTTCTTCGACAATGCGGACTCGATATCACGCAAGCTTTCGTAGTTCATCTCAATCCTGACTACGTTCGAGAAGAGGATGTAGATGTCCCGCAACTATTCATGACGGTGGACGTAACCGAAAGGATCGCTCAGATATCGGATGAAGTGATCCAGGAAATGCAAGCGTCGCGCATGTATCTCTTGAGCGAGGCCGAGCCACAAGGTCCCTGCTCTTGCATCTATAAAGGCAGATCGAAGCACTGTAGTACGTTTGACTACTCAAATCCTTACATTCCAAAGTATGGCATTCACGATATCGCTCGCATTGGCAACAGTCCCAACAAACTCAAAGAACTGGTGGAAGCAGGAGTTTTCGAACTAGAGAGCTTGCCGGCTGCTTTCAAATTAACGACGGCCCAACGCGCACAACTCGATGCATATCGAACGGGAAAAACCATTGTCGACAGATTGGCCATCTCGAAAGAACTGGGTGATCTTAGCTTTCCGCTCCACTTCATCGATTATGAAACGTTTGCCTCGCCGTTGCCGCTTTTCCCGAAATACTCTCCATACGACCAAATCCCACTGCAATACTCCGTCCACATCGTCGGCTCTCCAGGTGAGGAGCCGATCCACCGAGATTTCCTGCATACCGGTTCATACGATCCGAGCGCTTCATTTCTTAGTTCCCTCAAACAGCATGTGGTGCCTTTCGGCGCAATTATTGTTTGGAACAAGGGCTTTGAGTCTCATGTCAACGATGAGATCGCGCGCAGACTCCCAGCCGCACGAGACTACCTTTTCGAGTTCAACGATCGCGTATACGACCTCATGGAGATTTTCACGAAGCAGTATTTCGTCCATAAGGATCTTTATGGCAAGGTCTCTATCAAGAAGGTTTTACCGGTCCTGGCTCCACAGTTGAGCTATTCTCCCTTGCTAATACATGACGGAGCTACAGCCTCGCTCGTGTGGAAGAAATTGATCTCAGGCCAGCTCAGTGACGTCGAGTGTGCCAAGCTTCTTGCGCAACTCCGGGAATATTGTGCGTTGGACTCTTATGGAATGTACGCAATCTGGCAAGCTTTGATGGGCTTGACAAAAAACTGACGAAGTATGGATATCGACGTTCCCAAGCTCCAAACCAGAACTATGCGGCGGGCGCCGGACCCTGCCTCATATGAGCTCTATCGCGCCGCATTGGAATGGGACCTCATTGACCCGATCCTCATCCGAGATCGCGAGGATCTGAAGTCTGAACCAAAATGGCGCGAACACATAAAACCGTATCATCATCAGATTAAGAATCTGGTGACTTTCTGTCGCCGCTTGCCCGTTACGTTGCTTGCAGACGATGTAGGACTCGGCAAGACGATCAGCGCGGGTCTCATTGCTAGCGAGCTGATGTCGCGCGGGCGGCTCTCGAAGATTCTTGTCGTCTGCCCGAAGCTGCTGATGCCGCAGTGGAAAGAGGAATTGGAAAGCAAGTTCGGGATTATAGGGATCGAAGCGACAGGAAAAGAACTACTGGAAGCAAGAGTCCCGGATGGCGGGGGAGCGGTGATTACTACCTACCAGTCCGCACGGATGTACCTGGACGCTTTGAGCCAATCGGGATTTGAAATGCTCGTTCTCGACGAAGCTCATAAACTTCGGAATCTCTATGGCACGAATCAAGCTCCGCAAGTAGCCCAGCGTTTTCGCGAAGCGTTGGCTAACCGAGTGTTCAAATATGTCCTGATGCTGACAGCTACTCCCATACAAAATAGATTGTGGGACATCTACTCCTTAGTTGATCTCTTGGCGGTTGCACGAGGACACCAAAATCCGTTTGGGAGCGATGGCATGTTCGCCCGAACTTTTATCGCCGACGACCGAGGGCAGGCTCGTCAGCTAGTTCCGTATATGCGCGAGAGATTTCGATCAATTGTTTACACGTACATGTCCCGAATTCGGCGAGCAGATGCAAATTTGCACTTTCCAGAAAGGATTGTGCAATTGCACCGGGTCGCTCCATTACCTGAAGAACTTGAGCTTATCGATTCGATTCGAAGCCCGATCCAAGGGCTCAATAGGTTGGCACAGATATCCATCCTTCAAGCTCTCATCAGCAGTCCCCATGCCCTGCTCTCACAGCTACGAAGGATGGCCGAAAATGGAACCGTTCCGAAGATTCTTACAAGCAAGGTTGAGGAGATAGTCGGGCGGATTCCCACCACCGCAAAATTGCAAGGGCTAGGAAATCTTGTCGATCAATTGCGTGCCGAGCAACCTGAGCACTGGAGAGCGGTCATATTCACCACCAGACGCGAGACCCAGACAACTATCGAAACTTTTTTGCGAACGCGTGAAATCTCTTGTGGACTGATTAATGGCGATTCAGGGGCGCGAAACCAGCAGACGATAACGAAATTTAGAAAATCACCGCCAGAAATACATGTGATCGTATCAACCGAGGCCGGCTCCGAGGGAGTTAACCTGCAAGCGGCAAATGTCCTCGTAAATTTTGATCTTCCTTGGAATCCGATGATCGTTGAACAACGCATAGGCCGCATTCAACGATTGGCGTCCGAACATGCGAGCGTCTGCATTTTTAATATGATCCTTCGCGGGACATTCGAGGAATACATCGTAGGCAGGCTCATGGAAAAGCTCCAGATGGCCTCCCATGCAATCGGAGACATTGAAGCTCTCCTTGAAGCTGCGGGTATGGACGATCAGGGGGAGGACAGCTTGGCATTTGGGGAATTGATCCGTCAGCTCGTCCTCGCCTCATTGGCGGGCAAGAATGTCGAGGAGACAACCCGCCTTGCGGAGGAGAGCATTGCAGCCGCCAAAGTCGAACTTGAAAGTCAGGAAAAAAACATCGACACATTGCTTGGTGTAATGGATGAAGGAAGTGAGATTCCGTATCCCCATCTGCCACAATTGGTGAGGTCAATGGAAGTGCAAGAGTTTGTCCTTGCGGCAGTGCGGAGGCAAGGAACTGAGCTAAGGCCCGAATCTGAAGGGATCTACGTCAGCGAACGTGACGGAAAGGTGGATCGAATTTGCTTTGATGAGGAACACTCGTCGAATGCGGTTCTGTATAAACCCGGAACGGGGCCGTTTACCCGACTTGTCACCCAAGTGACAGCTAGCCCCTTGCATGATGTCCAAGATGCCGACGATAGACCACGCGCCAAAATGGAAGTGATCACCAAGGAATGGGTAGAGAGCTTTGGCGCTAAATTTCATTCGGCTGAGATTCTGGATGTCATGCGTTCGTTCCGTGGAGCAGCACTCGTGCGAGTACGCGCCATAGTCGGCCATGACAGCTATGAACGCCTAGTGAATGTAGCCGTACCTCTCGGCGAATGCTGGATTCCTGCGGGTGTGACCGGGACTAGCCCGATCTCCGACCCGCTAAACAAGGCGGAATCGATAGGATTAGACCCCTCTCTGGTCCTCCAGAAAGCGATGCAAGATGAAGGTGTAACCGAGTTCTGTCGTTTTTATATTGATCGGCGGCGACACGAACTTGCGGCTGCGGGATCTGATCCTCGAAAGCAAAAGAAAGTCGAGGATGATTTTACTCCCAGATTGGAAGCAAATCTCGTTGGGTTGGCTGGGGATGTGCGCAGGCAGCTCACTGTTCAGGCCACATATGAACTTGGCAGTGGGCATCGATATGACAGTTCGATTACGCTCATTCCTTCCGGGAACAAAATCACCCAATGCCCGGACCTGCGTCCGTGTTCTCGTTCCGAAACCATTGTTCCCCGTGATTGCTTGGGACGATGTGAGATGAGCGGTTCACAGGTGCTCAAACATTTGCTAGTCAGGTCGGAAGTCAGTGAGCGGTCCGCACTTCCAGAATTTATGGGAACGTGTGCGGTGACTGGCAAACGTGCACTACAAGATGAACTTGACCAATCGTCCGTCACTCAGCAGACGGTTTTGAGGTCCGTCCTCAAAACCTCTGAATTGTCCGCAAGACGCGCGGAAGCCCAGTTCTTCAGCAAATGCGAATTCACGGGCATCCAAGCTCTAGAGGAAGAACTCGCGACGAGCCAAGTCTCCGGGAAGAAGTACCGCAAGGACAAGCAACAACGATCAATCGTGACGGGTAAGACGGGATATGTCGATGAATTTGTTTCATGTTCCCAAACACAGCAATCCCTGCTAGCCGAAGAGGGCGAAAGGTGCGCCGTTACCAACCAACTTGTGCTTCCTGGATTGCTGGGGCTATGCCAGATCACAGGCAAGAAAGTACTGCCTTCCTTACTGGAGAGGTCGGCTGCTACAGGAAGATTGGCTCTTAAGCAATTCTTTGTTTTAAGCAGCATCTCAGGAGCGCGAGTACTCGAAGAAGAGAGTGTCGCTTCGGCAACGGGAAAATATTGTCTGCAGAAGGAAGCGAAGATATGCATGTGGAGCGGCAAGAAGTGTCATCCTGATGACCTAAGAACATGCCATCTCACGCAGGTGCCCGCTCATTTCGAATTCATGACAACGAACGGAGAGATACGGCTGGAACCATTGCTGAATCTTTTGAATGGCATTCGGAGGAAAGCGGATAACCAAGAATTATGGCCCACCATAGTTGCCAACATCTCGAAACGTCTCGACGGCCGATCGCAAGTTGAAGCGGCTGCATTGTCCCCAAGCGGCAGGCACTTGGCTGTCTGTCTCGAAACCAAAAATTGGCTCGGATTGAAAACTAGACAGGCTGGCCTTTTATACGCTATCCACGATCGCGAGACCGTCGGAAGAATTGTAACTGGGAAACGCGGGAGCGAAGGGTGGGAGCTGGAAAAAGTTATTTAAAATGTGATCCGATGGCGGTGTGCGTATCGGCAACGCCAGCGATCGTCAAAAATGTTCACCGAAGTTCTGGAACATATCGGCGCGGTTGGCGTCGATTTCCTCTGCCGATGGAGCCTGCCCGTATTTGGCGAACATGCCGCGTCCCGTTTTGAAAGGAGCACCCGATGGTTGGCCTTCGAGCGCGGACGCGAGGTCACGTTCAAGAACCTCGCAAACATAACCTTCGGGGGAAACGCCATGCGCGTTGGCCTGGACCTTTAGGGCCGCTTCAAGCTTCTCTGGAAGTTCGATCTTCATGGCTGATTTCCTTTCTCCATGACCAATTGTAGCGATTTTCGTGGCGTGGTCAAACACCGACGATACACCCTTATGTCGGACGTCTCCCCCGCCCCGGTACAGACGTGGCACCGCCCCCTAACCAACCGAGCCATACTGTCGTCTGCATGTACCTTGCCTCTTTCCGTGACCCAAGAACGGACGGGGCGCAGCGGCCAACCCAATAGCCACAGGCCTGCGTCCTTTCGCGACATAAACGAGCAGCCTTACCATCGAGGCTTATTTAGGTGTCTGATCTTGCCAGCGTGCAATAGCGTGCAATGGTGCGCGGCAATCCTGGTAAATTTGGCATCCGTGGCAATGTAGTTTCTATAAGTTATGGAAGCCATTGACCGGGCGTGGGTACGAATCCCACTCTCTCCGCCAACTCATTTATAATCAATAATTTACAGTGATTTTGTGGTCTACTCATAACCCACTCTCGGCAGTAGTTTTCATCTTTAGAATGAGCGACATGCAGTTTCGCGCGGTCAGAAAACGTGCCGATAAGTCTGAAAGCGAGAAAGCGACTGTTTCAGAATCAGTTGCTCGATCGAAGCAGCAAGGAAAATTGTCAGACTAGAATCCCAATACCGGGATCCGCGTTCGCATAAGGCCAATTGCCTCTCGCTCACTGATCTGAATTCGGTCTGCTACAAGGCGGACGCCATTTGGGGTTGACGTTCTCCTAGCCATCCCATCAAAATGAACGCTCCGAGGTCGTGCAGGCGTGGCGACGAGAACGTCCTCAATCTCCGGGCTTTCTGAGTATGTGCTGGTGCCCCTTCGAGAAGGTGGGGACTTTATCCTTTACCGCGGCAACATGGCAACCCATCGCCAGTCTTGGCAGTCACCCCTGCTGCAGAACAGCCGCCTCCTCAGGTCCTCCGGCGGCTCGAGCACGAATACTCGCTCGCAGCCAAACTCGATTCCGCTTGGGCGGCTAGGCCACTGGCGCTCACTCGTCGCGAAGGGCAGACGATTCTCGTATTGAATGACCCTGGCGGTGAGCCACTGGATCAGGTTCTTGAGCGAAACCAGGGGCAACCCGACCTTACTCGCTTCCTGCGAATCGCCATTGGCCTGGCAGTAGCAGTTGGCCAAGTGCATCGGCACGGCCTCATTCATAAGGACATCAAGCCTGCGAATGTGCTCGTTGACCACGATGGCAATGTGTGGGCGGAATGGGAAACTCAGAGCCACATCGCCCCCCCTTCCCGTTGGGCAAGCACGACGTCCCTGACCGATCGCTGATCCCGGAGAAACTTTCGGGCGAGAGCACGAGGTTAACACTCTGGCTGCGGCCTTCGACCGGGTCGTGGCCCACGGCACACCGGAACTCGTGCTCGTATCCGGTTATTCCGGCGTCGGCAATCCTCGGTTGTGAATGAGTTGC
>Ga0302326_10005551_pt1 | contig 28756 bp, 33 predicted proteins | sample Palsa_T0_3_FD_202264 | JGI IMG/M metagenome (GOLD analysis project Ga0302326, IMG submission 202264) | Peat permafrost microbial communities from Stordalen Mire near Abisko, Sweden - Palsa_T0_3 | ecosystem: Environmental > Terrestrial > Soil > Palsa > Peat permafrost | place: Sweden: Abisko... | reverse complement strand
AATCATGGCCGGGGCGCGGCGGGGGCGGCCGGCCGCGCGGCCGGCCACACGGTCGCGGTCAGATTGGACGACGGCTGGTTTTGGCTCATCCCCCTCGACGACGAGCGCACCTCAGTGGGGCTGGTCACGACCGTCGAGGCGATGCGGGCCGCCGCATTGCGGCCCGAGGATTTCTTCGCGCGCGCGGTCGCCGGCTCGTCCAAGCTGCGTGAGCTGCTGGGCGGAGCGGAGCCCCTCCTGCCCTTTCGCGTCACCAGCGATTACAGCTATTTCCGGCGGCAATTGGCCGGCGAGCGCATCATCCTGGTCGGCGACGCGGCGGGTTTTTTCGATCCCATCTTCTCCTCCGGGGTCTATATGTCGATGTCCTCGGCAAAAATGGCGGTGGAACTCGTGGTCAGGGCGCACGCGGCGGACCGCGGGCTCACCCCGGCGGAGCGGCGGCGCTACACCGCCGCGGTCAAGCACAGCGCCGGTATTTTTCAAAAGCTCATCGCCGTGTTTTACGACAACTCAAGCTTCGCCGTTTTCATGTGCCCGGAGGTGCGCTGGAAAATCCGGCGCGCCATCACCTCCATCGTGGCCGGGCACGCGCGCTTCACCTGGGGGCTTTGGTGGCGCTTCCAGATGTTCCTGCTGATATGCTGGCTGCAGCAGCGGCGCCTGGGCGTGGTGCCGGCGCTCGATTTTGGCGAACCCGCGATGGACTCCGAACCCTCACCGGCAAATTCATAGCGTCGCGATGGAATCATCTTCCTCCCCCATCGGCGCCAAAGCCACGCTTTTGCGCCATTTTCCCGGCGAGATCCGGGAGGCCTACGCCCGGTCGTGCGCGGCCGGCGACAGCGCTGCCGTCGACACTGTCGTTGTCGGCGTGCTGCTCGACCACGTTCCGGACAAGGCCAAACTGGCGGCGATCGCTCCGGATGACTCCGTCGCCCTGGTTGCCGATCTCGGCCTCGACTCGATCGCCATCGCCCAAGTCGTCTTTTTTCTCGAGGATCTCTTTGAAATCAACATCAGCAACACCGAGATCCTGGGCGTGCGCACGATCGGGGACATGAGGGTCTTCATTCGCCGCAAACTCGCCGACCTTTCCATCGTGCCCCGGGCATGAGACCCACGGCCGTCATCACCGGTCTCGGTTTTATCACCAGCATAGGCAACGATCGCGCGGCGGTCACCCACAGCCTGCGCGCGCTCCGCGGCGGCCTGGAGCCGATCGAGCTGCTCGGCAACCCCGCGCTGCCCGTCAAGGTGGCCGGCACCGTCAAGGAATTCACGGTCGAGTCTCCGAGCTGGCGGGACTGGCGCTATCCGGAGCGCTATCAGCTCTCCCGCGAGAAGCTGCGCAGCCTCGCGCCCCACGGCGTGTATGCGGTCTGCGCCGTGGAGCAGGCGCTCGAGGACGCCCGGCTCACGGCCGGGGCGATCGGCGACGGCGCCACCGGCCTCTATTGCGCTTCGGCCGGCTCCCCCTTTCTCATTCATCACCACGTGCGGCAGATGCACGCGGTGCGGGGCGCGCGGGGCGATCCCATGGGCCTGGTGGCCTCGATCGCCGGCACCCTCAATTTCAATCTCGCCGCCTTCTATCACATCCGCGGCGCCGTGGGCGGATTTTCCGCCGCCTGCGCCTCCTCCAGCCATGCCCTGGGCTGCGCGCTCGACGACATCCGCCTCGGGCGCCAGGAGCGCATGCTCGTCGTCGGCGCCGAGGACGTGAACGCCGAGACGATCCTGCCCTTCGCCGCCCTGCACGCGCTCTCGACCAATCCCGATCCCGCCAGCGCGTCGCGCCCCTTTGATCGCCAGCGCGACGGTTTCGTCGCCTCGGGCGGCGCCGTGTGCCTGATCCTTGAGGAGGCGGAGGCCGCCCGCCGCCGTGGCGCGCCGGTCTACGCCGCATTGACGGGCTGGGGTCAGGCGTCCGATGGCCATAGCGTCGCCGTCTCCCATCCGGAGGGAGCCGGCCTGCGCGCCGCGATGCGCCGCGCGCTCGCCGATGCGGGGGTGAGCCCGGGCGAGATCGAATACGTCAATGCCCACGCCACGTCCACGCCCGCCGGCGATCGTTCCGAGGCGCTCGCACTGCGCTCGGTGTTCACCGACGTCGGCGCCCGGCCGCGGATCAGCAGCACCAAGGGCCTTACCGGGCATACGCTGTCGATGTCCGGCGTCATGGAGGCCGCATTTTGCTCGCTCGCCCTGCGCGAGGGTTTCATTCCCGGCAACGCCAGCCTGGTCGAGCCGGACGAAGCCTGCGCCGGCCTCGATTTGCCCCGCGCCGCTCTCGACATCGCGCCCGGGCTTGTCATGAACAATAGCAGCGGCTTTGGCGGCAGCAACGTCTGCCACGTGCTGCGCCGTCACCCCCCATGACCCATTTCGCCCCGTCCCCCTAACCCCTATGGCCGATGCACTGCTTGTCCGGTTGAAACAACTGATTGTCGACACGCTCAAACTCGACGACCTCCGCCCCGAGCAGATCCCCGACGACGAGCCGCTGATCGGCTCGGGCTTGAATCTCGACTCGATCGACGCCCTCGAGCTGGTCGTGCAGCTCGAAAAGGAGTTCGGCATCAAGGTCCGCAGCAGCGAGGAGACTCGCGCCATTCTCTCGAGCGTCGCTCATCTCGCCGCCTATGTGCGGGCGCACGCGCCCGCCGATAAACTGCCCCCGCTGCCGTGACGTCATCTCCCGACAGCCAGCCCCTGCACCTTCGGGCGACGGGCTGCCGGACGGCCCTGGGCAACGCCCGCGCCACGTGCGACGGGCTTCTCCTCGGGCGGCGGGCGCTGCAGTTTCTCCCCGTGCTCGGCGCCGACGGTGGCGACCCGGTGCCGCTGGCGCCGCTGCCGGAGCGCGGCCCGGCGGAGACCGCGCCGCCCGGATGGCTGCCGTGCCTGGATGCGCTCGCCGCGGAGATTCCCGACGCCCCGTGGGGTGCGGCGCGCCATCCCGTGTTCGTCACCAGCAGCAACTTCGGCGTCGGGAGTCTCTACGCGTTCCAGCGCACCCGGGATTCGCGGCACCTCGCGACCGGCATGCCCTTCGCCACGGTCGAATTTTTGCGCCAGCGGCTCGGCTGGGGATCGAATGTCGCGGTGCTGTCCCACGCCTGCGTGTCCGCCCACGTGGGGCTGCTCGTGGCCGGGCGCGTCCTGCACGCGGGCCTGGCGGAAAGCGCGCTCGTCTTCAGCTTCGATTTCATCAGTCCCTTTGTGGCCGGAGGATTTCACGCGCTCAAAATCCTCAATGGCGGGATGCCGGCGCCCTTCTCCGACCGTGCCACCGGCTCCATCGGCTTGGGCGACGGCGCCGCCTTCGCCGTGCTCGATCGCGGCCGCGGAGGCTGCCGCCTCGCGGCGCAGGCCACTTATAATGAGATGCATCACTTCACCGCGAACCGTCCCGACGGCGCCGGCTTCGCCGCGTGCCTGGAGCCCATCCAGGCCGCCGCCGGGGGGCGGCGCCTTTGGATCAAGGGACACGGCACGGGCACCCTCGAAGCTGGACGCCTGGAGGCGGTGACCCTGGCCCGCCTTTTTCCGGAAGCTCCGCTGGTGTCGTGGAAGGGCAGCCTCGGGCACACGCTGGGAAGCTGCGGCCTGGTCGAGCTGGCCATCACGATCGAGGCGCTTGCGTCCGGCCGCACGCCGGGCACGGTCGCCGCCGCGCCACCCTGCTTTGCGGACACCGTCGCCACCGAGTCATTCGCGAATGGCGGATACGACGGGGTCATTCTCGCCAGCAACGCGTTCGGCGGCGCACACGCCGCCTGTCTTCTCAGCCATGATTGAGCGCCACATCCACGCGGTCGCCATTGAGGATCCCGGGCACGAGGAGCCGGCCCGGACCCGCGAACGCCTGCGGGACATTTTCCCCGCGGGATCCACCCGGCGCATGACCCAGCTCGGTTTGGTGCTGGGCAGCGTCCTGCATCCGATCGCCCCGCGTGAGGAGGATGCCGTCGTCTATGCGTCCGCCTACGCCGAGACCGGAGCCCTTGAGGCTTACCTCGCCAGTTTTCCCACCGCCAGCCCCATGCTGTTTCAAACGTCGATCCACCCGAGCGCCGTGCAGCAGGTCCTGATCGCCCGCGAGCGGTCCGTCCGGCAATTTTATCCGCTGACGGGCCGCCTGCAGCTGGTGGCGCATGCGGTGCAAACCGCCCTGCTGGCGCCCGCCGCGCGCAGCATTTTATGCGGCGGCGAGGAAAGGAGGCTTCGCCTGCTCGAGCATGACACGGGCAGCCCGGAGACGTTTGCCTTCGCGCTGGCGCTGTCCGCCGATCCATCGGGCGCGCTGGGCACGCTCGGCCTTGACGCCAGCGACGCGCCGGAGGGAAGCATTTGCCTCCCCGACTTTTTTTCGGCGCTGCGCGATCGCCGGCCCCTGCGAGAGGCGGCCGCACCCGGACTAACCGTCATCCTCTCCTGGACGTGAGCACGACCCGCAACCCCAAGGCTCCGCGCAACCCGGGTCCCAGCTGGGGGTACGGTTTCCTTTACCGGGCCGCCACCGTCCTGCCGGCGCCCGTCTTCGATTCTCTGCTCGGCCTGGGCACGTGGGTGGCCGTCGCCGTCATGCCGGACGAGCGCCGTTGTTCGGGCGACTACCTGGCGGTCATCCTCGGCCGGCCGGCGACGCTGTCCGAGATCTGGCGGCATTTTTTCGCGTTTGCCCGGACCCTCGTCCTGAAACTGCGCCTGGCCGAGGGACGGCCCCACCGGTGCACACCCGGACCGGGTTGTCTCCCCTTTCTCAAGCTCATGGAGTCCCGGCGGCCGGCGCTTTTGGGCACCTTCCACATCGGTCATTCCGACATGCTCGGCTATTTGCTCGGGCAATTCCAGCGCCGCGTGCACATGATCCGCCTGAAGGTGGAGAATTCCCGGGACACCCGGCGACTCTCCCGCCAATTCGGCCAATGGGTCACGTTCATCTGGGTGAACGAAACGGAAAATTTGCTCTTCGCCCTCAAGGAAGCGGTGCAGTCCGGCGATTCCGTGGCGATGGAGTGCGACCGGGCGGGGTACAGCGCCAAGCTCGAACCGTTCGACTTTCTCGGCCGCCGGAGGCTGTTCCCCTTCAGCATCTATCACCTGGCCCTGATCTTCCAGCTGCCGGTCGCATTCTGCGTGGGCGTGCCGGAGGGGCCGGACGAGTCCCTCGTGCATGGGTCCCCGGTTTTCGAGCCCGACCAGGGCTCCAAGGCCGCCAACCTGGCCCGGGCCCGGGTGCATTTCCAGGAATTTCTCGTCCGCGTTGAAGCGTTGCTTCGCGACGATCCTTTTGTTTGGTTTAATTTCATACCGCTCAATCCGGAGGCTCAACGGTAGATGTTCTCCCGCCTTTATTTCATCTGCGCTTATTTTGCATCGTGGCTGATTTTCGGCGCGGTCGGGCTCGCCTTCAACCTCGGTTGCGCCGGGCTTCTGCTCCTGCCCGGGCGCGAGCGGCGCGAGCCCGTGGTCGGCGAGGCGATCCGCCGCCTGTTTGCGTTCTGGGTGGGCTGGCTGGATCTCACCGGACTCATCGCGGTCACCTGGCGCGGACCCGGCGTCCGCAACCTGCCGCGCCAGGCGGTCTATGTCTCCAACCACCCCGGCCTGCTCGACGCCACGTTTCTCCTCGCCTACCTGCCGGGCGCGGTGTGCATCTTCAAGCCCGCGCTGCGGCGAAATCCATTTCTGGCTCCCGCGGCCATCACGGCCGGGTATGCCGCGGGCGACGCGGGCCTGGACCTGGTCCGCGACGTCGCGGGAAATGTCGCCGGCGGCCGCGCGTTGTTGATATTCCCGGAAGGCACGCGCACCGACGCCGGCGTCCTGCTCAATCCCCTCAAGCCCGGGTTCGCGCTCATCGCCCAGCGCGCCGGCGTCCCCGTGCAGGTTTTGATCATCGCGGCCAGCCGCGATCTCCTGGCAAAAAACCGCCCCTGGTGGTCCATCCCGAAATTTCCGTCCGAGGTCGACGTCCACGTCGACCGGCTTATCCCCCACGATCCCGATCGCCCGATCGCCGACGTCATCGCCGACGTGGAGCAGCGGTTCATCGCGCGCCTTTCCGGCGCCGCGCCATGATTTCCTCCCCAACCCATCTTGTGCTCGTGCCGTCCTATAACGCCGGCCCGCTGCTCACGGCCACGGTGGAGGAGGCGCTCCGGTATTGGAGCCCCGTCTGGGTCGTGATCGACGGCAGCACGGACGGCAGCACCGATCGCATCCGCGAGCTTGCCGCCCGGGAGCCGGGCGTGCGCGTCATCGTGCGGCCGCGCAACGGCGGCAAGGGCGCCGCGATCGCGACCGGGGTGGCCGCGGCGCTCGAGGCGGGTTTTACGCACGTGCTGACGATGGATTCCGACGGCCAGCATCCCGCCGGCCACATTCCCGGGTTTATGCGCGCCTCCTCCCTCCAGCCGGCCGCGCTGATCCTCGGCAAGCCGGTCTTTGGCCCCGACGTCCCGCTGGCGCGGTTATACGGCCGCAAGATCAGCACCTTCCTGGCCCGCCTCCAGATCCTCGGCACCGGGATCGGCGACCCCCTCTTCGGCTTTCGGGTCTATCCCGCGGCGGCGCTCAGCCAGGCCCTGGGATCAACGCGGTTCGCGCGCGGGTTCGATTTCGATCATGAGGCCGCCGTGCGCATGGTCTGGGCGGGCGTGCCGACCATCAACCTGCCCGCGCCGTGCCGTTATCCCGCCGCCGCGGAAGGAGGGGTGTCACACTTCAATTATCTCCGCGACAACCTCTCCCTGGCGTGCCTGCAGATCCGCCTGTTTGCCCAACTCGCAACCCGGCGGCGCCCGAAAAAAACATGAGGCTTCCCCTCTCCCTCGCCCTGCTCTGCCTGGCCTCCCCGGCCGTCCTCCGCGCCGGGCCCCCTCTCCTTTCGCCCGCCACCGCGATCCCCGATCCCGCGCACAACCCGGCCTGGAACGGACTTTTCTCCGGCCTCGCGCCGCGGGAGACCCGGGAGTCGTTTTTCGAGGAGCGGCGCACCTTCCCCTTCCGCCGGAATCCCGTCGTCCTCACCGGCGAAATTCGCATCGCCCCGGGCCGCGGTCTCAGCCTGCACTATCTCACGCCGGAGTCCCGCGTGCTCATCGTCGACGGCCGCGGCCTGCTGATGCGCGACGATCTCGGGCGCGATTTGCCCGCGCCCGCCGATGCCCGGGCCCAGGCCGCCATCACCGCGCTCGTCGACATCCTGCGCTTCGACGTGGCGGAGCTGCAGCGGAATTTCGACGTGCACGGCATCCGGGACGGCGCCGCCTGGACCCTCGCCTTCGTGCCGCGCGACAAAGCCCTCGCGGAGAACCTCACCGCCCTGATCGTCAGCGGCGACCACGACAATGTCTCCGCCATCGAGCTGTTCACCTCCCCGCGGCAGCACATCGACATCATCGTCCATGGCGCGCGCAAAAATGTCGCGTTCACCGCCGGGGAATGGGCGCGCTATTTTCGCTGAATCAATTCCATGGAGGTTGCCCGCCGGAAAATCCTTGCGCGTTCCGCGCTGCTCGCCTTTGCGGCGCTGGGGATCGCCTGGCTGGCGCGGTTCGACTACGCGCAAAGGATTTCCACCGACGTCCTCGATCTTATCCCGCCCAACGAACAGGCCCCCGAGGCCGGCCTCGTCCGGGGCCTCGCCACCGACCTGCAGGTCCGGGTGATGCTTTTTGCGCTGCGCGCCCCGCGGGCGCCGGCGGCGCCGCCGGCCGCCGCCGCCGCGGTTTTCGCCGGCGAATTGCGGCGCTCGCCGGAATTTGCGGCCGTTTTGCCGCTGGACGGCTCCTCCGATGAGACGGCGATGGGCCGCGCGGTTTTCGAACGGCGCGATACGCTCCTGCTGCCGTCCTGGCTCGGGGAAAGGCACCGCGAATTCGCCCGCACCGGGCGGCCCGAGGACGCCTTTTCGCCCTGGCTGGCCGAACGCGCCGCAGCCGACCTGGAGGCGTTTCTCGACCGCCCGGAGGCCGTCGCGATGCAGAAGCTGGTGCAGGCCGATCCGCTGCTGCTCACCCCCCGGCTGATCGAGCGCGCCCAGCTCATCGCCCCGCCGGGGTCAAACACCGGCGGCCAGTCCCTCGTCTGGGGGCGCATCGCCGGCTCGCCCTTTTCCCCGGAGGGCCAGGGTCCGGTCTTCGCTGCCGTCGGGCGGGCGCAGGCGCGGATGCAGGCGGCCTATCCCGGCGTGGAATTGCGCTGGACCGGGGTCAATCGAATCGCCGCGGCCAGCCGGGCCCGCATCCAATCGGAAATTCGCGCGCTCAACGCGCTTTCCTTCCTCGCCGTTTTCGGAGTGGGCTGCGTTTTCGTCCGCCGCGCCTGGAAGATGCTGCATCTGCTGCCCGTCGTTGTTCTCTCCCTTTTGGGCGCATGGACCGCCTCCACGATGGTTTTTAATCGGTTGCATGTCCTCGTCTTTGTGATCGGCGCCCTCCTTTGCGGCGTCGCGATCGATTACGGATTCTATATCTACATGCAGCCGGCGCTCCAGCCCGGTGAAGCCTACGGGCACAAGCTCCACCGGCTGCTCAAGCCGCTGCTCGCGAGCTGCCTGACGACCGTGATCGGTTTTTCCCTGCTGCTTTTTTCCGATTTGCCCTTCATCCGGGAAGTCGGGTTCTTCGTGAGTGCCGGGCTGCTTTGCGCGCTCGGAGCCGCCATGCTCTACTTTGCCCAGCTCGACCACCCCTTCCTCGAGGCCCGGCGCTTCAGCCAGAAGCCCCTGGGATCGACACTCCGAGGTGGGGCGGCGGGTCCCCCCGACGCCTGGCTTGGGAATCGCTGGCCGATCATCCTCCTCATTCTCGCCACCGCCATCGCCGTCCTGGGTCCCTGGCGCCTGCGCTGGCGCGACGACGTGCGGGAACTCGAGATTCCCGCTCCGGAACTGGAAGCCAACGAGGGCGCGCTGCGCACCCTGTTCGGCGACACGCCGGGGCGGACGGTTTACCTCACCTATGGGACGGACGTGGCTGAGGCGCGGCGACACCTGGACGACTTTCTCGCCTACGAGGGAAAGTCCGCCGGCGGCGCGAACGCCGCCAGCCTCGGGCTCCTCTTCCCCACGGAAAGCGACTGGCGCGCCATGCCCGCGTTGCTCCGTTCGCTCGGCGGATTTTCCGGCGCCTTCCGGGCCGCGCTGGATCGCCATGGGTTCCTGCCCGATTCCTTCAACCTGTTTTTTCAGGAGTGGGATGCCCTGGAAGGGACTCCGCCCTCGGGCGATTACGCGTCGCTCTACGATGACGCCGGGCGCGCGCTCACCGGGCCGCTCGCCCTGCTCTACAATGCCCATGGCTCGACGCCCTGGTTCCTCACGATCGTGGACCGTCCCGCGGGCCCGCCGCCTCCCGCCGGCCTATTTACCGTCGGCGTGAATCAACTGCAGTCCCTCGATCATCTGTTCACGCGCTATCGCTGGTCGGCCCTGCGGCTCAGCCTGGTCGGGTTGAGCCTGGTGATCGCCAGCGTCTTTGTCATCTACCCGTTCCGCCGCGGCCTGCGCATCGCGCTCATTCCCGCCGGCTCCTGTTTTTTTGTCTTCGGTATTTTCGGGCTGTTCGGCCAGACACTGAACCTGTTCCATCTGCTCGGCGCGTTTCTCGGCGTGTGTCTCGCCCACAATTATGCGATCTTTTCGTCGGATTCCGCCCAGAACCGCGCCCCGCCGCCCGTGTCCATCCGGCTCTCCGCCCTCTGCGCCGCCAGCTCATTCGGCGTGCTGGCCCTCAGCCGCATACCCGTCGTCCACGCGCTGGGCCTGACGGTTGCGCTCATCGTTGTGACCGCCCTCGCCGTCGTTGAGCTGGAACCTTTCCTGCGCGGCCGGCGCAGCGCGCCCTGACCCATGTCGGCGACGCTGCTTGAAAGCTGGAACCGGACCGTCCGGACCCTGCCCGAATCCCCGGCGCTGATCGACGCGGCGGCGGGCCGGGTCTGGACGCGCCGGGAATTGGACGCGCTCGCCGGCGATTGGCGAGCCAGGCACCCGGCGCAGTTGGCGGGGCGCGCCGTCGTATTCGCCGAGCCCAACGGCCCGGGGTGGCTGCAGGTGTTTTTGGGCCTGCTCAAGTCGGGCGCCGTGGCGGTCGCGCTCGATCCCGGAGAACCTCCCGGCGCCCTGCGGCGCGCGGCGGCAAGCGCGGGCGCGGGGTTCCTCTGGAGCGCCAGCCAACTCGAGACGCTGGGCAACAGGCGTCCCTTCCGCGACGGACGGCGGCTGGTGAAATTCACGTCGGGATCGGCCGGTGTGCCGCGCGCCCTCGCGTTCACCGACCGGCAAATGCTCGCCGACGGGCGCCAAATCTGCGCCACCATGGACATCCGGCCGGAAGACCTCAATCTCGGCCTCATTCCCTTCGGCCATTCCTATGGGCTGGGAAACCTCGTTGTGCCCCTGCTCACCCAGGGAACGGCCATCGTCTGCGGCGACTCCCTCATGCCGCAGGCCCTGGCCGCCACCGTCGAAAAATGGCGGCCGACCGTCTTTCCCGCGGTGCCCACGCTGCTCCGCGCTCTCGTCGAGACCTCGATCGCCCCCGCGCAGTTCGGAAGCCTGCGCACGGTGATTTCGGCGGGAGCCCCGCTCGCGCCCCGGATCGCGCAGGTTTTTCACGAACGATTCGGCCTGAAGATCCACAGCTTCTATGGTTCGAGCGAAACCGGCGGCATCACCTACGATCGCAGCGGCGATGCCGCGCTCTCCGGCCGCAGCGTCGGCGCACCGCTCAAGGGTGTGCGCCTGTCCTTCGGGCGGAACGGCCGCTTCAGCGTGGAAAGCGCCGCCGTCTTCACCCTGGGAAACCGGCGCCGGCGCGGCGGCCGCGGAATTCACCGCCCCGCCGACCGGGCTCAACTTGTTTCGGGGGGCGAGCTGGCGTTGCTCGGCCGCACCGGTCGATTGGTGAAAGTCGGCGGCCGGCGCCTCAATCTGGCGGAGATTGAAGGCGCGTTGAAATCGATCCCCGGGGTGCGGGATGCCTTTGCCGCGCTGCACGCCGAACGGACCGACGCACTGGCCGCGGCGATCACCGGCGACATCGCGGCCGATCTCGTTCGCGCCGCGCTGCGCGAGCGCCTGGCTCCGTGGAAGATTCCCCGCAAGCTGCTCGTCCTGCCGGAGTTTCCCCTCACCCTGCGCGGCAAAACCGACACCCGCCGCCTCAGCGAACAGTTGGGCCGAGCACCGTCGCCTCAATCTCGACATTGAGGGTCGCGCGGCAGAGGTCGGCCTGCAGCCAGATCGCGGAATCCCCCGCCCTCAAAAGCGACCGATCCAGCCGGGTCCTGGCCGCCTCCAGGTCGGAAGCATGCCGGAGATAAATTTTGAAATGGCGCTCGAATCCCGCCGCGGCGCCGAGGTCGTCGCCCAGCCCGGCCGCGCGGGATATCAGGCGCAGGTTGTCGAGCGTGCAGTCGAGCTGCTCGTCGAACACCCCGGGCGCAATCGTGCAATGTCCCTTGATGGCCGCCGTGCCGGAAATAAACGCCAGCGATCGGCCGCCGGAGGTTGTCACGGTCGCCCGCGAAAAACTGGGGGGCTGGGGACCATGCTCGCTGGGATATTCGTACGCGGGCATCTGTTCGGGATTTTCGAAAATTTGCGGGACGCCGCGATCGGCGACAAAAACCATTCCGATCGACTTGCCCCGGCATCCCACCGCCGAGCCCGCCGGGAGCGTTTGCTTGTAGCGAGCGCCAAAAACCTCCTCAAACGCCCGCGCGCGGCCCATGCTGAAGGCGCGGTAATTTTCGAGGCCGGCGCAAATCTGGTTGATATCCGGAACGTAATTCCAGATGCGGCAAAGCGATCGCCCGGCCGTCGCGCGGAGCAGGCGGCGGTATAACTCCAGCGCGCTTTGCGCCGGGGCGTCCCCGACCGGTTGCAAGGCCCATCCGAGCAACAAATTACCCGTCTCGAAAAGAGAAACGCCGTCCGCCTCGCCGCGCGGCTGGGCATCGCGAAAAATGCACTCCCCGGTCGCACCGCCCAATGGGGGTATGGGAAGCCGCAACGCGAAACGCTCGCCTTGAGCATAAGTCTCCGTCTCGGGGGCACCGAACTCGATCATCATTTTTGAGATAGGCTCGACACAACAAACGCCGTGGTTGGGTATCAAGCCTTTTGATCCCCTTCCCCAACCGCTCCATGAGCCGCTTTCCGAGATTTGCCGGCACCCGGGCCGCCCTGGGCGGCGCGGCGCTCGTCTTAGCGTTCCTGCTGATTTTCTACCGGGCCGAAATCCGCGCTTCCGCCGTGCACACGGTGGCCGTGTGCCGGGAAGCCGGGGTCTTCCCTTTTTTCGCCGCCATGGCGATTCTTCCGGCCGTGGGGTTCCCCTTGTCGGCATTCTTTGTCGTGGCCGGTCCGGTTTATGGCCCGACGCTCGGACCCTGGCATGTCGTGGCCTATGGGACCCTCGCCATGGCCGCCAACGTATCCCTCTCCTATTGGATCTCCGCCCATCCCTTGCGCCCGCTCGTGACGAGGCTGGCCCATCGGGCGGGGTATCGTCTGCCGGAGGTTCCATCCGACCGCGCATGGAAGCTCACGCTGCTGGTCAGGATCATTCCCGGGGTGCCATTTTTTATCCAAAGCTATCTGCTGGGCATCGCCCGGGTTTCCTTCGGCGCGTACCTGGCCATATCCCTGCTCGTGGAATTCGTTTATCTGGTAAGCGCGGTGCTGTTCGGGACCGCGGCCCTGACCGGCGACCGCAAGGCGATGGCCGCCGCCGCCGTCCTATTTGTCATCATCGCCGCCACTCTGCACATCCTGCGCAAGACTTGGGGTGTCGGCAAAAAAACGTAGACGCGCCGCCGAAAAACAGAGCCCGCGCCTTGAAAGTAGACGCCGCGTCCCGCTGCGTTCCTCATTAGGAAAGCGGCAGCATGCCGCTTCTGCCTTCTAAAACAAATCATCCCGCTCCGGCAGCACGCAAGCAAACCCCCGCGCTTCGAGTCCCTGCAGCACCCCTGCGATCGCCTCCACCCGCACCGAAATATGAACATCGGGCCCCTCGTGCATCAGGATGATCGCGCCGGGCTGGACCGATTTCAGGACCCGGGCCACAATGCGCGCCGAATCGCGGTCGGTCCCATCGCGGCTCCGGACACTCCAGCCGACGCAAACCAGCCCGCGAGCCGCGAGCGCGGCGTGCAGGAAGAAATTCTTTATGCCCACCGGTGGCCGAAACCATCGCGGCCTTGCACCCCCCCTCCCCAATGATTCCAGGCCGGCGTCGAGCTCCCGCCGGACGTGGGAGGGCGTGGCGCACCAAAAATTATAAATTCCATGGGTCTGCGTATGATGCGCCACCTCGTGCCCCCGCCGGATGATCTCGGCGACGAGTTCCGGATGGCGCGCGGCCTTTTCGCCGATGAGAAAAAACGTCGCCCGGGCCCGGTGGCGATCCAGGAGGTCGAGGATGCGCGGCGTGTCCCGCTCGTCCGGACCGTCGTCAATCGTCAGCCAGACTTCCGGGCGGGAAGTCTTGAACCGCGTGTACACCCGGCCGAGTCCCTGGGCCGACGGCACAAAGACGTTATGGATGATCACCAGGTCCGGCCCCACGAAAAACGCCGCCGCCAGCCAGGGGCTGAACGGATAGGATCCGAGGGCCATGACTTTTCCGATCAGGCTGGCTCCGAACAAGGGACGCATTTTAAGGCCCCCCAGAGGAAGCATATCCCCGCCCGTTAAGCCAGCCCGTACAAATCGTCCCCTCTGCCTTGACGACCGACCATCACTTCGCAGAAGCCGGATTTCGCAGTCTGCTGCCGACCGCGTGATCGAAACAACCCGCAAGCGTTTCGTCATAGACCCGTTTTGGAACGAATCCTCCTACGGGCTTCTCCAGGAGTTAGCGCCCGCACGGGATCTTCCTCGACCGCGGCGACGCGTCGCTCAACCGCGGCGGCAATCCGATTGAGCATGGTCAGCGAATGGCCTTCGTAATCGGCATCCTCGAGCCGGGAGATCACCGATTGGGTCGTGCCGGCACGTTTGGCGAGTTCCGTTTGGGAAAGCCCCGCTTGTTGGCGAAGGTCGTAGATCTTTTGCGCCACCTCGCGATTGGCGAATTCCTTCTCGAACATGATGTCATCCGGCGGTTGAGATTTGAAACGCTTGACGTTGTGACCGTATAATGCATTTTCAATGCATGCCTTATACCACGCTGACCGTCAGGCACGACACCGCCAAGCGGCTGCGGGCCGCCAAGGGCGCCAACGAGAGTTACAGCGATGTCCTTAACAGGCTGCTGGATAACCAGCCGGCGAAGACGGTTGGAGAATGGATGGATTCGCTCTCTCCTCTCGAAGGGCGCCAACTCTTTACCGCTGAGGAACGTGAACGCTTAAAACACGACCAGCGCAATCCGCGGGACTCGCGCGCCCGCCGCAAGGGCCATGCTGCTGCTTGATACCAGCGTCTTGATCGACCTGGAAGCTGAGCTGGCCGGACGGGAGGTCGGTCCGGTTCGCACCTATCTTGGAAAGCACAAAGGTGAGGACCTGGCCTGCAGCACGGTAACGGCGGGCGAACTGGCTTCCGGCGGAAAAGAGACGGCGATCCGGGTGTTTCTGCGCCATCTGAAAAAAATCCCCGTTTCCGAAGCGATCGCCTACCGTGCCGGAGAACTGGATAAGAAACAGCTGAGCAAAGGGCAGCGCTTGGGCGAGAATGACAACTGGATAGCTGCCACCGCCCTGCATTACTCCGCGACGCTCGTCTACGCCGACGGCGACTTCGACCGGGTCGAAGACATCAAGCGGGCAAAATTGAGCCATTAGCCAATGGCGGTCGGTGACTAAATTTGGTGCCAGAGGCGGGGATCGAACCCGCGACCAAAGGCTTATGAGTCCTCTGCTCTACCACTGAGCTACCCTGGCGAACACCAATTAGAGCAACGAGTTACGTAGCTCAAGCTTCTCAACAATTTCAGAGTTGTCACCCGAAGTTGTCACCGTAAGCTTCCGAGCATGGAAAACGCAACCCCGGCAGAGGGAAAAGCGGCTCGTAAGTTGGTGTTTCATCGGGTGGCGGAAAACCTCTATCGTTTGGAAACTAGCGGTGGATATTACGCATTGGTCAAACGCGGGAACAAGCAATTTCGCCGGTCGCTCAAGACCAAGGATCGGAAGCTGGCCCACCGCCGATTGACCGAGTTCCAGGCCCAGATTGGTAATCTGACCATCTCCGACGACGCCCGGCTGTCCTTTGATGAGATTGCCAAACGGTGGATGGATACGACCAAACACACCCTAAAGGCCAGCAGCATCACCCGACGCGAAACATGCATCAAGAACCTAGCTCCATTCTTTCGAGGGGTGGCGATTCGCAACGTCCAGGCCCAGCACTGCGAGCGATGGCTGACTGAACGGGGAAGCAAGATCGCGGCACAGACCCTGGCGCATGAGTTGAATGCGATGAGGGCGATCTTCGACTATTCCGTCCGCCTCGGGTTGATGCTCACGAACCCCGCGAAGGACATCAAACGCCGGAAGATCGTTCAGGCTCAATTGGTGATCCCGACCCGGGAGCAGTTTAAGAAGTTGGTGGAGGCGATTCGGCTATCCGATGGCCGCCAGGACAGCCAGCAGAAGGCTAAGCCCGGCGCCGACTTCGTTGAATTGCTGGCCTACTCCGGGTGCCGAGTAAATGAAGGCGCTTCATTACGCTGGCGCGATGTCGATTTTGAAAAGAACGCTCTGACCGTTACCGGCGGTGAACGAGGGACGAAGAACAGCGAGGTCCGCAGCATTCCGATGACCGATGCTCTCCGTGTCTTGCTACTGACGCTACGAGAACGGGCCCAGCCGAAGCAGGACGACCCAGTAAGCCAAATCGATAGCGCCAAGAAATGCCTTCAGACTGCGTGCCGCCGACTCGGATTTCCGAAGTTCACCCACCACGATTTCCGGCACTTTTTTGCGACGACCTGCATTGAGGCAGGTGTAGACATCCCGACCGTCAGCCGATGGCTCGGGCACAAAGATGGCGGCGCTCTGGCGATGCGAGTTTACGGCCACCTGCGCCAAGAGCACAGTTTTTCGATTGTTAAGCGCGTTGTATTCTGAATTCTACGGAACCGCTCGCGACAACCTCGATCGCTTCATTGAGAATATTGAAAAGGTTGTTCGAAACCTCTTCGTACTCCTTCTGCGCGGCTCCCTTGAAGCCCGCATTGTCATTCCATGATCCCATGGCACCAAAAACCCACGCGCTCATTGAGGCCTTTAGAAGCGAAACGGCCTCGTCGGTTAGTTGGTCCGGCGCTGCAAGGTCCTTATGATATCCAACATCCGCATTCGGGTCACTCAATGCTTTCAAGGCATCCGAAAAACACTTCCTGAAAAAATCGCTACAATCTTCACGTATTGAAAATTGCAGGATTGATCTAAGGCTCACCTCGAAATCGCGTTTCACAACGGAAAGTTCCCGTCCGTGGTACTGCTTGGTCTCGTCGCTGCCGACAAGGGTGTAAGTTACTCTCCAAATTTTATGCTCGGGTGCGTTCCTGTCCCATACCTCCCATCGCGCAGCCCAGAACTCGCTCCTTCCATTGCGGAGTAATACCTCCATCTTCCAATTGCCGCCACCTCCAACCAGGCCCGCCGACATACGATCTGAAATCATTGGATTGTTCTGAGGCGTTCGACCCAATCGAATGCCGATTACGTCGTGTTTCCGCAGACCAGAAATCCATTCGTTTGGGTTACTTGCTTGGACGACTTCCACCGGCTTACCCAGCAATGTCTTTTTAGATTCGATGAATTTGATCGAGTCGCAAAACTGACAGGTCGAATTTCCGGGAAAGAACAAAGACGTTCCATGCCCCCCGAGAACTGCGTTCCCGTGACACGTCAAAGCGACGATTTGTGCGAGCGGGCCGTTCATTTATTCCGATTTGTTCTTGACGACAATTTACCGTTAATGCCTGCGATTCGTGTGATTTTTACCGGATGCGGCGCTTGTAGCCCCTGAGCCAGGTGTCCAAGGCCAAGAGGTCGGTTACCACCGTTGTCACGTTTTTATATTCTGTCTCCGGGTCCACAGGATTTGGAACTGCCCTAGGCCCCAACGTAATGAGCCACCGCTTCGGCGTTGGTTCGAATCGGCAGCATTTCCGTCCGACCGAGGCCGAAGCGTTTTCCTGCTTCCCGGAGCTCCGACCAGCATTCGCGCAGCTGCTCGGGCGCTGAGTCCACGTACTCTTTCCTAAGACGGTGGAAGTCCGGTCCCGGCGGGCGGCCATGACGTGGGGCTTGTTCTTGGCATCTACGGAAGGACTCCCAATTGAATTTATCGGGTTCGAGGTCGAACGGCGTAGCGACTCCCAGGTGATGGTGCGCACTTCCGTCGCGCCGAGGTTCCAATACCCTGAGATAGCTGCGCATCCACGCGAGCCCCCCGTGCTTCCGCGCATCATCGAATCGCCGGGCCAGCTCCTTTGGATCGTCCGCAGCCGGTGATCCCCGCGGCGGTGAGAACGTAAGGAAGCCGCAAATGTCGCGTCCGTAGTGGTTGAAGAACGCATCTGCATTTAGGCGCAAGCTGTGGGCCCTTTTGGCCTCGGCGCTGGTGATCCCGCCCAACACCTTTTCCCAAATTCCCGGCTCTCCCGTCTTGCGCCACAAACGCCCGTCCCGATCCAACCCCTCGCTCTCCGCTCCCTCACCGACAATGCGCGCCGTGACGCGCTGAGCCCGCCCCAGAGGGCCGCGCAGGTACGTGACTTCACGATGGGTTTTGTATGCCTTTGACGCACCTGCTTTGGGGGAATTGTTACTATTTAGACAAGGAAGGCCGGAGGCGGCGGGCGCGGCGCGCTCCGCGCGCCGCATCCCGCCGTCCACCGGCCCCCCAATACTCCCACTCATGGCACCACCACCGCCATGGAGGTTTCCCGCAGGAATCGCTCTAGCTCCCATACCGGATAGAGCGGACGCCGCGTAGCGCGTGACGGGTGCAGCAGTCCCCGTTTCGTCAGTCGGTCGATTGTGACGGGACTTATTCCAAGCGCGCTTGCAGCTTCCTCACGAGTAAGAGCTAATTTCGCTGGGAGTCTGCTTGTGCTATCTGGCGTGGTCATGCCGCCAGAATAGCGCCCCTAAAAAGATCGAAATAGTCTCAGTCGCCCGGATGGCTTGACTGCTTTTTTCGGGGCCTTCCGGCCTCCGCCAAATGCAGCTCCAGCCGTCGACAGATTTGGGCGAAGCGCCCAAGTGGAAAGAGTTTCGCGTCGCCGCCCTTTGCGATGTAACACCGATGAAGTGCCGGGATGTTTGGGAACCTCTCTATCGCCCGCCAATTGAGCAGGAGCCAAAGATGCACGGGGGTGGCCAGGGTATCCCGCTTGTTGTCGGGCTGGGCGTGGTTGAGCCCATCTGCCAATCCGCGAAAAAAATCCGCCGCATCTGCGGGTTCCTCCTCGGAGTAGACCAGCCAAAGCGTATCCCGAAGTTCGTTGTCAGTCGGGAGTTGACCGCCTGTCTTGTTGACCAGTTCTTGGACCAGATTTCCGCTCATCTTCACGAGTTCGGCGCTGCCATCTTTGGAAAGCGTGCGCCCGGGTGTCTGGCCGACTGCCATTTTCTCCGCTAGCGCCAGACTTGCTCGGAACATCCCGAGTCCATAGCCCCGCTGATGCACTGAGAATTCGACCCCTTCAAAAGCCAGCGCGACGTGATGGAGGCCGGATTTCTTGAGCACGTTGAGCAGGTTCTTCACCCACGGGGACACATCTGGTTGTGCAACCATTCGGTGTCCTGCCGACCCGAACAGGTGCAAAACCGCATCCGCCCCATTCTCATGGACCTGCTTCGTCAACAGCAGGGCTAATTTCTCCTCGTCAGCAGTAAGTGTGCGATCTGGGAGGCTGCTCATTTAGCCTCAATTCTAGCACGGTTCAGACCGGGAGTGGCTCGACAAACCTCCGTTTTTGTGTTCCATATTGGTCATGCGACTCGCAGAGATTCCAGAACTCCAGTCGGCCAGCGCGACCGAAAAGATCGAATTGATCGACGAGCTTTGGGCGAGCATTCCCCGCGATTCGTTGCCCACCCCGATCTCTCATTTGACCGAGCTTGAGAGACGAGTCACCGAGGTCGCGGAAGACCCCGCGCGTGCGCTCACCCCGGAAGAGGCCCGCCAGAGAATTCGTTCGAAGACGGGTCTATGACGAAACCCCTGCGGGTTGTCGATGCCATCGCCGAGCACGACATCCCGGGGATCGTGGCTTACCATCGGCAGAGGTCCGAACCCAAGGCACAACGCATCGTCGCCGAGTACGATCACATCATTGCGCTGCTGACCTTCAATCCCTACCTGATGGCCGTCCGGCCTCACGGCTGGAGGGTCTACGCATTTCAGGCAGGGACCTATCTGCTCTACTACCGCGAGCTTGAGACGTGCTGGCTGGTGGCTGGCGTCTTCCATGCGCTGCGGGACCCGGATTGGATTTGGACGCAAGCGACGATTCGACAGGTCTCCGATCCTACGCCGTAAATAACTCGGACAGTACCCGTTCCACTGAGGAAATGAACGGCGGCACAAACGTTTGATCGGCTTCGAAAATAAACTGGAGCCGACAACCTGGGGTTTCTCTCAGAAGTCCGGAGACGATGACATGGCCTCGGGGCGTGAACTCGAACCGAACGAATTCCTCTTCGTATCGGTGCCGAAGCTCGGCACACCCTCGCAGATCTAGAAAGCTTTGCTTCAACTGCGTCAGGAACGATGGCAGTTCGTGGAAGTAAAAGCTTTTTCCTGCACAGCTGTATTCACGTGCTCCGACGCGGATTTTCGCCACAAACCCGGAATTGTCGGCAAATCGTTTGATGTCGGAGAACTCGACGAACTCCGTTGAGCTCGCGGTAAACGACATTACGGTGGCCGCTGTCGTGGCTCGCGCCATCGGAGTTCCAATCATCTGCGGATTCACGGTGCGAATATGGGTCCTGTATCCAGGTGGTCAAGGCGCGCCGTTGTCACCCTTGTTGTCACCCGACTTCGGAATTTCGGACTTTTCGGGAAGACCCAGGATTACATGATTATCTCGTAAGCGGCTGAGCTTCCGCGAAAAGACGACATCAGATGACTCAGGCTAAAACAGGCTAAAATGCCCTGTTCGTTTTATGAGTCCTCTGCTCTACCACTGAGCTACCCTGGCGTGTTGAAGGGCAAGGATGCTTGCCCTCGAACGGTCCGGGCAAGCAAAAATCATGGTGGGGCGGCGCGCCCCTGCGACGCCCGTTGGACTCTGACTGGCTAGAAACCCGCGCTTGAGCAATTCCACGGGGTCATGTCTGGACTCTGGACAAGCGCAATCGGGTGGGGACCTGGCAGCCGGGTCTTGTCCGGATTCCAGACATGACCCCATGGATGGCCCCGTACGATAGCGGTTTTTCCGCGCAGGAGTGTCATCCCATTTGCACATTTGGAATAACGATGCGCTTTTTCACTCAATTAGTCTCCGGAGTTGCGGCACCATTGTTCTTGGCGGCCCTCCTGCCGTGGCGGCTTGCGGCGCAGAGCCCGGTCGTCCTGCAGACATTTGCCAATGCCGTTCCAGGGGGGGTTATCCAGGGAAAGGACGGCGCGCTATACGGCACGGTGTATCTCAGCAGCGAGACCGGGGAGGTGTTCCGGGCCGCCGCCGACGGATCGACCTATCAGATAATCTACACCTTTTCCGGCGACCCAACCGGACTTATCCAGGGAAGCGACGGAGCGCTTTATGTCTCGGCCTCCACAAGCGCCGGCGGGCTGGTCTTCCGCTTGGCCACGGACGGTTCCGGTTATGCACCGGTGTACCAAGTGCCTTTTCCGAATTCGGTGGAATCCATAGTGTACATGTTCATCGGCGTCATTCAGGGAAGCGATGGGGTTCTTTACGGGGTGACCCGTGTTGGAACTAACAATCTCAACAGTGCCATCCTTTATAGCGGGACGGTTTTCCGGGTGAATACGGACGGATCCAACGTCCAGGTGCTTTCAACACTAGTGAGCGATGTAACCTCCCCGCCCTTCCAATTGGCAAACGGCGTCCTTTGCGGCTACAGCTACGGTTTCTCACCTCCATTTACGAGCGGCTTTACCTATGAGATCAACACGGATGGCTCCGGTTTTATGCAACTCAATGTCCCGCAGGGAATCATCCCCGAGGTCCCGGGGAGGGATGGAGCGATCTACGGGACAAATGGAGGCAACGAGGTCGTCAAAATGAACGCGGATGGCTCGGGCTATTCAATCGTGATGTCATTGCCGCCCGCGCCGCCCGGCGATTCCCTCGAACCCGGCGGCGTGCGGATCTTCCTGCGGGGAGCCGATGGCGCGCTCTACGGCATTGAGCCCTACTATGATGCCGAAAACAATTACGTCTTCAATTTGTTCACAACAGACACCGACGGCTCAGGCTATTCGGTGCTGCAGACGTTCAACGTGACCAATAATGGCCCCGGCTGGTTTCCTGAGACGTTCATCCAGGGCAGCGGCGGCGTGCTATATGGGATAGCGTGGAATTGGACCACAACGGGCGGCATATTGTTTTCCCTGACCGTGAACTCGCCATTTTTCACGCTCAACCCGGCCTCGGTGACGATAGCGAACGGGCGAAGCGCCGCGTTCAGCGCGGCCGCCACAGGAGCGCCGGCCCCGACCTATCAATGGTCGCTGAACGGAACGCCCATTCCAGGGGCCACCGATCCGGTCCTGCTCGTGACTGGTGCAACGTTGGCGAGCGCCGGCACCTATGCTTGCGTCGCCGCTAACTCACAGGGCACAGCCACAACCACGGCCACCCTGACTGTTGTCTCCACATCCATTCCCGGGTATCTGACCAATCTCGCGGCGCGGGGAGTCGTTGGCAGCGGAGCGGCCAATGGCCTGTTTGCCGGCTTTGCGATCGCTGGCACCGGTTCGAAGCAATTGCTCATCCGCGGCATCGGACCCGGCCTGACTTATTACAATCTTTCGGGCTATCTGCCCGATCCGTTATTGACCCTCTATAACTCCGATCCGGCCGAAATCAGCCAAAACGACAACTGGGGCGGCACGCCGGCGCTCGTGGCCGCTGAGAATGCCGTGGGAGCACTCCCGTTGCCGTTGTCTTCCCTGGACTCCGCCCTATACCTGCCGCTGCCGGTTGGTTTGTACAGCGCGGTGATGACCGGAGTTGGGAACTCCACGGGCATAGGTGTTGTGGAGGTCTACGATGCGGATGGGCCCCAGGCCGCCGCCAAGCTCGTCAATGTTTCCGCGCGGGCGCCGGTGGGAGTGGGAGCCAATATTCTTTTTGGCGGCTTCGTCATCGGTGGCAGCACGGCTGAGACGGTGCTCATCCGGGGCATCGGACCCGGTTTGGCCTCCGTGTTTCACCTCACCGGCACGCTCGCCCAGCCAGTCCTGAATGTTTTCAACGTCGGCGAGCAAGTGATCGATTCCAACACGGGATGGGGCGGGGATCCGGTCCTGGCGAACGTCTCCAACAACGTCGGCGCCTATCCCATCCCGGCGACGTCCCAGGATTCGCTCCTGCTCGTCACGCTTCCTCCCGGCAGCTACACGACGCAGGTCAGCGGCGTCAACGGGGGCACCGGCATCGCGGAGATGGAAATTTACGAGGTATATTAGGCACGGTTGGCTCTGATAGGCCAGTTCGCCTAACCGGAGACACAGTCGCGTCAACCGCGTTTGCCCCGGCTTGGCTGGAATTGCTGTCACCCTTTTTGTCACCCGACTTCGAAATTTTGGGATTTTTCAGGATGACTCAGGATTAATGGAATCCAACACAACCCGCTGAGCAAAAAGCCTTTGTTTCGTTGTCCGCTTTCGCATCGACGCGCCGCGAAAATTGCCTTCGATTTGGTCGGGCGATTTGCTTTGCCCGAACAGCTTTGATCATGTTTCGCGCCACCTCCTTTTCCCCATGAAAATACCCCTCAAGCTAATCCTACCGTTGGTCATTGCTATGACCCAGGCGGGTTGCGTCACCGGCCGGAGATCCTTCGACGTTCCGCTCGAACGATCCGCCGCACTCCCTGGGCCGGCCAGGAGCACTTTCTTTTTCAAGGATATCTCCGACGACCGGCACTTCGAGAATCGGCCGCCTGACCCCTCCACCCCATCCATCAAAGGCGACGTCAACTCATTGTCGCCCGCGGAGCGGAGCAAGTTCATCGGCCGACAGCGCAACGGATACGGTCATGCGGAGGGAGATATCATCCTGCCCGACGGCATGACCGTTCAAGACAAGATGAAGGAACTGCTGACCGAAGGCTTGAATCGCCTCGGCTATTCCGTCGTCGCCGACGCCAACGCCACAAATACCGCCACGGTGCAAATCCAGGAGTTTTGGTCGTGGATGACTCCCGGCTTTTTCGCCCTCAGTTTCGAAGCCAGGCTGGGCTGCAACGTCGTGATCGTGCGCGACGGAAAGACAATCACATTTGAAGCGCGCGGGTACGCCTTGAACCACGGGCAGTTTGCCAAGGATAAGAATTGGCAGGAGGCATATCAGGAGGCTTTTGAAGATTTTTTGAAGGATTTCGACCAACAGCTTAAGGCGAACGGTTATTGAGCCAGGGCGTTTGGTAAGCAGCGCCGAACGGGCGTCGCGGGGGCGCGCCGCCCCACCTATTCGGCAATGCCAATGGCGTTGCTCGCGGTGACAAAGTCTGCAATATTGTCCGGCGAAATCCCGACCGGACATGACCAAACAATCCAGCCCGCCCTCCCATTGCCCGGTGTGCGGAGCCGAGGTGCCGCGCAGGGCGCGGGCCTGCCCGGAGTGCGGGGCCGATGAGCGGGCCGGGTGGGATGAGGAGGCGACGCGCTACGACGATTTGGATTTGCCCGAGGCGGCCTTTGAGGATTCGGAGGCGGGGAAAAGTTCCGGGGATAAGCCCAAGGCGATGGCCGGCAGGATGCCGGTTTTTTGGTGCGTCGTCGCGGTCTTGGTCCTTTGCGCCATGGTCTATTTCGCGTTCAAGTCGGTGTTTTGAGCGGGTCTGAGGGTGGAGCGAGTTGCCCTCAACCCGCTTTTTGGGCTCGAGGCGAACCAGCGGGTTGGGGGCAACTCGCTCCACCTCGGAATCTGTGCGCACGGGCTGGAGGGCCGCCCACTTCACCCGGTTTTGACTAGTTCGGCGGTTTTCTTCGGAATGATGGGCAGGCCGCGGAGGCGGAGGTCGGCGCGGGTGATCTCCACTCCGAAAAAAAGGATCGTGCAGGAATAATAGACCCAGACGAGCAGCGCGACGAGGGATCCCGCCGCGCCGTATATGGATGCCACGGTGGAATTCGCAATATAGAGGGCAATCAGCACCTTTCCGGCGGTGAAAAGCGCCGCCGTGACAAACGCGCTGCCCCACACGGCGCGCCAGGGCAGCTGCACGTCGGGGAGAATCTTGAAAAACGCCGCAAACAGGACCGTGATCACGGCGATCGCGATCGCAAAGTCCATGACCCGCAGGATTGCGGGCGAGACGGTCAGCCGGCCCTGGGCGGTATGAACCGTCGCCTCCAGCGCGGTCGTGACCAGCAGCGAAACCAGGAGCAGGAACCCGACCGTCAGGACCATGCCGAAGGAGATCAAGCGTTGCAGGAAAAAGATCGCGATCCCGCTGCGACGCCGGTGCGCCCTGACGCCCCAGATTTCATTGAACGAAATCTGGAGCTGGGCGAACACGGATGTCGCGCCGACCAGCAGCAATGCGACCCGGGCGGTCACCGAGACCCAGTCGCCCTGGCCCTGATGGACGGCTTTTATGGTGGCTTGGATCATTTTTGCCCCATCCGCACCCACCAACTGGGTGATTTGGGCTGAAAATTCCCGCGCGGCCGTTTCTTTCCCGAGAAACAGGTCCGCCATGTTCAGGGCGATGATCGTGACCGGAGCCAGGGAGAAAAGCGTGTAAAAGCTCACGGCCGCGGAGTGCTTGAACGCGTCATCGGCGCTCCAGCCCTTCGCGGCGGCGATCAGAACCCTCCCCAAGCGTTTCATCCCATCCTTGTTCCATATTTCCGCGCTTGGTTCCAGCTCTTGAGCCGAGCTTGGCGGGTTGGGGACAACTCGCCCCACCTCCCGACCGCGGCTTGGTCTTGACCTTCGCGGCGCGCCGGGGCTTATGGGCGCGGTGGACTACCGCGATGTCATCATCGGCCTCTGGACCGTCTGGTTTGTCTATTGGATCGCCAAGAGCTGGAGCAACAAGCGGACGGCGTACCGTGCGAATCGCACGGGATGGGTGCTGGCATTGCTGGGCGGCCTGGGCCTGCGCAGCCTCTTCGAGCGCTATCATCATTTTTTTCGAGTGGAGCTCCTCAGGCGAACCGGAGCCACTGAAGTCATCGGGATTGCCCTGTGCGCCGCGGGGCTCGCCCTCGCCATCTGGGCCCGGCGGTCACTGGGCACCAATTGGAGCGGCGGCCCCACGATCAAGGAGGATCACGAGCTCATCCGGACCGGCCCCTATCGGCTGGTGCGCCACCCCATCTATGCCGGGCTCCTGGTGGCCGGCTTCGGCACCGCCTTTGGTCGGGGCCGGCTGGAGGACCTGGTGCTTTTCGTTTATGCCTTCCTCTGCCTGGGGGTGAAGTCGAAGATCGAGGAGTCGCTCTTGCTGCGCCAGTTTCCGCGGGCTTATCCGGAATACCGGAAACAGACCAAGGCGCTGATTCCCCACCTCCTCTGAGGGAAGACGCGCCGGAAGACATTCGGATTTGACCCCGCCGCCACCGGTGAAAGTATGCCCCCCATGAGATCGTGCTCAATTCTGCTGGTTGACGACGATGCGATCCTGCTCAAGGTGCTGAAAACCCTCCTCGAAACCAGGGGCCATCGGGTCACCGGCGCCTGCGACGGCACCGAGGCGCTCAAGGCCCTCGAGAAGGGGTCCTTCGACCTCGTCATCACGGACGTGTTTTTTCCGGGGCGGGACGGGATCGAGGTGATCCTGGAGCGGAGCAAGAGCACCTCCGGAGTGCGGGTGATCGCCATGTCCGGCGAAGGAAAGTTTTCCGCGGACCATTACCTGCTGCTGGTGAAGAAACTCGGCGCCGACGTGATCCTGAAGAAACCGTTTAGCGCGGACCAGCTGTTCGCGGCGATCGACACGGCGTTCGCCCCTTAACGGCCGGCTCAATCCTGGGCCGGTTTCGGCGGCGGCGCGGCCGCGTCGTCCACCTGCTTTTTGAAGTATTCCTTGAGGACGGCCGGGTAAAGTGCTGCGTCGTAGATCACGTCCGTGCTACCGTCGCCGTTCACGATCGTGACGCGATAGATGCGGATGCTGGGGTCGAGTTCCAGCATCCACCGCACCGCGCTGTCGTCGAAGCCAATCAGCCGGCCCCGGGACTCCCAGTGGCCGTCCTTGAGCTGCGGGTGATTGTCATCCACCCAGTTCACCGGCTTTTCGTCCGTCTCCGTGACATCGTCGATCGTGATGCGCCGCGGCACGTCGCCGGTTTTCTCGTAAAGGCCGAAGACATACCTCCCAGTCAAACTCTTTCCCTCCTGCGCGAAAATCGACTTTTCGATCCTGATGCGGGTGTCCTCCGCGGGGACCGGACTGCCGTTGCTGAACATAATCGCCGCCAGCCCGCCGCCGGCGATGGGGATTTTCAAGGTAATGTCGCCCCCGTTGCCGACCGAGCAACCGGCGAGCGCGCCCAGGACGGCAAGGGAAAGGAGAAGGCGCAGCATGAAGGGACACTCCACCTTCAATCGCGATAGGTTGCCAGAACTTTCTGGATGACGTCGGTGGTCGACTTTCCGGCGACCAGCTTCGCGAGCACGACCTTGCCGCCATTGGCTTCGACCACATCGCGCCCGCTGACGTAGTGCGCCCAATCCTCGCCCTTGACCAGCACGTCGGGGCGCAAAAAGGCGATGAGGTCGCGGGGTTCGTCCTCATCAAAAATCACGACGTAGTCGACGGGCTTCAGGCCCGCCAGCAGGGCGGCCCGCTCGCCTTCCGGCACGATCGGGCGCCGGGCGTCCTTGTAGCGTTTGACCGACGCGTCCGAATTGAGGCCCACCACCAGGCAGTCGCCCTGCTCCCGCGCGAACTTCAGGTAAGTCAGGTGACCCACGTGGAGGAGGTCGAACGAGCCGTTGGTAAACACCACCTTCTTGCCGGCGGCATGCAGGCGCTCGACCTCGCGCCGCATCGCCTCCCGCGAAAGTATTCCACCAAACTCTCCTGAATGGCTCATGCCCCGGAATGAATCAATGCGGGCGGCCGGTCAATCCTGCCGACCCTGGCGCAGGCGATCGATGAAAACGGCGGCGATGATCACCAGGCCGATGATGATTTCCTGAAAATAGGTGGGCCAGCCCATCTGTTGGGAGCCGTTGCGGAGAACGGACATGATCAGCGCGCCGATCATCGAACCGAGCACGCTCCCCACCCCTCCGTTGAGGCTCGCCCCGCCGATGATCACCGCGGCGATGATGTCGAGTTCGAGGCCGATCGCGACCGTCGGATCCCCCTGCCGGAGGCGGGAGAGCTGAAAGAGGCCTGCCAGCCCGAAAAAACAACCGGCGACCCCATAGATGACCAGCTTCAGCCGTGCCGTGGGCACGCCGCACAGGCGGGCGGCGGATTCGTTGGAACCCAGCGCGAAAATGTACCGGCCAAAAACCGTGCGGCGCAGGACGACCGCCGTCAGCGCCGCCAGGATCACCGCCACCCAGACGCCCGCCGGCAGCGAATAACCAAAGGGGTTCGCGGTCGTCATCCACGCATTGACCGGCGAGGTGTCATAATTGACCGTCTGGTTGTCGGCCAGCCACTTGGCCACGCCGCGGGCCACGCCGAGCGTGCCCAGCGTGATGATGAACGGCGTCATGCGCAGCCCGGCGATGGCGGCGCCGTTGGCCACGCCGATGACTCCGCCCGCCGCCACGCCGGCGATCACGACCGCGGGCGTGCTCCAGCCCTGTTGAATGAGCAGCGCGCCGACGACGCTGGTCAGGGCGATGGCCGAGCCCACGGAAAGGTCGATGCCCCCGCTGATGATGATCAAGGTCATGCCGAGCGCGCCAACCGCCACGATCACGGTCTGCGTGAAGATGATCTTGAAATTGTGATAGGTGAGAAAGTAGTGCCGCGTCTCCGCCGGGATCGAAAATAGCGCGATCACGAGAATGAGCCCGAGAAACGGCCCCGCCTTGGCCAGGAAATGCCTGCCCGGATTTTTCATCCGGCCGCCGTCCCGGTTGCGACGCGCATGATTTCCGGCTCCGTCCACTCCTGGCGCGGGCGGACGGCGACGAGCTCGCCGCGGCACATCACGCCGATGGTGTCGCACAGGCCGACCAGTTCGGGCAGGTAGGAGCTGACCAGCAGCACCGCCCGGCCCGCGGCGGCCAGCCGGCCGATTAGCTCATAAATCTGCGCCTTGCTGCCGACGTCGATTCCGCGCGTCGGCTCGTCGAGGAGGAAGATGCGCGCCGGATGTTCGAGCAGCCGGGCCAACGCGATCTTTTGCTGCGTGCCGCCGGAGAGTTCGTCCATCCGCTGCCCCGCGTCGCGGCACTTGACGCCGAGTTCCCCGATCCAGCGCTGGGTGGCCGCGCGCTGCCGGCCCGCGCTGATCCAGCCGAGGCGTCCAAACGAAGCCAGCTTGGTGAGGGTGAGATTGTCGGCGATCGACTGGCTGAGCATCAGGCCCTCCTCCTTCCGGTTCTCGCTGAGAAAACCCAGGCCCTGCGCCCAGCGCCGCCGCGGC
>Ga0302326_10005550_pt1 | contig 28756 bp, 20 predicted proteins | sample Palsa_T0_3_FD_202264 | JGI IMG/M metagenome (GOLD analysis project Ga0302326, IMG submission 202264) | Peat permafrost microbial communities from Stordalen Mire near Abisko, Sweden - Palsa_T0_3 | ecosystem: Environmental > Terrestrial > Soil > Palsa > Peat permafrost | place: Sweden: Abisko... | reverse complement strand
GAAGCGACCCAGCTGCCGCTTCGATAAATACGGTCCACAATCAAGCCCGAAGCCCAGTTGCCCAATGCGCCACAAACCAACGGCACGGCAGTGTACAAACCTACCTGCACCGGAGGCAAATGGAATCGCGATTTCAGATTGGGAAACAGCCAGGTCAGACAGAAGAAGAATGTGAAGTTCGAGGCGAAATACTGCAACGCCATGACACGAACGCCCCGCGATGCAACCAGAGTTCCCAGCTTGAGAGTTGTCGTGGGCTCGGTCTTATCCAGTTTCTGACGAGTTACGAGAATGAACTCCAGTTCGTCTCTGGATATCCTGGGATCATCACTGGGATCGTCACGAAACCATATATACCAAAACAAAGCCCATCCCATTCCTAAGGCCATTAAAACCAAAAAGCTTTCCCGCCAGCCGATGGCCTGAATCATCAGTGCCGCCAGTGGCATCGCCGCTGCCGCGCCGATCCGTGATCCGGAGAAGTTAATTCCCTGAACAATCCCGCGCTCGCTCATGGGAATCCAGGCCAGGGTGGCCCGCGCCATGTTCGGAAACGCCCCGGCCTCTCCCGCGCCGAATAAAAAGCGAACGAAAATCAGCGAAAGGTAACCACCAGCCGCCGCGGTCAGGCCCGTGAAAATTGACCAGAGGGCTGCTACCGCGGAAAGCACCTTGCGCGGACCTAAGCGGTCGGCCAGTAATCCAGCGGGGGCCTGAAAGAGGGCATAGCCGAGAGCGAACGAAGAAAGAATCCAGCCCATTTGCTCATCGGAAAGCGCAAGGCTTTTTTCAATGGGTTCTTTCGCCGCGGAGATACAGGCCCGGTCCACATATAGCAGAACCGAGAGGCAGAACGTCACCACAACCAGCGCATATCGACACGGCAGTATTCGATTGCCTCTACTCATAATTCTGTCGGCACTTGGTCATATGGAGATTGTGATCATGCGTCTATTCCTTCACGGTGATGAGGCGATCATCCTTCGGAAATGTTTCGATCACGACGTCTTTGTAGACCACTTCCTGATGCTTCGCAAAGCCGTGGAGTTGTAACCCGATCGGGCCAACCTTAATCCCGCTTGGGTTGGGTTCACGCCAATCGAGCACCTGCTGGCCGTTGTAGGCAACGCGGAGGCGGTTGCCCTGCGCGAGAATCTCGATGTGAAGCCAGTCGTGCTGGCCCGCGATTTTTTTCGCGAGGGCTTTTCCGGCCGGATCGACCGGAATGCTTTTATTCGTGTCGTAATCCCAAAGGCCTAGGCCTGGGAACATCAGAAGCGGACCTCGATAGGCCCATTTGTTCCAACCGTTGAACGACACGGTACGCTCGCCCCAGAGGCAGATGCCCGCATGATTGTCGGAATCGACGACTTGCGACGAGAGGGTCAGACGGAAATCAGAATAGCTCTTTTTCGTAAGAAGGAAGTTCGATTGCACCCCCTGACCTGTGGCAACGAATACGCCGTCCTTGACCGACCAATAGGCGGGATCGGCATCCCACCCGTCAAGGGTCTGCGCATGCGAGTAATCAAAGCGTTCTGTCTGCCCCGTTTGAGGCGGGATGACAGGCGGCGGGGCCAGGGTCGCGCTCGCTGCCGCGGCGGTAAATGGTGACGCCGCAGCAATTGTCGTCACGACGCCCTCAGTCGAGATCAGGCGGATCGCACGGTTTCCACCATCGGCGACAAAGACATTCCCCAGAGTGTCCACCGCGACGCTGCGCGGCGCATTGAAGCGCGCAGCGCTCCCCACGCCGTCGGCTTTATCGGCCTTGCCCGCTTGACCGGCCAGAGTCGAGACCACTCCCTCGGGGGTGATTTTGCGGATGCAGTGGTTATCGGTGTCCGCGACATAAACTGTGCCGCCGGCATCCACGGCCAGTCCGCGCGGTGCATCGAAGCGAGCGGCGGACCCGGCGCCGTCCACGCCTCCAGATTTTCCCGCCGCCCCAGCAAGCGTGGACACGACGCCCTCGGGAGTGATTTTGCGGATGTTGGAATTGCCCGAATCCGCAACATAAAGATTGTCCTTCGCATCGACCGCGATGCCCAGCGGCGTGCCGAAGCGAGCGGCGCTGCCGACGCCATCGGCGCTCCCGCTCTCCTCGCGCTTGCCCGCGAAGACAGACGCAAACCCGGCGGCAGTGATCTTCAAAATGGTATGACTGGTGTTGTTCGCGACGAACACATTGCCGGCGGAATCCGCCGCCGCACTCGTCGGTGTGCTGAAACTCACCTCGCCCGATGGCTTGGCCAGCGCTGACACGACGCCGCCGGGCGAAACGCGATAAACTGCATTTTCATCGGCATCGGCGACCAGGATCGCGCCATCTGGAGCCACGGAAAGCCCAATCGGGGCATTGATCACCGAACTGCCCGATCTGCCAAAATCGCTGACCTCGCCCGCGGGCGTAATCTTGTGCATCGTTCCGAAATCGACATCAACGACATATAGATTTCCGCCGCGATCCACCGCGATACTGCGCGGTTCGCCCAGCGCGATCAAAGCGAACTGTCGCCGGGGCGATTGCGCCGTGGCCGGTTGCGCAACCTCGCTGCAGCTGAGTAATGGTAAGATCAATAGCCCAATGGAGAGGGGATATTTCATGGTGGAATTCCTTGGTATCAAATGGCAACGTGATACGGCAGTCCTTATTTTTCAATCGCATCGGCAGCGGCTTGTTGGAAGGCGCGCCGCAGTTCACTGTTGTCACTATTGCTGAAATTCGTGCGCTGCACCATGAGCACATAGGCGACGCCTCGCACGGGATCGATCCACGCCTGCGTGCCCCAACCCCCTCCGTGGCCGAACGTGCCGGGCGAAAGCATGGCGGCGACGCCATCGTGCGGCGTGCGCAGAATGCACATGCCCAGACCCCAGCCATAGTTCGCGCCCCGCTTACCCAATGCTTCGGATTGTAAAAAACCCGTGGGAAGGTCGCCTGTTTGGACCGTCGTAAGTAATTTCATCGCCGCGGGACTCAGGAATCGCCGCCCGTCCAGCACGCCGCCGCCCAGCAGCATCTGGCAAAATCGCGCGTAATCCGGGCCGGTCGAATACAGGCCCATGTTGCCGAACGGCGGGCGATCAGCTCCCCCGACATCCGCGCGGCGTGGGACCGGATCGAGCTTGCCGGTCGTTGGATTTTTCAAATAAGCGGTGGCAAGCAGTGCCGAGGATTCGGCGGTGCGCCGAAATGTCGTTGTCTTCATGCCGAGCGGATCGAGAATTCGCTTTTGCACGAACACATCAAAGGACACACCGCTGACCACCTCAACGACACGCGCGGCGGTATTGATGCCTGACTGGCAGAATTTCCATTTCGTACCAGGCTCAAACTGTAGCGGCTTGGCAAGAAATAGTGGAATCAGATCTGCAAGTGTGTGCGCACCCATCGCGGCATCGTCCGTCGGCTCACTCAGTCCGGATGTATGCGTGAGAAGTTGCGCGAGCGTAATATTTGCCGGGCGGCCGGAGGGAGTTTTCAGCTCCGCAAACTCGGGTATGTATTTGGCGACGGAATCGGTGACCTTGAGCCTCCCTTCATCTTGCAGCAATAGCACAGCTGTCGCTGTGATCGGTTTAGTCATCGAGGCGATCCAGAAAAGCGTCTGGGGTTCCATGGCCCTTTGTTTCTCGATATCCGCAAAACCCGCGGCGTCAAGATGAAGGATTTGATCTTTCGTGACGACCATTGTCACCGCTCCAGCAATGTCCTGGGCTTTAATAGATTTTGCCACGACGACGCTAACCCCAGGAAGCACGGGCTCAGCAAGCGCCCGCGAGGATCCAGGCAGCGACATCAAATAGAGAAGGAGCTTCATCGCGCAAGGGAATAACAACCTCATGGCCCGCAGCGGATGTTGAATCGCCTGTGACAATGATGAAAAAATATTCATCATCCTCCTGTGTCGTACCAAATTCCACCGATATTGCCCTGTTACGATTTCGTTGGCAGGCCTTGGATTTTCAGGGTGATAGCGTGGCTGCTTGGAGCTTTTTCAGGAAGGCTGACAAAGAGCCCGTCATCGGTTTGGGAGAATTTCAGAGGGCCGTCAAAGCCCAGAAGCGCGACGCTCGCGACTTTCGCGCCGGCGAGATGCGGAGAGTTGCTGGCGAGGCTCTTGATCGTGGCCGTGCGTGATTCGGGCCATGCTCCGACGAAGGCGTAAAGCGAATCGCCTTTTGTGGTAAAGCGGACATCTTGCGACGTGTAAGTCGGCGGGGCGGCGCGACCGGGACCCTGCCCGGGGGGGCGGGCGGTCGTGGAGGGCCCTTCGCCGTAAATTTTCCAGGGGCGGGTGGCGTAAATGCCTTCGGAGTTTACATCCATCCATGCGGTGAGACCGGCGATGAACGCCTCCTCCTTGTCATCAATAGAGCCATCGCCGCGGAGGGGGATGTTGAGCATCAGGTTGCCGTTCTTGCTGACGATGTCGGTAAGCATCGAGACGATGGTGTTGACGGTGGCGTAGCGATTGTGCTCATAGACAGCGCGGGAATAGTGCCAGTCGCCGATGCAGGTGTCGGTCTGCCAGGGTTCAGGACGAATGGCGTTGGCGGTGGAGCGTTCGATATCCTCGACGAATGCGCCGACATGGTTGGGTAGGATATGTTTTCCATTGACGACGACATTGGCGCGCCCGCCATTTTTTGCGGCGGAGAGATTGTAATAATCTGCGACGAGATCAAGTCCGTATTGGTCGAGGGGAAGTTCGTTGGTGTCGAAGTAAAGGACGTCGGGTGCGTATTTTTCGACAAGATCCTTGCAGCGAAGGAACCAGTTCTCGCAGAAGGAAGCCGGAGGCATCGGGTTGCTCTTAGCGAGGCTGGTGTTGGCGTTGATCCAGGCGCGCATCTCGGCGGCGGTTTTGATTCCGTCGGGGATCTTCACCACATTTTCGGTGTAGAGGTCGCGCGGATCGAGGCCCTCCCACCATTTACCCTTGCCATCCTCTTTTTTGAGGGTGTAGGCGTCATAACGGACACCTGCAAGCGGTCCCTCGGCATCGTAGCCGTAGGCGGGCTGGAGCCAGCGGTTCGCCCAGGAGGAGTGATTGCTCACGCCGAAACGCAAACCGTTCTCGCGCACAATTTTTGCCCAGATGCCGACAAGATCTTTTTTGGGTCCGACTTTGGTGGCATTCCAGTCGGAGTATGTGGAGTCGAACATATCCAGGTTATCGTGATGCGTCCCCATGGCGAAGAAGTATTTGGCGCCGGCACGCTTGTAGAGGGAAATCAACCGCTCCGGATCCCATTTCTCGGCTTTCCAGAGATTGTCGATTTCCATGAAGCCGAACTTGGAAGGGTGGCCATAGGTTTTGACGTGATAGTTGTAGGCTCCTTCCCCCTGGATATACATGTTGCGGGCGTACCAGTCTCCCTGTTCGGGGACGCACTGGGCGGTCCAATGCGCCCACATGCCGAACTTTGCGTCCCGATACCAGTCCGGAGTTTTGTAATTGGCGACGAGCGATTCCCACGTGGCGGAAAATGGCCCGGGGGCGATCGGACGGGCGGGGCCGGAGGTGGATTGTGCGAGCGCCGGTTTGTAAATCGTCGCGGCTGCCGCGACGGCGACGGAGGCTTTCATGAAATCGCGGCGGGTGAAACGCTTTACCATGAGGACCTTCCTATAAAACAGTGACTAAGAGCTTGCGAGTCTGGAAATTTTTAACGTACAGCCGTATTCGCACAGTCTTTGTCCGGAAAGTTCAACAGAGGGTGTCCCCCTTGGGGGTGAAGCGAACGTCCTCCGCGGTGAAATCGTGCCGGAGATTTCGTTGAATTGCTGGCCTGGGACGGGCTTCATGAGGGATCCCGAACCGGCGCCGAAAATTTTCCATGGGCAAGTGGAATAGATCGCTTCCTGTTGACGCCCATCCATGCGGTGATGCCTTCGAGCACCGCCATTTCCCTCGGGTCCACCATGCCGCTGTTGGGAAGCGGAAACCGCCGCCATTGTACGCTTGGGTCGGCACCAGCGACAGCCCAGACCACAGTCGAATCTCGGCTCTCCCCGCTTGACATGTCACGGGATCGGTCACCTTGAGCCTGCCTTCATCTTGCAGCAATAGCACAGCTGTCGCCGTGATGGGTTTAGTCTTCGAAGCGATCCAGAAAAGCGTCTGGGGTTCCATGGCCTTTTGTTTCTCGATATCTGCAAAACCGGCGGCTTCAAGATGAAGGATTCGATCTTTCGTGACGACCATCGTGACCGCGCCGGCAATCTCCCCGCCGTTAAGAGAGGCTTTTATGGCGGCGCTGACCTCTGGGAGTATTGGCGCGGCAATCGCTTGCGAAGACCCAATCATCAACATCCAATGGAAAACAAGATTCATCTCTGAAAACGGTGACATTCTGACTGCACGTCATCGCGGCCGTTGTGGAAATGCGAACGAAGATGCCTTAAGAATCATGACGCCTCCAACTTTGCATTGACAACCTGGCGGATCGCAAGACTCCAGCCTGCGTGTAGGGCAATAGCGACAGCGCGGGCCATTTTTGGCCTGTAAACTTGTTTCTCAATGACCAGATGTTTCAGATGATCGATGGTGGCATAAACCCGGATGCCAAGCATTCCGGCAAAGGCCGCACCAAGGGGCGAGTTGTCGGCGGTGTCGGAGACGACGATATCTGTCCCAGCGATGTCGGCGATAAACTGCATGAGAAAGCGGTTACGAGTAGCTCCGCCATCAGCGTGGATAAGCGTAAGTGGAACATTGACGCCTTCCATCATGTCATCGAGCGAATCTTTAATTTGATAGGCGATGGACTCCAGCGCCGCGCGCAGAACATGATTGCGTGTGGAAGAAGCCGTTAGTCCCACAATGGCGGCGCGGGCAGTGGAAGACCAGTAAGGCGCGGAAAGGCCGGTGAAGGCGGGAATAAGATAAACACCCGCGTTATCCGAAACGGCGCGGGCGCCCTCCTCGGCTTCGTCGGCGGATTGGATGAGGCCAAGTTGATCGCGCAGCCAGGTAATCGTCGCGCCCGAGTAGGATATGATCCCCTCACGACAATACGTGGCGTCGCCGTTTTGCGTCCATGCGATCGTGCGAACGCCGCCTGGGGGCACGCGAGGTCCGGCGTTTAGAAGGATCGAAGAACCCGTGCCGATTGTCACCTTCGCCTCGCCGGGTTTGAAGCAGCGAAGACCAAAGAGGGCGGCCTGCGAGTCACCCATGACGCCGGCGATGGGCAGATTGGCGGGGAGCGCGGGGCTATCGCAAAAACCGAACTGCGAGCAACTGTCTCGAACTTCCGGCAACGCGCTGATGGAAACCTCAAACAGGTCGCAAAGCTCCGAATCCCATTTCAAAGTGTTGATGTTGAATAGGAGAGTGCGGCTCGCATTGGTAGAATCAGTAGCAAAGGTTTTGCAACGGGTGAGTCGGTACAGCAGGTATGTGTCGATGGTGCCAAAGAGTGCATCGCCGGATTGAAGTCTGGATTTGAGGTCGGGGTTGCCCCGGAGAAGAGCGGTAAGTTTGGGGGCAGAAAAATAGCTGTCGACTTTAAGTCCGGTCTTCACAGTAACTAATTCGGCGTGCCCGCTTCGAATGAGTTCGTCGCACACCTCCTCCCCCCGGCGGCATTGCCAGACCACGGCGTTGTGGAGAGGGCGACCCGTCGCGCGATCGAAGATGACGAAGGTTTCGCGCTGATTGGTGATGGAGATGCAAATGAAGTCTTGATGTTTTTCCGCCGCGAATTGAATGACGGACTGAGTATTGCGCCACAATTCCTCGGCATCATGCTCGACGAAGCCGGGCCTGGGGTAGATTGCTCGATGTTCAATCGAGAAGCGATCGACGCCGCGACCCAGAACATCGAAGACGACGGCCTTGGTGGCAGACGTGCTCTGGTCGATGGCAAGAACTTTGCCGGATTCAACATTCATTGGGCATCCTGACGCAGGAGGGTTTGGGCGCGGCACGCCAGACCCTCCATGGAAATGCCATAGTGACGGAAAATATCAGCCTGACTGCCGGTGACGGTATGTTCGTCGGGAAAGGCGGCGATCTTGAAGGGAACAGAGATGCTGGCTTGCATGAGAACCGCAGCGCAGGCTTCGCCCAGGCCGCCGAAGACGCTGTGCTCTTCGACAGTGACAATCGCCCGGCATTGGCGGCCGGCTTTGAGTACGGCTTGTACATCAAGTGGTTTGACAGTGTGCATGGAGATGACGCGGGAGGTTACGCCCGATTCGGCCAGCGCTCCGGCGGCCAGAATCGCATGGATCACCGTTTCGCCTGTGGCGATGAAAGCGATGTCCGTGCCGGCACGGAGCGTGATCGACTTGCCCAGTTCAAAAACGGTAGCGGTCGCGTTGAGGTCATAGAGTGGGGCTTTTCCGAAACGGATGTAGACGGGGATTCGCCGATCAGCGGATTGGCGAACGACTTCTCGCGTTTCGAGGTTGTCGGCGGGAGCGACGATATCAATGTTGTTGATGGCGCGTAGAGATGCAAAGTCGTGCAGAGAATGATGCGTCGATCCCAGCGCACCGTAACTCACGCCTGCGGAAATGCCGATCAGTTTGACTGGCTGGTCCGAATAAGCGACATCGTTCTTAATCTGCTCCAGCGCGCGGGCGGTCAGGAAACAGGCGGGTGAGACCGCGTAGGCCGTTTTACCCGCCGACGCGAGGCCGGCGGCCACGCCCACGAGGTTTTGCTCGGCGATGCCGAGCTCCACGATCTGGTCGGGCAGAGCCTGGGCAAAGGGCCCGAGTTTTCCCGATCCGCGAGAATCGCTTGTGAGGGCGAGAATGTTTCGGTTGGCCCGTGCCACCGACAAAAGCGTGTCCGCAAATTCTTCCAGGTTGGCACGGCCCATTTTGAGGCCGAGCTTTTCGGCCATTGCTTTGGCTTGCGAAGAATACATCGACGGAGCTGGAGCACTCATTTTCCCGCTCCGATCGTCCGAGCCAAGTGAACCATGGCGTCATCGAGGTCACGCATCGCGGCGGCGTACTCGGCCGCGTCGGGCACACCGTGGTGCCACTTGGCCACATCCTGCATGAAACTGATTCCCTTTCCTTTGACCGCGTTGGCGATGACCACTCGGGGCTTGCGTATGTCGTCGCATGGGGCAAGTGCAGCGGTTAACTCGTTGAAGTTGTGGCCATCGACAGACTGGACTTGCCATCCAAATGCTCGGAACTTTTCATCGAGCGGCTCGTTGCTGCACACATCGCGGGTTCGGCCCGAAATCTGGAGCGTATTGTGATCGACAATGGCGATAAGATTATCTAGCGAGTAATGGGAGGCGGCCATCGCGGCTTCCCAGTTGGATCCTTCGGCTAGTTCGCCGTCTCCCATCAGAACGTAGACGCGAAAGTCGCGGCGGTCCTTCTTACCGGCGATGGCGGCGCCAACGGCAACGGATAGGCCGTGTCCCAACGCACCCGTATTGTGTTCAATGCCGGGAACGGCGCGGGTGGGATGTCCGACAAACGGCGAATCGTACTGGCAAAGAGTCTGGAGTTTCTCTTCCGGGAAAAAGCCGCGATCGGCCAAGACGACATAGAGCGCTTCAACGCAGTGGCCTTTGGATTGAATATAGCGGTCACGACCTGGGTCGGCGAAAGTCTCCGGAGAAACACGGAGAATGCGATTGTACAAGACGTTAAGGATGTCGATGCATGACAACCCGCCGCCGGTGTGGCCGGCACCGGCATGCTTGATACAGCGAAGCATACTTCGCCGGTAAGCGACTGATTTAAGAGCCAGATCATGATCAGACAGGTTCATTGCCGTTTCCAAAATGGAACATGGACCAGCCGAGGTATGTGCCACATGCTTCGGCAATGATTTCGGCGGTATGGGATGCATTGACGGCGACGTGATGTTCATAGCCGTTGAGGCAGACATATCGCAAAAGATCTTGCAGGCCGGGGATATGGGCGACGGCGCGCTGGCCAAAGGTGTTTAATGGATCATCGGTGGTTTGGCCCTGACCGACATAGCCGCGAATGACGCCGGCGGTGTCGTCGGTGGTGAAACGGGCATACGTTAGCGGTCCGGCGGCGTTGCGGCCTTCCATGGCGCCGTAGGTGTTCTCCACGCCCAAGGTCGAACCGAGGATGGGAGCGTTGGAAACGCGCGTATCCGGGGCGAAATCCTTGGGCCAGTTGCCACAGTGAAAGAGAACGCATTTGTCCTCGTCGTTGCCGTAGTTGTTGTTCCAGTCAACCAGGGCGGAGGGACGTTGCGAAGCCAGGGATAGCGCATACATCGACAGCGCACCGGTGATGTCTGTTTCACAAGCGCTTGGCATGAGTTTCTCGGACATCATGCTCATGCAGGTGCAGGCGTTGCAGCCCCAATTCTGCTGAAGGCTCGACCAGCACTGGATGGCGGTGGAGTCCAGTGCGTTGGCGGCAATGAACTCGTCCAGAACGACGCCAAGGCGCGACATCTGAAGTAATTTGTCCGGCGGGACGTCCCGCGATGGAGCATAGGCATTGATTTCATCCAGCTTGGATTTCACCCGGCTATCGGTGGCGGCAAGTTTCCCGGCGTTGCCAAGGATTTCCGAAAGATCCACCGTGGTCACGCTGATGCCGTAGCGCTCCAGAATTTTCTCGCTGTAGCGCACGGTGTTAAAAGCACCCGGGCGAGCGCCGATCGCCCCGAAGCGGGCGCCGCGAAGCCCTCGGACCACGCGGCAAATGGAAACGAATCGAGACAGGTCGGCTTTGAACGTCGCGTCTGCAGGATGCACGACGTGGCGGGTCGTGAGCGTGAACGGAATATTCGCCTGTTTGAGATTATTGCAGACGGAAATCTTGCCGCAGAATGCATCGCGCCGCCGGGCAACTCCCAGGGCGTTCAGATCGTCCGGGTATGCCTGCAAAAGCACCGGTACGTTGAGATGCGAAAGTTTGAGTGCGTCCGCGACTCCCTTTTCGTCGCCGAAGTTCGGAAGGACAACCAGGACGCCATCAATCTTGTCGCGGTTCTGTCGGAAAAGGTCGGCGCATTTGCGGGCGTCGGCGTGGGTTTCGACGCCGCCCAGTTTGGACTGTTCTTGGGCGAGCATGACGGTTTGAATGCCGAGGTCATCCAGGAGCGCCTTGATGTCTTTGCGGGCCTCGGCCACGAGGACGTCTGGGAAGAAGTCGCGGTTGCCGATGATGACGGCCAACGTGATCGCGGCGGTAGGTTTGGACATTTCTGAACTCCGATGGATGCTAATCTCATCTGTATTTGTGATAACTCTACCTGTTTCGCGTCCAATACTTCCTGTAAACTAAGTTCGATGGCACGATTTGATCCTTCACGTCCGGATTTCGCTCCTTACGGCCTGACGGTCGAGCGCTGGACTCCGACCTTGATGCCCCGGCCGGACCGGCACAACGAAATTGAGTTGAATCTGCTGGAGCGCGGGTCTGTCACCTATCTACTGGGAGGAACCAAAGTCACGGTCGAGGCGGGACGCTTGAGCATGTTCTGGGCGGCGATTCCACACCAAATCATCAATGTCGGCGACGAGACAAGCTACTATGTGGCGACCGTCCCTCTCGCGTGGTTTTTGCAATGGAATCTGCCGACCCGGCTTGCCGAACCCATACTGCATGGACGCGTGGTCTGTGAAACGCGATCAAACGAGTCTGGTCGCGACGTCGAAACATTCGGGCGCTGGCAGCGCGATCTGGCCCGGGTGACGCACGCTAAGCGGCGCGTCGTGCTGTTGGAAATCGAAGCTCGTCTGCTGCGAATGGCGATGGCTTTGCCGGCGGAACGAACTCCATTGCGACCAAACACGCCGTCGATGGAATCGCCCGCGCTAAGCAAGGCGGAAGAAATTGCGTGTTTTCTTGCCAAGAATTACCAACGGCCACTTTCCGCGGCGGAGGTCGGAAAAGCGGTTCGGCTGCACCCGAATTACGCGATGAATCTATTCAAGAAAGTATTTACCATCACCCTTACCGAGTACCTCATTCAGCATCGCCTATCGCACGCACAACGGTTACTGGCGACAACCGGGGGCAAGATCTTGAGCATCGCGATGGAGTCTGGATTTGGTTCGGTTAGTCGTTTTAACGACGCCTTCCGCAAATCCTTTGGTTGCTCTCCGCGGGCATATCGACAAGAACATCAAATTCCATAGCGGCTGCTTGGGCGTGGACGAAGGGGGCGGGTATCTTATTTAACAGGCAATGTCTGTGAAAATACAGGTAGATGTCCCGGAAATAAAGGTCAACGTAGTTCATTGCTATCAGGCGTGATCGCGCTAGCGAGGAATCTATGACCGCTTTTTCCCGACTACGGAACTACGGAGTGCTGGCCCTAATGGCCTGCTTGCTGCTGACCGGATGCAAACCCAAGGATAATGCCGCAAGCGGCACGACTCACGCGACCTCGGCGGATGGGGGACCGCCGAAGGTCGCGATTATCATTTCAACATTGAACAATCCCTGGTTCGTCGTCCTGGCCAACACTGCCCGCGACCGAGCCAAAGAACTTGGCTACGACGCGACCGTCTTCGACTCGCAGAACGATCCCGCCAAAGAATCCGCCAACTTCGATAACGCGCTGGCTTCCGGTTATAAGGCCATACTTTTGAACCCCACCGACGCCAAGGGTTCTGTCGCCAACGTGCGAAGGGCCAAGGCGACCGGCGTTCCGGTCTTCTGCATCGATCGTGAGATCGACGCCATCGACGCCGCGACCTCACAGATTCTCTCAGACAGTTATTCCGGCTGTGTCGTTCTTGGCCAATACTTCGTCAAGCAAGTTGGAGAGCAGGGATCCTATGTTGAATTGCTGGGACTCGTCGGCGACAACAACACCTGGAATCGCTCCAAAGGTTTTCACAGCGTGGTCGACCGTTATCCCGGCCTGAAAATGGTCGCCCAGCAAAGCGCCGATTTCGACCGGGCCAAAGCGCTTGAGGTGCTGGAGCCAATCCTGCAGGCGCATCCGGACATCAATGCGGTATTCTGTGGAAATGATGCGATGGCCATGGGCGCGTATCAGGCGCTGCTGGCGGCGGGAAAGGCGGATACCGTCAAGGTCTTCGGATTCGACGGCGCTGACGATGTCGTCAAGCTGATCGCCGAGGGCAAGATTGCCGCGACCGGCATGCAGTTTCCAAAGCTGATGGCCCGTACCGCGGCAGAGGACGCCGACAAATACATCAAGGGCGAACGGAATTTCCCCCAGAAGAACCCGGTTGGAGTGGAGCTGGTGACAACGGACAACGTGTCCAAGTTCGGAGATTACGGACGTAAAGCCGATACGCAGTAGGATGCCATGGATGAACGATTCCCGCTGGAAATTCTGGCTGCCGAGGGCTGGCTGCTTGCTCGGCGTGATCGTTGTTTTTTGGTGGGCGCCGCCATTTCATATCGTTGATCTCAAGGGAGCCCAACAAGCCCAGCCTGCGTTTGACGCGGTCGCATTCGTTGACAATTTCTGGTCCGAGCAGCTTGGAAAATCGCTCGACCGCGCCACGGATGCCGTGGTGCTGATAAAGGCGATTCACGCGGACTCGAGGGCCGCGAGAGAGAAATACGGGCGGAGTGCGGGACTGGGAAGCGACTATTACTTTTTTATGTCCGGCGAAGGACGCGTGGTCTCGGTGGGCGCGCACGAAATTGCGATCTCGCTCGAGCCCGATGGCTCCAGCACCGACGTCATTCTGGAGACCGGAAATATCTTCGGAAATGCGGTTCGCGATGGGACAGGATTGCTGAATGTAAGTGATTTCGCCGACTCGCAGGACTTCAACGCCGTATCTGCGGAGATTAATCGGCGCATAGAAGAGCAGGTATTGCCGAACTTACGTCCCAAAGCGGTTGTTGGCGCAATTGTACATTTCGCGGGATGTGCCGAGATCGCGGACGAAGGGACTGATTTGCATCCCCTGTTGGTGGTTCCGGTGTCGGCGACAGTGCGATGAAGGATTTGGCGATGCAAGAGACTTCTGACATCGTCCTGGAGGCTCGCGGGATTTGCAAATCCTTCCCGGGCGTGCAGGCGGTGCAAGACGTTGATCTGGTGCTTCGCCGCGGCCGATTGACGGCGCTGCTTGGCGAAAACGGCGCGGGCAAATCGACGCTGATGAACATCATCGCCGGGGTGTTTCCCCCGAATGCCGGCAAAATTCTGGTTGATGGACGCGAGGTCCGCATTGCCAATCCGCGCGATGCGCAAGCTCACGGCATCGCCATGATCTTTCAGGAATTAAACCTCATTCCCCATCTCACTGTCGCGGAGAATATCTTTCTTGGACGGGAGACCGTGAATGATCTGCGCTTGATCGATTATCCGGCCATGAACCGCAACGCGGCAACATTGCTCAAGCAGCTTGACCTTCTGGTGCCGCCGACTGCCATCGTCGCGAACCTTCGTGTGGGGCAGCAGCAAGTGGTTGAGATCGCCAAGGCGCTTGCCGGTGAAGCGCGGATTCTCATCATGGATGAACCAACTTCCGCGTTGACTGAACACGAAATTGAGTCGCTCTTCCGTGCCATCCATTCACTCAAACAAAAGGGCGCGGCGATCGTCTACATCACGCACAAGCTGAAGGAACTTTCGCGTATCGGTGACGACGTGGTGGTCATGCGCGACGGCCGGCTGATTGCTGCTGCGCCGCTGAAGGATCTGGGGCACGATGAGATCGTGCGGATGATGGTGGGCCGTGATCTTGCGGACCTCTACCGAAAGACGCCGGGCGTGGTCGGCGATGAGGTGCTTCGTGTCGAGGGGCTGTCGCTGAAGCATCCGACGCGATCGGATGTTTTTGTATTTCGAGGTATGGACGCGCGCGTTTGTCGCGGCGAAGTCTTGGGAATCTTTGGTTTGATGGGCGCCGGTCGGACAGAGTTCCTGGAAACCATTTTCGGGCTGCATCACCGCAATTGCACCGGACGGGTTTACATCGACGGCAGTGAGGTGTCGATCACTTCGCCAGCGAAAGCGATTGCCCTGGGTCTGGCACTGGCGCCGGAAGACCGCAAGACCGAGGGGCTGATGCTGGACATGAGCGTTGTGGAAAACACCAGCTTGGCGAGCCTGGGGCGATTGTTGCGATTTGGCTTTATTCGGAGGCGGATGGAAGAGAAGTTTGTGGATGATGCGATTGAGCGGTTCCACGTCAAGACGCCGTCGCCACGACAACTGGTTCGTTACCTCAGCGGAGGCAATCAGCAGAAGGTCGTCCTCGCCAAGTGGCTGGCCACGCGTCCCAAGGTGGTTCTGCTCGATGAGCCCACGCGGGGTATTGATATCAGTGCCAAGCGAGAGATTTACATGTTGATCGACGAATTGAAGCGCGGCGGGATTGCGGTGGTGATGGTCTCCTCAGAGCTGCCGGAGATTCTGGCGATATCCGACCGGATCGTCGTGATGTGCCAGGGGCGGCTGACCGCGGAATTCATGCAAGAGGACGCGACGGAAGAGCGTGTCATGCTCGCGGCGTTGCCGCAAGCGAGCGCCGCCTGATGCCGACGCCCAGCCTCAAACTCAACGGTAATCCGCTGGCGCGGTTTCAGTCGCTCATTGCACTGGGCGCGATGGTGGCCGTGATGGCCCTTTTGTCCGACAAATTCCTCACGGCCGACAACAGCCGCAATATTCTTCGACAGATATCCGTGAACATTTGCCTTTCAGTGGGCATGACGTTGGTTGTACTGACCGCCGGCATCGACCTTTCGGTCGGGGCGATACTTGCGTTGTCCGGCGCGGTCGCGGCCGGCCTTCTCAAGAATGGCCTGGTCCTTCGACACTTCAATGTCCTGCTGCAATTCACGGTGTTTGGGGCGATTCTGGCCGGCATCTTGACCGGGTTGGTCCTGGGTTGCTTCAACGGTGTGACAGTCACCCGGTTCGGGCTGCCGCCGTTCGTGGCTACGCTGGGGATGTTCAGTATTGCCCGGGGTCTAACGATGCTCTGGACCGGCGGATTTCCCATCACCGATCTTGGGACGGGCTTTGGTTACATAGGCACCGGAGTATGGCTGGATATCCCAATGCCCGTCTGGATTTCGGGGGCTGTAGTCGCGGTCTTCGTTTTAGTGATGCACCGGATGCGCTTTGGCCGCTACGTCTATGCTGTCGGTGGAAACGAACGCGCCGCCTTGCTCAGCGGCCTGCAGGTCAATCGGATCAAACTTTGGGTCTATACGCTGGCGGGCGGCCTTTCGGGCGTGGCGGGTCTGATTATCACGGCGCGTTTGGATTCGGCCCAGCCCAATGCCGGGCTGGGCTACGAACTCGATTCGATTGCTGCCGTTGTCATCGGCGGCACATCGCTCTCGGGTGGACGTGGGTCCGTCGCCGGAACTGTCATGGGCTGTGTCATCATTGGCGTGCTGAACAACGGGTTGTTCCTGCTCAATGTCTCACCCTTCTGGCAACAGGTCGTCAAGGGGTTCGTCATTTTGATTGCGGTCGCCATCGACAGAAGGAGCGCAAAGTGAAAACCGCAAGATTGCCGGTCGTGTTGACCGTCCTTATGGCGAGTTTCGTTACTGTGCAACGATCCAATGCGCAAGCCATCGCCGTCGAGCAGTGGAATCCGGTGGAACTAACCTTCACATCGGCGCACGATTATTCCAACCCCTACACCGATGTCAGCCTTTCTGTGGAATTCAGCGGTCCCAATCATGTGCAGGTCCATCGCCCCGCGTTCTGGGACGGAGGCAGGATTTGGCGCGTGCGATTTGCCCCCCCGGTAGTGGGCCAATGGACCTGGCGCAGTGTCTGCTCCCTGCCCTCGGATTCAGGACTGGACAACAAGGAAGGCTCGCTCGAAGCCACTGCATACACAGGTTCAAACCCGCTGCTCAAACATGGATTGCTCGGAATGTCGCCAGGCCATCGCAATGTGATTCACGCCGACGGCAGACCATTCCTGGTTGTCGGAGACACAGCATGGTCTTTGCCTTGGCGAGGCACCGTTGAATCGGTCGGAATATATGCGAACGACCGTCAGAGCAAGGGCTTTGATGCGGTGCTTCTGATGACCATCCAGCCGGATCGACGGGCGACTGGGCCGCGCGATCGGACATCGGTTGGCGGTTTCGATGTTGGATTTGAAGACCTGCCTTCCGGGCATATCAATCAGATGAACGTCAGCTACTTCCAGTACATGGATAAGCTCATGTCGATTTTGGTGGATCATGGAATTGTTCCGGTCTATCAACCGGTTTTTCAAGGGTATGGATGGAAAGGACTTGGCGCGTTGGGCCGCGATGCAGTGCCCGCAGAATACGCGCGATATTGTCGCTATCTGGTGGCGCGGTTCGGCGCGGGTCCTGCCATCTGGCTGGTCGGCGCGGACCGCACGGGACTTGAGCCTAGTGTCGAGGCGGGCGGCGTCGAAATTCATAAAGAAGATGCTTATCACCAGCCGGTGGGGATTCACTACAGCCCGGCGGATGGCTCGAATCCCAGCAATCCGAACGGGCATGGCAATCGGTCCCATCAGGACGCGGACTGGCTCGATTTTCAGTGGTGCCAGACGGGGCATAATGGAGTTCATAATGTGAGCAAGGTGTCGCTGATGCACGACAACCTGCCGACGAAAGCGGTGGCAAATGGGGAGCCGACGTATGAGGGAATCGGTGATCCGCAACGTGCCGCCGGATGGTGGCAGGGGAACGAGGCGTGGTCGAATCTCACGGCGGGCGGGACGATGGGCGTGGTCTACGGCGTCGCGGCGCTGTGGCAGTGGAAATTATTTCCCGATGAACCAGGCTGGCCGGAGTGGGCGCTGGACAATGAAAGCTGGCGCGAGGCGATTAAGAAGGAAGGCAGCCAATATGTGGGACACATTTCCGCGGCGTTTGCGGGGTACGATTTTGCGGACATGACCAAACATCCGGAATTGGCCGGCGGAAGGCCATGCGTGGGAATCGCCGGGAAGTTCTATTGCGTCTATCTCGAACAAGGCGGCGACGCCACGGTTTCGGGACTGCAAGAGAGTTTGACCTATCGCTGGTTCAATCCCAAGACCGGTTTGTGGACCGAAGGCGGAAAGACGACCGGCCGTGAACTGAAAACGTTCGCGCCGGACGGCGGGCCATGGGTGTTGTTTGTGGGAGAAAACACCGGGAAGAGAAATTGAAAATGAGTAATCGTTTGTTTCAAGTCGTTCAGGTTTTATTGGTTGGAGTTGCGCGCATTACGGCGCAAGCCAGCGCGGGAACCATGACGCCGACCCGCTTGCTTTGCGACTTTCGCACCGACCCGATGGGAATCGATTCCACGAACCCACGGCTCGATTGGATTTTGCAAACCGGCGACCCAGCCTCGCGCGACCTGGCACAGGGTGCCTATCAAATCGTCCACGTCATCATTCATCCAACCGTCGTCGGCGATTTGACCGAAGTGAAGGCCGGTTATGATTCGGTACGCGGCAAAGTTATCAGCGAATGGAAACGGGACGGCCAACATCTGACGTTGCGTGTGATCCTCCCCCCAAATACAACGGCGACCATCACACTGCCCGGCGCAGTCGGTGCGTCCGCCGTTCGGGAAGTCGGCTCCGGCGATTACACGTTCGAGACTTTGCTTCCATAAGGTCAATACGGGAATAACGGTTTATGTTCACATCTCGCCGTCTGGCGATCATCATCATGTCGGTCGGGCTACTTCTTTTGCAGGGGCGGGCCACTGCTCAATCGTCGCTGAACGATGGCATGATCTGGACCAACGCTCCCGCCGTGGGGAATGGGTACCTTCATGCCGCTTTCCGAAAGGAATTCGAACTTCCGCTCGCTCCTGTCGCGGCGGAGTTGCAAATCTTCGCCTACACCCGCTATCAGCTTTTTATCAATGGCCAGTACGTCGCGCGAGGTCCCAACCGTTTCGAAAACCAACGTCCGGAATACGATGCCTTTGACATCACAAGCCACCTTCACGCGGGGAAAAACCTCATCGCGGTCCTTGTTCATCGCGACGAACCCAGCGGCCGCGTCCGACAACACGCCCCAGGCATGACCCTTCGAGTCCAGGCCACGCAAGCCGGCGGCGCCGTCGTCAGCCTGGCGACGGATTCGAGCTGGCAAGCTTTTCCGGAACCCACCTATGGCGCCCAACCCCGAGTCTGGTCATCCTTTTCCGAAAGCCGCGACGCCCGTAAACTCGACGGCGACTGGACATCGCCCTCATTCGACGCCTCCAAACTTCCCCATGCCGTCCAAGTGGATGCGTCGGACCTGAATCAGTGGCCCGTTCCCGAGCCGCGCACCATTCCGCTCCTTCGCGAAAGCGAGATTAAGTGGATATCTCACACCACCGGCGCCGCCGCGTACGACCAAGGCGGCTTCACGCTCAACCCCGGCGGACAGATCCTTCTTGAAGCGCCTCGCATCGTGCAGGCGTACTATTCCCTGGACATCGAAGCGCAATCCGGCGTGAGAATCGAGGTCCGTCCCCAATTCCCCGATGGAAAGCGGGGCACTCCCGGCGTTTACATCACCCGTGCCGGAACGCAGCGTTGGATATCAGGCGATACATGGGCTCTGAAAACCCTCTCCATTGAAGTCACCGGCGGACAAGCGAAGATCAGCAATGCGCACCTCGTGGAGGTGCTATACCCTTTCGATCGCGTGGGCCGCTTTGCTTCAAGCGATCCGCTGCTTGATCACGTCTGGGATATCGCCACGCGCTCGGTTCAATTGATGAGCGAAGACGCTTACGTGGACTGTGCGGACCGCGAGCGCGTGGAGTGGATGGATAATGACCCGCCCGCGTACGACGTGACGCGCGTCGCGTTTGCCGGGCCAGGCAAGGATGGCAGCCAATTATTCAGCGACCCTCGGCTGCTGAAGAACCTGCTCCTCCGCATTAGCCTCACGCAGCGCGAGGATGGGATGATCAAGGCCCATACCTGCTCGGAGCGATGGGATATTCACGCCATTATGGAGGATCGCGCCTGCGATTGGGTTGAAGGCCTTCGCAAATATTACGAAGCCACCGGTGACAATGCGTTCATCACGGAGACATGGCCGCGTCTGGATCGCCTCCTCAACTGGTTCCTCGCCCGCCGCTCTCCGCGCGGTCTGGTTCTGGCCCGCGAATGGGTTGCCTGGGACAACCCGATGGCTTACGTCACCTGCGAAGGAGCCGCCAACAACGCATTTATCTACCGAGCCTTCGCTGACGCCGCGTTCCTCGCCCAGCGCATCGGCCGCCCCAACGACGCGGCCCGTCTCAGCGCCGCCGCCGATGAACTCTACGCTGCCTTCAACAAGACACTCTGGATCGAATCCGAAGGCGCTTACGGAGCCGCAGCCGGGACTCCAGAGTTAAAGCCGGAAGATCGAATGTTCAAGAAATCCATCGACCTGAAGACCATCGACGGCCTGGTCGTGCCGACGCTGCACGCCAACCTTTATGCGCTGGATCGCGGCATTGTTCCGCCCGAGCGCCGCGATCGCGTGATCGCCTGGACGCGCGCCCACGACAGCCAGATCAAGCAGGTCATGGCCAATCACTTCTATTTCAAGCTGCTTTATGCTCTCGACACTCCGCAGGCCGATCAAATCGTCCTCGATCGAATCCGCAATGGGTGGAAAGGAATGGCCGATTCCCCGTGGCAGACGACTTGGGAAATGATGGATGGCGGTTCCAAGGTCCATATTTACGGCGCGGTTCCCGGCTACATGCTCAGCACCCATGTGTTGGGGGTTCGTCGCGACGCTCCCATTTGGGAAAAGAGGCTTATCGTCCAGCCGCATTTGGCGGACCTTACTCAAGTCGATGGCGTCGTCTCCACGGAGTTCGGGCCCGTCACGGTTTCCTGGAAAAAGGACGGAGTAACCACGCTGTTTTCCCTTACCCTGCCCCGCGGCGTCCAGACCCAACTCTTCCTGCCCGCCGGCCCCAAATCCAACGTCATCCTTAATGGGCAGTCCCAAAGCACCACATCCCAAGGCCGCTGGCGCACCCTGACCCTTGCCGGAGGCACCTATACCGGCATGAGCGAGTAATCCCGCGCGGAGATGGAAACATGAAATCACAAATCGATGGTCAGATGCCAAACAAATGGATTCGATTTCTAGCGATATCTTTGGCAATTGTCATTTTAAGCGCGGGGAAAACGGAGTTGAGGGCATCGGATAGTGACGTTCCCCGTTGGCAGCCGCATGATTTCGCGTACGACGCTAAAACTATTCCGGGCAATCCTTTTGAAGTTTCGCTTTCCGCCGAGGTCACCGGTCCGAAAGGAATGAAGCTGACCGTACCGGGCTTCTATAACGGCGAGGGAATCTGGAAGGTGCGATTCTCGCCGACAATCGAGGGGCATTGGACTATCCTGACACACAGCACTGTAGCCAGTTTGGACAGTCAGGAAAGTTCATTCCAATGCGTGGTAAATCCATCAGCCGATATTCATGGCGGCTTGCGCGTAGACGCTCAGCATCCCCACGAGTTCATATTCGAGGATGGCAGTCGCTTCTTTCCGATGGGTTACGAATGCGACTGGCTCTGGGCGCTTGACTCAAACGATCCCGAACTAAAGACCATCAATCCCTTTCTCGACAAGATTGCGTCGTATGGATTCAATTTCATCATCCTCAACGCATACGCCCACGACACCACCTGGCGGAAGGGCAAGACCGGCGATGACGATTTTGGCCCCCCGCCACTTTTTGCGTGGGAAGGAACCAACGCAAATCCGGACCATTCCCGCTTCAATCTGCCTTATTGGCAGCACTACGACCGCGTGATCGACGCGATGTATCGGCGCGGGATCGTGGCGCACATTCTGATGAAGGTCTACAACAAAAAGGTGAATTGGCCCGCGAATGGCAGCCCAGAAGATGATCTCTATTACCGCTGGCTCATCGCCCGCTATTCGGCGTATCCCAATGTGACCTGGGACCTGGCCAAGGAAGCGAACTACGAAAAGGATGTGAATTACAAAACCGCGCGGTTGCAATTTATCCGCGCCAATGATCCATATCGGCGTCTATTAACGGTCCACGACGACCATGCGACTTACGATCGCGGCGTCTATAACGGACTACTCGATTATCGCTCCGACCAGCAACATACGAAGTGGCGGGCGACGATGCTCGACCACCTCCAGCAGAACGCCTGGCCTGTCATCAACACGGAGTTCGGCTACGAGCACGGACCCAAAGGACTTAACGACAAGACGTACAGTGTTGCGCAAGCGCCCGAAGAGGTCTGCCGTAGGGCGTGGGAAGTATATATGGCGGGCGGGTTTGGTGTCTATTACTACACCTACACCGCATGGGACGTAATTCGTCCCCAAGATACGCCACCCGGATACGCGTACTTCAAACATCTGCGAGAGTTCTTCGACGGCGTTGGATATTGGCGGATGACGCCGGTGGAGGGCGTGACGAGCAATGGTTATTGCCTGGCTCATGGGGGCAAGGAATATGTGGTGTTTCTCAATACCGCCGCGCCATTCACATTGACACTACAAGGGCTTCCCGAACGGTTGCCGGCTGAGTGGTTCCAGCCCTTCACCGGCCGACGACAGACCGCCGGGACCATTGGCAATGGAACGGCTCAACTGACGCCCCCCGCGCAGTGGGGCAACGGTCCGGTCGCATTGCATGTCGGTACGGCGGGACAATAGCCATCGGAGGGTCGAATGCGAACAAATACCAGGCTGTTGACTTGGGTGCTTTTGGCGACCGGGTGTCTGTTAGGCGCCGACGTTGTTTGTCACGCCGCCGACATCACAGACGTTTCCTTCATTATTGATGCAGCGCCATCCGCGCCAGCTTCGCATGGTGCCGCGAAGCTGACTCTCGCCCTGCACGACAAGCAATTATCGGTACAGCAGGCCGACTCGCTGGATAACGCCACTGGCAATACGCTTTTGATTGCCGGTGTCGTTGGTAAAAATGGACCGGCGGAACAGATACTCAAGGCCGCCAATCATGCTGTTCCCCAGGCGCCGGAAGGGTTGGCCATTTGGAAAACCGCATATCAAGGCAAGCCCGCATGGGTTCTGGCTGGCTCGGATGATCGCGGCCTGATGTATGCGGAGTTGGACGCCGCCGATCGCATCGGCTGGAGCGCGGATCGCGCTGCGCCCTTCAGTGAGTTGCGCGATACGTCCGAGACAGCGGACGTGAAATACCGTGGGGTGTCCATATTTGCGATGAACCGGGCCTATTGGGAAAGCCGATTTTACGATCAGGCCTATTGGACTCGCTATCTCGATAATCTGGCCAAGAACCGATTCAACGGAATCGTCCTGATTTTTGGTTACGAAAATGGCGGCTTCCTGGCGCCGTGTTATCCGTACTTTTTCAACACCAATGGCTTTCCCGATGTCCGCATGGTTGGAATCACGCCCGAACAGCAACGGCGAAATCTCGAAGCGCTCAACCGCCTTATCCAGATGTCGCACGATCGCGGAATAGGTTTTAGCGTCGGTATCTGGGATCACATTTACCGGGGCAATGTTCAAGGCGGCGGAACGCCCGGCGCTAACGATTCCCTCTTAAAGCCGACGCCGAGTCTGGTGTGGGGAATGACGGCGGAGAATCTCATTCCGTATACCAAGGCGGCGCTAAGCCATTTTCTCCGGGTAGTTCCGAAGATCGACGGCATTCAATTCCGCATGCACGACGAATCGGGTTTGAAGCCCAGCGAACAGGAGGGATTCTGGCGCGAAATCTTTCAATTGATGAAGGAGCAGGCTCCGGGCATCAAGCTCGATCTTCGCGTCAAGGGGCTGCCTGATTCTGTCATTCAGAACGCCGTGGACACCGGCTTGAATTTCCGGCTCACAACCAAGTATTGGATGGAGCAGATGGGCCTCCCGTTCCATCCAACGCATGTGAACGTGCGTGATCAGCTCAATCGCCGTCACGGATATGCCGACCTTCTGCGTTATCCGCAGCAATACAAAATGAATTGGCAGCTTTGGAACGGAGGCACCGCGCGCATCCTGCTGTGGGGAGATCCAGATTATGCGAGGCGATTTTGCGAAAGCACGCATCTTTATGATGGCGACGGTTTTGAGATCAACGAACCTCTGGCCACCAAAATGGAAGGCCAGCCGCATGACATGAAGCCGTTTGATCTGCTTGCCGCTCCGTACCGCTATTACGATTACGAATTTGAGCGATACTGGCATTATTTCCAGGTCTTCGGCCGCATCGGCTACGACCCCAATACACCGGCGGAAGTTTGGGAACATGAATTTCAGCACCGCTTTGGCGCCGCCGCCGCGCCGCACGTTGAGAAAGCGTTGCATCTGGCCAGCGGGATTCTTCCGCGCATCGTCGCGTCGGATTATCCATACGGCGGTTTTCCCCTCACATCCGGCTGGGCGGAAAAGCAGCATTTGGGCGATCTCCCTTCGTTTGCGAAAAATCAGGGGAGCGATATCGAGCAGTTCGAGGATTTTGATGACGAGGCTAAACGGCTTATTGAAAATGGCCAAACAGCGATGATCCGGCCACAGGAAAACAGCCGCTGGTTCGAGCAAACTGCCACGATGGTCAATTCTGAGATCGCCGCGGCGCAGGCTGCAAGCGGCGATCACCGGAATAAGGAATTCGACTCGACGATCGTTGACCTGAAAATTCTAGCCGATCTTGCTCTCTTCCATTCCCGAAGGGCTCCGGCAGCGGTCAGCTACGATCTCTATGTCCGCACCAAAGACCCCAAGACATTGGACGATGCCATCGCCGGCGAGCGAAGCGCCATTGATGCGTGGCGGCAGCTCGTCGAAGCGGCCGGCGACGTTTATGCCCCCGATCTGATGATGGGCGCGCGGAGCCGAAACCTGTGCGGACATTGGCGGGATGAACTTGCCGGACTGGAAAGTGGACTGACCGCACTGGAACAGGAGCCCAGAGCCGCCCCGGTTGCTGCAATGAAACCTTCTCCGCCGAACGGATTCGCCAGCGATCCGCAGCAGCGCCCGGTGGTGATTTTTCAGCCGCTTACCACGGCGCCGGCCGGAACCCCCATCACGATCACCGCCGAGGCGCACGCGCCATCCGGCATTGCGTGGATTCACCTGCGCTATCGCAGCGTCAATCAATACCTGGACTATAAAACATTATCCATGCAACCTGCGGGCGGCGAGGGGCACTATGTTGCAACCATCCCCGCCGATGAGATTCCGCGGACTTGGGACCTTATGTATCTATTCGAGGTGATGGACAAGCAAAGTAACGGCGCGATTTATCCCGATCTCAACAAGACGACGCCTTATGTCATCGTGCACCTGGCGCGATGAACCGAGTTCGTATGCGAAGAGATCGTATCGTGATGTTTTTGGTTTCGGTTTTGCTGACCGGATCAACCGCCTTTGCCATGGCAGGCGAGGTTGGATTGTTTTACACAAGTGGTCGGGCGCAAACCGAATTTGCCGCAAACGAAATCCGCGCCGCGTTCAATATTCGAGGCAATGCCGTTGTTGCCGGAGACCTGCTGCAACTCCCGAAGGCGATGCAGCAAGTCCACATCGCCATCGCCGCCAATAGTGAAGAATCACATCAAATTGCCGGCATCCTTGATTGCGCCGACTTGAAAAGCGGCGTCTCTCCGCAGTCTTACGCAATCCGGAAATCGATAGCCGGGACCCAAACCACATACATTGTTCTTGCCGTTGACGACGTAGGCGCGATGTACGGCGCGCTCGATCTGGCCGAGGATATTCGCCTGGACACTCTGTCAACTCTTCGGGATTCCGATCATACCCCGTTTATTTCCCGTCGTGGCATAAAGTTCAACATTCCTCTGGATGCCCGCACGCCCAGCTATTCCGACGCCGGCGATTCCGCGCAACAGAACATTCCTGAAATGTGGAGCATGGATTTCTGGCACGAATTCCTCGACGAAATGGCCCGCCAGCGCCTCAACACTCTCACCCTATGGAATCTTCATCCATTTCCCTCCATCGTTAAAGTGCCCGAATACCCCGATGTCGCGCTCGCGGACGTCATGCGCACCACACTCCCCTTTGATACAACCTACGCACTCACCGGCCGCGACATGGTCCGCCCAGCTCAGCTCCAGCACCTCGAAACTCTAAAGAAAATGTCGATCGAAGAGAAAATAAAATTCTGGCAGCAGGTCATGGAGTACGCCCACGACCGCGGCATTGACGTCTATCTCTTCACATGGAATGTCTTTACATGGGGCGCCGATGGAAAGGACGGAATCACCAACGACCAGACCAATCCGATCACCGTGGATTATTTCCGTAAAAGCATCCGCCAGAGCCTTTTGACGTATCCGCGCCTTGCCGGGATCGGCATCACCGCTGGCGAAAACATGCAGAATTTGACTGGCGAAGCCTCCAAGGAAAACTGGCTCTTGAATACCTACGGCGCCGCAATTGCCGACGTGAAAAAACTTCAGCCTGACCGTTCAATTGTTCTCATCCATCGCCTGAATCAGGCGACCGCCAAACCCGTTGTGGCAGAGTGGAAAGACTACGCTGAACCCTTCGAGTTGGAATACAAGTATTCCATCGCCCATATGTACTCTTCGCCAACACCTCCCTTCGCCAAACACGACCTGGCTGATCTGCCTCGCGGTATGCACGTTTGGATCACGGCTCGAAACGACGACATCTACAGCTTTCGCTGGGGCGATCCCGATTATGCTCGCTCGTATGTCAGTAATCTTCCGGGACCCGAAGTACGCGCCGGTTTCCTCATTGGTTCCGATGGCTTTATTTGGGGCCGTGAATTCACCAGTACCGAACCGGATTCACCGCGCCAGCTCTTCATTAAAAAACAGTGGTACAGCCTGATGATGTGGGGACGACTGAGTTTTGAGCCGGAACTTCCTGACACCTTGTTTGAGCGCACACTCGACATCCGTTTCCCGGAAGCCGTGCCGGGGAAACTCTTTGCCGCCATGGCCGCCGCCTCGAAGATCATCCCGCAGGTCACCCGCTTCTTCTGGTCGGGCAACGATCTTGCCTGGTTCCCTGAAGCCTGTATCAGCCATCCCTCTCACAAGGGCTTCTATACCGTCAAAGATTTCATTGGGGGCGCGGTCATGCCTGGAAGCGGTATTGTGAATATTCGCGCCTACGTGGACGCGCTTTCCCAGAATAAGTCAGTGGACGGAATTTCACCACTCCAAGTCGCGGCAGCGTTGCGCGACGATGCCACCCAAACCCTGAAAATCGTCAATGAGATGCCCGAAAAAGTCACTGACAAGGAACTGCGTTTGACCCTCGGTGATCTTAATGCGATGGCGCACCTCGGAAATTACTACGCCGATAAAATCATGGGAGCAATCGACCTTGCTCTCTACAACGCAACTGGCGACTCCGGGCAACAACAGTCTTCCATGAAACATCTGGAAGCTGCGCTTCAGGAGTGGAAACAATACGCCGCAATTGCCACTGCCCAGTACAAACCCCAACTGCTCACGCGCATCGGTTATGTGGATCTCAACGCGCTGACGGCGAAAGTGGAGCACGACATTGAGATTGCCAGAAACTGGAAAAGGTCTCCATGAAGTTCTTTACAAACCATCGTTCTTGCCGGACTCGCGCGCGATCAACGCGGAGTTTTATCATTGCGTATAAATGGGCACCTCATTCTCTATAAGTATCCTTAACAAAAGCGGAGGTTCCATGAAATTATCAAGACGTCGGGCCATGGGGCTGTTAGCGGGCGGAATTGTGACGGGCTGACTCAGGGAGTTCACCTATCTACGACGCGTCCAGATGCGCGGCCAGCAGTGGATTTGATGGACGCAGAGGGGGCGAATGTTGGGGATTTTGCGGTGGCAACGCCGGCCGCACCGACGACGTCGCCGGATAGGCGAAGTAACTGGCGGTGGCGATGCGACCATGGACCTAGGGCGATCAACACGCAGTTTTATTTCGCATCTGTCTCAGCAGTCATTGCTTGATCAGTGTTCTTAACCGGCGACGGAGATCTCACGAAGGTTTCAAGACGGCAGGCAATCGAATGTTCGCCGCCGGCGTTGTGGCCGGATTGACGCCGGGCATTCCGCTGCCCTCCGCACAGGGCCAGCCCACTTCCGAGCCGGCGGAACTCGCCGGAGTCTGGGGCGATCAAGGCGATGGCACCTATGTCAACCCGATCATCCCCGCTGACTTTAGCGATTTGGATGCCATCCGTGTTGGCGAGGATTTCTATGCGATTTCTTCAACACTGCACATGTCACCCGGAATGGTGGTGCTCCATCCCAAGGATCTGGTGAACTGGGCGATCATCGGGCATGTTGTGGCTGATGTATCGCAAATCTCTCCGGAAATGAACTGGGATCGGATGAATCGATACGGTCGGGGCGTTTGGGCAGGCGCGATTCGTTACCACGATGGCATGTTCTGGGTTTATTTCGCCACACCTGATGAAGGAATCTTCATGGCCACCGCCGCCGACCCCGCCGGCCCGTGGGAACCACTTCATCAAGTCTGGAAGACCAGCGGCTATGATGACACATGTCCATTCTGGGATGACGACGGACAGGGATATCTGATCACCACCCACTTTGCCCGCGAAGCCGCCAATGGATTGTCCTACAACATTCACCTTTTCAAGATGAGTGCCGACGGTAAGAACCTGGCGATGGATTCGGGCAAGATCGTTCATCAGTCGCGCGGCACCGAGGCCAACAAGCTATATAAGATCAATGGGACTGACTATCACTTCTTCAGCGAAGTTGTCACGGGGCGCGCCAAAACCGGCCAGCGCGGGGCGCTCAAAACCGGCCGGTGCTTTGACGATGCATATACCTCATCGCTTCGATTCCGTGCAACATTCTCTTGAGTTATTGGTCTCGAATCAGGA
>Ga0302326_10005548_pt1 | contig 28761 bp, 27 predicted proteins | sample Palsa_T0_3_FD_202264 | JGI IMG/M metagenome (GOLD analysis project Ga0302326, IMG submission 202264) | Peat permafrost microbial communities from Stordalen Mire near Abisko, Sweden - Palsa_T0_3 | ecosystem: Environmental > Terrestrial > Soil > Palsa > Peat permafrost | place: Sweden: Abisko... | reverse complement strand
AGCGCGCCGGTCTCGATCGTCACGCCGGGCTCGATCGTCCCGGTGGCCCCCATCACCCGCTCGCGCTCGAGGGCGTGGATCAGGACCGGCGTACCCGGATACCGCTCGAGCACCCCGTCGAGCTCGGCGATGTGGTCGTGGTGGTGATGGGTCAGCAGCACGTGCGTGAGCGTGAGCTGCCCGCGGCGCAGCACGTCGAGCAGCGGCGCGACGGGGCCGCCGGCGTCAATCAGAACCGCTTGCCCACCCAGCTCATCTCCCACCAGGTAGGTGTTCGAGAGCCAGCCATCGCTCATCGAGCGTTCGACGATCATTAAGCTCAGCGTATCGGGGTAGCCTGTACGGAGGGATTCTTATGAGCCTGATCCACACCTGCTATCGCATCACGGACATCGATCGGTCGGTCGCCTTCTACGGCGCGCTCGGCTTCGAAGAGGTCGGCAGGCTGCCGATTCGCGAAGAGGCGATCAACGTCTTCATGAACCAGCCGGACGACGGCGACAGCCCCCGCCTCGAGCTGACGTTCAACGTCGGCCACACCGAGCCCTACGAGGTCGGCACCGGCTACGGCCACATCGCGATCACGGCGGACGACCTCGACGGCATGCTGGCGGCGCTGGCTGAGCAGGGGATCGAGCCCGAGCGCCCGCCCTACACCGTCAGCGAGGGCGGCAGCCGCCTCTGCTTCGTCAGGGACCCGGACGGCTATCGGATCGAGATCCTCGAGCGACGATGAGCGCGAACACAACGAATATCGCGAAGCTGCTCGAGTACTTCGCCCGCGCGGTGGCCGCCCACGATCGCGAGACCGGTCATTGCGCGTGGGGAATCGGCCTGCACCCGTTCGACATCGACCGCCTCGGTCTCGAAGAGGGCGAGCAGATCCTGCCTGGGATCGTGCTCGAGGCCGACCGCGGCGAGACCGGGAACTTCCGCGTCCTCTGTGACGGCGAGCACGACGAGGGAGAGGTGGTCGAGGAGGAAGAGGTTCTCGACGCGGTCGCGACCGAGATGGTGCCGCGAGTCACGCCGCCCGTCTAGGCGCCGCGCCGACGCCTCACCGGGCTCAGTGCTTCGCTGCTGCTGCCGCCGCTTTGGCCTCGGTCCAGAGCGCCTCGAGCGCGGCACCGAGCCACGCCGGCGCCTGCGCGGTCCACAGTGCGCTCGAATGCCCGCCCGGATAGGTCTGGAACACATGCGGCACGCCGCTCCTGGTCAGGGCAGCGTCGAACTGCTTGTTCATGTTCAGGAAGCGTGCGTCCGCGGCGCCGACGTAGAACGCGATATAGACCGGCGACGTGGTCAGCTCGTGCTTGAGGCTGGATCCGTGTGGGACCTGTGCGCCGGCGTCGGCCTTGGCCGAGCCGAGCCTCAGGATGTGCTCTCCGGTCGGGTCGGTGGCGGCGAAGTAGCCACTCCAGGACTCCACCGCGCCGAACGTCGACAGGTTTCTGAGGCCAATGTTGAAGGCTCCGAAGCCGCCGGCGGAGACGCCGACGAGAGCGCGTCCGAAACGGGTCCGGATGGTTCGGAAGCGCTTGTCGATGCAGTTCGGGAGGTCATGGGAGATGGCCGCGGGCCAGTCCTCGCTCGCGTCCCAGTCGAGATACTCACGGTCGCTATCCGGGGAACGCGCACCCTGCGGCGTAACGACGATCGCACGCTGGCCGCCCGCGACGAGCGCGTTCGCGACGAACGTGTTCGGCTTATATGAGCTCGGCCCGGCCGGGAGGCCGTGCAAGAAGTAGATCACCCGGAAACGCTCCGTTGTGTTCGCGTACCCGGCGGGCAGGTAGACGAGAGCCGGCAGGGCGCCGCCGAGCGCGGGCGAAGAACAGCTCACGGACACGGTCCGCGGCGGGGAGATCGGCGCCCCACCGGATCCGCTACTGGCAGCCGCGACCGCTGCGCCGCTCGCGAATGCCACGAGCCCGGCGGTGATGAGAATCGCTGCGGCCAGCAGCCGGCGGAGCTTTATAGCATCACCGCCGCGATTGTTGCATCGTGTTGAGGTCAAGGTGCCGGTAGGTCAGTTAACCGGCGTAGGCCGCAAAGGTTCCGGTGCCGTCGCTTATCAGGCACAGAGGAGAGCGGCGTAAGCTCGGCCGGTGCACTGCACCGGAAGCTTTCGATGAGAGACTCGGGACTCCTTGCCGGTGAGCTCGTCGCGCGCGCCGCGGGAGCACTGGGCCGCGGGCTTGCGCTCGTGCTGGTGGTTATCGTCGGGCTGCTTGCCGGCGACGGCTGGCTCTATGCCCTGCGCGGCGCCGGGTGGTTCGCGGCCGGCCCGAGCGTGGGCGACTCGTTGCCGCTGCTCCAGCTCGCGGGCTTCGACGGGCAGCCGCTGCTGCGGGTCGTGGTCGCCTGGCTGCTCGCCGGGGTGCTCGCCGGACTGACGCTGATCCGCCTCCCCCAGCGACGTCGCGCCGTACTCGCAGGCGTGCTCGCCCTGCTGTTGCTGCTGCTCGCCTCCCAGGCGGCATACGCGGTGGCACGCAACGTGAGGCTGAGCGACATCTGGCTGAGCCGCGCCCCGGGCTTCGGACCGTGGCTCGAAGCGGCGGTGTTCGCGGCCGGCTGCGGCCTACCCCGGCGATCCGTATTCCGGGTGCCAGGAACCGGGGTCGGGCGCGCCACCTCCATCGGGATGCTCAGCGACTTCGGCCATTTCGGCCTGAGCGGCGGCCAGCACCGGAACGCAGCCAAGCACGGCCGCGATCGCGACCAGGTGCGCGACTACCGTTACCAAGCTCGCGCCCAGCGACTCTCCGAACGCGACCAGGCCGCAGGCGAGCGCCACCAGAGCGGCGAGCGCGGTCATCACCGAGATCGAGCCGATCGCGCCGTCATCCCGGAGGGCCGACTGGAAGGTCAGGAAACCCCCGACCGTCGCGAGCGCAGCGACCAGCGTCCAGACCGAAAGAAGCGCCGAGCCACCGTGCGCGTGCCAGCCGATCGAGACGGCCTTGATCGCCGCGTCGGCGACGCCGTAGAAAGCTCCGGCGGCCACCGCTCGCAAGTGCGCGGCACGGGCCGCGATGATCGCGAGCGCCACCAGGACGGCGACGGTGAGCCCCAGCGACCCGGCGTGCAGGTGATCGCGAGCGGTCGAGAACCCGATCGGAAGAGTGGCCAAGCAGGCCGCGATCAAGATCACAGCGAGCAGCTGGCGGCCGGTGATGCGATACGAGAACAGGACGGCGGCGAGCGGCACGGATAGGGCCAGCCCGCCGGCCGCGAAGGCCTGAACGAGCGACAGCGGCGTGATCGCCACAGCCACGATCTGGGTCCCGAATCCGATCCACCCGAGCAGCTGGCCGCTCAACCAGGTTGGGTTGCGAACTGCCGTGCGGAGTGTCGCGGCGAGCCCGTCGGCCGGGCGTTCGGCTGCGGGACCGCCCGCCGCGAGGCCGGCCGCGGGCCGTTCGGCGAGGCCGCGGTGCTGGAGCAGGAAGCCGAGGTTGATCAGCGCGGCCGAACCGAGCGCCAGCAGCAGCCCTCCCACCAGCTCGCCGAGACCCAGCCCGCCGCGGCCCGAGCCGCCGCCGCGACCCGACGCGCGGACCAACCCCAGGCCCGTGGCCTTGATCCGCAGCGCCGGGGGAGCGCGTCCCTGGCGACGCCGGGGCAACGCCCCGCCGCGGCGCGCAGCGCGGCGCCTGTGGCGATGGCGGCGATGATGGCGACGCCGGTGTCGATGCCGATGCCGATCGCCGCGGTGGTGGCGGTGCGCGCCGCGCCGCCTCGGCGCCACCCCCGTCACCCCGATTAGCGGCGCCGGCGCCGCGCCCGTCGGGCGACGCCAGCGCCTCACCAAATCGCCAATCGCCGCCAACAGCCGGGGTCGACGGTACTTCGGGGTTGGCACCACGCCGGGGGTCAGAGTCCTCGCGATACCGCTCCCGAGACGTGGCCTGCGACTGACGTCACGGGACGCGAGGATCAGCATCTGGTTGAGCCGGCGGTGCCAGAGCTGCCAGTCGTGGCCGCCCCGATAGAGCGCGTAGCTGACGCTCGCGCCCCGCGCCGCGAGGGCGTCCGCCATCGGCGCCAGGTCGGGGCTCGACTCGTCGTCGCGTCCGGCGAAGAGGAAGGCCCGGAGCGGATCCGCGGCGAGCTGCGGGCCGATCTCCCGGACGTAATCGAGGGGGCTGTTGTAGGCCAGAAGCGTTGGGGTCGCGTGCGCGAAGACGCCGCTGCGGGTCTCGCGGTAATAGCCCGACCAGGACTGCAGGCTGCCGAACACCCAGAGGTTGTGCAGGGCGATGTTGATCGCCCCGTAGGCGCCGGCGGAGAAGCCGGCGATGACCCTGTCCTGGCGGTCCGGGATCGTCGCGAAGCGGCGATCTACATCGCCCACCACGTCGAGCACATAGCTCTCGTAGTTCCCGGACGGCGTGTTGGCCCATTCCGAGTCCGAGAACGTGCTGCCACCGATGCGCCCATCGGGAAAGACCAGGATCATCGGGCGCATCCGGTGCTCGGCGACGAGGTTGTCGAGCCGGATACCCATGTCGGCGATCCCGATGAAGGCCTCGGGCCGGCTCGGGCTCCCGTGCAGGAGGTAGTAGACGGGGTAGCGGTGGCGGGCCGGGTCGTAGCCGGGAGGCAGGTAGGCGAGGTAGTCCGCTCGTCGTCCGAGCGCCACGGAATAGAAGTCGACCGTAACCAGCCTCCCCTTGCGAGCCCCGGCCACGAGCGCCACGGTCGCGAAGCCGCGGTGCTGGTAATACGACTCCCAGTAGCTGTAGGCGCCGGCGAGGCCGGTCATCAGGAGCCCTAGCGCCACCAGTACGACGCTCAGGCGGCGAACGGCGAGAGGCCTCATGTCGGCAGGCAGCAGCTAGCCCGCGCCCTTCACGCGCGGCGGGCGCAGCACCTCCCGCGGCATCCGCAGACGTCGATGCGGGACGCCGAGTTGGCGCAGCTCGGGGACATACCCCTCAGCCTGGAGCACGCGCAGTAGCGTGCGCGGCAGTGCCGTGCGCGTCTCGTAGACGAGATAGCGCGGCCGCCATTCTGGCGAGAACTTGTCGTTGAAGTGCACAAGGCGCTCCATCTGGAAGCGGCGGTGCAGCGGCGCCAGCACCAGACGGAAGCCGATGCGCGCGATCGGGTTGCGGCTCGGCTCGCGGCGGACGAGATGCGCGAGCCCGGCGTAGTTGAGGCTGACCTCCTCGACGCCCCGCTCACGCGCGATCTCGAGCGCATTGCAGACGAGCGCCTCGTTGAGGCCGTTCGGCGTCTCGCCGACCCTGCGCATCGTGTCGAGCGATAAGCGCCCGCAGCAGTCGACAAACCGGATCACGGCCCGCAGCTCCCCGCCCGGAGAGCGGCCCAGCAGGTACATGTCGCCGGGGCGACGATCGGAGCTCCACTCACCCATCCCCATCGCGAAACCGACGATGCGTCGCTGCTTGGCCCTCCATAGGGCGTCGAGCGCGTCTATCTCACGCTCGACCTGCTCGTCGAGCTCGCGACCGTCACACGCGCTCAGCTGCCAATCGCGGCGCGTCACCCGGTGCACCGACTGACGTAGCTTGCGCACCCGGCGACCTTCGAGCGTGAAGCGCCCGGGCTCGACGAACGCCTCCTCGCCAACGCATACGGCTCGCAGCCCGAGCTCGCGATACGCGTCCAGATTGCGGGCCGACGCGCCCCAGAGGGCAACGTGCCACCCTTGCTTGTGGGCGAAGGCGCGGAAGCTCGCGAGGACCGCGAGGCCCGCGCCGTCTGGCGCGATCGGATCGCCGGAGACGATCGCCGTCTCACCGATCACGCGGTAGCCGAGCACGCCGGCGGCCGCGAAATGAAACGCCTTGTCGGGCCGCAAGATGAACGGTGCGAGCGAGTCCTCGCCATCGCGCTCGACGATCGCTCTGGCGGCTCGGTACTCATCCTCGGTGTGGCGGTTGGCCGCGCCGGCGGGGCGCAGCAGCGACCGCACCGCCAGCAACGAGATCGCAAGGGCCAGCCCGAACAGCACCTCCTCGAACGATCTCCATGCCGCGCTCAGGTGCGGCGACCCAAACGAAGTCCGCAGCGCCCGCTTGATCGTCCGGCCGCGGTCGGAGACGAGCGGCTCCACCAGCAGCGCGCAGTAGACGAGCGCCCAAGCCCCCACCGCCGCAGACAGCGCCGCCAGGTCAGGGCGCTCCCGGCAGCCCAACCGGAACGCTCCCCGCCCGCGGAGCAGGACCGCTGCCAGGCAGAGGTCGAGCGCGGCTTCGTCGTAATCGAACCCCTTTACAACGTTGAGCACGGCCAGGACGACCAGCCCGCCGATCGCGAGCGGCACAGCGTTGCGCGTGCCGTGCCACAGCTTCGGCGCCAGCACCACCAGCGCCAACCCGGCCACCAGTGCCAGCAGGTGCGCCAGGTCCGGCACAACAGCCGGAGCGAGGTGGGCGATGATCCGCTCGCGGCTGGGCGTGTTCGGCGTCGCCGCCGAGAACACCGTCTCGACTCCGACCGCGATCACGCCCAGGACAGCCGCCTGGCGATAGCTAATGAAGCGAGTCACCATTACGAGCTCCCGGACCGGGACTGACCGCCACCCTCTTACCAACAGTCTAATCGGCCTGCTTCGGTCCGGGTAGCACCCCGCCGGCGACGACAAACGTCGCCTAATCTCGTCCTAACGAGGTCCCATCCGGACGTTTACCGGGCTCAAATGGAGGTGCTGACCGGGACTTGCTGCGATTCGGCGACGCCCAGCCGGTCGTGCAGGCGCCGCAGCGGACGCGGCGACCACCAGTTCGCGCTGCCGAGCAGCCGCATCAGCGCGGGCACCAGCAGTCCGCGGACAACGAACGCGTCGATCAGGACGGCTACGGCGGCGCCGACACCGAGCTCCTTGAGGAACACCAGTTGGGAGGTCACGAATGCCCCCAGCGCGACCGCGAGCAGGATCGCGGCGGCGGTCACGATCGCCCCCGTCCGCTGCAGTCCGGCGGCGATCGCGTCCGCGTCGGTGAGACCGCGGTCGCGCGCTTCCTTGATCCGGGTGAGCAGGAACACCCCGTAGTCGGTCGAGAGGCCGAACACGATCGCCACCAGCACGAGGAAGTCGGTTTGCTCGATTCCCTCGGGCTTGGTGAACCCCAGCAGTCCGGTGAGATTGCCGTCCTGGAAGATGAGCACGAGCACGCCGGCCGTGGCCGCGGTGGTCAGGAGGTTCATCAGCAGCGCCTTGATCGGGAGCACCACCGAGCCGGTCATCAACCACAGAACGCTTAGCGTCAGCACGACGAGGAGCGCGATCGCGACCGGCAGCGTCCTCGAGGTCGCCGCGTGCTGGTCGATCAGGTCCGCCGTCGCGCCCCCTACCGCGACCGGATAGGGCACGGGCCCGGCTCGGATCGCGTTCACGAGGTTCTGCGATTCCTGGGTGATCGGCGTCCCCTGTCCGTTGACATCGATCTCCCAGGTGTTCGCGCCGAGGTCGCGCGGGGCGGACACCTGTTCGACGCCGGCGATCCGTTGCAGTCTGGCGGCGTAGGCGTTCAGCGCCTTTCCGGCGCCGGGGGGCGCGCTCACGGCCAGTATCGCCGGGGTCGAGTTCGCGCCGGGGAAGCTCCGCGTGATCGCGTCAGAGACCGTGCGCGCGCTCTTACCGATCGGCAACACCGACGCGTCGATGCCACTCCAGCGGAGCCCGAGCGCGGGCGTGGCCAGCAGCAGGAGCGCGACGGCCGTCAGCGTGGCAACGATGCCGGGGCGTCGCATGACGGCCCGCGCGAGGCGATACCAGCGCCCGCTGCCGTCAGGGCCCGGCTTCACCTTCCCCAGCCGCCGTCCCATCAGCATGAACAGCGCGGGCAGGAAGATCACGCTCGAGGCGGCGGCGACCAGCGCGACCACCGCACCGCCGAGCCCCATCGAGATCAGGAATCGCTGCGGAAACACGGTCAGGCACGCGAGCGCGGCTGCAACCGTGACGCCGCTGAACAGCACCGTCCGGGCCGCGGTCTTCATCGTCATCCGCACCGCCGCGGGGACGTCGGCGCCGCGACCGAGCTCCTCTCGGAACCGCGACACCATGAACAGGCTGTAATCGACCCCCAGCCCGAGGCCGGCGCCGATCACGAGGTTCAGGGCGAACGGCGACAGCGCCAGCACCGAATTGATCGCGCGGAGCACGGCGAATGCAGTCAGGACGCTGATCCCTCCGATCGCGATCGGGAGCAGCGCCGCCACGCCGCGGAAGACGATCAGCGAGAGGATCGCGAGCAGTGGAAACGCGATCAGCTCGGCGATCGCCAGGTCGGTCGTCGCCTGGCTGCCCACCTGCTGGCTCGCGACCGCGGACCCGCCCAGCGTTACCGCACGATCGCCGGCGAAGGCACTCTGGAGTCGCTTGACGGCGTCGTCCTCGCTTGCCCCGGCGCGCAGCGTCGCCGCGACCAGCGCCTCCTTACCGTCGCGTGAGACAGCCGCCGACGGTCCAAACGGCGGCGGGACGGACACGTGCCCGATCGCGGGATCCGCGCGCAGCGTTCGAGCGACCCGGGTCACCTCGGCGCTCGCGCGTGGGGCGCGAACCAGCGCGATCAGGTCCGCGCTCGCCGCGTCGCCCGTCGCGCGCTGGATCTGCTGCTCCGCGTGGGTCGCCTGCGAACCGGGGTCGTTGAACGCGTTCGGCGCGTTGAACGCCCCCGGTGCCGGGCCACCGAGCACGCCGACCACCACGAACAGGACCAGGCCGAGGGCCGCCACCCGGCGTGGCCGCGAGATCGCGAGGTTCGCCAGCGCCCCGAGCATGTTCAGCGCCGGACCGTGGCGCGACATCGGCGCCTGCTCAGACCGGGCATGAGGTGGTCTCCTGGAGGATCAGCCGCACGTCGGCCACCCAGTCGAGCGTGGCTTGGGCGTGGCGCAATCCATACATGGCGGTGGCTTGCGGGAACGTCGACTGCGGACGGCCGGCGAGCTTCTCCACCGTCGCGGCGAGTGCGTCGCGGCGGGCACGGGTGGTCGCCTCGTACTCGTCGAGCAGGGCATCGAGCCGCTCCCGCGAGACCCTGTCGGCGAAGAAGACGCGGACCAGGAAGAGGTTGCGCACGCGCTCGGCCTGCACCGGAGCCTTGTCAAGCCATTCACGCAGCTCCACGTCGCCGGCCTCGGTCACTTCGTAGACCCGCTTGGTCGGCCGGTTCTGCTGGGGAACCTCCGTCACCGAGAGCAACCCCAGCCGGCAGAGGCGCTCGAGCTCGGAGTAGACCTGGCTGCGGGCGATCGGGAAGAAGTTGCCGATCGACCGCTCACTGAAGCCGGCGAGCTCATGACCGGCGCCGGGGCGGATCGAGACCAGGCCGAGCACGACGTAGGCGGTGGCGGGGAGCTTCAGATCGGACACCGTCCTAAATAGACTAATCCAAATAGGATCGAGCTGCAAGCCGGGCGGATCGGGAACCGGGAATGCCCCCAGGTACCCAACGCCGGCATCGGTGGTGAACTCAGCACGTCGGCGCGGGACGACCGGCGCGGTCGGCGATCACCGCCACCAGCCGCTCGATCGTCGGACACTCGAGCCCGTGACGAGCGGCGGCCCGGAGGACGGCGCCCGGGATCGCGTCGAGCTCCGGCTCGCGGCCGGCCGCGATGTCGCGCTGCATCGAGGAACCGAGCCCGGTATGGGCCGCGTCGAGCTCGGCCAGCGGCTCTTCGGCAACGATCTCGGCCCCGTCGGCGTTCGCCACCGCTGCCGTCTCATCGAGACAGGCTTTCAGCACGGGGCGCCACTCAGGGTCAGTACGTATGAATCCGATCGGCCGGTCGGTCGCGCTGGTCGTGCAGGCGAGCGCGTTGAGGCGCACGAGCTTGGACCATAGGATCTGAGCTTCGCTCGGGCCGATCGCGACCGGGATCTCGGCCGCCCTGAGCCGATCCGCGAGACGCTCGAGCGCCGGGCGTAGCGCGGGATCGTCTGCCGCCAGATCGATCCGCAGGAAGGGACTCCTCTGCACGATCCGCCCCGGCGCCGGGCGGTCGGATTCGATCCGGATCGTCCCCGCCGCGACGCGATCGGCGCCGAACCGGGTGCGCAGCAACTCGATGTGGTCGAGACCGTTCAGCAGCGGTACGACGAGCGCGGGGGCCGCTTCGATCCGCTCGAGCGACGCCCGCAGACCGCCCGCCTTGGTCGCGACGATCAGCGTCTCGGCGGGCTCGGTCAGGGATTCTGAGGTGCGTGGGCGGGCTACGAAGTCGCCGAGACGCACGCTGCGCAGTTCGATCCCGTCCCGCGCAATCAGATCGCTCGTGGTCGCCTGAGCCACGACCAGGACGTCTTCGTCCGCGCGGACAAGCGCCGCGGCCACGAACCCGCCGACGCCACCCGGGCCGAGGATCGCGATCGTCGAGGGCACGCCGCGAAGCGTAACCGCGGGGGGCTTTACAGCGGTGCCGCTACGGTGTACCGGTGGCAAGCGCACCCGCCCTGCTCGCGCGCGGTCCCTGGGCTCCAGCCCAGGTCGAGGCCTCATGGCGCACAGACCCGTTCGAAGCGCAGGACAGCGCCACCGCGGCGGCGGACATCGCGCTGCAGGCGTTGCGGGATCGCGGTTCGCCGAGCCACGACGGCCTCGCCGCCAGGCTCGCCGGCTACAAGGCCGTCGGCGACCGGCTGATGCTCGAATTGCAGCCCGTGCGATGGGCGCTGCGGCTGAACCCCGAGGACGCCGCACAGAGCATGTCGGCCCTGTGCGTCGTACGGGACGCCGACGGTCGCTGGCTGGCGGGCCGGCGGGCCGCCTGGCTCGCCTCGTGGGCCGGACGCTGGGCGCTTGGCGCGGGCGGGGCGGTCGAGGTCGACGAGGATCCGGCGGGCACGCTCGGTCGCGAGCTGCGCGAGGAGTGGTCGGTGGAGCCCGAACGGATGACCGTCGAAGCGTTGCTGCGGCTCCCGAGCGAGATCGTGCTGCTGGTCGGGCTCGCCTGGCTGCCGAAGGACGCAACCGTGACTCCCGACCACGAGCACGACGAGTTCGCTTGGTGGCCCGCGGACGTCGACCGCTGGCCGGCCGAGGCCGACGAGCCGCTTCGGCGCGTGGGCGAGCTGCTCGCGGCGTGAAAGAGTTGATAACGCGGTCGTCTATGCAGCACCGCCTTACTCGGTCGCCGACATCACAGTCGCGGAGAATCGCGCGTCTGGTCACCTTCCGACGGCTCGAGATCGCCTCCTTCTGTCACTCGACGATCTACATCGCACTGCTCGTGGCTGCGTTCATCGCCGGGAATCCTGAGCCCGAGACCTTCATCCTCGGCCTCAGCCACGGCGTGTTCTGGATCGTGATGTCGCTGGTCTGCATCGCCGCCGCGCGAGCCCGCATCATCCCCTTCTGGCTCGCCGTGACCGTGGCCGTGATCGGTGGGCTCGGGCCGTTCGCCGGCAGCATCGGCTTCGTGGTGGCGGACCGCCGGCGAACCCGAACCGGTACCGCGAGTCCGTAGAAACACACGTTTCTATAACAGGGGCAGTCGTTACAGTGGATTACGAGCATGGCCGTTGACGCAAGCACGATTCAGGTCGTGATGCCCGCGATGGGGGATTCCGTCGCAGAGGGCACGATCCTCGAGTGGCACAAGCAGGAGGGCGACGCAGTCGCCGTCGACGAGACGATCGTCGAGATCTCGACCGACAAGGTCGACGCCGAGGTCCCCGCGCCGATCAGCGGGATCGTGGTCAAGATCTTCGCCGCCGAGGGAGACACGGTCGAGGTCGGCGCCCCGCTCGCCGAAATCTCCACGAACGGACGCTCGCATGCGGCTCCCGGGGAGCTATCGCCGGCGGGACCGACGGGCAATGTAGCCACGATTGATGCCGGCGGTGCCTACGGCGATGGCTTGGTGGGCGAAACGATCGAGATCGTCACCCCAGCCGGTGGCGAATCGGTCACCGAGGGGACGATCCTCGAGTGGAGCGTCAAGGTGGGCGACACGATCAAGAATGGCGACACGGTCGTCGAGATCTCCACCGACAAGGTCGACATGGAGCTTCCCGCCCCGGCGACTGGCACGATCACCGAGATCCTGGCCGAAGCGGGCGAGACGGTGACCGTTGGTCAGGTGATCGCGCGCATGACGGCGGGAGCCGCAGCGGCGCCCGCCACGACGCCGGCGGTATTGCCGCGATCCGAGACCACGGCATCGCCGAGCGCGCCCGACACGGGCGAGATCGCCGCTTCACCGGTAGCGCGCCGCGTCGCGGCCGCCGACGGAATCGATCTGACCGGCGTCACGGGCAGCGCGCGCGGCGGCCGGATCACGAAGGCGGATGTGCTCGCCGCCGGCTCCGGCAACGGCACCGCGGCCACCGCAGCCCCGAGTTCGCCGCCGGGCGAACTCGCGAGGGCGCGAAGCGCCCCGATCAAGGGTGGCGCCGCGACGCTCGCGCGCTACATGGACGAGAGCCGCCAGATCCCGACCGCGACCTCGTTCCGCACGCTCACCGTCACGGTGCTCGACCAGCGCCGGCGCCAGCTCAAGGAGGCCGGCCGCCGCGTCTCGTTCACCCATCTGATCGCGTACGCGATCGCGCTCGCCGCGACCGACGACATGCCGGTGATGGCGCACCACTTCGAGGCGATCGACGGCAAGCCGTTCCGGGTCGACGACGGCGCCGTCAACCTCGGTCTCGCCGTCGACGTCGAGAAGAAGGACGGCTCGCGCACGCTGATGGTCCCGATCATCCGCGACGCCGGACGCCTCGACTTCGCCGGCTTCCTCGACGCCTACAACGCACTGGTCGAGAAAGCTCGGACCAACACGCTGACCGCGGACGACCTGACGGGGGGCAACGTGACGCTGACGAACCCCGGCGGCCTCGGGACTGTCGCGTCGGTGCCGCGGCTGATGGTCGGCCAGGGCACGATCCTCGCCACCGGGTCGATCGCCTATCCGGCCGGCCTCGGGAGCATCGGCGAGATGATCGGTGCGGAGAAGGTCATGACGATGACCTCGACCTACGATCACCGGATCATCCAGGGAGCAGAGTCGGGGCGCTTCCTGCAGCGGATCGAGGCTTACCTCCAGGGAGAGGAGAGCTTCTACGAGCGCGTCTTCGGCGACCTCGGCGTCGCGATCCCCGGACTCCCGCCGCCGCCCGCCCCCGCCGCGGCCGCAGCGGTCGCCGCCGCGGCGCCCGCCCCCGGCGCGGCCGGCGCCCCCACGGCGCCCGACGAGGAACTGCTGCAGGCCGTCCAGTCGGCGACGTCGCTGCTGAAGGCGCACAGGACGCACGGTCATCTCGCGGCGCACCTGGACCCCCTCGGCTCCCCGCCAGAAGGGGACCCGGCACTCGACCCCGAGCCGCTCGGCCTCACTCCCGAGCTGATGGCGAAGATCCCCGCGCACATCCTGCGCATGTACGTGCCCGGCGCGACACTGGCCGACGCCTTGCCGCATCTGCGTGAGACCTATTGCGGCCCGATCGCGTACGAGATCGAGCACATCGCCTCGCACGAGCAGCGGCTGTGGCTGCGCGAGAAGATCGAGTCGGGAGAGTTCCGTCAGCCACTCACCGTCGACGAGCGCAAGGCGCTGCTCCGGCGCCTGACCCAGGTCGACGCGCTCGAGCGCTTCATGCACAAGGCGTACCTCGGTCAGAAGCAGTTCTCGATCGAGGGGCTCGACATGACGGTTCCGATGCTCGACGAGACGATCCAGCTGTCGGCGAGCCGCGGCGCGCGCGAGGTGGTGATCGGGATGGCTCACCGTGGCCGCCTGAATGTCCTGGCACACAACCTCGGTCGCCGGTACGACACGATCTTCGCCGAATTCGAGGGCTCTTCGACGCTCGAGCCGATCACGACGATCCCGCAGGGCGGGACCGGCGACGTCAAGTACCACCATGGCGCCCGGGGCTCCTACCAGCTCTCGAACGGCGAGCCCGTGATCGTCCGGCTCGAGTCGAACCCGAGCCACCTCGAGTTCGTCGCGCCGGTCGCGGCCGGCGCCACCCGCGCGGCACAGACGTCCCGGCAGGGCCCGCATGCGCACCTCGACACCAACGCGGCGGTCAACGTGATCCTCCACGGCGACGCCGCCTTCCCCGGCCAGGGGATCGTCGCCGAGACGTTCAACCTGCAGGCGCTGGACGGCTACACGGTCGGCGGGACGATCCACCTGATCCAGAACAACCAGGTCGGCTTCACGACCGACCCCGACGACGCCCGCTCGACGCGCTGGGCATCCGACCTCGCCAAGGGCTATGACGTTCCGATCATCCACGTCAACGCCGACGATGTCGCGGCGTGCGTCGCGGCCATCCGCCTAGCCTTCGAGTTCCGCCAGCGGTTCGGCCACGACGTGCTGATCGACCTGATCGGTTACCGGCGCTTCGGCCACAACGAGGCCGACGAGCCCGCCTACACCCAGCCGGAGATGTACCAGCGGATCAAGAACCACCCGCCGGTGCGCGAGCTCTACGCCCGGCAACTGGTCGACCAGGGCGTCGTCACCGAAGCCGAGGCCACGGCGATGACCGACGAGGTCTGGGCGATCCTGACCGACGAGCACCACGGGCTGAAGGCGCGGATCGCGAACGCCAAGAACCTCGAGCACCAGACGGGCGAGTACCAGCTCGATCGCAGCGCGTCCCCCGAGGTCCAGACGGCCGTCTCAGACAGTCGCCTGAGGGTGCTGAACGAGGAGCTGCTCACGGTTCCCGACGGCTTCACCGTCCATCCCAAGCTCGTCAAGCAGCTCGAGCAGCGCCGCGAGGCGTTCGCCGGAGCGGACAGCGCCATCACCTGGGCTCACGCCGAGTCGCTGGCGTTCGCCTCGCTCCTGACCGAGGGGTACCCGATCCGCCTCACCGGCCAGGACGCCGAGCGCGGCACGTTCAGCCAGCGCCACCTCGTTCTTCATGATGCCAGGACCGGTCAGGAGCACTCACCGATCCAGCACCTACCAGGCGCGCTGGCGCCGATGGAGCTGCACAACTCGCCGCTGTCCGAGCAGGGCTGCCTCGGGTTCGAGTACGGCTACGCGCAGGAAGGGCCAGAGACGCTGGTGCTCTGGGAGGCTCAGTTCGGCGACTTCGTCAACAGCGCCCAGGTGATCATCGACCAGTTCATCATCTCGGGACTGGCCAAATGGGGACAGACCTCGCGCCTGACGCTGCTGCTCCCGCACGGGTACGAGGGCTCGGGGCCCGAGCACTCCTCGGCGCGGCTCGAGCGCTGGCTTCAGCTCGCCGCCGAGGGCAACATCCGCGTCGCCAACTGCACCTCACCGGCCCAGTACTTCCACCTGCTCCGCCGGCAGGCGCGGGTGGCCAAGCAGCGGCCGTTGTTCGTGATGACGCCGAAGAGCCTGCTGCGGCTGCCGCAGGCGGCGAGCAGCGTCGACGAGCTCTCCACGGGACAATTCCGGCCTGTGCTCCCCGAACCCGGGGTCGACCCCGACCGGGTCACCCGCGTGGTGCTGTGCTCGGGCAAGATCTACTACGACCTGATCGGCCATGCGGCGCGGCGGGAGAACCCGGGCGTGGCGATCGGACGGGTCGAGCTGCTCTATCCGTTCCCGCAGGGAGAGGTCCTTGGCCTTCTGGCCCGCTATCCGAAGCTCGAGGAGATCGTCTGGGCCCAGGAGGAGCCGCGCAACATGGGTGCCCGCGCCTACATGGCGCCGCGCATCCTCCAGATCCTGCCCGACGAGATTCACTTCGGCTATATCGGACGACCCGAGCGCGCCGCCTCAGGAGAGGGCTATCCGATCGCCCACGCCAGAGAGCAGGGGCGGATCGTCTCGACCGCGCTCGACCTAGCACAGCCTGTGTCGCAGTATCCGCGCAAGGCGCCAGGGGAGCGGTAGGCCGGCACCTCGCCCAGACGTGTGATCGCGGCGGGGGTGGCGGACATAGGTTGGTTGTGGACGATCTCGATCGGCGCGTTCGGCTCGAAGGGCTGTTCTCGGAGCATTCCGCGGCCGTGCGGGCATACGCGCGGCGCAGGGTAGCTGCGGAGGCGGCCGACGACGTCGTCAGCGACGTGTTCGTGGTCGCGTGGCGACGTCTGGAGAAGGTCCCGGCCGACGCATTGCCGTGGCTGCTGGCGTGTGCCCAGCGGATCATCGCCAATCAGCGACGGTCCACGCGCCGGCAGGCGGCCCTGTTTGACCGGCTGAGCCACGAGCGCATCGGTCCGCCTCACGCTCACGCGGACGGAGCGCCCGCGCTCGGGGAGGCACTTGCGGCGTTGAGCGCCGGTGATCGCGAGGTGCTGATGCTGGTCGCGTGGGAGGGACTCGAGCCTGCGCGCGCGGCGGCAGTGCTCGGCTGCTCGCGGCGGGCGTTCGCGATGCGGCTGCATCGCGCTCGCCGTCGCCTCGCGGCGGCAATGGCGCGTGCCGATCCGAGTAGGTCTGACCCGATGGAGGCCCTGCGATGAACGATCTGCTCGAGCGGCTCGCTGCCGTCAATCCCGTTCCCGAGTGCGAGAAGCCGTCGATCGAGGAGGTCTGGCGAAAGGTCGCGGAGCTCGACGCACGGCCCCGCGTAGCGCGGACGCGGCGCCGGATTGGGCTGTCGAGCAGGCCTGTCCGCGCGCTTCCGGTGCTGGCCGCGCTGGCGATCCCGATGATCGTGGTGCTCGTGGTAGCGATTCCGCTGCTCGATGCTCGCCACACCCTGATTGGCCCAACCGCACCTGGTGTCAGCCACGCCAGGACTTCGCTTGACGCGGCGGCCCAGCGGGTAGCGGCGCAGCAGCTCGCCGGCCGCGTTGGAGCGGTCGTCGCGATCGACCCGCGAACCGGGGCGATCAAAGCGATGTACGCAAGTTCGTCGCCGGGTCCCGCCACCCAGGCTGAGTACCCGCCCGGCGCGGCATTCGAGATCGTCACAGCGGCCGCGGCGCTCGACAGCGGGCTCTACAGACCGAACACGCTGATCGCCGGACCCTCGCCGCTGAGCGTGTCCGGGGTGCCGCTCCAGAACGAGGGCAACGAGAGCTTCGGGCGGATAACGCTGACCAAGGCGCTGACCTATTCGGTCAACACGGTCTTCGCCCAAGTCGGCCAAACGATCGGCCGCCGGCGGATGGCCCGCTACATGAAGCGGTTTGGCTTCTACTCGGCTCCGCAGCTCGGCGAGCCGGCGAGCAAGCTGCCCGCGAGCGGTACCCGTCTGGGAGGGAAGCTGGTGCTGCCGACGAGCCGTCTCGTCGACCTCGGCCGGCTGGCGATCGGCGAGGGCGAGCTGGCGGTTACGCCACTGCAGATGGCGATGGTCGCCGCCGCGGTCGCCGATGGCGGCAAGCTGATCGCCCCGCGGCTCGATTCGCGGGCCACCAACCAGGGACGGGTGGTGAAGCCCGCGACCGCGAGGGAGCTCGAGCAGATGATGAGCGACGTCGTCGCGCAGGGGACCGGCACCCCCGCCGGGGTCGCCGGCGTGCGCATCGCCGGCAAGACCGGTACGGCTCCGGTCGGAGCTCCTGGATCAGGCCAAACCGATCCGTGGTTCATCGGTTTCGCGCCGGCGAGCCACCCGACGATCGCGATCGCGGTCGCGCTCCAGGGCGTGCACGGCGGCTTCGGTGGTACCGACGCCGCGCCGATCGCCGCCAAGGTGATCGAGGCGCTGCTGCGCTAGCGGCGCGCCTCGCCGACGATCACCGCGCCCCTGTCGGTAGAGATCACGCAGAGCTGTGCTGAGGGGCACGACAGCGCCGTGAGTCCGCTGCCCACCTCGACTCGCCGCCAGAACCGCGCGCCCCCGCTCGGCCGCCTCGAGAACAGCACGTGTCCCCGGTGGTCGAGCGCCGCGCAGAACGACGCCGATGCACACGAGATCGACCAAAGGGTGTGCCCCCGATCGAGGCGGGTACGGTGCCATCGCTTGGCGCCTCCGGCCGGATCATCGGTGGTGATCACGTGACCTGCATCGTCAACCGCGGCGCAAAATGACCGCGTCGGGCACGACACATCGTTGACATCGGGGGTCAAGGAGCCGTTCATGGCGGACCGGGCTTCGACGTAGGTGAAGTTCCAGCGTCTGGCCCCGTTAGTCGAGACCGCGATCGTGCCGCCCTGGGCATCGGCGGCGACGCATAGCGACTCGGAGGGGCAGGACACGGCATCGAAGAAGTCATAGTCGACCTGGCCAAGCGCTTGCGCCCGCCACGTCGTCGCGCCCTCGAGCGGGTGGCGGGAAACCTCGAGGTTCTCGGCACCGCCCGAGTAGCGGGTGGCGACGCACAGCTTGGTTGGGGTGCATCCGATCGCCGTGAGGCTGTCGAGCTGGGTGTCGCCGTTGTTGTCCAGCGAAGTGAGCTCCAGATCGGCGAGATGCCACGCCTGCGACCCGGCGGCCGGCCGGGTCGTCGTCGCCACGTAGTCACTGCCGACCTCGGCGCAGAAGCTCGGCGAGGGGCAGGAAATCCCGTCGATGCTCAGCCCCGGGTTGACGTCGGTCACCTTCCACGACGCCGCCGGGCCGGTCGGACGCGCGGTCGTGACAACGTCGCCGGCGGCGTCCGCCGCGACACAGAGCTTGGTCGACGGACATGAGATGCCGATCAGTCCCAGGCGCCGCAGCCGCCCGCTGCCGAGCTGCGGAGAGACTACCCAGCCCGAATCCTGGGCCGCGGGCGCGGTCGAGACTGCGACGCTGCCCTGAGTGTCGCCAGCGAGGCACAGAGACGCGGACTGGCAGCTCACCGAGTCGTAGCCGCTGGGATCGACCCCCTTGGCCAATGTCCACGCCTGAGCTCCGCCGCCCGGATCGGTCGACGCGATCAGGTTGCCGTTCGCATCGCCGGCAACGCACGGTCCGCCGACGGCGCACGACACGGCACCGATCGTATTGTCGCCGTCGACGTTCACGGCCTTCCAGGTATGCACGCCGCCGGCCGGGTCCTGCGAGACGACCACCTCGCCTGCATCGTCAGTGGCCACGCACAACGAGGCTGACTCACATGACACCGAATAAAGGGAGGAACCGCCGAACGTGGGAGCGCCGTCGGTCCACGCCGACACGCCACCGGTGGGATCGGTCGAGGTCGCGATCTGACCGTCGAAGTCGGCCACCACGCAGAGCGACACCGTCGGGCACGACACGGCGTCGAACTGGTGGAATCCCGCGATCGTCGTCGTGCTCCATGCTGCTGCGCCGCCGGTCGGGTCGGTCGAGGTGACAATGTCGCCCGAGCCGTTGACGGCGACGCACAGCGACACGATGGGGCATGAGATCCCGCCGATGCCCGTGTTCGGGCTGCCGAGCAGCTTGCTGACAACTTTCCACGCGGTCGCGCCGCCGGTGGGATTGGTCGACGCGAGCAGGTCACCGCTGTCTGCCACCGCCGCGCAGAGAGTGCTCGACGGGCACGACACGCTCTCGAGGTCGCTGCCGGGGTCGACGCTCGCTTCCTTCCACGCACCTGGATCGCTCGGATCGGTCGAGGTCTCGACCGATCCGTAGGAGCCCACGCCGACGCACAGCGCGGCCGATGGACACGAGAGGCCGCTCAGCGCGGCGGGGTGAGTGAACCGGGTCGCCCGGTCCACGTGCCGCGGCGCAGCCCAGACGAACGACGACTTGCCTGCACGCGAGGCGACAGCGGTCCCGGCCGTCGCGCCGAGGCTCACGAGCACGAGCACGAGCACGAGCAGTTCGATGGTGCGCACGGCTCGCGATCCGCGTCGTTGCGTCCTCTGGCGAGCGCGGTGCATGGGCGGCACGCTATTGCAGTTGGCGACGCGATACCTGCGACATTTCTCACCAGCGGTATGGTCAGCCGGAGGGTTATGGACATAGAACGGGAGCGCCGCATCCTCGACCGGGTGCGGGGAACGCCAGCGGGGTTCGTGCGCACCTATGGCGATGTGTCGCCGGGGGCGCCGAGGCTTGCCGGCGCGGTGCTCCACGCCTCCGCCGACCCCGATCTGCCCTGGCACCGGATCGTGCGCGCCGACGGGTCGCTCGCCCAGGGCGACCGCCAGCGGGCGCTGCTGGAGGCCGAGGGAGTCCCGTTCAGCGGCGAGCGGGTGCAGATGCGGCTGGCGCACCTGCCGGACCTGTGAGGCCGTCCTGTGGCTCCTGCTCCTCGCGGTCTAGTGCAGCGTTCCGCAAGTCCCTTGATGGTCTGACGAGTGGCTGGGGGTGACTGGGCGTGTCCGCCGGCCCAGCTCGTACCGGGCGTACTTGCCGGGCCGGCGGACGCGGCCAGGCGCGTCCAGACGCCGTCAGAGCGCAAGGGACTTCAGGAACGGTGCACTAGGCTCCACGGGATGTGGCTCCAGCGTGAGATCCGGCTCGCACCGCGGCCGCGGGGGTTCCACCTCGTGACGGATGAGGTGCTCGATGCGCTGCCGGAGCTGCGGATGCTTGAGGTCGGCCTGCTGCACCTGCTGATTCACCACACGTCGGCATCGCTTGCGTTGAACGAGAACGCGTCGCCGGATGTGCGGCGCGACTTCGAGACGTGGTTCAACCATGCGGTCCCCGAGCGCGCCGGGTACTGGACGCACACGCTCGAGGGACCCGACGACATGCCCGCCCACATCAAGGCGGCCCTGCTCGGACCGTCGCTGACCTTCCCGGTCGCGCACGGGCGCCTCGCGCTCGGGACCTGGCAGGGCATCTACCTGTGCGAGCACCGCGACCACAGCGGCTCGCGGTCGCTGATCGCTACGGCTTCCGGGTCAAGGGCCGAGGACGAGTAGCCGCCGGGTTTGCTGCGATGCCGGCGGGGCTACCGCTTGCCGGCCGCGATCGTCAGCCGCTCACGTACTTCTTGCACGGCCCGCTCTGTGCCCGCTGGAAGGCGGGCGACCGGGGAATGGGGCTGGTGAGGGGGAACTGGATATTTCCGTTCGCATCCGGGTCCGGGAAGTTCGGGACTCCGTTCGCACGCATGCAGTTGGCGAGTAGGAGCTCCTGCCGTCGCACGCTCTCCGGTGTTGGCGGCGGCGGGTGTCCGGATTGGTGCGGGTACTTCGCGCACACGTTGAATGCACGCTCAGCGGCGGGCGACTGGAGATTGATGCCGCTGGTCTGGTAGCCGCCCGGACCAGGGTCCGGGAGGTTCGGGACGCCGTTGGTGCGCATGCACTTAGAGAACTCAAGGGTCGAGCCCGGCCCGCTGCGGGCGTTGGCCGTGGCCCGGCTCGGGGTGCCGGTCGACCCGCAGCCGGCGATCGCCGCGCCGCCCAGCACGGCGACGGCGATCCAGAGCGAGCTCACGCGAGAGTGACGAATCGTGCTCATGGCCACGTTGTACGCCGGCGGCGGTGACAACGGGGTGACTCTGTAACACCGTCGTTACCGTGGAGAACCCTCAGCGGGACCCTAACTCAATACCCGGCAAATGGCAGGCCTTCCCGGCTTGCTTGACCTTCGGCGCCTGCGGGTTGAGCGTGTCCGGGATCACGATCAACGCCCCGGGACGGCCGAATACCTCCGCGATGCCTGCGAAGTTCGCGGGCGGCGAGCTGATCGGGTCGGGGAAGTCGGAGACGCCGTGCGCGCGTATGCACGCGGCGGACTCGATCGCGCTTGAGAGGCTCGCCGCGCGTGACGGGCTGCTCGCCTTGCCGGAGGACCCGCAGGCGGCGATCGCCGCGCTGGCCAGGACGGCAATGACTGTCGAGCGCGAGCTAACGTGAGACCGGCGAATCGTGCTCACTGCCACGTTGTACCAGCGGCGGTGACAACGGGGTGACCCTGTAACGCCGCCGTTACCGTAGCTCCACCATCCTGGCTGCACAGACGTCGGCCCGGGGCCCGCGGTCGTGTCGGCGGCGCCGGCCGTGTGTCAGGCTGTGGGGCCCGCCGGCGATCGATACGGTCACGCCTGGCAACTACCTGAATGCAGACTGGTGACGCACTCGCCGACAGCGCGCCCGCGCACCCACATGAGCCTCGGTTCGTGGCTGCGCCACCCACAGACCACGGTCCGCTGGCGGCTCACGCTGCTCTACGGTGGCATGTTCCTGGTCTGCGGCGCCGCGTTGCTGGCCGTGACCTATGCGCTAGTCTCGCACGGGATCACCGGAGGCTCGGGCATCACCCTTCGTGGCGGGGGGAGTGGCGGCGGCAAGGGACCGGCTTCGGGGAGCGGCACGATCCCGTTGCCGCCGCCCACCCTGACGATGCCGCGTTCGACGTCGACGTCGACGCGTCCCAGCCTGACGTTGCCGCATCCGAACCTGACGATGCCCACGGTGCCCCCTGCGGTCCTCCGGATCATGCAGTCGACCGCCGGGCAGGAATTCTTGCGGCTCGTTGAAACCGAACAGCAGGTCAGCGAGCTGCACCAGCTCGAGATCGAGTCCGGGGTCGCGCTGGCGATCATGGCGGTCATCTCCGCAGGGCTGGGCTGGGTGATCGCCGGGCGGGTCCTACAACCGTTGCGTACGATCACGACGGCGACGCAACGGATCTCCGAGCAGAACTTGCACGAACGGCTCGCGATCGGCGGCCCACCGGATGAGCTGCGCCGGCTCGCGGACACGATCGATGGGCTGCTCGCCCGGCTGGAGGCCGCGTTCGAGGCGCAGCGACGGTTTGTCGCCAACGCCTCGCACGAGCTGCGCACCCCATTGACCACCATGCGCACCGCCTTAGACGTCGCGCTCACCAAACCACAGCTATCGTCGCAACCGCAGGTGAAGGCGCTGGACGCGAGCCTCCGTCAGGACCTCGATCAGGCCGATCGCCTGCTCGAGAGCTTCTTGGTGCTGGCGCGCGCCCAGCGCGGAGCGCTCGGCGAGGAGACATCGGTGTCGCTGGCGCACCTCGTCGGCGACGCGCTCGCCAGCCGCGGCCAGGCGCTCTCCGCCAAGCAGATCGAGCTCCACCGCACCCTGTCGCCCGCTAACGTGGCGGGCTCGGAGACGCTGCTGGCGAGGATGGTCGACAACCTGATTGACAACGCCGTGCGACACAACCTGCCCGGCGGTCTCATCAACGTGACATGCGACGCCGATCAGGACACCGCACGACTGGTGGTCGAAAGCGCCGGCTCGGTCCTGAACGAGGCGGCCGTCGCGCAGCTCGCCGAGCCGTTCAGGCGACTTGGACCCGAGCGCACCGGCTCCCAGAACGGACACGGCCTCGGGCTCTCGATCGTCGCTGCGATCGCCGCCGCGCACGGCGGCAAGCTCCGGCTCTACGCCCGCGAGCAAGGCGGGCTGGGAGCCGAAATCACCCTGCCAGTCGCTCCGGACCTACAACCTGCGAGCGGACCGGCATGAGAGTTCTGGTGGTCGAGGACACGGCACGGCTGGCGAACTGGATCGCAGAAGGGCTCCGCGACCAGGGAATCGCCGTCGACATCGCCTACGACGGTAATGAGGCCGCCGGCAGGCTGCACGTCAACCCTTATGACGTCGTGGTACTCGACCGCGATCTCCCAGGAATCCACGGCGACACCCTGTGCCGGATGATCACCGAATCGGACGAGCCGGCGATGATCCTGATACTGACCGCCGCCGGCACGCCGGACGACCGCGTCGCCGGACTCACGCTCGGCGCCGACGACTACCTCACGAAACCGTTCCACTTCCCCGAGCTCGTCCTGCGCGTTCGCGCGCTCGGCCGCCGCAAACCGACGGCACAGCCCCGGACTCTGCGAGCGTGCGGGATCGAACTCGACCCGCTCACCGGCCTGGTCAGCCGCGACGGCCGCTCGATCGACCTCACAGCCAAGGAACGCGCCGTCCTCGAAGCGCTGCTGAGAGCCAGCCCCGGCGGCCTTACCGCAGAGAGACTCCTCGAGCAGGCTTGGGACGAAAACGCCGACCCGTTCACCACCACCGTCAAGGTCACGATCCGCAGGCTACGCGGCAAACTGGGAGATCCCCAGGTCATCAAAACGACGCCCGGCGTCGGATATCGCATCGCAACCAGCGAGAGCGAATCAAGCTTCCAGACCGACCCCTGAACGTCTCGACATTCGTGAACCTTGGGAGCGTGCGATGCCCTCGTGTCGGGGTAGCGCGGCTATCGCGAGGCGCTCGCGGCTGCGGATCCCGTTGACAACGTGCAACGCTGTAGGTGTGTCTGTCAACGTGTCCGTCCGCCTCGACGATCGCCTCGCGGAACGACTCCGCCTCCGTGCCCGTGCGGCCGGCGAGAGCCTGTCCGATCGCCTCCGGCGCTACGCCGAGGAGGGCGCGCGCCGTGACGAGCATCCGATGATCACCTTCCGTGATGGCCCGAGCGGCCGTCGCGCAGGACTGATCGGAGGGCCGACGTATGGAGGTCGCAATCTGGATCGACGACCTCGCATCGACCAAGGATCCAACAGCGGAACTCGCAGCCGACGGAGTCGTGTTCCAACCCCAGATTGACGCCGTCCTCGCCTACCGGGCTGCGTACCCAGACGAGATCCAGGCCCGGATCGACATTCATCGCAGCGAGACCGCGGCCGCCGAAGCGCGGTGAAGATCCTCGTCGACGAGATGTACCCGGGCATCGTCGCCGGTGCGCTCGAGGCGGCGGGGATTGAGGCCGCCACGGTCGCGGACCTTCGGCTTGCGGGCACATCGGATCCAGAGGTGTTGGCCGCCGCCGCCGGCTATTCCGTACTCACCGAGAACGTCGGCGACTTCGCGCGAATCGCCGCCGAGCACAGCACCGCTGGAGGGCACCACGACGGCGTGTTGATCGCGCTCTCGAGCCGTTTCTCACGTCGCCCAGCCGGCATCGGTCCGCTCGTCGCGGCAATCCAAGCCATCGTCGGCGAGCAGATCGCGGACCGGGTCGTGTACCTGAGCACGCGGAGGGCGGATAGCAACCTCCGGTCTGTTGCGAAGGGTCGGCGGGCCTACAGGCCGTCGAAGGCCCCGAACGCGGCGTCGATCCTTGAATGGTCGCCGGTTGCGTTCTCGTCGAGCATGAGGCCGCTGATGACGGCGAGGGCGAGGGTGGCTTGGGCTTGGGCAGTGACCTTGTCGGGGCTGGATGGTCTCAGCAGCTCGGTGAATTGGGGGAGCCAGTCGTGGACGCCGGCACGGCCGAAACCCGAAACCGGCCGGGGCCTAATGGCCCTTCCACACCGGCGGGCGCTTCTGCGCGAACGCCGTGGCGCCCTCGCGGGCGTCTTCGGATCCGAACACCGGGCCGGTGATCTCCCCCTGCCGCTCCCAGAACTCGGCGGCGGACCAGCCGGGTCCCTCGGTCAGGATGCGCTTCGTCGCCGCGAGCGCGAGTGGACCGTTGGCGGCGATCGTCTCGCCGAGCTCGAGCGCGGTTTCGAGCGCCGCGCCCGGGTCGGCCAGCCGGTTCACCAGCCCGAGCACGTATCCGCGCTCGGCCGAAATCGGATCGCCGGTGAGGGCGAGCTCCATCGCGACCCCGCGCGGCAGCGCGCGCGGCAGGCGAAGGAGCGCGCCACCGGCGGCGACAAGCGAGCGCTTGACCTCGGGAATCCCGAGCTTGGCACCGCGCGCCGCCACGATCAGGTCGCACGCGAGCGCGACCTCGAGCCCGCCCGCGACAGCGAAGCCCTCGATCGCGGCGATCAGCGGCTTGACGGCCGGGCGCTGGACGATCCCCGCGAACCCGCGGTCGCCCGCCCAGGGGCGCTCGCCGGCGACGAACGCCTTCAGGTCCATCCCCGCGCAGAAGCCCCTCCCAGCGCCCGTGAGCACGCCCAGCGACAGTTCGGCGTCGGCATCGAGCTCGTCGAGGGCGGCCGCGATCCCGAGTGCTACCGCCAGGTTGACCGCGTTGCGCTGCCCGGGACGGTTGAGGGTGACCAGGAGGATGCGGCCACGGCGCTCGGTCAGGACCGCGGTCTCGACACTCATGCCGCGAACAGCCGCAGCTCGGGCTCTCGATCGCCGCGGAGCACGGCGAGATCGACCTCCACCCACGCGATCCCGCGGGACTCGGCCAGCACCCGCGCCTGCGGCTTGATCGCCTGCGCCGCCAGGACGCCCCGGCACGACGCCAAAGCCGGGTCGAGCCGGATCCGGTCGAGGTAGCGTGTCAGCTGCTCGACGGCCTCGATCCCGGCGACCCGCTTGACCTCGACCGCGATCCATTCCTCGTCGCCGTCGCGGCACATCAGGTCGACCGGGCCGATGTCGGTCGGCCATTCGCGGCGCACGAGGCGGAAGCCCTCGCCACACCATTCGGGGCGCTCGGCGAGCAGCTCCTGGAGGTGGGCCTCGACCCCATCCTTCTCGAGGCCCGCCGCCTCGCCCGGCGATCCCATCTCGTGAGTCACGTCGGAGAGCACCTCGGAGATCACGATCTCGAGCCGGTCCTCGCTCGCGCCCTTACGTTTGCGCACCACGAACAGCTCGCGTGACTCCTCGATCACCGTCGGGGGCGTCATCCAGTTCAGGGGCTTGACGCTCGACCCGCCACCGTCGGCCCAGATCATGAAGGTGCCGTCAGCCTTGATCATCAGCAGCCGGACCGCCTCGGGCAGCCGGGTGGACAGGCGGCCGGTGTACTCGACAGCGCAGCGGGCAACGATCAGGCGCACCCGCGGCAGGCTACGCACGCGCCCGGACGGCCGCCGGCAGGGCTAGCCGGTGATCGAGATCGTGACCGAGCCGGATTTGCTCAGCTGCACGTTCGCTGAGGCGATGCAGTAGTTCGACGGCGCGGGAATCGGCAGGTTCTCGGACATCGGGAGCTGCATCTTCGTCTGCTTTGATTCATGACCGGCTCCACCACTGGCCTCGGAGCAGTTGAGGGTCCAGAAGACGGACCCGGTCTGCGCAGGTGAGGCGCCGATCTTCAGCACGATCTGCGTGGGGTGTCGGAACGTGCCGTTAGTCTCGGCGACGGCGTACTGACCGGTCGCTTGGCCCTGGATGACGCGGATCGGCGCGACCACCGGACCTTTCGCGGCTCTGGTCTTAGCGCCGGTGCCGGCCGTGGCACCCGTGCCCGCCGTCGCGCCATTCGGCGCTGCCTGTGCGGCCACCAGCGCCGCAGGGCCAAGGACCGCCTCGCCCACCGGCGAAGCGACGATCGCGGCTGCGCCGCCGATCGCTGTCGCGCTGACCGCGCTCGCAGCCGTGGTCGAGGGGCTCGTTGCCGCGGGCCTCCCCGGGGAGACCGGCTTGGTCACGGTCTTCGTGACCGTGTTAGCGCCGCCGCACCCGGTAAGTGCCAGCAGACCGCCCACAAGCATTACGCCAACCTCCGTCCTCACCACGCGCAGCATAGTCTCGCGAGCCCTGGGACGTCCCGATTGGGTCTGCCCTACATTGTCGGTTGATGCGCCAGCAACTTCGACCGCTGTTCGATCGGATCGTGATCAAGGAGCTAGATCCGGACCGCGTCCGGCGCTCGGGTCTGCTCGTCCCGGCAGGGAGCGACGAGCCTCCGCCCCAGCACGGGATCGTGCTGGCGGTCGGGCCCGGACTCGACTGGTGGGACCATGTCGGCGTGCAGATGCCGGTGCGGCCCGGCGATCACGTCGTCTTCCCGGCCTCCGCGGGCGTCTGGGTCGAGGTCGAGGAGGAGAAGCTGCTGGTGTGCCGGGTCGCCGAGCTGCTCGGCGTGCTCGACCGGGTCGAGGCGTGTCAGACCTGCGCTGGTCGAACGCTCGCGCCGAGCGAGTCGTGCCCGGTGTGCGGGCGCGAGGGCTCGCCCGCCACCCACTAAGCCGCGCTTCGCGCCCCGAGCTCGCGCGGGATCGCCGAACGCACCCGCTCGAGCAGCTCGGCGACCTCGGGATCGCCGCCGATCGCCAGCGCCCGCTCGCACGCGGCGATGCACTCGGTCGAGCGGTCGGTGCGCGCGAGCGCGTGCGCGTAGCGCGACCAGGCCGCGGGCGAATCCGCGTCCAGCCGCGTCGCCGCCTCGCAGGCGGACACCTCGGCGCCGAGGTCGCCGGCGAGGTGGTACGCGAGCGCGAGGTCCAGCAGCCCTTCGACCGACGGCGCGATCAGCCGCGCGCGCTCGAGCGCGGCGAGCGCGCCGGCACGATCCATCAGTCGCAGGCGCAGGCGCCCGAGGCGCTCCCACGCCGAGGCGTCCGCCGGCGCCCGCCCGGCGGCGCGCGCGGCCGCCTCGGCCGCGAGGTCGATCGCGCCCATGTCAGCGTAGATCCGCGAGGCGAACCGCTCCGGCGTCGGACGGTCGACATCGACCCGCGCCCAGTCACGGACGGCACGCGCTGCGGCGGGAAGGTTGCCTGCCTGCCAGAACGCCACCGTGAGCAGCCGCAGCACCATCGCGTTCGACGGGTCGGCGTCGCGCGCGTAGATCAGCCGCCTGGCCGCGAGCTCGGCGTTGCCTTCGGCTAGCGCGTGCTGCGCAGCGGTCATGAACCTCTGGACCCGGTCGGCGGACGCGTCAGGTCGCGAGAAGTCGACGAACTCGAGCGATCCCGCGGGGATCGTCCGCACGCCGACGCTGAAGGTGACCCGAGCCCACTGCTGGACGTCTTCATCGTCACCCGAGAAGTAGATGCCGGTAACGGTGCCGACGCCCCACTCGGGGTAGGACAGGCAGCGCGCGTAACTGTGCACGACCGAGTGGTCGGGAACTCGCGAACCGAACGGGTCGTTTCGCGACCGGTCCTCGTCGGCCGCACGGGCGCGCTGCTCTTCCTCGTACGCGCGCCGGCCTGCCTCCGCGCGAGCCCGCCGCGTCGCCGCGGCGGACACCTTTACGGCGGTGCGAGTCACGCGACCACCGCGCGAGCCTTCGGCGAGCCGCTCGAGCTGGTCGGCGGCCTCGTTGATCGCCTGCAGGTGGCGCTGGTGCTCGTGCTGGCGACCGGGCGGCGCAATGTCGGGATGCCAGCGCTTGGCCATCCGCCGCCTCGCTAGCTGAACGGT
>Ga0302326_10005547_pt1 | contig 28762 bp, 17 predicted proteins | sample Palsa_T0_3_FD_202264 | JGI IMG/M metagenome (GOLD analysis project Ga0302326, IMG submission 202264) | Peat permafrost microbial communities from Stordalen Mire near Abisko, Sweden - Palsa_T0_3 | ecosystem: Environmental > Terrestrial > Soil > Palsa > Peat permafrost | place: Sweden: Abisko... | reverse complement strand
TCACGGTGCTCAGCTTGCTGGTAACTGCCGGCGCATTGGCCGACATGGCCGTGGATGGCGGCGGTGCACCGGCAGGGGCGGCGGCCTGCTGCGCGGACGCGTAGCCCGCGATCGCGGCGAAGACGAGAATGGGTACCTGCTTTCTCAGAACCGTCATTTTCTTACTCCTTTTGTCTTTAGCTAAAGTCATTTGCCCACTGCGCGCCACTCTCATGTCGCGCCGCACAATTATTGAATCCTGCCGCGCTTCGCTCTCGCACAATCTGCATGCGTGCTCCGCTACCAGTGCGGCACTGTAGTCTAAGCCTATAGACCCGCATTCCACTGTAGGCCCATAGGCCCATAGTGATCTCCCCGTTACTGGCCTAGCGCCGCGTCCAGTTCCCTACCAAGCGACCACCGGTTTGGAAACGAGTTTCGCTGATTGGCGTCAGGGATGAGCGAATTCGTTGGTGAGCGTGTGTCGATTGAGGGGTTCATCTCCCCTTTCTTCGGGATAAATGCCCAAGTCGCCCGGCGTTGACTCCCCGTAAGCCGCTGCCTACCCTGCGACCGTAACTCAACGACCTACTGAGATCCAGTGAAGAACAAACTACAGTCTCGCGAATCTACAAATGGACAGCTGCCCAATACACAGCCCCGGAGCGTGCGTTCGGCCGCGCACTGGTTGGTGCTGACCACTTTCGGGTTGGTACTTGGATCGAGCGTCTACGCGGCTGACAAGACTCCCGACGCGGTTCGCGTTACCTCACTCGCCGATCGCTATATGGCCGAATTTAAGGCCACCTTCCCAGTCCAGTATGAGTTTTCTGGGCTCACCGCAGAACGGCACGACGGCATCGACATTAACTCTCCGGCCGCAATTACCCAGTGGCAGACATTCGAAAAGCAGCTCGGCGCTGAGCTGCACCGGATAAACACGGACTCTCTCGTCGGCCAGCCGGAATGGGTAACGTGGCATTTCCTGAATCAGGCACTGCAGCAGGATGCGAAGACCATGGTCTGCCGCAACGAGCTCTGGGACGTCGCGCCCCTTGGATGGCAGACCGCGCTTTCCCAGCTAGCCACCATCCAGCCGCTCGGCACCGCTGACGCGCGCAAACAGGCCCTGACGCGCTGGGGGAACTTTCCCGCATGGATCGACCAGGAGATCGCGAACCTCAGGGAGGGACAGCGACTCGGGTACTCCGCATCGCAGGCCACCGTCAAGGCGACCGTCGAGCAGCTCAACGGCGTGGTCGATCTGCCGGCGAGCAAGACGGGTTACCTGGAGCCAACGAAACGTGACAACACCCCGGCCTTCGTTGCCGAGTGGACGCAGACGATCGAGAGTAAATTGCTCCCGGCAATGCGTCGGTATCGGAATTTTCTGAGGGATGAGTACCTGCCTCACGCCCGCCAGAGCCCCTCGATCCAGAGCCATCCCAACGGTCTCACCTGCTACCGCGGCATGATCTTCGCGACCGTGACCGTCGATGAAGACCCAGCCGCACTCTACGACGAGGCGGTCAAGCAGGTGGCGAGTGAGCACGCTGTGGCTTTGGCGCTCGGAAAGAAGGTGTACGGCGACAAAGCGACCGACTGGGCTACGCTGGCCAAGCTGATGCTCGCCGATCCGAAGAACAAGTTTGCGAGTGCCGACGAGATCCGCGACTACACGCAGCGGACCTACGATCGCGCCTACGCCGCGCGCGGGCGAATGATCCTGACGCCTCCCGATGGCAAGGTGAAGCTGGAGCCTTTCCCGGAGTTTCAGCAGGCCTCTGCACCCGGAGGACAGTACATGGCTGCGGCAGACGACGGCAGTCATCCGGCCACTTACTATTACCGAAATGTGCCGCAGGACCTGTACCGCCCGTCCCTGCAAAATGTGATCTTGCATGAAACACTGCCGGGGCATCATCTTCAGATCGAGTTCCTTGCCGAGCATGGGCACAAGGGCAACCATCCCGTCGCGCGGCTTCTCGGATTCACAGGCCCCACGGAAGGGTGGGCCACGTATGCCGAAGACTTCGCCTACGAACTTAATCTGTACGATTCCGACGTGGACTACATCGGGCGTCAGATGAGCTCGATCACACCCATGATGGTCGTCGACTTGGGCTTGCAGCTGAAAGGCTGGAGTACTCAACAGGCAGAAGACTATCTGCGTGCGGCTATGCCTATGCGACCTCCCGAGCGCGCTACACAGTCTGTCGCGCTCATCAGCGGTCTGCCAGGCTTTGTGCTCGCCTACCCGCTCGGGGGCATCGAATGGACCAAGATGCGCAGGCGCGCCGAAGCGAGCCAGGGCAAGCGTTTCGACGTCCGTGCATTCCATCAGGTCGAACTCGAGGACGGCATGCTGCCGTTCGCAGCACTGGAAGCGAAACTGGATCGCTGGCTGAAGACGACCGGGGCCGCGCACTGAGCGAATGAGCCTCGCCATTTTCCGTCTTAGGGCGGTGAGCGTCGGGTACGACTCTTTTCCTTCTGCGGCGCGATACCGCGCTCCCCGGGTGCGCCGAATTTCCTCCGAACCGGATCGAGCGGCGCTCCGCTGTCGGAATTTGCCGAGCGCCAGGCAATGCACCAACGGATTCCAACTCCGTTGAATGATTCATGCATCGCGCTTCACGCGGCCGGCACTGCTTGTTGCGACCCACAGGCCTGCACCCGTAATGCCCGCCTAGCCAACAAACGGCCGTAGAGCGACCTGGGTTTTCGGCACCCTTCCGTCGCAATCGACGCTTGGATCGGCTCGGGAACGGTGCATTCCGCTCGCGGTGTTGTCTACGCTTCTAGCTCAACGCGGTTCCCCCAGTGCGTCCCGGCGCATTACGGCACAGGAACGCGATGACCGGTTGGACCCAAGGAGCTAACAATGCTTAGCCGTATTTCTCTACTACTGCTTGCGGTGGCCGCTGCGACTTCCGCAGGCGCCGCGAACGATCCGTTTCTTGGTCAAGGAAGCTGAATCCGTCCCGAAGTACGCTCACTGATGAGATGAAGGTCACCAAGGCCGGCCAAAACCGATATGCATTTGAACTTGGCGCGGGCGAGCCCGAGGTCATCGTAATTGATGGCACCGATCAGTCCGGCTATGCGGGATCCACGCTATCCGTGGCCGCGGAAGGGTCCAAGTGGAAGGTGACCCGGCATGGCGGACGGGATGCCGGAGTCGTTCACGCAGCTGGACGAGCTGCTCATCACCTTGGGCGCGAGCGTGGGAACGTAATTAGGCCCTGGAGCTCCCGCTCTCAGTGGCCGCCATTAAGATCTTCTTATGCTGACAGTCAGCATATATTAGTTTTGCTTAGGCCTGCGCTCGGCCACAATGCGTCTCCCGGACGATCATCCCGTACACGCTGCGGCGTTCGCGCTCCGGGCACATGTCGGGGCGAAAATTCTGAGGGGTTAGCGATGCCAACGCGAATGCCAGGCCGAAATCTTTTGTTCGTTCCGGGGCCTACCAACGTTCCCGATCGAGTGCAGCGGGCCATGATGGTGGCCATGGAGGACCACCGCTCCTCGAAGTTTCCCGAGCTCTCTACCAGCGTGCTGACCGACCTGCGCAAGGTGTTCAAGACCGACACCGGCCAAGTTTTCATCTTCCCCTCCTCAGGAACCGGGGCATGGGAGGCGGCACTTACCAACACCCTCTCCCCGCGGGACAAGATTCTCGCATCGCGCTTCGGACAGTTCAGCCATCTGTGGATCGACATGGCGCAGCGCCTCGGTTATGACGTCGAGGTGCTGGAGGCCGATTGGGGTGAGGGAGTGCCGCTCGAGCGCTACGAGGAGCGGCTGCGGGCCGACACGCGCAAGAAGATAAAGGGCGTATTGGCCTGCCACAACGAGACCGCAACCGGAGTGACCAGCGATATCGCGGGAGTGCGCCGGGCTCTCAATGCCGCCGGCCATCCGGCTCTGCTGTTCGTTGATACGGTCAGCTCGCTCGCCAGCATCGACTTCCGCATGGATGACTGGGGCGTCGATCTGGCCGTCAGTGGGTCGCAGAAGGGACTGATGCTGCCCGCTGGCCTGGGGATCCTGGGCGTCAGCCGCAAGGCACTCGAGGCGATGCCCTCGGCAACCTCGCGGCGCTGCTACTTCGATCTCGCCGACATGATCAAGGCCAACGCCACGGGGTACTTTCCCTACACCCCCTCGCTGCCGATGCTGTATGGACTGCGCGAGTCGCTGAACATCATCTTCGAGGATGGCCTGGAAAACATCTTTTTTCGTCACCACTACCTCGCCCAGGGCGTGCGCGCGGCCGTCACGCAGGGCTGGAATCTGCAGCTGTGCGCGAAGGCGCCCAAGTGGTATTCCGATACGGTGAGCGCGATCATGGTGCCGGAAGGAATCAACGCCGGGCACGTCATCGACGTTGCGTTCCGGCGCTACAACCTGGCGCTCGGCGCAGGGCTGGCCAAGGTCGCTGGCAAGCTGTTCCGGATCGGGCACCTGGGCGACCTCAACGAACTCATGCTGATGGGCGCCATTGCAGGCGCCGAAATGGCCATGCTCGATGTCGGAATCAAGGTCGCCCCCGGCAGCGGGGTCGGCGCGGCGTCCAGTTATTGGCGCACGCATGACCCGGTGCCAAAGCGCAAGGTCAGCCAGGAGGAGCAGTTCTACGGTGCTCATTCCACCGGATCGATACAGGGATGAGCGCCCCATCACCGGCCAGCACGCAGCGGGTCGTATTCCTCGATCGCTCGACGCTCAAGGCGAACGTGCGGCGTCCGGGATTCGCGCACACCTGGCAGGAGTACCCGGTCACCGCCGTCAGCGAGCTGCCGCAGCGGCTCCACGAGGCTATGATCGCGATTACCAATAAGGTGCCGCTGCGGGCGGAGACGCTGCGTGAGCTGCCGCGGCTGCGCATGATCGCCGTCGCAGCCACCGGTTACGACGTGGTCGACGTCCCCTACTGCCGGGCCCACGGCATCGCCGTCTCCAACATCCGTAATTACGCCGTGCACACGGTCCCGGAACACGTCTTCACGCTGATCACCGCACTGCGACGCAACCTGCTCGCGTACCGCAGTGACGTGGACAACGGCCGCTGGCAGCATACCGACCAGTTCTGCTTCTTCGACCATCCGATCCGTGACCTGTACGGCTCTACCGTCGGGATCATCGGCGAAGGCGTGCTGGGCCAGGGCACCGCACGGATCGCGCGCGGCTTCGGCATGCAGGTCCTGTTCGCCGACCATGCACCGCCGAAGGCCGAAGGCGTCGAGTTCACTCCTCTTGAACGCGTGCTCGAGGAAAGCGACGTCATCTCCCTTCACGTTCCCCTAACCCCCGAGACTCGCAACATGATCGGGCTCAACGAGCTGCGGCGTATGAAGCGCACGGCACTACTCATCAACACCGCACGTGGCGGGCTGGTGGAGGAACAGGCGCTTGCGCAGGCGTTGAAGGACGGCCTGATCGCCGGGGCGGGATTTGACGTGCTCACACGCGAGCCGCCCAAAGAAGGCAATCCGCTTCTGGAACTGCGGCTGCCGAATTTTATTCTCACCCCGCACATTGCCTGGGCGAGCGATGAGGCCATGCAGTTCCTGGCCGACCAGCTGATCGACAACGTCGAGGCGTTTGTCGCTGGCTCGCCGCGCAATCTGGTCAGCTGAGACGTAGGGCAGCGCGACCGGCAACGATCCACGGAAACTACACCGGCATCTCCGGAAGATGCCCCGGATGCAGCTCAGAACGAGCAGCCTGCCAATGTGAAACCGCGGCGTCCGGGTCGCCCAGACGCATCAATTGCTGGTGACTGGATTCGACAGATTCCGGTGCCTGTACTAACGCGAGTGTGAGTCAGGACGGCTGCACTTAATCTGCACACGGCCACGCCGGTACATCGACTTATCGCCGGCGTTGTGGGGACTTGCGGATCGCGACCAACGGAGTGCCAGTCCGTTGTTTCTTCGGCGGGGAGGTAACACACCGCACTCTGCAGGCTACGCAACCAGTTTCTGCAACGCCATTGAAAAGTCTATCCAAGGTGTCCACGACACGACTTTCACTTGTGCAATCTGATCCAGAACAATGAGTGCGAGTGCCAGGACATAGGCAGGATGGATTCTGCGGCGCGTCCACAGGTCGTAGGCAACGCAAGGCAAGAAAAACGCATCCACAAGCAGCGTCGAAACGATTCCCACTTTGGACATATCCGTAATGCCGGCATAATGAACGACGACACGAAACATAGGCGCGCCCAGCAATAGAATCGTGGCCGATAGCATGAGCCGCTTATGCCAGTCCGCTTGATTTCGATAATAGATCGCGGCGCCGACCAAGATTGAGAACACGATGATGTCAAATATGCTCAGCGCCAGAGCCAGCGGTGGCGGCGGAAAGCCGCCCACGCGGCGCAACTGCTCTGTCATCGCTGCTACCACTAGGACCACCATAGTCGCGGCGATCCCGACCGCTAGCCAACCAAGTCGTCGGTGCAGCCGTCGCGACTCCCTGGCTATCAGTACCGTCTGCACCAGAAACACAATGACCCAGGCGCTGAACACGATCCCGTGGACGTGCAGCAGAAGAGACATGGGACGGTCTTGTGTGAAGGCACCGCGAAGATAGAAGGTGGGCGCGAAGCCGGCGAACACGGTAACGATCACGGCCGAAGCCATAATCACGAAGAACACCCGTCGGACCCGCTCGGCAGTCTCGAGCGCAATGGTATTCATCGCCGAAGGGGCTTGCTTCGCAGGCGACGTGGCCCCTATCAATGTCTCACGCTCCGTTTGTGAGGGAGGCGAGATAGGCGTCGGCAGCCGCCACCATCTCCGTCTTCTTACTCAATTTGAAGCGAGCCGCCTGCATCCCTCGCACGAGATTGGGAGCCATCTCCGGCGGTACCCGGGCCTGGAGCCAGGCGTTCAAGTCGTCCAGAGGGACTGCGTTCCACATACCTTCGGGAACGTACTGAGCGAGCAACAACGGGCGATATTGCGGAAAGGGCTTCATCAGCTGATCTACGTGGTCACGCAGCGCCACCCAGGCCAAAGTCGCGTTCTGGTCCGCCACGGTGAAGATCAGTCGCAGGCGGATCGAATCAGCCTGAGCTGGAATCTCCTCCGAAAGGGCGATATTCAGTGCTTGCTGCGCCAGGAGCGGATCGCGCACCCGCATCAGCGCTCCAAGGTAACGGTCCAGGTCGGTCTCGTTGCGCGCGGAACGCAGGAGTCCATGGAGCTTGTCAAAAGTCATCTGGTCCGCATTGGTCGCGACAATCGACAGCACCACGGCCTGATCGTCCGGCCCGAGGCTGTCCGGATTGGTCAGATACGTGTCGAAACGCCGCTTCGCCTCGGTGACGACGTCCGGCTCACCCCATTCCCCGAGTTGCAGGATCACCTGCCGACGCAAATGCAGCACGGGCGGACTCTCGTTCGGACGCGGTTCCCACCCGAGCACGTCTGCCACCGGCTTCAGGATCGAGCGGGCATAGGCGGTGAAGGCCTCATGCCCGGAGGTGCCGCGCTCGTAGGTTTCGATCTGCGCCAAAGCCTGGATGATCTGGCTCCAGGCGCGATCGTTGAGATCGGTCTTCATTGCCACGGCCAGCCCCAGGTAGCGGGCAAGCTGCTGCTGTCCGGACTGGACCAACGCCCATTCATCATCGAGCATGGCGATCCGATCGCCGCTGGGCATGCCGGAGAACGACCGTCGGTCGGTCTCCAGTGTCGTGTCGTCGTAAGCGACTCGATAGAAACCGATCCCGTCGGGCGTGAGGCTCAGGGGTTGATCGCAGCGGCCCGCTGCCACTTGTTGGCCATCCTCGGTCAGCAGCACCGGCTGTGGTCGGGCGCTGACACCGGCGCGAACCTGCATGGGCACTCGCCAATGTGAGTGCCCGGGATCCTCACCCTCCAGCAGGAAGCGCTTCTGAGTGAGCGTGACGCTGCGGTTGCCTGATTCATCGCACGCGGCGGTTGCGGTCACGAGCGGATAGCCCGGCTGCGCGGTCCAATCGGCCGCGACCTGGCTCACTTGCCTGCCGCTCGCGGCGTCAAGCGCAAGCCACAGATCGGCGGTGGTTGCGTTTGAGAAGGCGTGCGCCTTCATGTAAGAACGAATGCCGTCGCGGAACTTCTCAGGCCCGATATAGGCCTCCAGCATTCGCAGGACCGCCTCGCCCTTGTGATAGGTGATCTGCGGGTCGAACGCGCTGCGCGCCTCGAGTTCGTTCGTCACATGCTGTTGGATGGCCTTCGAGGCCTGGCGCGCATCGGCGGCCATGGCGCCCTCTTTGGCTGCGTCCTCGACTTCCCACCACAGCCAGTCCGGATGACGCAGGTCCGTTTCTTTGGCGGCGCGCCAGGAGGCGAAGCTTTCATTCAGCCACAGATCATCCCACCAGCCCATCGTGACCAGGTCACCGTTCCACTGGTGGGCCATCTCGTGCGCCTGAACCGAGTAGACGTCCTGGCGGTTGCGGATGGTGCTCGACGGCGTAATCAGCAGGATCTGGTCGTTGTAGGTGATTGCGCCCCAGTTCTCCATGGCGCCGCTGAAGCCACCCGGGGTAGCTATGGAGTCCAGCTTCGGCAACGGGAAAGGGTAGTCGAAGTAGTCGTCATAATCGGCGAGGATTTGCCGCGCATTGGCCAGCGCAGTCGCCCCGCCCTGCTCCTGGCCGCGCACAGCCCAGACATTCAGGTGGGTGTGCCCGACCGTGCCGGAAACAGCCGCGAAGTCTCCTGCCGTCAGTTCGACGAGATAGGTCGGCATTTTGGGCGTGCGCGCAAAACGCGTGGTGGCGAGGGTCCCCTTGAGGGTGCGCTGCGCGACCGGCATGTTGCCGATGGTGGTCCAGGCCGCGGCCACCGTGACGGCCACGCGGAACGTTGCGCGGAAAGCAGGCTCATCCCAGCAGGGAAACATGCGGCGGGCGTCGGTAGCCTCGAACTTTGTGGACAGAAGCAGATCTGTCGTCCCGTCGAGCCGCTTGAAGTTCTGGGTATAGAGGCCGAAAGGCTGCGACTCGATCTTGCCCTCGTAGGTGAAGTTCAGCCGGTGCGATCCCACCGATGCCGGCTTTGTCAGGGTAACCGTGGTCAGTTGCGCCTTATCGTCCGACTCAACCCGGGAGACCGGCTGGCCATCAAACAATACATGATCGAGCTTCTGGTTCAGGGAATTGAAGGTAATCGTCGTGGTGGCACTGCGCACCTTCAGAGTGATCGCTTCGGTGCCCCGCACGGTGTGCGCCTCGAGATCGGGCACGAGCGCGAGGTCATAGTCCAGAGGTACAACGGTCTTGGGCAGTCGGCCCGGCGCCGCGTCGAAGGAAAATGGGCCCTCGGCAGAAGCCGATACCGCCAGCAAGGTTGCTATCAGCCCATGAATAACTGCCCGCACAATACCCCCGCGATCGGTACAAAAGCCTGGTTGCAACCGCCCCAGCATAGAATACGCGGTACAAGAATGGGCTTGTAGCCATCTTCCCATCGAAAATTACCGCATCGGAATTTGGATCTGGCCGATGCGTGGCGAGCGTGACTACAGCCGCCGTTGTTATCCCACCGGTGCTGCTGTAATGGGGCTAACACCGATTGGATGACGGACCGTTCCTGAGCGGTTCAATCCCGCCAGCCGGGTCCGTGTTCTGTGCTTGCGCCGAACCGTGTCCACGCTGCAAGACGCCATGGTTGCATCTTGATCCCCGGGCGCGTTGCCGCCCTCATTGCGAGAGAGCGCGACCACGGCGTCCCTCCCTTACGGCGGCATCCAGGTCGAATCGCTCAGATGCTCGTCCATCACCCCGCCGGGTGCGCATTCGTCCGAGTAATACGTCGCCTGCATGATGCCTTCATCCCTGCGGGCCTTATACAGGTTGTTGTAATAGTCCAGGGCATTCCTCCTCGCGGTCGCGTCAGCTACGCCGAGCAACTTCGCCGAGCGGTAGTTGCGTTGGACCGCCTCACATTCAGTACGGGCTTCGTTCAACTCGCCCCGCACGTGCATGCTCTCGTGCGTGAACATAGCCAGGCTCCAGAGTTCCAGGTCGTTCGCCCGGGCGGGATGAGCGAGATACGACATCAGGGTGCTGCACCATGGCTGCTGGAGGGCGATTTTCCCGGTCACCGGACTCGCGTGGCCCGCGGCCAGCATTTCGGGGTCGAACAGGGTGTCCCACACGGTGTTGCAATGAACATGTGCCGGATGGCCGTCGGCAAGCTCGGTGGCATGCCTTGATAGGAAGCGCTCGAACACCCAGGTGTGGACCGGCGGCCAGGCAAACGCCACAGCCAGGCCAAGGACGATTGCCAGATAGGGCTTCGAGATCGGACTGGGACGGTCGAAACCTGGGGGCGCTACGAGGCTCGCGCGGATCTCGTGAAATGCGCACCAGAGGAAGAAGAGGGAAGCCAGAATCCAGAGCATGAGACCCAAGCCTCGGGGTCAAAACCAGAGCTTTAGCGCGCCGACGCCGCAATACCGTGAACCGGTTAAAGGATCCGGACCTCAGGTTCTACCGCTGAGCCCGCCATGTGGAGTCGTTATCGCTTCGCTGCCGGCAAGCGTGACCGGTTCTTCGGTTCGCGTGGTTGGGGTCTAACCCGTAAGATCGAAGCGACGCCCCGACCGACGGCGGCGATCCGCCGCCCACCAGAACTTGCTGTGACGGCCGAACCGATAACCATGGCGCACTGGGGATATCGATAATGAAACATTGGCTAGTGGCCCTGATAGGCCTTGGCTGTCTTGGCGTTGCGTCAGGCGCTCCGGTAGATGCTCCGGCACCCCGCGCACGTGATCTCGGCGTGCCATTCGATGGAACCCCGGGCCTCAACAACACGCTTACCGACGTCGCAGGCGTGGAGGTCGGCTTCACCACGCTGATTTCCGGTGACGGTCCGCTGATCCGTGGCAAGGGGCCGATGCGCACCGGGGTCACCGCGATATTCCCGCGCCGTAAGACTGACGCCAGGGCGGTTTTCGCGGGCATCTTCGCCGGAAACGGCAATGGCGACATGACCGGCACGCATTGGGTGGAGGAAAGCGGCGTTCTCGAGACGCCCATCCTCATCACGGGTACTGGCAGCGTCGGCGTCGTACGCGATGCGGCCTTCAGATGGCTGGCCGACCATCGCAAGGGACAGTTCTGGTACCCCGTGGCTGCGGAGACCGCCGACGTACCGCTGAACGATATGGCCGGCCAACACGTGACGGAAAAGGACGTGCTCGCCGCCCTCGATGGCGCCAAGGACGGCCCGGTAGCCGAGGGGAATGTTGGCGGCGGAACCGGCATGGTCTGCAACGGCTTCAAGGGCGGTACCGGCACCGCCTCGCGGAAACTGTCGGCGGAAGCGGGGAGCTACACGGTTGGCGTGCTGGTGCAATGCAATTACGGCTCCCCCGGACAACTACGGGTGGCGGGCATTCCGGTGGCGCGTGAGATGGACCTCCAGCCGCGTTGTGTCACGCGACTCCTGTCTCCCCCGCAGGAACTGTACGGCCACGTCGCCACGCTCTGTGATCCGAAGCGTCTGGCCCTCGCCGACGGCCCGAATCAGGAACATCGCGGCTCGATCATCATCGTGATCGCTACCGACGCGCCTTTGACGGCCGAGCAATTGAAGCGTCTGGCACGACGCGCCTCTGTTGGACTCGGGCGCCTTGGCGCGATTGAAAGCGACGGCTCCGGGGATATCTTCATCGCCTTTTCCACTGCCAATGCGGGCGCTGACGAGGGCAACTGGGACACTGCCGCCAACAAGGTGGCGCAGGTTGAGCGTCTGCGCAGTGAAGCCCTCAATCCGCTGTTCGAGGCGACGGTTCAGGGCGTTGAGGAATCCGTGATCAACGCGCTGGTCGCTGCCCGGACCATGACGGGCGCGGATTACTGGACCGTTGCCGCCCTCCCCCACGATCAGTTGCAGGACGTACTGCGCCGCCACGGCATGCTAGTGGAACCAGGCGCGCCGCACGGAGAACCCCAAAAATAGGGTCAGGTGACGTCTCGAACCTCGCAACGGTCAGGGGCATCCCGCAGGTGCACAGAGTCTGCACTGATCCGCGATCCGCGACACCCAAGCACCAGAACTTCCCACCGCGTCGGCTACTGCACCAACGGATTGCCAATCCGTTGGCGACTTCGCTTTGGAAGTGGTGAATCGCAGTTTCCTCACGTGACGACACAACGCAGGGGAGAACCGCAAGCGAACTCTAGGAGAGCGTCGCTCCGCGCCTGGCGGCTTCGATCGTGGCAATGTCGATCTTTTTCATTTTCATCATCGCCTCGAAGGCGCGCTTAGCAGCCGCGCGATCGGAATCGGTCGTTGCTTCTACGAGCACCCGCGGTGTGATTTGCCAGGACAAGCCCCATTTGTCCTTGCACCACCCGCATGCGCTCTCCGCGCCTCCGTTCCCGACAATGGCATTCCAGTAGCGATCAGTCTCAGCCTGGCTCTCGGTGATGATCTGGAACGAGAAAGCTTCACTGTGTTTGAAGCTCGGCCCGCCATTCAGGCCGAGGCACTGCACCCCCACGACTGTGAACTCAACGGTAAGCACCTGCCCCAGTTTGCCGTCCGGATAATCGCCGGGCGCACGATGGACTGCGGTCACCACGCTGTCCGGAAAAGTCTGCGCGTAGAACCGGGCCGCTTCTTCCGCGGTACCGGCATACCAAAGACAAATCACATTCTTGGCCACGTCTATATGTCTCCATCTGCTCGCACGCCCGCCCGTGGAGCTCCCGGAAATAATGTTACCTCAGTGCGCGGGGACGGCACCGCGCAGGACTGTTTCAGCAGCCATTGGCGCGCCGTGTCCATCGCGCGCAAATTTTTGTCCCGCAAACGGTCGATGGCGGCCTCGGTCAGCGCTCTGGTTCTTTGAGGTGACCTTTGCGGAGGCACGGGCTCTTCCTTGCCCCGCATTCGAAATGGACCCCCATCGGGCCCGGCCCCCGAGCTTGCACTCATTTTAATGGGTGCGGTGCTGCCCCCGAGCCCCGGGGTCCTTCCATAATGTAGGTTCGAAGCTTCGGCCGCCCGCCTGTTGGGCCGTAACGCAGTCTCAAATCGTCGCATCCCTGACCCCCGCCGCCTACAATTGTCCGCCGGCGATTCTGAGACCACAGAGTGCTCGATGAACGCCGCAGCCTAAAAGAAGATGCAAAACGACAAAGGCAGCGCGAGCTTGAACCCCACAGCCGCAGCGCGCTTTCAGGTGCTCGACCTCGAAGTCGATGCTGGCCGGCAGACAGTTTCGCGCGGCGGCAGCGAGCTGCACGTACCCAAACTCTCTTTCGATCTGCTGCTGGCGCTCGTGCGCGCCGCCCCGAACACCGTCAGCGTCCCGGATCTCATGGAGCGGGTATGGCCCCGCCAGGTCGTGGGTGTCGAGACCGTGGCACAGCGTATCAAGCTGCTGCGACGGGCGCTCGGGGACGAGGCCGCTCAGCCACGCTACGTAACCGGTGAGCGGCGCCGCGGATACCGCCTCATCGCGCCAGTTGCCGTCCTCCCGGCCGAGGGCTTGCCGGCGGCTGTGAGCGCGAGCGCGAGTCCCGATGCTGCCTCGCAGTCGCCGCAGACATCATCGCCGATCCCTGCCACCCCCGCCCGGCGACGCCGCCTCGCCATGGCGCTCGGCCTTACGATCGCCGTCATCCTGATTGCTGCCATCATCAACCTTCTCGCTCCCCGCAGGCACCCCTACGTCCAGGGCAACCCGGCGCCCGCGCTGCAGGGACCGGCTTACTCGGTCGCGGTGCTGCCATTTCAGGCCATCAGTAGCGGCCCCGACGATGCGCAGCTTGGCCGCGGCATCTCCGAGCTCGTGATCAATCGCCTCACCAACGAACCCCGGCTTCGCGTAATAGCGCCCGACTCGGCCCTGGCGCCGCGCGGCGAAGCGGAATCTGCGGTCGAAGTGGGACGGCGTCTGGGCGTTCAGTACGTGGTCGATGGCAGTGTGCAGCGTGAGGGCTCTCAGGTGCGCGTGGCAGCGCAGCTGATCGATGTGGATGCCGGCCGCCACGTCGGTGCATTGCTGGTCGAGCGCTCGACCGCACAGCTCTTTCATCTCGAGGACGATATCGCGGGGCGCGTCAGCTACTTCCTGCTCGGCGCCGTCCATCCCGAAGACACATCGGTGCAGGAATTCGGCGCCGAGGCTACGCTCGCTTACCTGCGGGGCCGGGCGCTCTTGGCGACGCGCAAGCTCGCCGACTCGGAGGCTGCCATCGGGGAGTTCACACGCGCCATCGCAGTCGCGCCCACGTTTGCATCCGCCTATGCCGGACGCGCCGAGGCACGCTTCCAGCGACTTTTCATTGTCAACGCCTTCGATGAGAACGCCCAGCAACTGTTCGGGCAGATGCAGCCCGACATTGACCGGGCACTGCAGCTGGATCCCGGCAACGCACCCGCCCTGTTTATCCGTGCGAAGTTGCGTGAAATGCAGGGTGATTATGACGTGTCCGAGGCTGACTATCGCCGCGCCATGGCGCTCAGTCCGGCATTCGCTCCGGGAGTTGCCTACTACGCCGACTTCATGAACGGGATACGGAAGAAACCCGACGCTGCGCTCGCGATCCTGGACGCCGGAATCCCTCTTAACCCGCTGGCGCCGCGCCTCACCTATCTCAAGGCGGTGATCACGTCTCAGTCGACACATGATGATGTCGCGGCGGCCGATCTATATGTGCGCACCATCCAGATCGCCCCGGACTACTGGGCCGCGTACACCCGCCTTGGAAGCATGCGCTGGTCCGAAGGCCGGCTGGGCGAAGCCATCGGTTTCGCTGAGGCGTCGGTGCGAATCGACCCGGATATAACCTGGAGCCGCGAAAACCTGGCGCGGATGTACATCGATCTGGGCGATCTTGCAGCGGCGCGCGATGTGCTCGCGCATTTCCGTGAGCCCAGTAGGCACGAGGGCGCGGCGCTGCTGTGCTACCGCGCCCACCGGCTCGATGCCGCGCTCACGTGGTTGCGCCCGGCCCTCGCCAGTTCCTACACCGATACCGGCGGTCCGGCGCTCGCGGCCAGCATCACCGCCCTGCTCGAACAAGCGGCCCGCAGCGGCGACTATGACTCCGCGCGTGCCCAGCTGGTCAAGATGACCTGGCTGACCGACGAAAAAGGCGCGTTCGAGTACAACTATGCCAACGCGCTTCCGCTGCTGCAGCTGGCGACGCTCGAGCAGTTGGCCGGCCACAGACAGGCGGCCGAGCAGATTGCGACCCGTGTGCTCGCGATGCCGGATGACCCGACGGCGCAGGGCAATCTCGCCGGAACCATCGAGCGCGTCCGCATGTTGGCGCTCGCGATACTCGGGCGTGACCCGGAGGCGCTCAGCATCCTCGAGGCGCAGCGCGACACCGCGGCACGCCAGCTATGGTGGGTGTGGATTGAGCGACACCCCGCCATGCAGCGCCTGCGGCGCGAGCCGCGCGTGCAACAGCTGCTCACGGACTTGCGTTCCTGGTCACAACAGGAACGCGCCCAAGTTGACGCTGAGCGCCGCGCCGGCAAGCTGCCGGTACGTACCGCGCTGGCGACACCCGATCCCTGTGCACTGACGGTGGCAGTCGCCCTGCAGACTGCGAAGCCCTGACCCCCTCTTGCCGACCCGACGGATCCTGGCCCGGGGCGCAACATCGGGGAACTCTTAGGGTTTCACGAGCAGCCCATGCACGACGATGTTGGGATCGTAAACGAGCCCGGTAATCTGACCCGAGTCGTTGATAGCCACTGGCTGCGTGAAATACCCGGAGCCCGGAGCGTCGAACCGTGTGATTGATCCGTCGGCATCGCGCCAGAAACCGTGCGGGTTTCCGTCCTCACCGTAGTAAGTGCCAACGACCCTGCCCAGCAGGTTGACGCCGGCGGCGTACGTACCGTTGTAGGCACAGTCTGCCGGCGGGCTGGACAACTTGGTGCAGATCGTCGGCACATCAAAGGTCGTGATCCGGCCATCGGGGTTACGCACGAACCCGTGATAGATGAAGTTCACATCCACCCAGATCCCGGATACCTCGCCGAGGTCATTGATTCCCTGGGGATAGGTGCCCTCACCGGAGTAACCATCGGGGCCAGCGCCCGGAACGTCAAATGATGTGTACTTGCCGGACGCGGTCCGTATGAATCCATGCACCGTGCAGCTCGACAGGTCCGCGCTGCACACCCAGTAGTCCCCCGTGACAGCCCCGGCGACGTTGATGGACGTGGTCGGGATCTCGGTATTAGTGGAACCGGGCGGGTCGAACTGCGTGATGGTGCCGTTGGGGCTGCGAATGAATCCGTGAAAGTGCAGGAAGTTGGGCCCATTGGGATCGGACAGAAGGAGATAGGTTCCGACCATCGCCCCCCAGAAATTGATCGCGTCGCCATCTCCACCGCCAAAATTCGGGAAGCTGAGGGTGAAGAAGTTGCCCTCGGGGTCGCGGACGAAGGGGCTATCAAAGTTGTTGGCATCGCGAACCGATCCTGCCACAGCACCCAGGGCATTGAGGCCCCCGACGCGTGTTCCCTGATTCGTGGCACCGCTGGTGCCCGCATTCGGGTGGTCGAACAGGACGTACTTGCCGTCCGGCGACCGCAGATAGCCGTGACGGACGCTGTTCTCATCCCGCGTACTGCCGGCAATGACTCCAAAGTCATTGATGCCGGCCCCCACCGTGCCCTGCTGGGACCCGGGGGTACTGCCCGCACCGGGCGCCTCGAATGTCAGGATGGCCGGCGGCGCGCAGGCATTGGCTGCGGCGCCGAGCCCCAGCGTACCGGCGAGGATGGCCAGCGCGACGGATCGGCGGATCTGAATCGGAGATGACATGGCGGTTGCTCCCTGCTGCGGGTAATGGTCCGTACGCCTCTAGGGCCGTTCCTCCCGTCCCGTTTGAACGGAGGCCGAGCGCTAGGATCCTGGCGCAGCGTTCGCAGATTCCGCCTGGCCGGTCGGCCGCGCGTGAAGATAGAGGGAAGTTTCGGGGAAGTTTCACGGGCGGGCGCTCCCACAGGGCTGTAGCCGCGTTGCGGACCGGTCAGGGGGCTCATTTGCCGTGAGCGTCCCGTCGGGCGCATGCTTTGGCTACTGGGAGCGGCAGCACAAGAGCAAACCACCGCCGCCGATGACAGGCCGCAGAGATCGCAAAAACCGCCCCGGAATCTGGAGGTTACGCGGCAACGCCTGCCGCGTGACAAAGGCGCGGGCGGCGCCTATCGCATGACGGAGCCCGTCGCCCGACGCTTCCGCAGCCCTCAGGTGTCCGCGTCGGTCATGGCCGTCGCGGCGCTCTTGGCTTTGCGTTCAGGCCCCCTCGCGGCCCAGGAACCTCCGCCGTCCGCTGGCGTGCCCGGGCCGCTTGAGGAGGTCATCGTCACAGGCTCGCGTCTGCCGTCGCCTCCGGACGCCTCCATCAGTCCGATCATATCGGCCTCCGCAGCCGAGATCGCCGCAACGGGGCTGACGCGCGTCGAAGACGTGCTGAATACCCTGCCGATGTTCTTTGCCAACATGACCTCGAACGTCGCCAACGGCGCGGACGGTACGGCCTCGGTCAACCTGCGCGGCCTCGGCACCCAGCGCACCCTGGTACTAGTGGACGGCCTGCGGCTCGGCCCGGGCTCGGCCGACGGCCGCAACTGGTCGGACGTCAATCAGGTTCCTGCGTTCATGATCGAGCGGGTCGACGTGCTCACGGGCGGCACGTCCGCAGTCTACGGTGCGGATGCCGTGGCGGGGGTCGTCAATTTCATCCTGAATGAGCATTTCGAGGGCATCCGGCTGGATGCCGGCTATAACTTTTACGAGCACAGCAACGGCAACCAGGACGGCGTCGCGCAGCTGGTCACTGAGGCCGGCTATCCCTTGCCGCCAAGCCGGGTGGACACCGGTTTCAACAAGAATGCGGCCCTGCTGGCGGGCTCAGACTTCGCCGATCACGGGGCGAACGCAACCGTCTATGTGACCTACGATCAGCAGTCCCCGGCCCTGGAGAGCCAGTACGACTACAGCGCCTGCACCCTGGAGCCGCAGCCACAACCTCCACCGTTCACGAGCCTTGGATGCCAGGGCTCAGGTGTGTCGGCCACTGGCCAGTTCTTCGCGTTCGCCAACACCGGGGCGACGCTCCTGGACGACACGGTCGATTCCAGGACCGGCGCCCTGCGTGCCTACACGCCCCGCGATGACTACAATTTCGGGCCGGGCAGCTACTACCTGACACCGAACGTGCGCTGGACGGCCGGCACCTTTCTGCACGCGCAGCTCACTCCCAGTGCTGAGGTGTACGCGAACCTCATGTACATGCGCAACTCGATGACCGCGCAGATCCCCCCGGGGGGTGACTTCTACGACTACTCCTTCATCCCCTGCGCCGATCCTTTGCTGACAACCCAGGAAGTCGCAACGCTGTGCACTGCGGCCAATCTGAATGCCAATGGCGCCAGCTACGAACTCTATAACGGCCGCGCCTATCCCGGTCTCAACCTGGTGATTGGCCGCCGCAACGTCGAGGGGGGCGGCCGCATTGAAACGTTCCTCAACCAGATGCTCCGTGGCGTAGTCGGTCTCAAGGGGTCCTTCACGGACGCGTGGACCTATAACCTGCATGCCCAGCGCGGCACGACCGAGATTCACGACAGCATCGACAGCTATCTGGGCAACTCGCAGCTGGAGCAGGCCCTGAATGTCCTGCCGGGCTCCCGCGGTCCGGTGTGCGGCGGGCCCGTTGGCGACCCCGCGAACCCGCTCGTTGGCTCAGGCACTGCCTTCGTGGTCAATCCCCGCTGCGTACCCTGGAATATCTGGGTGCCCGGTGCTGTGACGCCGGCGTCGCTTCAATCCTTGTACGTACCGCTGCTGGTTTCGGGCAGTGTCACCGAGCAGGTGGTGTCAGGCTCGGCCACCGCCGACCTCGGACGCTACGGAGTAAGGGTGCCGGCGGCGCAGCTCGGTATGCAGCTCAATGTGGGTAGCGAGTGGCGTGAGGAGCAATCGGCGTATAACCCAAACACGCAGGTCCAGCAGGGGAACGTCAGCGGCCTGGGGCCCCCGATACTGCCGGTGGGCGGCGAACTCACCGTCCGTGAGGTGTTCTCGGAAGCGCGTCTGCCGCTCGCCGGTCACCGCTCGTTCGCCGAGGATCTGTGGGTGGAAGGTGGCTTTCGCTACTCGAGCTACAGCACGGGCTTTGTGACCGATACCTACAAGCTCGGCTTCCTCTGGGCGCCGAGCCACTGGATCAGCCTGCGCGGTAGCTACCAGCGTGCCGTGCGCGCGCCGGATATCTCCGAGCTCTACAGTCCGCAGGCCATCGCTAGCGACGGCACGGTTGATCCGTGCGAAGGACCCTCTCCCGCGGCATCGCTTGCAGCGTGTGAGCTCAGCGGGGTGAAGAAGGCACAGTACGGGCACATTACCCCGAGCCCACTCGGCCTCTACAACGGACTGCAGGGCGGTAACCCGCAACTGCTGCCCGAAATCGCCAGGACCTACACCGTGGGCGCCGTCCTGCAGCCGCGCGAGGTGCCGCAACTGCAGGTGTCGGTCGACTATTTTGCCATCCGGATCTCAGGTGTCACCGGCGTCATCGGCGCCGACGCCATCCTGCACACCTGCCTCGCCAGCGTCGCCGATCCACAGCAGGCGGCGCGCTTCTGCCCGCTCGTGCATCGCGACGCCGAGGGGACGCTCTGGCTGACGTCGCAGGGTTACGTCTCGGACCTGGAAGTGAACGAAGGTGAACTCTCAACCGCTGGCGTCGATGCGGACGTCAGTTACCGCGTGCCGCTGCAGGCCGCCGGCTCGTTGCTCTTGTCCCTGAGGGGCACACGTCTTCAGAGCCTGCAGACCGCGCCCCTTGCCGGGTCCGCTTCCTACGATTGCGCGGGACTCTTCGGGACGATCTGTGGTGTCAGCCCCAAGTGGCGTCACGTGCTGAATGCCACCTGGTCAGTGCCCTGGCACGACCTGCAGCTCGGCGTGCGCTGGCTGTATCTTGCCGGGACAGAGTCCGAGCAAACCACCGGCAATCCCTCTTTGTCGGGTACGCCGTGGCTGCCATTGTCACACATCCCGGCATATAGCTATGTCGACCTGACGGGCGCCGTTGCGGTCGGCCGCAACGTAACCTTGCGTCTCGGCGTCAACAACGTCGCGGACAAGGCACCGCCGCTGGTCGTCGGCGGCGACTGCGGCAGCATCTATTGCAACGGAAATACTTTCGGTGGCACCTACCGCTCACTCGGGCGCTATCTTTTCGCGCAAATTACGGCGCAGCTGGGGCGTGAACCTGCACCACCATGAGGCGTCGAAATGGCCGGGGACAGCGCCCGCATATGGCTCCCCGACAGGGCCGCCCGCGGACCGCGCGGACGTCCTTGGCTTCTCCCTCACGGATATGATGTCGCATGAAGACAGTTTGCGCTAAAGGAGGCAATCGGATGTCATTCTTCCAGCCCGGCAGTTCAGCGGCCATTCTGAAAACGTGCGCTGGCGCGCTAGTGCTGCTGTTGTTGACGACAACGAGCGGTTACGCACGCCACCATCACAAGAACAACCAGGACGCTCAGGCTGGCCAGTTCGACTACTACGTGCTGAGTCTGTCGTGGGCTCCCACCTATTGCCTCACCCATGCCGGTGACGGTGCGGAATGCTCAAACAAGGGCTACGGCTTCGTCCTTCATGGGCTGTGGCCGCAATACGACGGCGGCGGCTATCCCGAAAACTGCCCCACGCAGCTTGAACTGAGCGCGGAGGCTGCGGCTAAGGGGCGCACCATTTATCCCAGCGAGCGGCTCATGTCGCACGAGTGGCAGGCGCATGGGACGTGCAGCGGGCTCAGCGCACTGGACTACTTCCTCACGGCAGACCGGGCCACGGCCGCGGTAACGATTCCACCCGCCTTCAACGCTCCGCGCAACGACCAATCCCTTACCACTGCTCAGATAGTTGATCTCTTCCATCGTGCCAATTCCCAGATGCCGGACAGGGCCATGACCGTCGCGTGCAGCCGCGCCAGCATGTCGGAGATTCGTGTATGCCTGACTAAGGACCTCGCTGTGCGCGCCTGCGGCCAAGGCGTCCACAACAGCTGCCCAAAAGTCCCCCTGCGGCTGCCCGCGTCACGCTGAGCGCGGTCCAGCGCCCTCGCGGCCGCACCGTGCTGGCAGCCGCACTGTCGCCCTGTCATAGCGGGAACGGACTGGATACGGCTACCGGTAGAATCTGGGAAATCTCGAAAAAACAGATCCGAGTCACTCCCCGATTTCGGCTGTTGAACTACAGTCAATTCCCGCACCGGGCATGTGACGCCGTTTGGCAACGGTGCTCGCGGGCGGGAGAGCCGCTACATCGCAGCACGCGGCCGCTGCGTAAGCGAAGACCCACAGCATGAATGCCGGCAGGCCAGGTTTTGGTGCGCGACTTACAGGGGTATAAGAAGGGCCGCGCCCCTTCGGCGGCATTTCGCGCACCAAGAACGGGACAGGGGGACAGGGTGGTTGCAGCATGACAACCGGGGAGACCGGGCTGCCCTCTACGCAGGGCACTGATCCGCAAGCTGGCGAGGATACGGTAGAGCTCGAGCTTACCGCGGCCGAGCAGATCGACCTATCGCGCGCCGCCGCAGCAGCGCTTTCCTCTTCGCAGGTGGCGCCGAGCGACCCCGGCTATGACACCTTAATATGCGCGCGTACGCGTCGAGCCGACATCCTCGGTACGGTAACTTTTGCCCTGTTCGTCTGCGCGATCGTTGCGGCCGCCGGATGGCACACCTTCAGTCGACAGCCTGACTCTCACGTGCCGACACTCGCCTCTTCCCCCCCTCCCACTGCGCCCGTCATGCAGCAGCCGCAACCCGCGGTCGTGCAGGTCGTAAACCCATTCGACGCCACAGAAGTATTCGAACTTCCGCCCGAGACTGGGGAAGCCGAAGCCAGGGATGTGATCGCACAGCTGCTGTTACAGCGAGCACGCGAGCGACGCCAGCATGGCGTGGCTCTGAATCCCGCAAGCAATCGCCACCCGCATCGCTTTGCGGCGGCTGGACCCTCCGAGATCTTCGTCACCAAGGTGTCTGGCCCGGCAAACCGATTCTCTGACCCACCTGGTCCGCGCCCGGGAACCGGAGCGGCTGAATAGGCAACACCGCCGCAGCGGCATTGAAACCCCACTGGCATCAACGTCCGACGCACAGGAAACTCTAGCTACGACCTCTGATGTGAGAGTGCCGGTTCTTTCTGTCACTTACCTAGGACAACAGCTCTCCGCGCGCCGGGGCGTTCCCGTCTGCGGTGACGAGATCTGCCTTTCCCGCGAGGGCCGTGGCCAAACTGTGCAGTTCGACAGGCTTCACCAGGTGGTGGTCGAATCCCGCTTGCTCGGCACGCCGTTTGTCGTCCGGGCGTCCCCAGCCAGTTACTGCGATGAGTTTCACGTGGCTGCCCCAAGGCTGGGCCCGAATCAGCCGCGCGGTCTCATAGCCATTTAGGCCCGGCATCCCGATATCCAGTATCACGACGTCGGGCCAATACGTGTCGCCGATCGCCAGAGCCTCGCGCCCTTCATGCACACAACGACTTTCATGCCCCTGAAGACTCAGGATCAGCGCAAGGCTCTCAGCGGAGTCCCGGTTGTCATCCACAACCAGAACGCGACGCCTGGGGCCACTCCCCGTCACCTCGCCATCGAGCGTCTTCGCGGGGGGCTGCAGAACCGCATTGCCAGGGAGCCAGACCGTGAAAGTGCTGCCTTCACCGCGGCCCTTGCTTTCCACGCCGACAGTTCCGCCATGAAGCATCACCAACCCCTTAACTAGCGCCAGGCCGATACCGAGACCGCCCCCCGAGCGCTCGATGGCATGGGTACTCTGCGAAAACATCTCGAACATCCTCGGAATCATTTCTGCTTCGATTCCGATTCCGTTATCAGTGACGCGGACCACGAGACCATCTTCGTTGGCCTCGGCGGTAACGCTTATTTTGCCGCCGGCATCAGAATACTTCGCTGAGTTAGTCAGAAGGTTCGAGAGCACCTGCGCGAGCCGCAAGGCATCTGCCTCGAGCCATACCGACTCTGCGGGTAATCGAACCTCCAGGGTGTGTCGACGTTCGTCGATCAACGGACGTGCCGTCTCGACGGCGTTGCCTACGATGACGGCAAGCTCTACCCGCTCGAGACGCAGCTGCAGAGTTCCACGAGTGATGCGTGACACGTCCAGCAGATCGTCCAGGAGTAGCCCCATGTGCCTGACTTGCCGCTCGATAACATCGGAGCTCCAGCGTCGCTGGGCGTCGGTTGCGTGCGGCGACCTCGCCACGTGGCTGGCATTCCGGATCGGAGCCAGTGGATTGCGCAGTTCATGGGCCAGTGTGGCAATGAATACGTCCTTGCGCTGATCCGCATCCCGGAGCGCCTCAGCGGCGGCGCGCTGTTCAGTGATGTCCGTATGCACGCCGACCCACTCAACGAGCTCTCCTCGCGCATCCAGTAACGGAATGGCCCGCACCGCGAATCGGCGCCACTGCTTATCTGATTTGTGCTTCACCCTGTGTTCGAATACGAAGGGCCGGCGCTCAATCACCGCTTGCTGCCATGCGGAGACGGTGCCTGCAGCATCGTCCGGATGAATGGCGTCCGACCAGCCGTAACCCTGATATTCATCGTAGGTCTGGCCTGTGAGCTGTGACCATCCGGGTTGCTCGCCCGCCATCCTGCCGGTCGCGTCGTTGGTCCAGAGTGTGCCCTGCACCGCGTCGACCGCTCCACGGAAGCGTTGTTCGCCCAGCAGCAGTCGTTGTTGTGTCTGGTGCGTGTCAGTGACATCAAATCCTTCGCAGAACACTCCGACGATTTGGCCCGCGTCATCCGTCCAGGGCGCATAGATGAAATTCAGAATTCGCGTTTCCACGGCAGCTTCGGGCGTGCGTTGATATCGCACTTCCGCGGCTTCCGCGTGAAAGCTTTTACCGGTTGCGAAGACTCCATCCAGCAATTCAAAGAAGCCCTGGCCTGCGAGGCTGGGGAAGGCTTCGCGGATTGTCTTACCGAGCCACTGGCCGCTGTTGAATGCTCTACGGTGCGCGTCGTTGACAAACTCAACCACGTGTTCCGGCCCCTTCATCACAATGATGAATGCAGGAGCCTGTTCGAAGAGTCGCTGCTGACGCTTGCGCGCTTCGTCGCGTCGTCGGGCCTCGAGTACCCGTTGGGTAGTCTCCGTGCAGAGAACGAGCACTCCGCCAACACCACCCTCGTGATCGATGGGGCTGTAGCTGTAGGTCCAGTAAACGTCATCGATCTTGCCGTGTCGCGCGATCGGGACCAGGTGATCCTCGTGCCAGGTTGCACCATCGCCTGCCAGGACGCGCTCGATATCGTGGCCGACGATGTGCCAGATTTCCGTCCACATTTCGCGGCCTGCCGCACCTAACATCTGTGGGTGCTTCTCCGGGCCGAGCGATTGCGCGTAGGCATCGTTGTAGAAGCAATAAAGCTCCGGCCCCCACCAAATGAACACGGGGTGCCGCGTCGTTAACATCAGCCGGACTGAGGTCTTAAGTGCCTGGGGCCATTGCGAGGGAAACCCGAGCGGATGCAAATGCCACGGGTAGGCACGCATGCGCTCCCCCATGTCACCGCCCCCCTGCAGGAAGTCAGACGTAGCACCAGCTGTGGCGGGGAAGTTCGTAGTGGCTCCGCGTGGTAGTTGAGATCGATCGCGCGTTCTGTGGCCGCCCGATTTCCGTTGTGGATGCTACACGCCGCAGCCCCCTGTCGAAAAATGCCGGCTCCTTACTCCGGAAGGGGCTTAAGGCCCACTGTTCCCCTTGCTAATCAGTTAGTTACAAGTCGATAAGAGGCGGCTCGACTCACACAGAGCGGTCGTTAGACTAGGTGACTTCCTTGAGGGCTGCCCTGCGAGGCGCGGCTGCCAAGGTACGACGCTCTGGGAGCTATAGGCCCCTCTCCGCCGCAGCACGCTCGAGGTTCTCGCTGACTCTTTGCATCAGCTCTCCGAGTCGCTCAATGTCAGCCGAGCTAAATCCCTGCAACGCGATCCTTACCGTCGCGTCCATGATCGCCTTACCCTCCGGCAGGCGCCGAGACGCTTGAGCGGTAAGCGATATGAGGCGGCTTCTTCTGTCCGTCGGGTCCGGGGCGCGCGCGATCAGCCCGTCGCGCTCCATGCGGTTAAGCAGCTGCGCCATGCTCGACTGCTCGACACGGGCCACCCGTGCGAGCTCGGCCTGAGGCAGCTGCTTGCGGCTCCTGAGGGCGGTGAGAACAGGCAACTGGCTCATCGCGAACCCGAGGCCACGCAATTCAGCATCCACAATCCGCGTAAATGTTCGGTAAGCGTGGCCAATGATGCGCAGCGGGCCGGGCTTATCGCTGATCTGCGGTTGACTATCCATAGGGGGCTATGCTTTTATAATAGGTACCTATCATTATAAGGCAAGGCGTATGCCTCGCAATACACGTATCGCTATCGTCGGCGGCGGACCGGGCGGTCTAGGCCTGGCATGTATCCTCAACGCGCACGGTGTCGCCAGCACTGTATTCGAGCGCGACGCACACGCGCTTGAGCGACCGCAGGGCGGTACTCTCGATCTGCACGAGGAGTCGGGGCTCCTGGCCCTCGACCGCGCGGGTCTCCGGAAACCCTTCCTCGGGGCGGCGCGCTATGAGGATCAGGGTGATCGTCTCCTCGATCAGCATGCCCACGTTCATTTCTCCCACGAAGAGACCGGGAGCGGCGACCGCCCGGAGATCGATCGCACCGCCCTGCGCCGTATCTTGCTGGACGCATTGCCTCCGCAGTACATCCGCTGGGGTAGCCCGGTGCGCGCTGTTTCGCCCGCCGCAGCCGGCGGCTGGTTTGTCTCCGTCAACGGTCAAGACGAAGGACCATTCGATCTCGTGGTCGGGGCCGACGGCGCCTGGTCACGCGTTCGACCATTGCTGTCGCCGTACCAGCCGCAATATACGGGTCTCACGTTCATAGAGTTCGGTATAGACGACGTCGATCGTCGTCACCCGGCACTCTCACGGCTGGTTGGCCGCGGCAAGGTGGGCATCCATGGCCAAGGCCGCGAGATCATCGCGCAGCGCAACGGCCACGAGCACGTGCGTGGCTATGCTATTTTTCGCGTGCCTGCCGACTGGGCCGAACGACGGTTTGACCTTAGCTCCCCGGCGTCGATACGCGCCGGGCTGCTCGCCGAGTTCAGTGCATTCGCTGACGCGATCACTGATCTGCTACGCGCCGCGAACGATAACTTCGTTGCACGCCAGATTCACGCGCTGCCGGTCGGGCATCGTTGGACGCACCGTGCCGGGCTTACGCTCATTGGCGACGCCGCGCACCTGATGCCGCCCTTCGGCGGCGAAGGCGTGAACGCCGCCCTACTCGATGCGGCAACTCTCGCACAGCGTCTGATCGAGAATTCCGACGCCTCGGCCGCAGTGGCCGGCTTCGAGGCGGAGATGTTCGGACGCGTCGAAGCGGCTGCGTGCGAATCTACCGAGGCGGCGGTCACATTCCTCTCGCACGACAGTCTTGCGCTGACGCTGGCTCACTATCAGGAGCGGCTCGCGCGTATGCAGGCCGCAGCGCTTGCGCCACGGGAGGGCTGATCACCCTATCTCCGTTGAAGGGGTCGAGAACCCGGCGTGCATCGCCGGCGCCACTCGCCCCCTACACTCAAGCACGAACCCGTGCACCAGCCGGCGATGGCGGTCGCTCTCACCCACTCCCGTAAACGGTCTGGAGCCTGGTATAGAACATTGCATCTCCGACCCCGTGCTCGGGCGGACCGATCCCGGATGACGCCCAGCCGCAAAAAGGCGGCGCCGCAGCGACCGCCGCGGTGGCTGCGTTAATCTTGAGTATCCCCGCGCGACAGCGATTGAGGAAATCGCGCTGCAGCTCCGCGGAATCCGTGAAAAGTGACGCGACGAGCCCCTGGCGCACCCCGTCGCAGAGCGCGAGGGCGTGCTCCCAATCACGTGCCGGCTGCACCACCAGTACGGGTCCGAATGTTTCCTCTTGCACGATCTCGGCACTTGGATCGTTGGAGACGACGATGCTCGGAAGATAATAAGAGCCGCGCGCCACCAGCCGCTCCAGCTGCTCCTTGGGATGCGGTTGGAGGACCCTGTCCCCAGCCGCACGCGCACGGCTCAAGACATCCGCGATCTGCTTGCAGGCTGCGTCGGAGATGACAGGACCGATGACCGTGCTTTGATCACGGGGATCGCCCCACGCGAGCGCGACGACGGCTTCCAATAATGCGTCTGTCCATTTTTTAATAGCCTGCGCCGGGACAATGACCCGACGGTTGGCGGTACAGCGCTGTCCGGCAAAGCCCATGGCGGCCGCCGCAACGGCACTCGCAGTCCCGGCAAGCGGTGCATCAGCGAGGACGATGGACGCATTGTTGCCGCCGAGTTCCGCCTGCAGGGGTATCCGCCTGCGCCCGCAGATTGCCTGAGCTGTGTAACCGGTGAGAGTGGATCCCGTCACCGACACGGCCGCGATTCCCTCGGAACCCATGAGTGCTTCTGCGGTTCCGCGATCGCCGCAAACGATCTCAACTAGGCCGGCAGGGAAACCGCAGTCGTCGAGGAGCGCCCGGACGCGCTCGGCGATGAAGGTGCCGGGTGGCGAGGGCTTCCATACAGCGCTGTTCCCGTACAGTAAGGCGGGCACAATCTTGCCCAGCGGGATGGCAAGCGGATTGTTCCACGGGGTGACGAGGGCCACGACGCCGTGCGGCCGCGAGCGCACTCTCCAATCATCCCCGCAAGCGTCATGAAGACTGCTCTCACCCCAGCGCAGCGCAGCCTCGACCAGCTGCAGGGCAAAGGCCACCTCCGCGCGCGCCGCCGCCAGGGGCTTACCCACATCGCCTACGATCTGAGTGGCCATCGAGGCCGACTGATCCTCCAGCCGGCGCGCGAGCTCACGCATCAGACCGGCTCGCGCTGCTCTCGGCGTCCCTTCCCACGCGGGGCCCACCGCGCATGCGCTTCGCACAGCGGCAGCCACTCGCTCCGGCCGCGCGACGCTCACGGTCCCGATGATGCGCTCTCGCTGAGCGGGATCGCGCAACGTGAGTTCCCGGGACTCCCGCTGGATCGGACGGGGCAGGAAATCGCCGCCACCAGGCGTCGCCGCGAAACGTCGCTCAATCTCTGCGGCATCCAGGAAGCGAGCGACGCGGCCCTCAAGATAGAGGCGGGTCTGTTCGCCGTGCAGCGGGTCGTATGAGCCCACGGCTTCCTCGGCGATCGCCACCTCGAAACCAAGCTGGTAGGCATCAACAGCCGTGCAGCGAACGCATGCGTGCAGATGCACACCGGCGAGGATCAGCTGGATGATGCCGTCATCGCGCAGCATTGACGCCAGCGTCGGATTTGTGAATCCGCTGAAAAATGTCTTCGGAATCACCCTCTCGCCCGCCCACGGCTCAAGGGCTGGCGGTGGGCTTGACCCGTGCGTCCCGCGTATACAGAGATGGCGGTCTGCTTCCTTCCAGTGCGGCATGCGGTCGACCGCGGAGTCGATCAGGGTGTGGACGTGGTAGACCGGTGCGCCCGCCTGTCGGGCGGCGTTTAACAGCCACGCCGCCCGTTCGACGAGCCGCCCGGCCGGCGGCGCCAGGCTGCGGTCGCAGAGAAAGTCATGCTGCAGGTCGATGAGCAGGAGCGCGGGTTTCACAAGCCTATCAACTCAATGAGCCCAGTTCTACAGCGATCTCGGCGATCCGGCGCCCCATCTCTGCGGTGCCCA
>Ga0302326_10005544_pt1 | contig 28771 bp, 32 predicted proteins | sample Palsa_T0_3_FD_202264 | JGI IMG/M metagenome (GOLD analysis project Ga0302326, IMG submission 202264) | Peat permafrost microbial communities from Stordalen Mire near Abisko, Sweden - Palsa_T0_3 | ecosystem: Environmental > Terrestrial > Soil > Palsa > Peat permafrost | place: Sweden: Abisko... | reverse complement strand
CGTTGGCCGCAGCAAGATGGACTTCGTGCTCTACGAAGGCCGCGGCGAAATTGCGAAGCAGACCGAAACGCTGATGCAGGAAATGCTCGATCGCTATGGCACGGGTATCCAGATCCAGAGCGTGTCGCTGCAGGATGCGCAACCGCCGGAACAGGTTCGTCCCGCGTTCGACGACGCGGTCAAGGCAAGCCAGGATTTGGAGCGGCAGAAAAACGAGGGGCAAGCCTACGCCAACGACATCGTGCCGCGTGCCCGCGGCCTGGCCTCGCGCCTGCTGCAGGAGGCCGACGGCTACAACGCCCGCGTGGTGCAGGAAGCGGAAGGCAATGCCAGCCGCTTCAAACAGATCCTGGTCGAGTACAACAAGGCGCCCGCCATCACCCGTGAGCGGCTGTACCTGGACATGATGCAGTCCGTCCTCGGCAACACGAGCAAGGTGCTCATCGACCAGAGGGGCAGCAACAACCTGCTCTACCTGCCGCTCGACCAGTTGCTCAAGCAAGCCCAGGCAGCCGCCGCCGCGCCCGCCGGCACGACCGAAGCGCCACATGTCGTCGCGCCGCTGCCAGACGCTGCGGTCACGCTCGACCCGGCCCGGGCGCACGAGCTCACGCGCAACCGCTCGGACAGCCGATGAAATCCGCCGTCCCGATCGTCGCTCTTCTCGTCGCCCTGCTGCTGGTGGCCTCGCAGTCGATCTATACCGTCGACCAGCGGCAGTACGCAATCAAGTTCCAGCTCGGGCAGTTCATCGACGCCAACACCGAGGCGGGGCTCTACTTCAAGGTCCCGCTGGTGCAAAACATCAAGTTCTACGACCGGCGCATTCTGCTGCTCGACGCGCCGCGACCGGATCGCATCACGACTTCAGAAAAGAAGCCGCTCAACGTCGATTTCATCGCCTACTGGCGCATCGCCGACGTGCGCAAGTACTACCAGAGCGTGAGCGGCGACGACGACGCGGCGAAGCAGGATGCCGCCAAGCAGCGACTGGCGCAGACCATCCGCTCGATACTCGGACAGGAAATCAACAAGCGCACGATTCACGAGGCGATCTCCACGCAGCGCAACGAGATCATGTCTGCCACGCGGCAACGCGCCGATGCCGACGCCAAGCAGATCGGTGTCGAAATCGTCGATGTGCGCCTGCGCCGGGTCGAACTACCCGAGGAAGTATTGACGCAGGTCTACCAGCGTATGGAGTCGGAACGCAAGCGCGTAGCCAACCAGCTGCGCTCGCAGGGTGCGGCCGATTCGGAGACCATACGTGCCGATGCCGATCGGCAGCGCGAAGTGATCCTGGCCGACGCTTACCGCCAGGCGCAGAAAACCAAGGGCGACGGCGACGCCAAGGCGTCGACTATCTACGCTGCCGCCTACGGTCAGAATCCGGAGTTCTACGCCTTCTATCGCAGCCTCGAGACCTACAAGGCGACGTTCAAGAGCAAGAGCGACCTGATGGTGCTCGATCCGAGCTCCGAATTCTTCCAGTACCTGAAGCAGTCCGCCGCCGCCAAGGCCGTGCCGCATTCGGGCGCGCGCTAGCAACTACCCGCATCGATCGAAGGAGAGATGGCGTGCCGGAAACGTTCCTGGCGGCGTGCGCGCTCGTGCTGGTGCTCGAGGGCCTGCTGCCACTCATCGCCCCGCGTACCTGGCGCAGTGCCTTCAGCCGGATCATCGCATTGAGCGACGGGCAGCTGCGCTTCATCGGTCTGGTCTCGGTCGCGCTCGGCGGGCTCCTCCTCGCGGTGTTCTATGCGTAAGTGGGTGTTGCCCGAGTATGTCGACGACATCCTGCCCGACGAGGCGCAGCGCATCGAGGGCTTGCGCCGGACGCTGCTCGATCATTTTCGCAACCGCGGCTACCGCCTGGTGCAGCCGCCGTTGATCGAACACCTGGATTCGCTCTTGACCGGAACCGGCCACGACCTCGAGTTGCAGACTTTCAAGGTCGTCGATCCGCTTTCCGGCCGCATGCTCGGCGTGCGCGCCGACATGACCCCGCAGGTGGCGCGCATCGACGCCCACCTGCTCAACGAGCCCGGGGTAACGCGGCTGTGCTACGCGGGAAGCGTGCTGCGTACCGTCGCGAGCGGCGGCGCGCAGACGCGTGAAGTGCTGCAAATCGGCGCCGAGCTCTACGGGGAGCCCGGCATCGCGGGCGATGTCGAAGTGCTCGCGCTGCTGCTCTCTGCGCTGCAGGCGGCGGCCGTGCCGGGGCTGCATCTCGACCTCGGGCATGTCGGCGTGTACCGCGCGCTGGCAAACGGCTCGCACTTGGCCGGCAACGGCGGCGACAGCGAGCTCTTTGCGGCGATGCGCACCAAGGACGTGCCCGCGGTAGCGGAGCTGACCGCGAAGCTTCCGGCGGCGTGGCGCGACGCCTTTGTCCTCCTGCCGACTCTGTATGGCCCGGCGGAGGAGGTGCTGGCACGCGCGCGCGCGCAGTTGCCGGATACCCCCTCGATCGCCGCCGCGCTCGCGGCGCTGGAGACACTGGCGCAAACCGCGCGCAACGCGGTCGAAGCACTGCACATCGATCTCGCGGACTTGCGCGGCTATCACTACCAGAGCGGCGTGAGCTTTTCGGTGTTCACCGCGGGCGAGCCCAATGCGATCGGCCGCGGCGAGCGCTATGACGGCATCGGCAAGGCCTTCGGCCGCGCACGCCCCGCGACCGGATTCACGCTCGACCTGCGCCAGTTGGCCGCCTTGGTCGATCGCGGCACCTGACACCGACATCGATCACCGGCAAGCCAGACAAACATGGGCAAGAATGTCGTCGTACTGGGCACCCAATGGGGTGACGAGGGCAAGGGCAAGATCGTCGACTGGCTGGCCGAGCACGCCCACGGCGTGGTCCGGTTCCAGGGCGGTCACAATGCCGGCCACACGCTGGTGATCGGCGACAAGAAAACGGTCCTGCGCCTGATTCCATCGGGCATCCTGCGTCCCTCGGTGCGCGTCTACCTGGGCAACGGCGTCGTGGTCTCCCCCACCGCATTGCTGCAGGAGATCGCGGAACTCGAAGGCGCGGGCATCGAAGTGCGGTCGCGGCTGGCGATCTCGCCGGCGTGCCCGCTGGTGATGCCCTACCATGTCGCGCTCGATCAGGCGCGCGAGGCGGCGCTTGGCGACACGCCGATCGGCACCACCGGGCGCGGCATCGGTCCTGCCTACGAGGACAAGATCGCGCGCCGCGCGCTGCGCGTCCAGGACCTGTTCTATCCCGACCGCTTCGCGACCAAGCTCGAGCGTGTGCTCGAATACCACAATTTCGTGCTGACGAAGTATTTCGGGCGCGATGCGATACCTTATCGCCACACGCTCGACGCCACGCTGGCGCTGGCGCCCGCAGTGCAACCGATGGTTGCCGATGTCGCGGCCCTGCTGCAGGCAGCGCGCCGTGCCGGCGAGTCGCTGCTGTTCGAAGGCGCGCAGGGCGCGCTGCTCGATATCGACCACGGCACCTACCCCTACGTGACATCGTCGAACTGCGTCGCTGCCGCCGCCGCGCCGGGTGCGGGCATCGGCCCGCAGATGCTCGATTACGTCCTCGGTATCGTCAAGGCCTATACGACGCGGGTGGGCACGGGGCCCTTCCCGACCGAACTCACCGACGACATCGGTGCGCGTCTCGCACTGCGCGGCAACGAGTTTGGCTCGGTCACCGGTCGCCCGCGCCGCTGTGGCTGGCTCGACATACCCGCGCTCGCGCGCTCGCTGCAGCTCAACGGTGCCGACGGGTTGTGCATTACCAAGCTCGACGTGCTCGACGGGCTGGAATCGATCCGCATCTGCACCACCTACCGCGTCGGCGGGGAGTCGGTCGCGCTCCTCCCGACGGGCGCCGAGGCGGTGGCCGCGTGCGAACCGGTGTATGAGGAACTGCCCGGCTGGAGTGAGAGCACGTTCGGCGTCAAGAGCTTCGATGCGCTGCCGGTGACCGCGCGCGCGTACCTGCGCCGGATCGAGGCGCTTACCGGCGTGCCTATCGCGATGGTTTCGACCGGCCCCGAGCGCGACGAGACCATCCTCGTGCACCATCCGTTTGAGTAGACAACCGGCTGCACGACGCGGGCAACGGACAAACGGCATGAAGCATCTCGACGTCAGCTGGGAGCAGTATCACGCCCTTATCGAGCGCCTCGCCCTGGCGGTCTACGATTCCGGCTGGCGCTTCAATCAGATCATCTGCATTGCCCGCGGAGGCCTTCGCGTCGGCGACGTGCTGTCGCGAATCTATGAGGTTCCGCTGGCGATCCTGTCGACCCATTCGTATACCGCGGAGGGCGGCACGGTGCGGGGGCAACTGGTGATCGCCGAGCACATGACGATGACCGCGCCGCGGCTGGGCGACCGGGCGTTGCTCGTCGACGACATGGTCGATTCGGGGCACACGCTCGAGGCCGTGTTCCGCGAATTGCCGCAACGCTTCACCCACGTAGTCGAGCTGCGCAGCGCCGTGTTGTGGTACAAGGCGCACTCGGTCTTCAAGCCCGACTATTACATCGAATACCTGGCGGACAACCCGTGGATCCACCAGCCCTTCGAGGTCTACGACACGTTGCGCCCCGCCGCGCTCAAGATTAAGCCGGCATAATCGCCGGCGGCGTGCTTTGGTATAGTGCCGCTGCCCTTGGTGCCAGTGGTGCCGCGCGCGCTTCCGCGTCATCATGCAGGACGCCGACGAAAAGCGAGCGCAGGGCAGCAGCTGGGTGGCTAGCACCCGCACCAGCCAAATGACGGGCAACCGCCCAACGGAGATGCAAGTGAAGACACTATTGATGCTGGCATGCACGGTTCTAGTCTCGGGCACATGTGCCGCGGATTGTGTCACGGACGTCCGCGGCAAGACGATCTGCAGCAATGGTCAGAAAGCCGTGGTGGTCAACCCGAATAGGGCCACAGTGACCACGGCGCAGAAGACTCCGACTGGCGTGACGACGGTGCAGAACAGCAACGGCACGAAAGCGGCCTACAACCCGCGTACCGGCAATGCGGCAGTCGCGCAAACGAATGCGAATGGCGTGACGACTACGCAAACAAGCCGGGGCGGCGTGGCCAAGACAAAAAATGGCATGGGCGTGGTCCAAGGCCCCAACGGCACCACCTGCGCCAGAGGCGCGAACACGCAGGGTTGCAAGAAGCCCTGACGGAACCGTCGCAAGCACGCGCGATCGAATCGCCATCTGGCGTGACAAGTTCGCGCAACACGCGCTTACATTTCGACACATCTTGTGTCGCCTGGCGCAGAACCACGGTGCTGCCTGCCGGTATGATGGATGTTCCAACCTTCGGATGCTGACCAATATGCGCAAGCGCCTGTTGCGAGCCGCCCTGGCTCTCGCCTTCCTGATCGTGCCGTTGTACGCCGCGGCGACTGATTACACCGACATCTGGTACTTGCCGAGCGAATCCGGCTGGGGCGTCAATCTCGTCCAGGCGGACAACGTTATCTTTGCGACCTTCTTCGTCTACGGAACCACCAAGGCGCCGAATGGAACCAGCGACGAGCCGACCTGGTACACCGCCATCATCTATGGCGACGCCAGCGGCAACTTCAGCGGTAATCTGTACTCAACCGTGGGTACCTACTTCGCCGCGCCATGGGTCCCGGGCAACGTCGTCAACACGCTGGTCGGCACGGCCTCCTTCGTTCCTTCCAGCGACTACCAAGGCACGCTGACCTACAGCTTCACCAACGGCCCCACCGTGGTCAAGTCGATTCAGCGCCAGACGCTGACGACGATCAACCTTGCCGGCACCTACACCGGGGGACGCGCAGGAACCTACTCCGGCGCCGGATGCGGCACGCCCGGCGACTACCAGGACAATTTCAACCTGCAGGTCCTGCAGCCGGGCAACGGCAGCGCGACCTTCAACTTCAGCTACAGCGGTGGGCTCACCTGCACGCTGTCCGGCGCACTCACCCAATACGGCCAGCTGTACACGATTCCGAGCGCGACTTATCAGTGTTCCAACGGGGTCAGCACGGTGGCGAGCATGAACGGGATCCAGGCCACGGCGCAAGGCATCGAGGGAACCTACGCCGCGGCCTCGGCGGCTGCCGGCTGCGGCGAAAGCGCAGCCTTCGCTGCGGTCCTCGTTCCTGGCGGCAGCGCACCCGCGACCCAGAACGTCCAGCCGATGATCGTCAACGGAGGACCCGCGGACTATCTCAACCTCGGCTTCGTCAGTGTCAAGGTATGCGCGCCGGGAAGCAGCACGGACTGCCAGACTATCGACAACATTCTGGTCGATACCGGATCGTCCGGTCTACGACTGATATCAACGGTGTTGTCTCCTACGCTGTCATTGCCGCAGCAGGTCGACGCCGGCGGCGCTCCACTGGCCGAGTGTATCCAATTCGTCGATGGATTCAGTTGGGGATCGGTGAGGCTCGCCGACATGCAAGTCGCGGGCGAACAGGCGAAATCGCTGCCGGTGCAAATCATCGGCGATCCGGCGTTTGCGTCGATCCCATCCAGCTGCTCGAGCTCCGGGCCGCCTGAAAACACCGTGCAGACCTTCGGCGCCAACGGTATCTTGGGCGTCGGGTTGATGCTGCAGGACTGTGGCGGCGCCTGCGCGCAATCTCCGATTCCCGGCTGGTACTACGGCTGCACCGCGTCCGGCTGCATTCCAACGACGGTTACCCTTACCCAGCAGTTACCCAATCCGGTAGCGCTGTTCAGTGTCGACAACAATGGCGTCATCATCGCGCTGCCATCGATCCCCGCGGCAGGTGCGGCCACCGCCACCGGTTCGCTTATCTTCGGTATCGGGACGCAATCGAACAACGGACTGGGCAGCGCCAGTGTTCTGACGACCGATCCGGACACGGGCACCATCACCACCAACTTCAACGGTCAGAACTACACCACCAGTTACCTCGACAGCGGCTCGAACTTTCTCTACATCAGCACCAATCTCTATCCCACGTGCACGGGCGCCGGGTCGGGCCTTTATTGTCCGGCGACCACGCAATCTCTGTCGGCGAAACTGGAGGGCGGGAACAACAATGCCAGCGTGAGCTTTAGCATCGCCAACGCCGATGCGTCGCTGGGAGCGAATCCGAACTTCGATGCCTTCGACAACCTGGCAGCGTCCGCTGGTGACGTGTCGGTCTTCGCCTGGGGACTGCCATTCTTCTTTGGCCGGAACGTCTACACGGCAATCGAGACCCGGAGCACGCCGGGCGGACCGGGGCCGTATTTCGCGTTTTAGCATCCGAGAGCGTGGAATGATTGACTACGAGGACTGTCCAACGCGCATCGTCCGCGTCGAAAGGCAGGAGGGAGCCATGTTGCCCCAATGCGTTGTGCTGTGCTCATTCGTCCTCGCCCTCTCCGGCAGCGCGGCGGCTGCGCCGCTGGCGGGCGACCCGTCGCCGCCCGGCGCTGCGCCACCGGGTGCCCCGGTGCAAAGCAAAGCGTCCGTTCCAGGCAAGGCGCGACCCACGCCGGCCCAACTCGACCAACCGGGTGCGGTAGCGGTCGCCTCACCAAACGAGCGCAACACCGGCACGACGTTCGCTTCGCCCGACCCGTCGATTTTTGGCCGGCTCAACCTGCATGCTCAACCCAAACCCCTCGAGCAACCACCGGCAATGCAGGTCGCGCCCGGCGATGCCGCTAAGAGCGGCGCCACGGCCAATACGGCCGCGCCGGCACAGGCACCCAACTAGCCGCGCCTCCCCCAAGCGTTCTTTCCCGGGGTCAAGATCGGGCGGGGATGATCGGCAGGATCACGTGCGAAGGGTGGGCCGCGTCGACGTACACCCGGTTGCTTGCGACGCGGGAGGATAGCGCCCGTCCCTCCGCTTCGCCCGTGTTGGGATTGATGTCGAAATGCGGAAAGTTGCTGCTCGAGACGTCGATGCGAATGCGATGGCCGCGCTTGAAGAGGTTGCTGGTCGGAAACGCTTCGACACGAACGGCGTAGACGGTGCCCGGCGTCATCAGTGAGGGTCGCTCCCATGAGTCGCGGTAACGGGCGCGCAATATACCGTCGGTGAGATTGAGCGCAAAGCCCTGCGGATAGTCCGGATTCGGCGGATGCACGTCGATCAGCTTGGCGGTGAAGTCCGTGTCCGGGCAATTCGAGGCAATCCACAGCACGGCGGTGATCGGGCCGGTTACTTCGACGTCTTCCGCGAGTGGCGCGGTCTGGAAGACCAGGACATCGGGTCGTTCGGACAGCGGTCGATAGGGCGGCATGGAACCGTAGAACTCGACCGTCTCGCGCTGATCGAATGCGCCACCCACCATGATCGGGCGCCCGGAGGTGATGGTGCCGCCGATGGTGGGTACGGGGTTCTTTGGATCGTACTCGTAGCTCAGGTACGACGCCTCCAACGACGGCGTATGCGGCGACAACGTCCGATCGGCGTGAAAATAGTAAGGGGTCCAGCGCGCGTCCGGAATCGGCCAATTCATTTCAGCGCGCCAGCGTCCGCCGTGATCGATGCGTCCGTCCGAATTCTTTCTGCCGCTTCCCCCGCCCATCACAAACAGCCGCACTGCCGCTTCGGTGTCGACGCCGTTGTCGACGCCCTTGAGCCAGCGATCGAACCAGCGCAGGCGCAAGGTGAGAAAGTCGCTGGCGACGTTGCCGTCGATCGTCGCCGCCGGGCCGAAGTCGACGTCGCCAGCGTGGGTGAGCTCGCGATCGCCGTGCGTCCAGGGGCCGAGGATCAGGCGCACCGGACCGTGTTTGACTTTCGCGAGGCCGACATAATTGTCCGTCGCCGTGCGGGGGTAGGGGTCGTACCACGACGACATGAGCATGATCGCGGCATCGGGAAATTGCGGGTAATAGCCCGCCGCGTAAATGCCCAGCTGTTTCCAGAAATCGTCAAAGACGCCGTGCTCCCACTGATCGAAGGTGTATTCCTCGTAGTCGGGTACCAGGGTCAAGGGCGAAGCGCCCCGGCGCCACGGCATGCGCCCGAACCAGTCCTTGAGGTCGATGGCCTGCATGGCCGCGAGTTTCTTGGGGTCCCTGGCGATTTGCGGACTGTTTAGCCCTTCGCTGAATGCCCAGGTCACCTGCTTCAGTTCAAACGCGCCTCCCTGGCGAATGCCGCCCTGGTAGGCATTCGAGAACCCGCCCGAGTCGAGAAACATCGCTTTGACGCCCGGTGCGCCGGCGCTGCCCAGCGCGCCCTGCGTATGGGCCGCATAGGACAGCCCCATGGTGCCGATCACCCCGTTCGACCAGGGCTCCTTGACGATCCAGGCGCAGGTGTCGTAGCCATCGTGGCCATCGCTCAAATACTTCACATAGGCGCCTTCCGATCCGTAGCGACCACGGCAGTCCTGGTAGATCACGACGTAACCGCGGCGAACGAAGAACTCCGCCACCTCGGCGCGGCTTTTAGGTTTCGCCGACGCCGGCGTGCGCTCCGAGCGGCTATCCGTTGTCTTGCCATAGGGCGTGCGCTCGAGAATGACGGGCACGCGCTGCGCAACGGGCTTGCCGTCCCGTGCCGGCAGATACACATCGGTAGCCAGGCGCACGCCGTCGCGCATGGGCACCATGATGTCGCGGAGCACGATGACGCCGAATGCCTCCTCGCCAGTCGCGCCGGCGGCCGGATTCGGACGCAACTGCGCGTGTCCTGCGACCGGAAGGGCCAGGAGTGCCGCCGCGCGGGCCAACCTCTGTGCGAATCTGCGGCGGCTCAATGTCACCTTGGAGTTTGCCTTTCCCGGCCCGTGCGTTGCGCTTTCAACCAAGGTTAATCCGCAAGACGACACCGCGCAATGGGCCCATTGGCCGCATTCCGGGAGATTCTGAAACGGCGTTCCTGAGGCACCCCAGCCGTTGGCGACCAGGCAAAGGCGGACAGAGACCATTGCATCGTCACGTCAAACCCAGAGGTTGAGTCCGTCAAAGGCGCGTTTGTCCTACGACGCATTCAGACTGGGTCCGATGGCGCAGATTTGACAGACGGGCAATATAGCGGCGTTACAGATTCACCGTCCTTTCCCAACGCAACCCGATGGAGAGCAAAAACCATGGAACGCACCGCGACACTAAGTGGCAATAACCTGACGAATGCGACCAATTCCGCTGTAGAAGCCGCGGCGCTGACTGCGCACAAGACAACGGACAAAGTCGCGGACAAGGCTACCGTGCAGGTCGATCGTTCCGCTGCGGCAGTCCATCGCGCGGTCGACGTCGCCGCCGATACCGCCGATTCTACGGCGCAGTGGGCGTCAGCGACATTTGAGCAAGCACAGCAAGTAACGACCCGATTCACGGAATCGGCGAGCGCTTCGATACGGGCACGTCCATTAACTGCAGTCGCTGGCGTACTCGTCGTCGGCTATTTACTTGGGCGCCTGGCGCGTCTGTGAAGCACCCATCCCAGGCACAGCGACAGATGCAGCCTGGAACGAGCCCATACATTGCATTTTAAGGAGCACACCATGAACCGCGATCAAGTGCAAGGAACCGCCAAGGATGTAGCCGGCAAAGTCCAACGAAAGGTTGGTGAGCTGACGGGCAATAGGACGCAACAGGTAAAGGGTACCGCCAGGCAGGTGGAAGGCAAGCTGCAGAAGCAGGCCGGCAACGTCGAGCAGGCACTCGACAAGGCAGACAAAAAAAACCGCTAACGCTCGGCGGCCGCAAGGCTGCCACGTCATTTGGGGAACCGCCGATGGTCGATTCTCGTGAAGGAAGCAAGCAATGAGCTGGATTAGACAATCCCGAGGATTTGCGACGGGCGAGCGGTCCGATCCGGCGGATGAGACAGTTATCAATAGTGCGCCCCTCGACAGCCGCCGCGCAACACCAGACCGTCCAATCGGAGGCGGGTCCAGAACGCCAACCGTTCCCGACGATCATACGGCGGAGGAAATCAAGCGTCGCCAAGTATCGTTGGCATTGCGATACATCATGGCAGTGCGCGCTCGCTGAGGCACGGCACCGACTCACAACCCTTCATTGGAGATGCAATCATGATCAGAAATATACTTGCAGTCGTGATGATGATCGGCTCGCTAGCCGCGTTCAGCACGCTAACCGGTTGCAACACGATTGCCGGCGCCGGCACCGACGTCGAACGGGGCGGCGAGGCGATCCACGATACGGCAAAGGACGCTCAACAGAAGATGTAAGGAACCCTTCGCGAGCCGGAGTTTATGGAGGAGTCGAAATATTCGCGGTGCGCGCGATTGCAGCCATGCGTGATCCACTAATCGAGATCAATGCGCGCGAGCAAGTCCTGAAGGAGCTCGTGGCGCTTAAGACTAACAAATAGCCCGAAGCGGTTACGGTCGAAGCAAGTCCAGGATTCGCAGCGTTCGACGGTCGTCGTATTGCGCTTTAGAGACCTTACGAGAGCTTGTCGGAGTTCTCCGGCAGCAGCTTCAGGTTGTCCAACATTCGGCAGAGTTCTGCAAGCGATGCGGCTTTAACCTCCCGCATCATGTTGCTGCGATGCACCTTCACCGTGGTTTCGGTGATGCCCATCTCGCCGGCAAGCAGCTTGTTCAACCGACCCCGCGCGACCTGAATGAGAATGGCGCGCTCCCGCGGAGTAAGTACTGCTATGATCTCCTTGCTATGTGTCCAGCTATTCCTCGAGGAGAAAGACGATGTCCACCTATCGAAAAACACCGGAGGCCGTAGCGCGCCTTTCGCCGGAGCAGTATCGCGTGACGCAGGAGAGCGGTACCGAAGCACCCGGAAGCGGTGAGCTTCTCGACAACCACGAGCCGGGTATATACGTGGACATCGTGTCGGGCGAGCCACTGTTTGCCTCGTCGGCCAAGTTCGAATCGGGTTGTGGCTGGCCGAGCTTCACGCGGCCTATATCGACCAAGGTAGTCAACGAGCTGAAGGATACTTCACACGGAATGGTCCGTACTGAAGTACGTTCGGTCGCCGGTGACAGCCATCTGGGCCATGTCTTCGAGGATGGCCCGAGCGACCATGGCGGACTGCGCTATTGCATCAACTCGGCCTCGCTGCGCTTCGTGCATCGCGACAACATGGTCGCGGAAGGCTACGGCGATTACCTAGACCAGGTGGAGGAAGTCCAATGAAACAGGAACGTTCGATACTTGCCGGCGGCTGCTTCTGGGGTATGCAGGACCTCATCCGCAAACGCGATGGCGTCATCTCCACTCGCGTTGGTTATTCAGGCGGTGATGTTCCGAATGCGACGTATCGCCATCACGGAACCCACGCCGAAGCCATCGAGATCGTCTTCGACCCGGAGCGGCTCAGCTTTCGCGAGTTGCTGGAGTTCTTCTTCCAGGTCCATGACCCGACGACGCGCAATCGCCAAGGCAACGACGTGGGCACCAGCTACCGCTCCGCCATCTTCACGACCAGCGATGAGCAGCGCCGCATCGCCGAGGACACCATCGCCGATGTCAACGCGTCGGGCCTGTGGCCCGGGCGAGTGGTGACCGAGGTGGCGTCGGCGGGACCCTTCTGGGAGGCGGAGCCGGAACACCAGGATTACCTGGAGCGCCTCCCAAACGGATACACATGCCATTTCGTCCGACCGGGGTGGAAGCTGCCAATACGAGACAAGGCACACGCAGGCGCCAGGACGGCCACGTAAGGCTGGAGAAGCCGTACGTCAGGTAACATCGACGCGCTCAGCGTCGGTTCGGCGACGCCCATTATGCCGCGACACTCATCGCTCGGGACGACCGGGATTCTCACACACCCGGCGATCGTGCGTCATTTGTTACGTCGGAGCGGCCGCGCGCCACAATCTTGTATAACCACTCGATTCGGTGCCGAGATCTCCGGACGTGCGGATCTGATCATGCTCGCCGTGCCGTTCGCGGTTCGGGGCCGTCCCGGGACAGTGGTGCGCGTGTGGCGGCACGGGTACGGCATCGCGACTACTACGCGTGTTCGGCCACACCCGGTCGAACAGTTCGTCCTTGGTGACTAGATGCTCAGCGCGATCGACGAGCGCAACCAACATATCGAAGGTCCGTGGGCGCAGCCGGGATGGCGGGATCAACAATGGTTGGAATCTACGCCCGAACCGCACTTACTGCGCGATCTGCAGGCATGCACGACAACCACACCCTGCCAACCCGAGGAAGAGCACGCGGCAGTTCCGTCGAGCGATTAAGCCGCCTCGTTAAACCGGGCCGGAATAAACCTTTGCTCCGTCCCGTGCGGTATCGACCAGATCGGCCATGCTGTAATCCACCTGATTCTGGAACACCAGCGACCCTGAACCATTGATCTTGCGCAACTGCTTGAAAACGGCGACGTCCCGGCGCGAGAGTGGCACGATGTGCTGCTGCCCCATTTTCCTAAGTGGACTTACCTGGAATGACCGGATGCAAAAAAGCCAGCGTTAACGCTGGCTTAGGCTATCAGATTGGATTGCTTTGGATGGTGCTGGAATGTTATCGTGGTGCCCAGAAGAGGACTCGAACCTCCACAGTGTTGCCACCGCTAGGACCTGAACCTAGTGCGTCTACCAATTCCGCCATCTGGGCCAGCGTGCAATTTTAAGAGCGAGCCTTCGCATTGTCAAAGAAACTGCGGCAAACAAACGCCGGAAGCACCAACACGGCGCTGAAGCGTCCGTCATCCCGTCGCAGCGACGTCGACATTCCCGCCCGCGAACGCATTCTCGAATTCCTGCGTGAGCGCGGCGCGCCGATGCGCGCCGACGACGTCGCGGTGGCATTGCATGTCGCCGGGTCGGCCGAACGCGAAGCCTTCGCAGGCCGACTTGCCGCGATGGAGCGCGACGGACAGTTGATGACCAATCGTAAGGGCGAGCTCTGCGTCGTCGCCAAACTCGATCTGCTCACCGGTACGGTCCAGGGTCATCCCGACGGCTTCGGCTTTTTGATGCCTGACGATGGCAGTCCTGATCTGTTCCTCGCGCCCAAGGAGATGCGCAAGGCGCTCCACGGCGACCGTGCAACGGCGCGTCAAATCGGTGTCGACCGGCGCGGCCGCCCCGAGGGCGCGATCGTCGATGTGCTCGCGCGGAGCAACCGCGAAATCGTGGGCAGGCTGTACGAGGATCGTGGCATCTGGTTTCTGGTCGCCGAGAACAAGCGCATCAACCAGGACATCCTGGTGCCTCCGGACATGCGCGGCGACGCCAAGCCTGGCCAGGTTGTCGTCGCCGAAGTGATCGAGCAGCCTTCCGCGCACCGCGAGCCGCTGGCGAAGGTGGTGCAAGTGCTTGGCAACTATGCCGACCCGGGCATGGAGATCGAGATCGCGCTGCGCAAGCACGATCTGCCGCACGAATTCTCCGCCGGGGCCAAGAGACAGGCCGCGCGGCTTCCGGCGGAAGTGCGCGACGCCGAGCGCAAGGACCGGGTCGACATCACGAGCCTTCCGCTGGTAACCATCGACGGCGAGACGGCGCGGGATTTCGATGACGCGGTGTACTGCGAGCGAGCCGGAAAGGGCTTCCGGCTGCTCGTGGCCATCGCCGACGTCAGCCATTACGTGCACGATGGCGATGCGCTCGACACGGATGCGCGCGACCGGGGCACCTCGGTCTACTTCCCACGTCGGGTCCTCCCCATGCTGCCGGAGGCGCTGTCCAACGAACTCTGCTCGCTCAAACCCGACGTCGATCGCCTGTGCATGGTGTGCGACATGGCGATCGATGCGAAGGGCAACATCGGTCGCTACCGGTTCTACCCCGCGGTCATGCATTCGCGCGCCAGGCTCACCTATACCCAGGTCTGGGAATGGCTTTCGCAGCCCGCGCGCGCGACCAGCCGCGAAGCGAAAGCGCTCCTGCCGCAACTCGTCGATCTGCACGCGCTGTATAAACTGCTCGTCGCCGCGCGCGGCCGTCGCGGCGCGATCGATTTCGACACGATCGAGCTCGCGCTTGAGTTCGACCCGCACGGCAAGATCAACGCGATCGTGCCGGTCGTGCGCAACGACGCGCACCGGCTCATCGAGGAATGCATGCTGGCGGCCAACGTCTGTACCGCCGAGTATCTTCTGGCGCAAAAGCATCCGGCGCTCTTCCGCGTGCACGAGGGTCCCACCCCGGACAAACTCGCCGCGCTGAAGGAGTTCCTCGCCAGCAGCAGCTTGTCGCTTTCCGGCGGCGACAACCCGACGCCGGCCGATTACGCCGCGCTGCTCGACCGCATCCGCGATCGGCCCGACTTCAACCTGCTGCAAACCGTGTTGCTGCGCTCGTTGCAGCAGGCGGTCTACAGCCCGGACAACGCCGGTCATTTCGGCTTGGGTTATGACGCGTACACGCATTTCACTTCGCCCATCCGCCGCTATCCCGATTTGCTCATCCATCGCTGCCTCAAGGCCTGCCTCGCCCGCGCGCGCTATCACCCCGGTGGCGCCACGTGGCCCGAACTCGGCGTGCACTGCTCGTTGACCGAGCGGCGCGCGGACGAAGCCACGCGCGACGTCGAAAACTGGCTCAAGTGCTACTACATGCAGGATCGTGTCGGCGAAACCTGCGCCGGGACCGTGAGTGGCGTTACCCACTTTGGCCTGTTCGTAACGCTCGACGGTCTCAATATTGACGGCTTGGTGCACATCACCGAACTGGGCAGCGATTACTTCCACTTCGACCCGGTGCACCATGCGCTCATCGGCGAGCGCAGCGGCAAGACCTGGCGGCTCGCCGACCGGCTGACGGTCAAGGTGGCGCGGGTCGATCTGGAGCAGACCAAGATCGACTTCGTGCTCGCCGAGGACAATACGCCGAAAGGGGCGCCGCGCGAGGGTCCCGCGCAGCGGAAACGCCCCAAGTCACGTTGAGCCCGCGACCGCGCTCAAGGACTCTTGCGGCCGGGTGAGCGGTCTCGCGTTTCCGGTCATGCCCAACTCCGCGTCCCTCGTCGATCTGGTCATCCAGGGGCCCGACATCGACACCCCGCAGATCAAGCACCTCGCGCGCCTGGTCGGTGCGGACGCGATCGATGCGCTCTGGGCAGCGCAAACGCAGGCGTTCCGCTTGTCGCCGGCGCGGGAGCGCACTGGCGTAGCCGAGTTCTGCGCCGATGCGCTCATCGATTTCGGCTTCGTGCCTGCCACGCAGCGGCTGCAACGAGTACGACTGGTGGCGATGGACATGGATTCGACGCTGATCAGCATCGAATGCATCGACGAGATCGCCGATCTGCGCGGGATCAAGCCCGAGATCGCCGCGATCACCGCGCGCGCGATGCGCGGGGAAATTGATTTTCGCGAAAGCCTCATGCGGCGCGTGGACCTGCTCGCCGGCCTCGATCTGGCCGCGCTGGAGCAGGTCTACAACGAGCGCCTGCGCCTCTCGCCCGGTGCCGAGCGCATGCTCTCGGGATTCACGCGTGCGGGCGCGAAGACGCTCCTCGTTTCCGGCGGGTTCACCTTCTTTACCGACCGGCTCAAAGCCCGGCTCGGTCTCGACTACACGCTCGCCAACACGCTGCAAGTGGTCGACGGCAGGCTTACCGGCCGCATTGAAGGCCCGCTAGTCGATGGCGAGGTGAAAGCGAACGCCTTGGAGCGCCTGCGGCGCGAGCTCGGCGGCGAAGGACTTACGATAGCGATCGGCGATGGTGCCAACGACCTGCCGCTTCTCGCCTGCGCCGACATCAGCGTTGCGTATCACGCAAAGCCGGTGGTGCGCGCCGCCGCGACCTATGCCATCGATTGTTGCGGGCTCGACGCGATCCTGAATCTTTTTCGCTAGGAGAAGAAGCGCATGCCCAGGCGCGTAATCGCCCAGATATCCCACAGCGAAAGCACGACAATGACGATCCAGGTGCCGGCCATTCCCCAGAAGCGTCCGCGAGACTCCTTGGTCGTCCGCGACAGGGCCACCGCATGGGCGACGCGGGACGCGAAAAAGGTCACGCCGCAGACGTGCAGGAATATCCGGCTCGCGCCGTCGAGCTCGGCGACGAGGAACACCACCAGCATGGGCAGAATCCACTCGATCGCGTTGCCGTGAACGCGGATCGCCCGGGCGAGCTCCGGGTCGTTGCCGTGTCCTGTGCCGACCTGCAGTTTGATTCGCAGCAGCGTGACACGCGCGGCAAGGACGAGCAGCAACAGCACCAGCAGTCCGGCGTACAAGCCGGTGAGCTGTGCAATCATTCCTGTTCTCCGTCGAAATCGCCTTCGTCGATCCAGGCCATCTGGATTGCCTCGAGGATCTTCTCGCCGCAATGCGCCGGGTCGTCGTCAAAGCCGGGTAGTTCGAGCACCCAGCGCCGCAGGTCGGTAAAGAGCACGCGGTTGGGGTCGACCTCGGGATGCGCATCGGCGAGCCCGATGGCGATCTCGAGGCTGTCGGTCCATTTCATTTGACGGCTTCCTTGGCGTAGTTGATCGTGTACTTGGGTATCTCGATGACCAGCTTTGCATCCCCCACCTTGGCCTGACACGACAGGCGCGACTGCGACGTCAGCCCCCAGGCACGATCGAGCAGATCGTCCTCGTCTTCGGACGAAGGCGATAAGGAATCGAAGCCCTCACGCACGATCACGTGACAGGTCGTGCAGGCGCAGGACTTCTCGCAGGCATGCTCGATCTCGACTCCGTGATCGAGCAGACTGTCGCAGATCGATTCGCCGTGGGGGGCCTCAAAGGTCATACCCTCCGGGCAGAGCTCCGCATGTGGCAGGACGACGATTTCAGCCATGCGCTTCTAGTCGCGCGCCAGCAGGTCGACGCGACGTCCCGTGAGCGCACCGGCCACGCCGCGATCCATTCGCCGGGCGGCGAAATCCGCCGTGACGCGGTTAAGCGCCGCCACGGCCGCCTGCAACGCGTGCCGGTCCGTGCCGGCAAGTCGCTCTCGCACGGTCGAAACAGCCGCGTCGATCTCCGCCTTCTGCGGAGCGTCGAGCAGATCGCCATCCGCGTCCAGCGCGCTTCGGGTCGCGCCCAGTATCCGCTGCGCCTCGACCTGGGTCTCGGTGAGCGCGCGGACGGCCATATCGGCCGCCGCGTGCGCCTGCGAGTCTTCGAGCATGCGCGCAATGTCCGTATCGGCGAGGCCGTAAGACGGCTTGACCGTGATGGCCGCTTCGATGCCGGTCGTCTGCTCGCGCGCCGACACGGCGAGCAGTCCATCCGCATCGATCTGGAAGGTCACCCGGATGCGTGCCGCCCCGGCGACCATCGGCGGGATGCCGCGCAATTCGAAGCGCGCCAGCGACCGGCAATCGCTGACCCGCTCGCGCTCGCCTTGCACGACATGCATCGCCATTGCCGTCTGGCCGTCCTTAAAGGTGGTGAACTCCTGCGCCTTGGTAATTGGTATGGTAGCGTTGCGTGGCACGATCTTCTCCGTCAGGCCGCCCATGGTCTCGAGGCCCAGCGACAGCGGTATGACGTCGAGCAACAGCCAGTCCTCATCCTCGGCACGGTTTCCCGCGAGCACGTTGGCCTGAATCGCGGCGCCGAGTGCGACTACCTGGTCGGGATCGAGATTGGTGAGAGGCGGCATGCCGAAGAACTGGGCCACGGCTTTCTGGATCTGTGGCATCCGTGTCGCACCGCCGACCATCACGACGCCATCGATTGCTTCCACCGCGAGTTTCGCATCGCGTAGCGCCTTGCGCACGGGTTGCAGCGTCTTGCTGACGAGTGTCGCCGTGATCGTGGTGAAGGTCGCCGCGGTAAGGGTGAGATCCAGGCGCTCGCCGGTCGATAGCGTGGCGACGAGCGGAGTCGATGCGTGCGCGGTCAGGTTCTCTTTCGCCTCACGCGCCTTGAGCAGGAGCAGCCGCGTGTCCGACGGCGACACGGGGCCGAGTCCCGCGGTCTCCAGCGCCCAGCAGTAGATGCGATGATCAAAATCGTCACCACCAAGCGCGGTGTCGCCGGCAGTCGCGAGCACTTCAAACACGCCGCGCGAGAGCTTCAGCAGCGACAGGTCGAACGTTCCGCCGCCGAGGTCGTATACCGCATAGATGCCTTCGGACGCATTGTCCAGTCCGTAGGCGATCGCGGCCGCGGTGGGTTCGTTGAGCAGGCGCAGCACGTTCAAGCCGGCCTGCCCCGCGGCGTCCTTGGTCGCCTGGCGCTGGGCATCATCGAAATAGGCCGGAACGGTGACGACCGCGCCGGCAAGTGCACCGCCGAGGCTCGCCTCCGCGCGCACGCGCAAGCTGCGCAGAATCTCGGCGGACACCTCGACGGGCGTGCGCACGCCGGCGCGCGTCTCGATCTTCACCATGCCGGGCGCGTCGATGAACCGATAGGGAAAACGCCTGGCGTCGCTGAGGTCGGCCAAACCCCTTCCCATTAGCCGCTTCACCGAGACAATCGTGTTTTGCGGATCTGCCACCAGTGCGTCCTGCGCCGGATAACCGACGCCGACCCCGTGCGCGCCGAAATGCACGATCGATGGCAGCAACGGTCGACCTTCTGCGTCCGGAAGCACCACCGGGATGCCGTGGCGCACGGTCGCAACCAGCGAATTGGTGGTGCCGAGGTCGATGCCGACGGCAAGCCGCGGCGGACGCGCCGCCGGTGCGGCGTCGGGTTCGGCAATCTGCAACAGCGCCATCAGCCTTCGTCCGCGGCGATCGCCACTTCAAGATCGTCGGCGACCTTGGTCAGAAAGCGCAGCTCGCGCACCGCGTCGCGCGCCGCATTCCATTCCTGCGCCTCGAGGCGATCGGCGAGCGTCGCCTCGAGCGTAGCGGCGTCCCTGCGCACTGTGTCGAGCAGTGCGGCCAAACCGCTGCGGTCGACGCCCGATTGCACCGCGTCCATCGCTTCCCGGCGCTCGAGTTCGCGTTGCAGAAATTCCATCGGCAGCGCCGTGTTCGTTTCCGCCAGCGCATCGATCCCGCGCAGCGACAGCATGTACTGTGCGCGGCCAACCGGATCTTTGAGCGCCTGGTAGGCCTCGTTGACGCGGGCCGAGGACTGCAGCGCCATGCGGCGCTCGGTCTCACCCGCGCTGGCATAGCGATCCGGATGCACCGCGCGCTGCAGCGCGTGGTAGGCCGCATCGAGCGCCGCCGGGTCGAAGCGATACCGCGGCGGCAGCCCGAACAGCGAAAAATAGTCCTGGGAGAAATCGATCATTCTTGTTGTAGCTCCCCTTCGGAGGGGAGGAATCGGGCAGCAGGCGCGCGGGAAATCGCGTCGCCCCGCCTGACCCTCCCGCTCGATCGAGGGGAGGGAACGGGCTCAAACGTTAAATGATTCGCCGCAACCGCACTCGTCCTTCACGTTCGGGTTGTTGAACTTGAAGCCTTCGTTCAAACCCTCCTTGGCAAAGTCGAGCTCGGTTCCGTCCAGATACGGCAGGCTCTTCGGGTCGACGACAACCGTAACGCCGTGGCTGTTGAAATGGTGGTCTTCCGGCTTGACCTCGTCGGCGTACTCGAGCTTGTAGGCAAGACCGGAGCAGCCGGTGGTGCGGACCCCAAGACGCAAGCCGACACCCCTCCCGCGCCGGTTCAGAAACCCGGCGACGTGCTTGGCTGCATTCTCGGTCAGTGTGATCGCCATAGCACCTGCGCCGCGTTCAATTCGCGGCCGCCGCCAACGGCTGCGCCGCGCTCGCGCTCTGGGCATCGCCGCCGTGTTTCTGGCGGTAATCGGCCACCGCCGCCTTGATCGCGTCCTCGGCGAGAATCGAGCAGTGAATCTTGACCGGCGGCAGCGCCAGCTCCTCGGCAATCTGCGTGTTCTTGATGCTGGTCGCCTGATCGAGCGTCTTGCCCTTTACCCATTCGGTGACGAGCGAGGACGACGCGATTGCCGAGCCACAGCCGTAAGTCTTGAACTTGGCGTCTTCGATGCGCCCGTCCGGCCCGACCTTGATCTGCAGCTTCATCACGTCGCCACAGGCGGGCGCGCCAACCATTCCCGTGCCCACACCCGACTCATCCTTGGCGAACGAGCCGACGTTGCGCGGGTTCTCATAGTGATCCAGTACCTTGTCGCTGTATGCCATTGCCTTCTCCTCGGGTGCGCGTTAGTGCGCCGCCCATTGCACGCTGTTGAGATCGATGCCTTCCTGATGCATCTCCCACAGCGGTGATAGTTCGCGCAGCTTCGCAATCTTGCGCTTGACCAGCTCCACCGCAAAGTCGATTTCAGCAGCGGTGGTGAAGCGGCCGACGGTAAAGCGGATCGAGCTGTGTGCCAATTCGTCGCTGCGACCGAGCGCACGCAGCACGTACGACGGCTCGAGCGAGGCCGACGTGCAGGCCGAACCCGACGACACCGCCACGTCCTTGATGGCCATGATCAGGCTCTCGCCTTCGACGAAGTTGAAGCTCGCGTTGAGGTTGTGCGGCACCCGCTGTTCCGGGTCGCCGTTCAAATAGACTTCCTCGATTTCGGACAGGCCCTGCCACAGGCGGTCGCGCAACACGCGGATGCGCTCGTTGTCGGCCGCCATCTCGAGGCGCGCCAGGCGGAATGCCTCGCCCATGCCCACGATCTGGTGCGTCGGCAGCGTGCCTGAGCGCATACCGCGCTCGTGACCGCCACCGTGCATCTGCGCCTCGATCCGCACTCGCGGCTTGCGCCGCACGAACAGGGCACCGACGCCCTTCGGCCCGTAGGTCTTGTGTGCCGAAAACGACATCAAGTCGACTTTCAGCGCCGACAGGTCGATCGCGATCTTGCCCGTTGCCTGCGCGCTGTCGACGTGAAAGATGATCCCGCGCGCGCGGCAGATTTCGCCCATCGCCGGAACGTCCTGGATGACACCGATTTCGTTATTCACGTAGACGACCGAGGCGACGATCGTGTCCGGGCGCAGCGCCGCCTTGAACGTCTCCATGTCGAGCAGGCCATCGGTCCCAACGTCGAGGTAGGTAACCTCGAAACCGTCGCGCTCGAGCTCGCGCATCGTATCGAGCGTCGCCTTGTGCTCAGTCTTGAGCGTGACCAGATGCTTGCCCTTGTCCTTGTAGAAATGAGCCGCGCCTTTGAGCGCCAGGTTGATCGACTCGGTCGCGCCCGATGTCCACACGATTTCTTTCGCGTCGCAGTGGACGAGCCGCGCCACCTCATCGCGCGCTTCCTCGACCGCTTTCTCGGACTCCCAGCCAAACGCGTGCGAGCGCGACGCCGGATTGCCGAACTGTTCGGTAAGGTAGGGAATCATCTTCGCGGCGACACGCGGATCAACCGGCGTCGTTGCGGAATAATCGAGATAGATCGGCGTCTTCATAGGGTCGGTTCAATCCGGTCGTTGGGTTTCAGACCACTGCCGCGGTTTCCGGCTTCTTGCCCGGTAACGCGCGATGGTCCTGCAGCACCGTGACCGGCTGCTTGTCCTGCTGCCGGACGAGTTGCTCGAGGGTGACCGAGCTCAAGAACGCGAAGATGTGCGTGTTGAGGCTCGCCCAGAGCTCGTGGGTCATGCAGCGTTTGTCGTCCAGGCAATTTTCCTTGCCGCCGCATTGCGTTGCATCGATCGGCTCGTCGACGGCGGTGATGATGTCGGCCACCGAAACACCGGTCGCGGCACGCGCCAGGTTGTAGCCTCCGCCCGGGCCGCGCACGCTGTCGACGAGCCCATGGCGACGCAGCTTGCCGAAGAGTTGCTCCAGGTACGACAGGGAGATTTTCTGCCGCTCGGCGACGCCGGCAAGCGTCACCGGGCCCCTGCCGTTATGCATGGCCACATCAATCATCGCCGTCACGGCGAAACGTCCTTTGGTCGTCAGTCGCATGGTTGCCCTATCACCGCGCTACGCCCGGGCGCGAGCCCCGGACACAGCACCATTCTATAATTCCCGATCAAATTAGTCAACTAAATACCCGATTGGTTCACTCGAGCATTCGGTTGATCCGTTCCGGGTCGAACAGGTCGGCGGTCGCTTTCGCATCGCCGCAATCGAAGCCGCCCCGCTGCAGCAGCTCGACCAGGGTCTTGAGACGCTCCTCGGTGGCCGCGGCGTGGTCGAGCAGCGAGTGCACGGCCTGAACCATTGGGTCGTTCATGTCAGCACTGATGGCATAGGCCGAAAAGCCGATGGTGGCCGCCTGGCGCTCGCGGCGCAGCGCGTCGTCGCCGGTGACGACTCGGGCCGGGATGCCGACCGCGGTGGCGCCCGCCGGCACATCGCGCACGACCACGGCGTTGGAGCCGATCTTCGCCCCGTCGCCGACTAACAGCGGGCCGAGGATTTTGGCACCGGCGCCGACCACCACCGAACGTCCGAGCGTCGGGTGGCGCTTGGTCTTTTCCCATTTGACGCCACCGAGCGTAACCCCATGATAAAGCGTGCAATCGTCGCCTATCTCGGCGGTTTCGCCAATCACGACCCCCATGCCGTGATCGATGAACACCCGCCGGCCGATGGTGGCCCCAGGGTGGATTTCGATGCCGGTGAACCAGCGGCTCCAGTGCGACAGCCAGCGCGCCAGCCAGTTCCAGCCCCAACGCCACAACGGATGCGCCAGCCAGCGGTGGGCGGTGAGCGCATGCAGTCCCGGATAGCAGGTCAGGACCTCCCAGGTGGAGCGGGCGGCCGGGTCGCGGTCGAACACCACCGCAATGTCTTCGCGCAGGCGGGAGAACATGGCCTTATTTTTTCATATCCGAGCGAATTACTCTACTATTAAGACCGCCCTTTTTCAACCCAGCAGAATGGCGGCAACGACCAGGCCGAGGACGAATAGAACAAAGAAAATCAGGTACACCACGAAGATTACTGCCGCGCGCGCGATCATGCCGGACCAGCGCCCGCCGTACACGGCGCGCATCGACAGCAGCAGATACACCGGCGTCCAGATCATCAGCGCCGCGTACACGGGGCCCCCGGGCAGGAGCACGAGCAATGCCACCGTCAGGAAAAGGTACGCATGGTTGTGCGCCCCGAATACCAGGTGTGCCGCGTAGCGCCGCGGTCGCAACGGATAGCGGCGTGAGCGCCCGACGTAGACGACCTTGAGCAGCAGGGCGAACAGCGGCAGCAGCGCGAACATGGCATAGGGACCGTAGCGGAACACACCGGAGAAGATCTGATCGATCTGCTCCTTTCGCGACAGGCGCTTGAACGCCTTGGCGCGATTGTTCAGCGGCTCGAGGCCTGGTTCGCTTAGATCGAACATGTCGTAGAGTTCGGTCGATCCGGTCGTGACGTCACCCGCGGTCTGCTTCTTGCCGACCGCGTCAGCGTTCGCGCGGCCGGCCTTGCCGGCACCGGACTTGGCGGCCGCTTCGGCCTCGACGGTGTTTTTCTCGGCAGTGTCGATGCCCTCCGCCAGTTGATGCTCCCGTTCGAGGCCCTCGAAACGCAGCAGCGCGAACAGGCCGATCGAGAGCACCAGGAACAGCCGCGCCGGACGGATGTAGCGCCGGCGCCGGCCGGCTAAATATTCTCGCGTCAGGAAACCGGGGCGCCACAACCCGAAGAGCGTCCGCCACATCCGCCCGTCGAACGCGACGTAGCGTCCCGCCGCCTCGCGCAGCAGGGCGCGCACGGTCGGCAGCGCGAGGCTCGTTTCCTGTCCGCAATTTGGACAAAACGTTCCCGGCGCGACTGCGCCGCAGTTGCGGCACAGCGGCTCCGCAGGCGCCGGCGGCGAGAGGTCGTGGGCGTCGATCACTGTGGGGGACCGCTCGCCGCGCGGCGCGTGAGCAGCTGGTCGATGCGCGCGAGGATCCCGCGCAGGATGTTGACCTCTTCCTTTTCCAGGCGGGCGCGCGCGAACAGTCGGCGCAGGCGCGCGAGCAGTCGCTTCGGATGCTGCGGATCGAGGATGCGCATGGCGATTAACGTCCTCTCGGCAGCGCTATAAAGCGCCTCGATTTCGTCCAGCGTCGCCGGTTCGAAGCGGGGTGCTGCCCACACGCCATCGCCGCGTGCGGCGACAAACAGTTCGTAGGCGGCGACCTGCACGGCCGCAGCCAGATTGAGCGACGCCTGCCCGGTCTCGCCCGGGATGGTGGCCACGATCTGGCAGCGCGCAAGCTCGACGTTCGACAGGCCCGACATCTCGGTGCCGAATACCAGCGCGACCGCGCCGTTTGCGGCATGCAGCACCGCCTCCTGCGCGGCTTCCCGTACCGACCGCGCCGCGCCGGCGAACTCGCGCGGCCGCGCCGAAAAACCGATCGCCAGCGACGCGCCGGCAAGTGCCGCGTCGAGGGTGGGCACGACCTTCGCCGCGTGCAGCAGCGCGACCGCCCCGGCCGCGAGCGCGTCGGCGTCCGGGTGCGGATACGCCCGCGGTGCGACAAGCACCAGCTGCGACAGGCCCATCGCGTGCATCGCGCGTGCGGCCGCCCCGATGTTGCCCGGATGGCTCGTTGCGCAAAGCACGACACGGGTCCGCTCAAGCGGCGAGGTCACGATCGAGGCCTTTGGCGGACGGCGGCGGCAGAGAGGGTTTGCAAATGCAGGTAGAATGCTCGGTTGACACACGCTGCGACGAGCGCGGATAGCAACCGGCGCCGCGCGCGACAAGCCAATCGCGGCACTCCCAGGCAGGCTCCGGCGATCATGCACCCGATGCTCACGACCGCAGTCAAGGCCGCGCGCCGCGCGGGTAGCGTCATCAATCGCGGCGCGCGCGATCTCGATATGCTGACGGTAACCGCCAAAGGCCCCAAAGATTTCGTCAGCGAAGTCGACCGAGCCGCCGAAGCCGCGATCGTCGAGACGCTGCACGCGACCTATCCGGATCATGCGATTCTAGCAGAGGAAGGTACCGCCCGCGGCGCGAACGCCAGCGCCGAGCACCTGTGGATCATCGATCCGCTCGACGGCACGACCAATTTCCTGCATGGCTTTCCGCAGTACTGCGTATCGATCGCGCTGCAGCACAAGGGACAGATCACGCAGGCAGTCGTCTACGATCCGGTGCGCAACGACCTGTTCACGGCGACCCGCGGCCGCGGCGCGTTCCTCAACGATCGCCGCATCCGCGTGTCGCGGCGGCAGCACCTCAAGGAATGCCTGATCGGCACCGGCTTCCCGTTTCGCGACGGCAGCCGCCTCGACCTCTACCTGCAGATGATGCGGGCCATGACGCTCGAGGCCGCGGGCATTCGCCGCCCTGGCGCCGCGGCACTCGACTTGGCCTATGTCGCCGCCGGCTATTACGACGGCTTCTGGGAAGTGGGACTCAATCCGTGGGACGTCGCTGCCGGAAGCCTGCTCATCGTCGAGGCGGGCGGACTGGTGGGCGACCTCGAAGGCGAAGGGACATTTCTTTATGGCGGCCAGGTCATTGCCGCCAATCCGCGCATTTTTGCGCAAATGGTCAAGTTGCTCGCACCCTACCGCGGCGACCTGAAGGCGGCATCGGCGATCGCAAGCTGAACTTTTCCGCCGCCACCTGCCCGGGTGCAGCGCGGGTTGCGCGGCCTGACGAGAGGCGCCAGGCGCCAAACGGTGCAATCGGGCGGCTATCCCGGGCTGACAATTCCATTGTCATTGTGTAGGATTGCCCCGACCTGCCCGGGCCGCGAGAAATAAGTGCGTGTCGCGTCCGGGTGCCAACGTTACGGGAGCAACCATGTTGCAACGATCGCTGTGTCGATTGGGCCTGTCACTGCTCCTCGCCGCCTACGCGGCCACGGCCGGTGCGCAGAGCGTTTCCGGTATTCGCGTCATGCTCCACCCCTACGCGGCCCCACCCGGCGCGCTGCCCGCAAGCGCGCTCGCCACGCTCACCGCGCTGGCCGGCATGCCGCTCGAGTTATCCGGGGCCACGCGCACAGGCGGCCTCGAATTCACGCTCGGCGCGGCGCTGAGCCCGGCGGCGGCGGCCTCCCTGTTGACGCGCATGCGCGCCGATCGCAGTGTCCTCTGGGCCGAGCCCATCGCGGCGCCTGCGACGACCGCGCCGAGCGCGCCAAGCCCGTTCCAGGGCCAGAAGCTCATGGTGCGGGTGGTCGGTGACGCGGCTCCTGACTGGAGCACGCTGTTGCCACGCTGGTCGGGCTTGGTCGGAGCGCCCCTTTCGGTCGTGCAGTCGATCGGCAACGTCTGGGTGCTGACGCTGAACCAGGCGGTGCCTGAAGACGCGCTGGCCGCCATGGCCGGGCAGCTGCAGCAGGACAGCAGCGTGCAGTATGCCGATGCGGTACGGCGCGTGCTGCCGACGCTGGTGCCAAACGACCCGCTGTTTCCGCAGCAATGGGCGCTCTCCGACCCGGTGGGCGGCGTCAACGCGCCCACGGCCTGGGACCTGAATACCGGTAGCGCCGACGTGACCGTTGCTGTCGTCGACACCGGCATCACGGTACATCCTGACCTGGCCGGTCGCACCCTTCCCGGGTACGACTTTATCCTCAACATTCCCGGTGCCAGCGATCCGGGTGACGGCACGAGCGATAACGAGTGCGGTCCCGGCGTCCCCGGCGAACCGAGCTTCTTCCACGGTACCTTCGTGAGCGGGCTCATCGCCGCCGACACCAACAACGATCTGGGCATCTCCGGGCTCGACTGGAACGCCATGATTCTGCCGGTGCGCGTGCTCGGTCCCTGCGGTGGCACCTTCGACCAGGTTCTTGCGGGCATCGACTGGGCAATGGGTGTTGTGGTGCCCGGCGCACCGCCCAATCCGAATCCGGCACGGGTAATCAACCTAAGCCTGGGCGGCTTCGGCTCCTGTCCGCAGTCGGTCCAGGATGCGATCAACACGGCGCTGGCGCAGGGTACGGTGGTGGTCGCGGCCGCAGGCAATTCGAGCGTGGACGCAAGCGGATTTACGCCGGCGAACTGCAGCGGCGTGATCGCCGTCGGCGCGAGTACGCGCCAGGGCGATATCACGAGTTATTCGAACTTTGGCACTCGCATCGATCTGTCCGCGCCGGGTGGCGACGGCGCGGTTGCGGACTTGATCCTGTCCACCGGCAACGACGGCACCGGCGGACCCAACAATCCCGATTACGAGTTTGCGGCGGGGACAAGCTTCGCCGCGCCGCATGTCTCCGGTACGGCGTCCTTGATGATCGCGCGCAACGCCAATCTGACGCCAGGACACATCCAGGACATCGTCAGCGGCGCGACGCGACTGTTCGCGACCGGCACCTCGTGCGGGCTGAGCGGCCTGTGCGGCTCCGGACTGCTCGATTCGACCCTGTCTTTGCAGAGCACGTTCCCGGCCTCGGAGGTTGCGCCGCCGGGCACCGTGCCGGTCATCGAGTACTACAATCCCGGGCTCGATCACTATTTCATTACCGCCAATCCCGCCGAGATCGCGACCTACGACGCGCTGACGGGTGTCCCGCGCACGGGTGAGATCTTCTACGCATGGACCAGCGCCGCGCTCGCACCGACAGACGCCGTGCCGGTGTGCCGGTTCTTCGCCGGGGGCCTCATCAACTCGCATTACTACACCGACGACCCGGCCCAGTGCCAGTACATGATCCAAAACCAGGCCGCCACCTGGAAGCTCGAATATCCGGCTGCGTTTTACGTGCTGTTACCCGACGCGACCGGGGCGTGCGGGACAGGCACGCTGCCGGTGTACAAGTTTTTCGACAATCGCGTCGACGCCAACCAGCGCCATACCATCGATCTCTCGGTGCGCCGCGCGATGATCAACCGGGCGTGGGTGCCGCAGGGCGTGCTGCCCAATTTCGTGTCCTGGTGCACGCCGATCTGATGCCATCGGGGGCAATGCGCTGCATTGCCCCGAAGCGCGCGCTCAGGCGCGCTCGATCCAGCCGTTAACCGTAAAGCGTGCGTCGCGAAACTGCCGCGACGGAACGCTCACCGGCATCACCTCGTGCATCGTCGCGGCCTGGAAGAACACGATGCTGTTGTGTCGCGGCTCCACTATTTGAAACGATTCGGTGGCCGCAAGTTTGCCATTGCGAACGATGTCG
>Ga0302326_10005542_pt1 | contig 28773 bp, 29 predicted proteins | sample Palsa_T0_3_FD_202264 | JGI IMG/M metagenome (GOLD analysis project Ga0302326, IMG submission 202264) | Peat permafrost microbial communities from Stordalen Mire near Abisko, Sweden - Palsa_T0_3 | ecosystem: Environmental > Terrestrial > Soil > Palsa > Peat permafrost | place: Sweden: Abisko... | reverse complement strand
GAATGGCCGCCACGCGGGTTGTAGCGGTTCGGGTCTTCGCCCGCGTCGAGCAGCAAGCGGACGATTTCGATGCGGTTGAACTGTGACGCGAGCGCGAGAGCCAGGTGGCGGTCATCACTGCCAGCGTTGGGAAGCAGCCGGCGGAAATCCTCGATGCGGCCCAGCGCGGCAGCAATTGGGAGATCGATTCGTGCACCGCGCCTGATCAAAGCGTGCGCCGCCTCCCACTCGCCATGCAACGTCGCTGCGTGGAGGGCGCTGTTGGGGTCGGCGCCGTGATCGCAGAGCAGGAAAATCAATGGCAGTTGCAGGCCGCACTTGCGGGGCACGCTGCCGGTCGCGACCAGCATGAGCGTCTCGTCGAGCGCGGCCTTTTCCGCACCGGCATCGAGAATGACTTTGGCTATATCGACAATGTTCGCGGGGAGCTTGCCGTGCCGAATCGGATTTTCGGCCACGAACTCCAACAGCGTGGGATTGTGAAAATAGTTCCAGCCTTCGAAAACTACGTGCTGATGCAAACGTTTCGGATGCTGCTTCAGGTACGCGCGCAGACTGGTTGCGTCCCCGGCATCGATGAGATCGACAGCGCGGCGAAAAACAGGGTCTTCGATTCGTTCGTGGTGCGGGAGATCCAGTTGATCGGTGAGGGTTGGCCTTTCAATGTGCCTTTTCAGTCTGGTCCAGCTTTGAAAGCCAGCCTCGCGAGCGATGGTCAGCTGGGCGTCACTGAGCTTCAAGTGCGCGGCGAAGATTTCAGTGTCCTTGGCACGAGCGAAACGCGGATGAAACTCCCTGATGCGCTGGGCCGCCGCGGGGTCGCCGGCGGCATGTTCCTTCAACAGATCCTTCGCTTGATACCTGAGATGATCGAGGTTGGGATTCGATGGGAGGCGTCTTACGGGCATGGCGAACTTCCTTTCGTAGGCCCGAGGTCCGCATTTACGGGCAGAAAGTAAGTTCGTGAAGCTGAATTGTTACGAACAGGTGGACTTCTGTCCTTTCCGCGGACCGGATGCGCCCTTCGCGCGAGGGTGATTTTACCAGAGCACTCAGGTGGGCTCAAACTCAGCCGCTGTTAGAATCCCTTTCATGCCCGGACGCGCTATCAGGATTACAGGGCGCATCGCGTTTTTTCTTTGCGGAGTGACTTCGCTTTTCACAGCCGCTCCTTACGTGCTGCTGCGGGGTGAAAATCTGCCAGTTCAGAGCGAATGGGTCGTATTTGTGGTTGCCCTGGCAATCGTGGGAGTTTTCAGCATGATGGTTGCGGTGCTGCCCCGCGGGTGGGTCGCGAAAGCATGCAAGAGAGATCGGGACGATGAGCAAGCGTTCTCCGCGCCCCTGAGACTGCTCGGTGGCTTCGCGGCAATCTCATATGTCGTGGCGGTCGTCGCCTACCTCGCTCCGCGCCGCTGGAATCTCGATCCCCAGCTGATGCTTGTGCTGTGTCCGATGTATCTGGTGAAGATGATGTTCGATCCCTCGCCCGTGTTTGTCTTTTTCCTGCTTGCTCCCATGAACGCGGGGGTGTACGGCGCAGTTGGGACCACAGTGGGGTATGCCCTATTGGCGTTCCGGGGGCGGCATTGACGGCTGCTGGCGCTGTCAATCCCTGAGGACGCTGGCGGGATTTGTCCTGGCTGCGCGCCATGAGGGCAAAAGACAGGCGGCCAGGGACGCGCTCATCATGACCGCGATGGCCAGACCGAATGCCTTGGGGTCGTACGGACTCACGTTGTAGAGAAGATTGCCGAGCAGGCGGTTGAATGCGAATGCCGCAGCGGCGCCGAGAAGCACGCCGCCCCCCGTCAAAGCAAGGCCGCGCAAGAGTACCAGCCGCAACAAGCCGGAGGCGTTGGCGCCGAGCGCCATGCGAATGCCGAGTTCACGAGTGCTCTGCGACACGGAATAAGACATCACTCCGTAGAGTCCGATGGTGGCAAGCAGCAGCGCGAGGCCGCCTAAAATAGCAACCAGGGTCACGGCCACGAGCTGCGGCGAGGTCGAGCGGTCGACCTGTTGCTGGAGCGAGATGACCTCGTAGGGCGCGAGGTTCGCATCCAAGGCGCGCACCTCGCGGGCCAGGACTGTAGCCATGGTTTGCCGAGGCAAGGTGGTACGAATATTCAACGATGCAGCAATGACGGGAGTTTGCCGGATCGGGACATAGAAAAACGGCCGGGGGGTCTCGCGCATGCTTTCATACTTGGAATCGGCAGCAACGCCCACGACTTGCAGCGACTGATCCTTGTCTTGAATTCGCATTTGAAAGCGGCGGCCGGTGGGATCTTGGCCGCGCCAATATCGCAGGGCCATGGTTTTGTTTACGACCGCCACAGGAGTGGTGGTCTCGTTATCGGCGCGGGTGAATTCACGGCCCGAAACAAGGGGAATGCCCATGGTTGCCAGGTAACCCGAGCCAACCTCGTTATATTCGATTGCGGGCTGCTCATCCGGCGCAGGTTGATATCCGTCGACTGTGATCGGCGCCGAGGAGAAGCCGCGGTACCCCATTGGGGTCGAGCGCGCGAATGCGGCCGATTCAACTCCTGGCAACGCCTGCACGCGATCAATCAGCTCGTCTTGAAAAACTCTGACGTGTTCTACGTCGTAACCGCCCGCCAGCGGCACGGCGGTGTTTAGGACAGTGTGCGTTAAAAATCCGGGGTCAGCGCTGCGGATTTTTTCCAAGCTCTCGACCAGCAAGCCGCCAGTTACCAAGAGCACAAAGCTCAAACAGACTTGTACCGTCACCAGGCTCGACCGCACCCAGCCTTTGGAGCCGCCGCCCACGACACTCGTCGATTCCGCGCGCAAGGTGCTGACGAGATCTACTTTGCCTGATTGAAAGGCAGGCACCAGTCCGACCAGAACGGTGGCGAGGAGGCAAATCCCGGCAATTACCGCTAGCACGCCCCAATCCATTCTTGCCGGCAGGTACATGGTCGCACCGCCTCGCGACGGAAACAGCAATATCAGCGCGTGGCGGCACCAATGCGCCACCACGAGTCCGCCAATCGCCCCCAAAGCGCACAGGATGAGGCTTTCGGTGAGAACCTGGTTGAACAAGCGGCCGCTTCCGGCCCCCACGGCGGCTCGAATGGACATTTCGCGGCGGCGTGACAACGAGCGGACCAGCAGCAGATTGCCGACATTCGCACAGGCAATGAGCATGACAAAGACCACTACGGCAACCATGGTTTCCAACGTAGGAAGGAGCGTGCCGGCATTATTGAATGGAGTTTGCCACAGAGGCCACAGGCGCATGCTGCGGCCCCGGTTCACATCTGGATAATCGTTATCGAGCCGGGCCGAGATGGCGGAGACTTCTTCCTGCGCTTGCTGACGGTTTACTCCGGGCTTGAGCCGAACGTAGGCCTCGACCCAACGAGCGCTCCGATCCTGCAGCTTGTAGCCGCCTCCCTCAAAAGTCTCCTCCATCGAAGCCGGAACCCAGAAGTTTATCGCCCAGCCGACAAACGTCCCGAAGAATCCCTGCGGCGCGACTCCTACAATCGTGTGCACGATGCCGTTGAGACGCTGCGTCTTGCCGACTATTTGCGGATCGCTTTTGAAACGGTTCTTCCAGAGCGTGTAGCTGATGACGACCACGGGGTGAGAGTTGCTTCCCACGTCTTCGTTCGGTTGAAATCCGCGTCCTAAAATCGGATGGACCTCAATCGCGTCGAAATAATTGGCGGATACAATGCTCCCGACCGTGGTCTCGGCATGCTGACCGAGGTTGAGAGTTGCGCTTGTTATTTTGCTGACGAAGAGTGTGTCGAGAAGCGTGGAGCTCTTCTGAAGATCAAGGTAATCGGGCCACGACAATGCGGTCGCTCCGGGCTCGCCGCGGGCGGTGCCGCTCAGCGCCAGCAGTCGTTCTTGATGGGCCACCATGGGGTAGGGGCGAAAAAGCAGGCCTTCGATCCAGCTGAAAACTGCCGCATTCGCGCCGATTCCCAGGGTGAGGCAGAGAATGGCCAGGATGGAAAAACCTGGACTGCGGCTAAGGCTGCGCAACCCCACACGCGCGTCCCTGAGAAAGTTTTCCAGAAGATTCGCGGTCCGCATATCCTGACCTCCCCCTTGAATTACTCCAGCGTGCATGAGTGCAATCGCCTGTTCTCGACAGTTGAGACAGTCCGCCGCCGTAGAGGTTGTGGTACCACGATTGGCTCATTGGCTATCGGACGGGCTCGATAAGGTCTCTACTCACGCTTCATGCATCCGTTCACAATGGGAACGCTTCACTAGCTTTCCAATCCTGCACCTTTTCCCGGAAATTCCTGGGTCGGACGAAGAGGATCACCTCCCCAGGCTGCGGCGAAGCGGTGGCCTCGCCGCAAGTATTCGACGAGACAACGCCATGTTGAAGCACCTCCTTCGTCGAGAAGTCCAGTTCCTTCCAGCGCGCGCGGGGCACACTCTCAGGGAACGCGCATGACGGGTGATAGCCAGTGCTGTAGACCATCAGTGTGTCGTCATACTTCAAAACCGGATTGATCGCCCCTTGACCTCCGCAACCTAGTTTCGGAGTATAGGAAATATCTACTTCGCTATCCTTCTGAGTAAGGCGGAGCCGAGCAACACCGTCCTTGTCCGCCAAAATATAAACGGACATCTTGATGCTGGCACCTTTTGTCCACGCACCCACACAGGTGCCTGCTACAGGGCGCCCGGTTCTGCCGTCTACAAGCTTGATCTGGATGGTCTGCGCGCGAAGAGCCCTCGGGCATGACGCAAAGAGGAAGAGCGCTAAAGACCCCCTTGCAGCGAACCTCATGGCAACGAACCTCCTTTCGGACTTACTCGCCGGTTGTCGCTGGCAAGTATATCGGCAACGCGATGTTGGCGGAACATCGCCATTACACTTCATAAAAAGGCTCTAAACCAGAACCTTTTTCCGTCGCGGCTTGGGACGCCCCGTGCATCTGCCGCACTTTGTCGTAGATCTTGCCATACTCGCGCGCTGAGGCATTCCAGGAAAAATCTTTATTCATGCCGTTGCGCATCAGCACCTGCCACGAGGTCTGGTCGCGGAATGCCTGCAATGCATGTTTCACGGTGAGCAGAAGCGATTCGCCGCTGTATTCCGTGAACTTGAAGCCGGTGCCTTTGCCGGAGCGTGCGTCCCAGGGCTCGATGGTATCGTCGAGGCCGCCGGTAGCGCGAACGACGGGCACCGTACCGTACTTGAGGCTGTAGATCTGGTTCAGTCCGCAGGGTTCGTATCGCGAGGGCATCAGGAACATGTCAGCGCCGGCCTCGATCTTGTGCGCGATAGCGTTGTCGTAAGCCACCTTGATCGCAATCTTATTGGGAAACTGTTTATTAAGCCGGACAAACATTTCTTCGTACTGCTTGTCGCCGGAGCCGAGAACAACCATGATCATTTCTTCGCGGGCCAGGCGGTCCATGATCTGCGCGATGAGGTCGAAACCTTTCTGCGCCGCGAAGCGCGAAACGATGCCGATTACGGGCAACTTAGGATCGGCATGGCTCACGCCGAATGCCGCTAGAAGATCCTGCCTGCACTGGGCTTTTCCTGAAAGATCCTGAGGCGAGTACTTGGCAACGATATATTTGTCGGCTTGCGGACTCCACTCGTCATAGTCGACCCCATTCAAAATGCCGGTGACCGTGGCTGCGCGGCCGCGCAGCACGCCTTCCAGGCCAAAGCCATATTCGGCGGTTTGAATTTCCTGGCTGTACTTGCGGCTCACCGTAGTGATGTAGTCGGAATAGACGAGCGCTCCTTTGAGAAAATTTACCTGCCCGAAAAACTCCATCTTGGAGATGGTGAATAGATCCCAGGGCAGCATGAGCAGCGGGAGGGTCTCCGGCGGGAACAGGCCCTGGTAGCCGATATTGTGGATGGTGAACACGGTGCCGACTTCGCGGAAGGCGGGATCTTCGGCATAAACGGTGCGCAGCAGCACGGGCACCAAAGCCGATTGCCAATCGTGACAGTGGAAGACGTGCGGCACGCCGAGGATTTTTGTCGCTTCCAGCACGGCCCGCGAGAACAGTGCGAAACGCTCGGCGTTATCCGGATAGTCACCGGCCGCAGTGCCGTAAAGGGCGTCGCGGTCAAAGTATTCCGGACACTCGGCGAAATAAAAGCGCACTCCGGACTGGCTTCCCCCGGTGACCACCGAGGCGAAGCGATACTTGTCGTCGAAGGGAATGGTGATACTGCGCACCACGGTCGCCGGATCAGTCAGTTTGGTCTGGCGGTAACGTGGCAGATACACGCTCACCTGATGCCCCAGGGCGGATAAGGCGCGAGGCAAGGCGCCCACCACGTCCGCCAACCCGCCGGTTTTCGAAAACGGGACACCTTCCGAAGCAACGAATGCGATATGCATGAAACCCTCCAGGCAAGACCCGCTTGTGGCGGGCGCACGATATGATGGAATATATGTTGCGGGACACAAGCTCCCGCGCAATGCGCGCGGGCGAACTTTTCAGTCTATATGCCCGAGGAAAAGAGGGTCAACGTGCCGAAGGTGGTATCGACGCGCCGTCCGCAACACAAGCCCAAGCTGGGACAACATTTTCTTGCCAGCGATGATTTTGCGTCTCAGATGGTCGACGCTCTCGGTGACGTCTCGCAAAGCACGGTGCTCGAAATTGGCCCCGGACGCGGCGTGCTCACTTCCCTGCTGGCGAAGAAAGCTCGCCGCCTTATCGCGGTGGAGCTCGACCGCGTGCTGGCCGCGCAGCTTCGCCTGCGCTTCGGCATGTTCCCCAACGTCGAGGTCATCGAGGCCGATATTCTTTCGATTGATTTCGATTCCCTGTTCGGCCCGAAGCCGGGCCTGAGCCGTCCCGGCATCGAATTCCGCCCTCAACCGGCAAAGGTGGTCGGCAATCTTCCCTACTACATCACCTCTGATATTCTTTTGCGCTTGTTCGACTATCCAAAGTATTTTGAGACTCTGCTTGTTCTGGTGCAGCGCGAGGTAGCGGATCGCATTGCCGCTGAACCTGGGTCGAGCGACTACGGGCTGCTCTCCGCCACGGCGCAGCTTTACGCCCGCGTCGAGAAACTCTTCACCCTGCCGCCGGGAGCGTTTGTTCCGCCGCCGAAGGTGCATTCCACTGCGGTGCGGCTCACCGTGGCGCCGCGGCAGCAGGAACTCGGCCTCGGCTCCAATGGCAAAATCGAAGACGGCTTTATCGACTTCCTCAAGCTTTCGTTCGGCCAGAAGCGTAAGACGCTGTGGAACAATCTCAAGTCCAACTATTCGGAACCTCAACTGCGCGCTGCACTCGCCCAGGCCGGGGTGAAGGCCGCCGCGCGCGCCGAGACTTTGAGTCTGGAAGAAAGTGCGGCGCTGTTTCACGCCTTGCGCGACCACTAAGACGCTCATAGCATAAGCTGCAGCAGGAGTGCTTATGAGCGCGTCCCCTGTACGCCATGCAGCGGTCGCCGGACGCTTCTATCCCCGGGACGAAGAAGCCCTGCGAGCGGAAGTTCGCGCCTATCTCTCACACAGTTCCGGACAAGAGCCGGTTCGCGCTCTGGGCTGCATCGTTCCCCATGCCGGCTACATGTATTCCGGACACGTGGCGGGCTCAGTCTTTGCCCGGTTGAAAATTCCACAGCTCTGCCTCGTGCTGTGTCCCAACCATACCGGCGTGGGGCGTCCGCTGGCGATCATGAGCGAGGGGGAATGGGAGACGCCGCTCGGTGGTGTCCCAGTCGATGAGGCATTCGCGGAAGCGCTCAAACAGGGCTGTCCGCTTCTGCAGGAAGATTCGCTTGCGCACCGCAGTGAGCATGCCGCCGAAGTGGAGCTGCCCTTCCTGCTGGTACGCCAACATCAGCTCACGTTCGTGCCGATCGCGCTGGGCACACGACAGTTCGAAGTCCTCGCGCAACTCGGCGATGCAATCGCGGATGTGATTGCGGCGGAGAACAGGCAGGTGCTGATCGTCGCCTCCAGCGACATGAATCACTACGAATCCGACGCCATTACGCGAATCAAAGACCAGAGCGCGATTGAGCCGATTCTCGCCCTTGATGCCCGCGCCCTGTATGACGTGGTTATGCAGCAGCACATCAGCATGTGCGGCTTCGGGCCTGCGGTCGCGATGCTGACTGCAGCTAAGAAGCTGGGGGCTACCTCTTCAGAAGTGGTGAAGTACGCAACCTCAGGGGAGATTTCCGGCGATCTCGACACGGTTGTGGGCTACGCCGGCGTCATAGTCGCGTGATCCGTTGCCGCAAAGGTTAACGGGCGACCTGTTCGGCCGCCCGTGTTTTGATCCAGAGACAACTGATTCGCCGAAGATAACTCAGTGGTGAACCCCTCCACCCCCACCAGAGGCGTGGCCTGCCGGCGCGGCAGCCACGGGGCCGCCCATACTGGAACCACCCGCATGGGCCCCAGCAAAGCCGTACCCTCCCGCCCGCGCAGAACTCGCTGCGAATTGCGGCGCGGGGCGCAGTTCCACAGAACCTGACTTCGCGACCTGCCGGTTCAACTGGTGAAGATCGCCGTAGGATCCTCGCGGAATACCCAGGCCCGCGGAACCACTCTTTACAAGCGTGTTCACGGAAGAAAAGCCTCTCGGGGAATTACTCGTCAGCACGGGTCCGCCCTTGCCTACGGCAACCGTGCTCACCGAGCCCGTGGGAGCCGTCGGGGCATGAAAGCCTGCGACCACTGCGCCCACATAGTGGATTCCGCCGTGCCAGGTGTTGAAGCCGCCCGGCTGCCATCCCCAGCCGTAGCCAGGGGCATACATCCAGTTCCCGTAGTAGTAAGGCATCCAGCCCCAGGGATACGCCGATGCCCACGTGTATCCCATGCCGGGATACCAGGCCCAGGCGCCGTCCAGGTATGGATTCCACCCTGCACCCGCGAAGAAGGGCTGCCACAACAAACCGAAGCCGGGGACGTTGCTGTACCCTCCGTAATAGCCCAGGTCGCTGGCGCCATAGCCATATGGAGTCGAGTTATTCTTCGCATACTGCTCGTGATACTGGACTGACTGCTTGTCCCACTCGTCGTAAGTATCCTCTCTGAAATTCTTCGCCACCATCGACTTGTCGTCATCGCTTAGGTCGAAGGTGACCATCTTCTTTTTCGCCACCTTCACCGTGCCCGATGGACCCGCAACTTCCAGGTCATTCTTGAAATTTGCGAGCTCGGCGCTGCTGGATGAACTCGCCACCCGGAAGTGCGCTGCCGACCCACTCAGCTGCACTCTCTCCTGCGAAAAACTCAAAGTAAATTCATCACCGCTCTTGCCCAGCCAGTCGATGTAAGCTTTGCCTTGCACTAGATTAACGGCGGAGATGCGCTTGCCCGCCTCGCTCAATCCGAGCTTGCTGAACTCGACTGTTGTGTTTGGAGTGAGGCGTATCGCGCTGCCATCCTCGAACTCAACCTCCGCGCGGCCATTCTCCCGCGTGTGCAATCGCGTACCCTGGGTGACGGGGAGGTTGGCAAAGGCGTTCTCGTATCCTAACCCGGCATTTTTATCGATCTGTACCGAACCCTGCACATCGCTCAAGCGAACGATGCGTGCCTGTGAATCAGCGAGGGCGGGCAGCGCCAGAAGCGCGCAGGCCAAAGCCGTAAGTCCAACCAAGTGAAGTCGTGGCTTGTACATGGCAGCCTCCTGCAAACTTTACCGGCCTATTAGAACACGATTTTGGGGGGGCAGTGTCATTCAAATTTGAGCTGGGCTCTTAATGCCCCGCCGCGGGATTGTGACCCAGCTGAATCATGTCCCTGGCTCGCGCGCGCACGAGGTTGATTACGGAACTGTCTTCGAGAATCTCCTGCAGAACCGGCGCTACCCCCTGGATCTCACTCAGTTCGTTTTTTCTGGCCTGCGCTTCCATGTTTTTCAGTTCTTCGTCGAGGGCCAGCTTCTGGTAGCGGTGATAGTAAGCCAGACGCCAGCCATATTCCATAGTGCTTCCAATGTTCTGGAAGAGAGAAGTCAACTGTTGGACTGGTACCAAGGGAGAATAGTTGTACTCGGCGGCGGCGGAACGCTGACCATCCTGATAGCTGAGGGTTTTTGTTCCGGTGAACGCCAGCTTGCGATTGCCGGAGTCGATCTTGCCCGCGAAATACTTCGCCTCTTTCGCCAGTTCGAAGATTCGCTCGCGGTTCGCCGCCGACATGTCGAATTCCGCCCGGTAGTTTTGCTCCTCGGAATCGTCGGTTACCTTGCCCGTGCACTCATAACGCACATGTCCGGCGGCATCGACGGAGATCGAATAGCGCTCGGGATTGGATTGCGGAAAGTCCAGGGCAAAAGTAACCACAGGGTTCGGGCCGGGGCCGGTCGCCGGTTGCTGTGAGATGAGCGCCGGCGCGGCGCCAACCGCCAGCGCTGCGATGACCATCGCGGGCCGGAGCTTCGCGCCTCGAATCAGAGAAGGCCGAATAAAAGACGGAATCATCACCGCGCCGCAGCCCTCTGCCTTTCCAGCGTTCCGGCGGTGTGCAGATGGCAGATCGCGATGGCCAGAGCGTCCGATGCGTCCATAGGCTCGGGAGCTTCGGCCAAACCAAGCAGGCGCGTCACCATGTGCTGCACCTGCTGCTTCTCGGCCCGCCCATAGCCCACCACCGACGACTTGATCGTCAGCGGCGAATACTCTGCTACTTCCAATCCCGCCGTGGCCGCGGCCAGCATAGCCACTCCCCGCACCTGGCCCAGCTTTAACGCCGACTTTACATTCAGCGCGTAGAAGATGCCTTCAATCGCTACTTCATCCGGCCGGTGCTTTGCGATGAGCACGCCGAGTACGTCATAAATTCGCGACAAACGCCGCGCCAGCGGCTCTCGCGGCGAAAGCTTGATAGCCCCGCAGGTCAGACAAACCAGGCGGCCTCCGGAATACATCTCCACCACACCGTAGCCGGTATATTGCCCGCCGCAATCGATGCCCAGAACACGCATGTGAGTGAAGTGTAGCGCGGAACGCGCGGACATCCTAGTATGGTTCGCAGGCAGATATCTCGATTAGCAACACTTCCTTAACAACACTTCGGCCGCCGCACTTTCGCCTCGTCAAATTCGCGCCGGAAGGCAGCGTATGCCTCACTCGACGATGCCGTGCCAGCACGGGTCAAAAACCGCGCATACGCGGCCTCGTCAAAAATCTCCCGTAGTGCGGCCATGAAAGTGCGCCAAATGGAAACGATCTGCTTCATCCCCGCTCCTCCACCAGCCGGGTTCGCACGAATGGCGACTCCTTCACCCGGGCTTCTCTCGTTCCCCTCAGAATTCCGAGCCATTGCCGTCCCGATTCAATCAATATTAGCGTCACCATCACCACCAATATTCCAGTAACCCCGGCATCCAGGCGGTTGTTGAAGATGAGTTGCGCTGTGTCCTTCGTCACCGGACCCGCCGCCAGAACCTGGGCTTGCGCCAGAAATCCCACGCGAGGATTGGGATCGAAGAGCTTGTGCCAAGATGCGGTAAACGTCACCGCCACCAGCCAGGCCAGCGGCACCAGAGTCACCGCTGCGTACCTGGCCCGGTGGATCTTAATGATGATGGTCGTGGCCACGCACAGCGCTACCGTCGCCAGCAGTTGATTGGAGATGCCAAACAGCGGCCATAGGGAATTAATTCCGCCCAGCGGATCCCTTACTCCCTGCCACAGGAAATATCCCCAGGCCGCGACGATCAACGCGCTGGTCGCGAGAATCGAGGGATACCAACTTGTCCGCCCCAAAGGTTTGTACACATGGCCGAGCGCATCCTGCACCATGAAGCGGGCCACGCGCGTGCCGGCATCGAGGATCGTCAGAATAAACAGCGCTTCGAACATGATGGCGAAGTGGTACCAAAGCGCCATCAGCGTGTCGCCGCCCAGACTGTGCGAGAAAATATGCGCCATGCCCACGGCAAAAGCCGGGGCTCCGCCGGTGCGATTGTAAAGGGTTTGTTCGCCTACCGCGTGCGCCAGCGCCTGCATGTCGGCGGCAGTTACGGGAAAGCCCCAACTGGAAATCGTCGCCGCCGCGACGGCAGGCGCCTGGCCGACGATTCCCGCCGGACTGTTGATGGCAAAATAGATCCCTGGCTGCACCACGCACGCCGCGATGATCGCCATGACGGCGACGGCCGACTCAGCCATCATCGCCCCATAGCCCACCATTCGCGTCTCGGTTTCGCGCGCGATCAACTTCGGGGTGGTGCCGCTTGAAATCAGGGCGTGAAATCCGCTGATCGCTCCGCAGGCAATGGTGATGAAGGCGAAAGGAAATATCTTCCCGGCGAACACCGGGCCGGTGCCATCGACAAACCGGGTCAGCGCCAGCATGTGCAGCGTGGGATGCAGGGCAACAATCCCGACCGCCAGCAATGCAATCGTACCCAGCTTCACGAAGGTGCTGAGATAGTCTCGCGGCGCGAGCAGCAGCCACACCGGCAGCGCCGACGCGGCAAAGCCATAAACCATGATCAGTATCGCCAACGTTGGGGCGCTGAACGTAAACACCCGCGCCAGAGCCGCATTCTGCGAAACATACTGCCCGCCCCAGATCGCCGCCAGCACCAGGACAAAGCCCAGCGCCGATACTTCCAGCACTTTGCCGGGGCGAATGCGCCGCAAATAGACGCCCATCAGCAGCGCGATCGGCATGGTCATTGCGATCGTGAAGGTGCCCCAGGGGCTGGCCTTCAGCGCATTCACCACGATCAGCGCCGCCACGCCCAACAGGATAATGAGAATTGCGATCACCGCAAGGTAAGCGACAAATCCGCCGACGCGCCCGATCTCGCTCTTCGCCATCTCAGTCAGCGATTTGCCGTCGCGGCGGACTGAGAACAGCAAAATTACGAAGTCCTGCACGCAGCCGGCAAAGACGGCGCCGGCCAGAATCCACATCGTGCCCGGAAGATAGCCGAACTGCGCCGCCAGCACTGGCCCCACCAGCGGTCCGGGGCCGGCGATCGCCGCGAAGTGATGGCCAAAAACGACCCACTTGTTGGTGACGAGAAAATCGCGGCCGTTTTCCAACCGCTCGGCGGGCGTCGCGCGCAAGCCATCCAGAGCGAGAATTTTCACTGCGATGAATCTGCTATAGAAGCGGTATCCGACTGCGTAGCAGCAGGCTGCAGCCACCACCAGCCACAATGCGTTGATGGGTTCGCCGCGCCGCACAGCTACCGTGCCCACTGCAACCGCGCCCAGCAGCGCAACCGTTCCCCACCCCAGAATCTTTAGAGTCTTGTTCATACCATCGAATCCAGTGAAGCATTGTGCACAAACCCGGGCGGCGGCGCAACTTGGCCACATCGGACGGAGTTCGAAGAAGCGGTCGGCCCGAGAGTATCTGCGACAACGTGCAATCCGGCCTCCGCCGCGCGCAGCAAGTCCACGACTGACTGGAAGCCGCCATCGGCCTCAAGAGCTACGAATCTACATTAGAAGGATTTCAAGCAACGCGGTAGACGTTCAATGAGTGCTATCGCTTGTTAGCGTTATCTGGCGATACAATCTTCTACACTGGACTAGGAACCGGTCCGATGTAATGCGTAGTGTCGCCCGATTCCTCGATGATGGATGGTGGTTAATCCGCTACGAATATCGTTGATGGTTGGCGTAGAATTCCGTTACACTCATTAGCCGTTGGCGCCGAATCTCAACGATTGGAGTCGCCTGGGTTCCGACAGTTATGATTGCGCTGGAGAGGTAGCCTGCTCATGCGGGGGATCGCTAAGAAAAAGCAGTGCAACCCGCCACTATTTTTCAAAGGCGGTACAGACAAGCAAAAAGCCGATTGGCTGACACGGCTCATCGCCACGAACCTTGCGCAACAATATGCGGGGAGGGAGCGGGTCTCCGGCTTTGTGTTACGCGGCAGTAGCAAGCAGCGCAGTCAATCGGATTCTTGACGTAACATCGCCAAAGCACTCACTTACGCGACAGTGAGTTTATCGCCTGATCGCAACGCTCCCCGCTCAGGCCAGAACTTCCTTTTTATGCATTCTCTGACTCCGCTCACTTTCCGGTAACGACGACGATTCGCCGTCACCAGTAGAATTCACCCTACCGCGCTTCGCTGGTCATGATGAAGAGGGGTTTCTCATCGAAACCTCGCAATCAGGGCTTGATTTCAATGGGTGTGCCAACGCGCACGAGGTTCCAAATCTCGTCCATCTCTTCGTTGGAGACTGCGATGCACCCGTCGGTCCAGTCGTGCAGAGTGTGTGCTTTACCTACAAATGCGTACTTCCTAGGAAGCCCGTGCAGCATGATATCGCCCCCAGCACTGACGCCTAATTTCTTCGCCGCCGCGACGTCTTTGGGGTTGGGATACGAAATGTGAAACGCCTTGTAAAAATGACTGCTGGGGTTTCGTGAATCGAGTATGTAGGAACCTTCCGGGGTTCGATGATCCCCCTGTCGCATCTTCGGCCCGCTCGGCTCACCGCCGAGAGCAATTCGATACGACCTCAATTCCCTTTCTTGCGACAGGAGCACCAACCTACGCTCATGTTTGTAAACAACAACATGGTCCACGCCGACGCTTGGCTTCTCGCCGAGGGCGAATAGAAAAGACGTAAGCAGGAAAACTGCCGTTACAAGAGTTCGCATTGGACTGGAATTCTAGGGCCCGCGGCTTCTCCCCGTCGCTCCCGCACTATCCCATTTCGCTCGTCATGATGAAGAGTGGCTTCATCTCGAAGCTCTTGTAGTGAGGGCGCAGGCGATCCACGTTGTACTGCTCTTTTACGCTGACAATCTTTTTCGAGGCGGTCACGGTGTCGATGGGCATGTTGTCATAGCGACCGTTCCTGAGAACGACAAGGCGGCCGTGAATCTTGCCGAGAAGCAAGTCCAGAGCCAGGTTGCCGTAGGCCATGGGAACGATGGAATCGATGGCATCGGGATCGCCGCAGCGGACCAGGTAGCCCAGTTTCTGGTTAATCGTGTCGATACTTTTGCCGTGGTTGTACTTGGGCGAAAGCTCTTTCAGTTTCTCCGACACGAGTTCCCCAATACCTCCGAGTTTTTTGTGGCCGAAGGCGTCAGCGGTATCAGTCTGGAAGATCATTTCTCCGCCTTTGAACATCGCCCCCTCGGAGACCAGCACGACGGAATAGTGGCTGGGGTTTTTGTTGCGGTCAGAGACCAACAACTCGGTGAGACGTTCGATGTCGAACTGGTGCTCGGGAATCACGCAGCGGTGCGCGGCTCCGGCCATGGTGGGCAGCATGGCGGTGAATCCGGCATAACGGCCGAAGACTTCGAGCACCATGAAGCGTTCGTGAGAGCCGGCGCTGGTGCGCAGGCTGTTGGTCATGGAAATGGTGCGCGTAACCGCAGTGCTGAAGCCGATGCAGTAGTCAGTGCCGGGAACGTCATTGTCCATGGTCTTCGGGATGGCAACAACCTTCACGCCTTCCTGATAAAGCCGTACGCCGTAGCTCAGCGTGTCATCGCCGCCGATGGGGATGAGGTAATCGATGCCCAGCCAGTCGAGGTTCTTCATGACTTCGGGGGTCAGGTCATTCACTTCGGCGCTATAAGTACCCTGCAGATGAGCCGGGACGCTCGCTTTTTTCACTTTGCTCGGGTTGGTGCGCGACGTGTGCAGGAACGTTCCACCGGTGCGGCCGGTGCGGTTGACCAGATCTTCCGACAGCGTCTGGAAATTCTCGCTGTTGTCATGGTCTTTTTCACGGACGAGATCGACTAACCCAGCCCAACCTCGACGGATGCCAATCACCTGACAACCCTCGCGCAGCGCGCGGATGGTCACGGCGCGTATGGCGGGATTCAGGCCCGGGACGTCGCCGCCGCCAGTAAGAATTCCGATTACACCTTTTTTTGCTTTCAAGTTTGCCGTCCTGTGAATTCGCAGATATAGCAGATGCTGATCTTAATTGTGACAGATTTGGGTCAGAACGGACGATTGCCGGAGGAAAAATCCGGGGGGATTTGCGAAGTGTATCTGACTACCGCGCAGGGGCAGCGGTCGCAGGCGCTCGCTTTTCCATCGGGATGAACTCGCGCTTTTCATGCCCAGTGTAAATCTGTCGCGGCCGCGCGATCTTTTGCTCCGGGTCGGTGACCAGTTCCTGCCATTGCGCCAACCATCCCGCAGTGCGCGGAATGGCGAATAGCACTGTAAACATCTCCGCGGGAAAACCCATCGCCTGGTACATGATTCCGGAATAGAAATCGATGTTGGGATAGAGCTTGCGCTTCACGAAGTATTCGTCTTCGAGGGCGATGCGCTCCAACTCGAGGGCGATATCGAGCTTCGGGTTGCGTCCTGTAACCTGAAAGACCTGCTCCGCAGTCCATTTAATGATCTTCGCCCGCGGGTCGTAATTCTTGTAGACCCGATGCCCGAATCCCATGAGCTTGCCGTGCCCCTCCTTCACTTTCTTGACGTAAGCCGGCACATTGGATTTCGATCCGATCTCATCGAGCATCTTTAGCACTTCTTCATTGGCGCCGCCGTGCAACGGCCCGGCAAGGGCTGACGCGGCCGATGCCGTACAGAGGTAGGGATCGGTTTGTGCGCTGCCGACCGCGCGCATCGCGTTGGTGCCGCAGTTTTGTTCGTGATCGGCGTGGAGAATAAACAGAATGTCGAGCGCCCGGGAGATGACCGGATTGGCCACGTACTTGGGCTCGACCATCTTCCACAACATATTCATCAAGTTCTCGGTGTAGCTCAAATCGTTGTCGGGATACACGTAGGGAAATCCCACATTGTGCCGGTAGGACATGCCCGCGATCGAAGGCACTTTGCCGATCAGCCGCTTGATCTGCAGCAGGCGATTCTCCGCGTCATGCACCTGGTGCGCTTCCGGATACACGCTCGAGAGAGCGGCAACCGTGCTGACAAACATCACCATGGGATGTGCGTTGTAGGGGAAACCCTCCATGAATTTCTTCGTGGTTTCGTGCAGCATGGTGTGGTGCGTGATGTCGTAGACCCAATTCTTTAGCTCGGACGCGGCGGGCAAATCGCCAAAAAGCAAAAGGTAAGCGACTTCCAGGAAGGTGCAACGCTCGGCCAGAACTTCGATGGGATATCCGCGATAGCGCAGGATTCCCTGGTCGCCGTCGATGAAGGTGATACTGCTGCGGCAGGATGCCGTATTCATGAACGCCGGATCGTAGGTCATCAGGCCAAAATCTTCTGGTGAAGTCTTGATCTGCCGCAGATTCATCGCCCGAATGGTTCCATTTTCAATGGGAACGGAATAAGTCTGACCGGTACGATTGTCCGTGATGGTGAGCGTGTTCTCGGGCATGGATCGCCACTCCTGTGCGCTAGTTTAGCCTAGCTCAGCCTATTCGGCCTCCGCAACAGCATGCGATCACTAAAGTCATAAATTACCGCCATGAACCGGATTCTGCCCCGCATCGATCTTCCAACCGGACTTCTTGCACAAAATGATCGGTAGAAACACGAAACCGGCGGCCGAGGCCGCCGGTTCGTCAGTCCCGATGTCCCTAATTCGAAGACGAATCATCCCGGCGCTTCAAGGTCGGGCGATCGTCATCGGTGGTAGTGGTGCCGTCACTGTTGGTGGAAGTTCGCCGCAAGCTCGGCTTGTTGCCATCCTTTTGATCAAGCACCTTGTGACGGTTCTCGATCGAAGCCAGCCGCGCTTTGACTTCATCGAACTCCGAAGTTGTCACAACGTACTGGGGCTTCGACGGCAGTATCTTTCGAATCTCCTCCTGAGTCTTCTCGATGCGATCGGGAGTCTGCGGATGCGTGTCAAAGGCCTTGGAAAGCGTGCCGGGCTTCTTCTTCTCCATGGCCTGAACCTTTTCAAAGAACGAAACAAAAGCCGATGGGTCGTAGCCGGCGCGATACATGTATTCGACGCCAAGGTAATCTGCCTCGGCTTCGAAGCCGCGGGAGAACTTCAGGAAGGTCATGGGAATCGCCAGCCCGGAGGCTTCGTATCCAGCATAGCCAATTACGCCGCCCACGAAGATCAAAGGAATCGAGGCCATTTGGAGCAGGTTGGCGCGGGTCATTTCGCGGCCATAGTGACAAGCCGCAACGTGAGCAATCTCGTGAGCCATAACCCCCGCCATTTCGGCTTCTTCGTCGGCAGCCAGAATCAGACCCGAGTTCACGTAAAAGAATCCACCGGGCAGAGCCATGGCGTTGATAGTGTCGGAGTCGATGACCTTAATCGTGAAGGGCACCTGCGCGTCAGAATTCCGCACGAGGTTCTGGCCGACCCGGTTGACATATTCTGTGACCACGGGATCGTTTATCAACTTGATCTGCGATTCGATCTGCTGCGCATAGACGCGGCCGCGCGCTACCTGGCCCTCTACGGTGTACCAGTTTCCCATGCCGCGAGTGCAACCTACGTTGCGATTGCCGACCGCATCGACGTCATCCTTGGTGCCGTCGTGCTTGATCTGGCTGTCATCCTGGGTGGGCAGAGCAGCGGGCGGCTGCGCCGGAGCGTTCTGTACATCGCTTGCTTTGGGCTGGCCATTGTCCGGGTCGGAAGCCGGAGGTTGGGTTTGAGTTGGAGTTTGACCGGAATTCTGCGCCTGCGTCCAGGAGACTGCGCTGAACGCCGCGATTGCGATCACGATAGCCAACCAACGGGATTTCATGGAAACTCCTTTTGCGGGCCGACCTAAACTCTTCCAAACATTATACGCCCGGTCCGCAATCCCCCTGACCTGGAACATAATCCTGCGGTTTAGACGCGAATCCCGGCGGGAGGGTTACCCGAAAAACGGGCTCCGGAGCGCCCTTCCGGACCCTACGCTGTGCCTCGGTCATTCTGCTTGAGGATTCTTCCGCCCAGACGTAACATAGCGCGTTCCGTCCGTCACCCCAAGGAGGTGCCGTTTGCTCGATCGCCGCCGCTTTCTCACTGCCACGACTGGCCTTGCCGCTGCCGTGGCATTTCGTGGGAATCTATTGGCTCAACTGGAGAAAGCTCCCTCCAGCCTGCCCGAACGAAATCTGTTCGACACCAATGAAGACGCCTATTGGGCTGAACTGCGCAAGCAGTTCCTGATCCCCGAGGACGAAATCTACCTCAATAACGGCACCGTCGGCTCCAGCCCGGCACCCGTGCTGCGCGCCGTTTTCGAGGGCTACAACACGACGGAGAGAATGGACCAGCAGGATCCCGAAGACTACCCCATCTGGGGGTACGCCGCGTGGAACGAGTTTCGCGATCCCCTGGCCGATTTCGTGGGCTGCCATCGCGATGAGATTGCTATGCTTCGTAATGCCACGGAGGCTAATAGCTATATCGCCAATGGCATCGACCTGAAGCCGGGGGACGAAGTATTGATGACCGACCAAGAGCATCCCGGCGGCGTGCATCCCTGGAACCTGAAGGCCAAGCGCTATGGCGTAGTGGTGAAGAAAGTCAAACTGCCACTCCCCGTGAAAGATGCCGCCCAGGTTCTCAATCTGTTCAACGACGCAATCACGCCCCGCACCCGCGTCATCTTCTTCAGCCACATCACGACAGTCACGGGTGTCGTGCTGCCCGCGAAAGAGCTCAGCGCGCTTGCCCGCTCCAAGGGCATTCTCTCGGCCATCGACGGCGCCCATGTCATCGGCATGATGCGCCTCAACGTTCACGACATCGGCTGCGACATGTATTCATCGAGCCCGCACAAATGGCTGATGGCCACCAAAGGCACGGGCTTTCTCTACGTGCGCGACGAAGTCATCGACCGCTTGTGGAATACCATTGTCACTGAAGGCTGGGACGAGCCCCAACTCCGCGCCGAACGCTTCCAGCGAATCGGCAGCTCGAACGTTCCATCGCTGTGGGGCCTGCGCGCGTCCATCAAGCTGGCCAATGATATCGGCCTCGACCGCATCGAGCGCCGCCATCGGAAGCTTGCCGATTACATCCTGGGCGAGATGAAGAAGCGCGGCGCCGAATCGTGGACTTCGCCCGATCCCGCCCTGCGCTGCGCCATCGTGACCGTAAACGTCCCACCCGTACCGCGGATGGACCTGGAGAACTGGATGTGGAAGACGCACAAGATTCGAATCCGCGGCGGCGACCCGAATAAGCTGCGGTTATCGACGCCTTATTATCTGCAGAAGAAGGACATTGACCGGTTTCTGGAGAAGTTTGACGAGTACAAGAGGGAGAAGAAACTGGGGTGATCGGCGCCCTGGTCATTTCGACTTGACCACGTCTGTTACAACGTGTCTATGAAGGAGATTCCCGCAGCAGTCTTCAAAGCCCAGTGCCTCACGCTGATGGAGGACGTGCGCTCCACCAAGCGCCCGCTGGCGATCACGAAACGCGGCAAACCGGTCGCGAAACTGGTACCCACCGATGAACTGAAAGACGACTTCATCGGCAGACTGAAGGGTGTGTTTAAAGTGGTCGGCGATCTCGATGCCGATCCGCCGGAGGAGTGGGAGTCCGCATTTTGATTCTGCTGGACACATATGTTCTGTTTTGGGCGGCAGACAATTCGAAGTCTCTTTCCCGTCCTGCCGCTTCCGCCATCCGCCGCGCACGGCGGGAGGGCGGCATCGCTATTTCTGCCATCAGTGTTTGGGAGCTTGCTTCCATGCTGGCGCGTGGGCGCATTCGCCGTTACGGCACGCTTGAATCCTCGCTCAACTTATTGATCGAAGGAGTCACCGTGTTGCCGATCACGCCCGAGATCGCCACCTTGGCCGCCCAGTTCCCGCGCGACTGCTCCGGCGATCCCGCCGACCGTATCATCGGCGGCACAGCCCGCGCTGAGGGCCTGACTTTGATCACTCGCGACGAGAGAATGCGAAGAAGTCCGCTGCTTAGGACAGTGTGGTAGGCGCCATCGACGGCAGGGCCAAAGGAGTACGATATGCGAGAGGCCTGTCATGGGCGACTTAATCGTGAGTGTGCTGGTCAACTTCGCCAAAGGGATTCGCCGCATGGTGAACGTTTGGCGGAAGGCCCCAGAACAGTCACATACGGCAATGGAATATGCGGATGCGCTCCTCTTCCCGGAGGAAGATTCTGCGCCATCAGACCCATCCCATCCGCGCCCTAACTAGCGGCTAAACCGACTCAGTCGTAATACTCCAACCCCAAATGCGTGATCAGTTCCTCGCCCTTCAAATGCCGCAGCGTGTTCTTCAGCTTCATCAACTGGATGAACAGATCGTGCTCGGGATAGAGGCCCGGTACCGTCATCGGCGACTTAAAGTAAAAGCTTAACCACTCCTGAATTCCCAGGCCGCGCAGCTCCGAGCAGCGCTTCGCGAGATCGACCAGCAGCACCAGATCCAGCACGATCGGCGCGGCGAGGATTGAATCTCGGCACAGGAAGTCGACTTTGATCTGCATGGGATAGCCCAGCCATCCGAAGATATCAATGTTGTCCCATCCCTCTTTGTTATCACCGCGTGGCGGATAGTAATTGATGCGAACCTTGTGGTACATATCGCCGTACAGTTCGGGGTAAAGATCGGGCTGCAAAATGTGCTCCAGGACTGAGAGTTTCGACTCTTCCTTGGTCTTGAACGAGCCCGGATCGTCCAGCACTTCGCCGTCGCGGTTACCGAGAATGTTGGTGGAGAACCATCCGTTCAGCCCCAGCATGCGGGCCTTGAAGCCAGGCGCGAGGATCGTCTTCATCAGGGTCTGACCAGTCTTGAAGTCCTTGCCGCAGATCGGGGCTTCGTTCTGGCGCGAGAGTTCGAGCATCACCGGCAAATCGACGGTGAGATTCGGCGCGCCGTTGGCGAACGGTACACCTTCCATTAATGATGCGTAGGCGTAGACCATCGAGGGCGCGATCATTTCATCGTTTTCGCGCAGCGCCTTCTCGAACGCCTTCACCGACTGGTGCGCCGCGGTCGCTGCGATGTAGGATTCCGTCGAACCGCACCACATCGTGACCAGCCGGCTCGCGCCGCTCGTCTTCCTAAAGTCGCGGATGTCGTCGCGCAATTGCTCGGCCAGATCCATCTTTGTCTTGCCCTTCTTCACGTTGGGGCCGTCGATCTTCTTCACGTAGTTGTGATCGAACACGGCGGCGCGCGGCTTCACCGATGAAAGAAACGGCTTCAACTGGTCGAGCAGGCGCTGATCGAGCACTCCAGCGTTCGAGGCCGCTTCGTACATGTTGTCTTCGAAAATGTCCCAGCCGGTGAAGACCAGGTCGTCGAGGCCGGCCAGCGGGACGAATTCTTTGATCTTCGGCGAGCGGCCATCGGTGCGCTTGCCAAGCCGCACCGTTCCCATCTGCGTGAGCGATCCGATCGGTTTTGCCAGGCCCTTGCGAATTGCCTCTACACCAGCGACAAATGTTGTCGCTACCGCGCCCATGCCGGGAATCATCACGCCCAGCTTCCCTTTCGCCGGCAGGATCGTGCCGTTAGGTTGAGAACTGCTGCGCGCCTTCACTGAGGTATTCACTTCTTCGAGCAGAGATTTCGATGCCGCTCTCGTCTTTGCGGAGTTATTGCGTGTCGCCATATTTGGGCTGCTTCCTCAGTAGGGATCTATAGGGATGTGCAAACCTTGTATGTTCTCGTATTGGACCGGACTTTTGCAAATGGGAGCGGCTAAACGCGCAGAAAATTAGTTTAACGGGGCAGAGCGGACATTAGGCGGAAAGGCAATCACAATCGCATTGTCGAAGACCAGAGTCGCCATCATCGGCACCATAGAAGCCCATACTCCCGGTTAACGCCACTACCGCAGTCGTCGCCGCGCTAATCGCTTGCACAAATATTTTGCGTTGGACTCTAGCGCAAACATCCTTCATATTGAAACTACTTCGCAAACCATCTCTGTAGCCGGTCCCGCGAAGCTGATGTTTGCAGGCCAGCCCCGATGTTGGCGTTGCAATCTACTGACCTCGTTGTTTCTCCATTCAATCTGGATGGTGCCGCTCGGCGTTGCCGTAGTGTGCATGGCCAGTTCCTACAACACTGAGGAGGAACGAGAGATGAAGACACTCGCTACTTGCGCATTATCGATTGCCCTTTGCCTGGGTGGGATGACGACGCTTGCCATCCGCAGCCTCGGCTTGAAATCAACCTCCAGCTCGGAGTTACACATGGCCGCCAGCGCGGCGTTCCAGGATGGAGTGTATCTGGGCAAGTTGGCAGCCGAAAGCGGCCGGGAGATGAGGATCGCAATCGGCCGCTGGCCGTCGGAGGACCGCTTGATGTTCACAGCCGGTTATCGCCGCGGCTACAACGAATCTCTGGCCAGCGCGCGACCACCCGCGCGCTTCCAGCCGCCGCAGTAAAGCTTCCGCGGCGCGGAGCCGGAAACAAATTTTGCGGGACCGGCCTGGCAGCCGGTCGCGCGAAGCTGATGTTTGCATGCCAGCCCTGTCGCGGCATAGCAATTCTCCTGACCCTGTTGTTCTCCACTTCAATCTGAGCCCACGCCCTTCGGCCTTGCGCCGGTAGTGTGCTCTTCAGACCAAGAAAAAGAACAGGAGATTTAATGAAATCGATTCGCATGTTCGCCTACGCCGCTGCCTTAACCTTGAGCGCTTTGAACTTCGCGCCCAGCCTCGCTTCCGCTCAGGAAGCTGCCGGAACCTTCACCCTGGCCCACGAGGTACATTGGCAGAACGCCATTGTCCCTGCGGGCACATATCGCTTCACCAGCGAAGCCACCGGCCCCTCGGAACTTCTGACGCTACAGAAGATCAGCGGCAGCAGAGCGGCCTTTATGTTGTTGGTGAACGACACTGGCGCTTCGCGTCCCACCGACTCAAGCCGGTTGGTGGTGATTTCAACGCCCAATGGAAGCTTCGTTAGGACTATGCAGCTGCCCGAATCCGGAGTGACACTGCACTTTGCAGTGCCGGCCGAAATTCGTGAAGCGTCGCAAGTCGTCGCGACAACTGCATCCGCCGCCCGCTAGTTCGCTGCTCCAAACCCGGGAGCAGACACCCAGACCTGCTCTCGGGCTTTTCCTGGTCTGGCCAGGACCCTGTGCTTGGCTGGACCTTCCGGCGCAAAGCTTGGGAAGATGAAAAGAATCTATCAACCGATCGGAGGAATTACTCTTCAGGTTAGTTTCGATGCCGGTACGTTACCCTTCACTTCGTCGCTGAGCACAATCGCCTCGGCAATTTCCTTCATGGCTTTGCGCTTCTGCCGGCTTTGCCGTTGCAAGGTCAGGTAAGCGTGTTCTTCGCTTAAGCCAAGATCGCGCTGCAGGATTCCTTTGGCACGCTCCACCACTTTGCGTGTTTGCAACTGTTCCCATAGATTGGAGTTGGCGTCTTCCAGCCTCGCCATCTCGATCTCGGCGCCCACCAGAAATCCGACTGTCGAGATCAGTCGAATTTCCCGCCGCCGGTGAACATGCGGCTGGCGATGCTGCAGGTTGATCACTCCCACGACGCGCCCGCGGCACATCAACGGCACGGACAAGAAGGCTTCGTAGCTATCTTCGGGCAGTTCGTGGAAGAACTGAAAACGCGGATCGCTCGCGGCTTTTTCCGCAACCGCCACTGGCTCCCTGTGTTCCGCCACCCAACCGGTAATTCCCTGCCCTATGCGTAGTTTTAGCCGGTCCACAATCTCCGGATGCTGATTCTTGGAGGCTCGCAGGACGAGTTCTTCGCCCTCGAGCACATAGATAAGGCAGGAATCGCACTTCACCAGGGCGGAAGCGAAGTCGACCACGCGGCCCAGCACTTCATGAAATCCATCCGCCGTCGCCAGCCGGACTCCAATTTCGTGCAGCAGATCAACATGCGAATCTTCAACTGAGATTAAGGGGTCCATGTATTAGAGTATGGCTTCTTTTCGTGCTCTGTCTAATTCCAAATTTCAATGGCTGCTATAAACGAATTGCCGCACGATTGTTACCGTGCTTTAACATCTTTAGCAGGAGCGGTGCATCGAGCCTTCTAAGTTCATTGTTTCGAGTCTACATCCACCGTCTTCACCGGCAAGTCCCAATGTCCGTCGAGAATCTCGGAGCGCCGCTGCTCTTCGCGCTGGAAGGTCTCCTGATCGGGATACATTTGCTTCTGCAGCGCGACTTCGTCGAAGGGATCATTGGCGACGGTTGCGTTCTTGAAGACGATGGTCACGCGGAAATCCCAGCGCCCGTCTTCGGTGGTGTGATAGCGCGGCTGATCCATCCAGACCTTCGCGATTCGGCCCATCTCCATTTCTTTCTTGAGCACAGGATAATGATTCTTTTTGAAGAGCTTCAGAAACTCGTCCGCATGTCCCCACTTTGATTTGTAGTAATACTCGACTACAAAGGGCTTATCAGTGGTTGTCATTGCGGAGTGAGCACGGGAAAGGAGCGGTAGGGCGGTGGCGAAGAACAGCAGCGGCACGAAAACTCGTAACATTCGAATCACAGAGTCCTCCTCGTAAGCGGCAGTTGTAGACTAACGGGGCGTTAGAGAAAACGCCGGTAGAAGAAGAGATTGCCGATGGAAAACGACGAACAGCAAATCCTGAAGCTCTTCGAGGATGGCGACCGTGCTCTGATCGCGGGCGACCGAGCCGAACTCGCGCGCATTTTCGCCGATGACTACATTCAGTACGACGACACCGGCGAGTCGCGAACGAAACAACACGTAATCAGAAACCTCGAGACAGGCACAATCCGCTACCTGTCGATGGTGTGCACGGGTCGCCGGATTCGCCTGCTCAGCGACGAGCTGGCTATCGTCCACGGCTCAGAGGAGGACGACGTCGAGCAAGGCGGGCGGCGCTTCCCGGTTCGCTACATCTACATGGATGTAGTGGTGAAGCGCAACGGCCGATGGCAGATCGTGGGATCGCAGCTAGCGAAAGCCAGCGACGGATAAAGTGCCTTTGTTACTTCGCCGCCGCCGCCCGACGCCCAATCCGATTCTGCCAGTGGGTCCAAACAAAATAGACCGCGCCCGCCAACAGCACAACCCCGATCACCGCGTCGAACTTGTGAAAATACTTTCCGAGTTCCCGCCAGTTCTGGCCCAGCTTCATGCCGAAATAGGCCAGCGCCAGGCACCAGGGCCACGATCCCAGAAATGTATAGACGTGAAAGCGCAGACGTGGCATGCGTGCCACTCCCGCCGGCAGCGCGATGAAGGTGCGAATCACGGGCAGCAAGCGACCGATGAACACTGCGAGGTATCCCCAGTGAGCGAAGAAGCGGTCGGCCCAGGCGAGCTCGCGGCGGCCCATCAGAATCCAGCGGCCGTAACGCTCCACCAGCGGACGGCCGCCGTAAAATCCAATCTCATACGCCACCAGCGAACCCAGGTTGCAGCCAATTGCCCCGGCCGTCGCCACCCACAGTAGTTTGAACGTGCCGGTGAAGATCAGATATCCGGCAAACGGCATAATCAGCTCCGAAGGCAGCGGGATGCACGCCGATTCGATCGCCATCAGCAGGGCGATGCCGACGTAGCCGGTCGCACTGATCACAGAGTTGATGAACAAGAAAATGATTGCTAGAAGTTTTTCAGTCATTGGAAAGCAGTTCTCGGTTCTCAGTTCTCAGAAAACCAACCCTCTGACTTTCGGGCTGAGGACTGGGAACTGAGAAATGAGAACTGGATTTTAAGTCTATCGGAAATTGGGAGTGGAAACGCCGCGGCTAGAACGAGCCATCCTGGGTAAAGGTATAACCGGGCAGCGCCGCACCTTGGGGACTCTTGGTCACCTTGATGCGTACGGTTGGCGCATCGGGCGCTGCAATTCCCGCGGGGCGCAGCATCGCGTATTGCGTGAAGACTTCGCTGTAGACCTTAGTGACCAGATAATCCTGGCCGTCGGCGTCGTTGCGCCAGACTTGCCCGAGCTGGATGGAGCTTACTGCCATAGCGGACTCTTTGAATGGAGTGGTTGAATTCAGACTACCGGGGGATTCGGGGTGAGTCAATCATTCCCGTGGTTACCGAGGTCTCTGCTAAGATGTTGCCCTCATGCCCCGTGGTCGAACGCCGCGCCAGCCCGCTCGCACCGGCCGTCAAGACCGCGTAGCGCTGGCGCCGGTTCGGCAGGTTAAGAGCAAGACCTCGACCGCGAGAGGTGGAGGCAAACCCGCCGGGGATTCGCCCCAGGGAAGGGCGGGAGCGCCCGTCCCCACACAAGCTTCATTGGTTCATCGCAAGACTAAGCCGAAAGTGGGCGCTACCTCCGGCTATAATCCCCTTGCTCCTGACCGCATCGCCGAAATCCTGAAGCGCCTCGATCAACTCTATCCCGACGTCACCTGCGCTCTGACCCACAAGAGCGCCTGGGAACTTCTGGTCGCGACCATCCTCTCCGCGCAATCGACCGACGTCAATGTCAACCGCGTCACGCCCGAACTGTTCTGCAAGTATCCAACCGTAGAGGCTTTCGCCGCGCTTACACCCGAGCAACTCCAGCCCGATGTCCGCTCCACCGGCTTCTTCCGCAACAAATCCAAATCAGTGGTGGGCGCGGCCAAGAAAATCGTCGCCGATTTCGGCGGCCAGGTCCCCGACGACATGGACAAGTTGCTGACCCTGCCCGGCGTCGCCCGCAAAACTGCTAACGTTGTGCTGGGAACGTGGTTCAAGAAAGCCGAAGGCGTGGTGGTTGACACTCACGTGCATCGCATCTCGCGCCGTCTTGAGCTCACGATAAACGACGACCCGCAAAAAATCGAGCAGGACTTGATGAAAATCATCCCCCGCGAAAAATGGATTCTCTTCTCTCACCAAATCATCTGGCACGGACGGAAACTCTGCATCGCGCGGAACCCCAAGTGCGTCGATTGTCTACTCGAAGATCTCTGCCACGCCGCTGACAAGACCTGGAGCACGGTGGACATGCACAAGGGCGCGAAAGCGTGATCTCGGCTGCCCAAGGCTTCTGGCATGCTCTCGGTCGCTTTCCCGTTCCGGCGCCAAAGTCGGCCGCTCCCCATTCTCCGCTTGCTTTCCCGCACAACTGCGGCAACAATAGTTTGATGTCCGATGTGGTTCAATCCGTCCGTCAACTCTTGCAGGATTTCATTGCTCCTGAGCTGCGCGAGCTGAAAAGCGGGTCAAACAGGTCGACGATAAGATCGATTCGCAATCCACCAGCCTCGAGGCCAAGATCGATTCCGAAACTAAGCGTCTGGATGACAAGATTGTTTCCGAGGCCGGCCGCCTCGAAGACAAAGTAGATTCCGGTTTCGCGCAAATGCGAACCCTCCTCGAAAACGCATACTTGCGATCCGAACTGGAAGCCACGCGCGATATTTCCAATCTTCGCGAGCGGGTCACGCGGCTGGAAGTTGAGCGTGGCGCTCCTCGTCAATAAGCGATTCGATCCCGCTATCCCCGTCTGCTACACTTTCGCTTCGGATTCATTTCCGGCTCACTTCCCATGCGCAGCCTCGCACTCTTTGCTATTGTCGTATTCATGAGCACAGTCTTTGCTGAATCCACTGCGGCCCAGACTCTTCCGGCGCCCCAGGCCATCACCGATCCCAAACAGATCGCCTCCAAAGCTAATGCGCAGGTCGAGCCGAAAAGCCTGACGATCGAAAAACTCTATATGACGCGCCAGGTCGGGCGTGCAACGTGGTCACCGGACGGCAAGAGGATTGCCTTCATTTCGAACATGAGCGGACGCAACAATCTGTGGCTCGTCTCCGCCGAGGGGGGATGGCCGGTGCAGCTCACGGTCAGCGACCAGCGCCAGACTGCGCCCGCATGGTCGCCCGACGGCAAATGGATCGCCTATCAATCTGACTACGACGGCGATGAGCTGTGGGATATTTTTCTGGTCTCGCCCAAGACCGGCAAAGTCGTGAACCTCACCAGCACTCGCGAGATTGCCGAAACGGACC
>Ga0302326_10005541_pt1 | contig 28778 bp, 19 predicted proteins | sample Palsa_T0_3_FD_202264 | JGI IMG/M metagenome (GOLD analysis project Ga0302326, IMG submission 202264) | Peat permafrost microbial communities from Stordalen Mire near Abisko, Sweden - Palsa_T0_3 | ecosystem: Environmental > Terrestrial > Soil > Palsa > Peat permafrost | place: Sweden: Abisko... | reverse complement strand
GGCGCCAGCGTCTCGGCCTCATCCGTTTCCTCGTACTCGTAGTCAATGTGGAGCAGAGTACGCATTTTCTCGAGCAATTCGTTCTCCTGGCAGGGTTTGGTCAAGAAAGCGTCGGCTCCGGTTGCCAAGACGGATAGACGATCCTCCTCGAGTGCGCTCGCTGTCAAGACAACAATGATGGTGTCGGCGCCGCGCGGTTCGGCCTTGATTCTGCGGGTCGCCTCTAAGCCGTCCAGGACTGGCATGTGTATGTCCATGAGGATCATCTGTGGCTGCCATTCCCGCCAGTTTCGGATGGCGGACTCGCCGTTATCGGCCCCTAGCACGGAAAACCCAATGGTACTCAGCAGTTTCATGAGCCAGTCGCGGTTCTCCAGCAGATCGTCGGCGATCAGTACTCTGGGCGCGCTGGTGCCCGCACGGATGCCTATGACCCGCCGAGGATCAGTGCGCTGAAGGGCAATGCCGGCGTTGCCTCGGGCGACCGGGATTCCGAGCCGGAACAGCGAACCTACACCAGGGCTGCTGACAACTGTGAGATCGCCTCCCATCAGGCGCGCAAATTCACGGCTAATGGCCAGCCCCAAGCCTGTTCCTTCCTGGGCATTCGGCTCACCCTTGGCTTGGATAAACGGCTCAAACACCTTCTCCTGGTCCTCCTCAGTCATTCCCACGCCGGTGTCCTCAACGTCGCAGGACAGCCATAACGACTGATTGGTCTTGCGGCTCAGGTGGACGTGCAGTTTGACGTGACCACGCTTGGTAAACTTAATGGCGTTTCCCACCAGATTGATGAGGGTTTGCCTGATCTTGCCTTCGTCCGCCACCACATAGGGCACGCTCTCTCCATCGACCAACATCTCGAAGCTGAGAGCCTTCGCCGAAGTTCGCAGGCGGAACATCGCTGCCAGATCGTCCAGTAGCTTGGTCAGGCTGAAGGTGACGGGATGGAGCTCGGTCTGGCCGGACTCGATCTTGGACATGTCCAGAACGGCATTGATGAGGGTGAGCAAGTGCTCGCCGCTGCGGCCGATGATCTTGAGATTGGCTTTGGCGTCGGGCCCTAGTATCGGATCGCGCGACATCAACTGAGCGTAGCCCAGAATGGCGTTCAGCGGGGTACGGATCTCGTGAGACATGGTGGACAGGAACCGGCTTTTGGCGCGGTTGGCGGCTTCGGCCTCGACCGCCGTTTTTAGCAGCCGCCGCCGGCTGTCCTGAAGTTCGGCGATGAGGGCTTGGCGGCGCGCCAGACCTCTTTGAATGGTGATGTTCGCCACCAGCAGGAGCGCGAAAAGGCCGGAACACCCGAGGACAGAGACAAGGCCACTTTCGTCTTCGTTGAACTGCGCATCGTCGCTATAGTGGGCTAGCCGGCTGTTAGAGGCAGTGCGCATTTCAACACAGATGGCCCGCGCTTTAGCCATCAACCGCATGCCCCGATCGGTACGGACCACGGTGAGAGCGGCCTCGGGGCCTTTGGTGTGCTCGAGTTCAATGGTCAGCGCCAGTTCCTGCAACTTTTCGTTAACGACGGGCTTTAGTATTTCGATCCGCCGGGCCTGGTCGGGGAACCTCTGAGCGGCGGATTCGAGAGATGTTAAGAGCGCCGGGACGTTCGCGCTTCCTTTGCTGTACACCGCCAGGTAACGGTCGTCTCCGGTCAGCAGAAACCCGCGCTGTCCCGTCTCCGCCTCGGTCAGCGCGGTGACCAATGCGGTGATGCCGGCTGAGATTCTTTGCGTCGCCCGCACCTGCTCCGCTTCACGGTGGAAGGCAATCCAGCCGCGATACGAGAAGAAGGCGATCAGAAGGACCGATGCGAGAGCCAACGCCAATACGAACCCCTCGCGAGAATAAGGGCTTAGCAGCTTGATCTTTTGTTTCATTTCGTGCTCCGGAGGGGCGGTTCAGCCAGGGCGGTAGGTCTGGCAACCGCTACGTTGAAAAACCAAACCAGGTCGCTCACGCTTCCGGCTCCGATTGGGGGATTTTCAGCGCCGTTGGTGGGCCGCAGGGCCATGTGCACTCCTTTGAAAAACCGTCTGAAATTGGAGTTGTAGTGTACCGCTCCTTCACAGTCGCGGCTCGGTTGGCGGCGGTAGGAAATTGGAGGTTTTTCATCGGTTAGGGGTGGCATGCATCCTCCAGCAAGCGCGTCAGGGCATCGTAATCGTAGCGGTCGGCCAACGCTTGGAGGGCGTCGGCGGAGCCGGCCGCTGCGCCCTCACGCACCCGGAGGATCAGCTTATGCAGAAGTCTCTTATTGCCGTCCGCAGTAGCATTGCGAAGTTCTTCGGCTAGGTCAGGGGATAGTAACGCGAGCGTCCCGGCGTTGAGCGCCACCAGGTCCCTGGCCGTGACGTCTTCCTCGTACTGGTAGTCGATTTTCAGGAGAACGCGGATCTTCTCGAGCAGTTCTTCCTCACGGCAGGGTTTAGTCAGGAAGGCGTCGGCGCCGCTATCAAAGACGACGCGCCGGTCTTCCTCCATCACGCTCGCGGTTAGCGTGACTATGAACGTTTCGTTTCCGCGAGGCTGCGCCTTAATTCGGCGGGTTGCCTCTAGCCCATTCATGACGGGCATGTGGATATCCATCAGGATCAGGTTCGGCTTCCATTCCTCCCATTCCCGGATGGCGGCCGCGCCGTCGTTCGCGCTGCGGACGGAAAACCCAATGGCTGCCAGGAGTTTCAGCAGCCAGTCCCGGTTCTCAAGCTGGTCGTCAACTACCAGGATCCTAGGAACGTCCGCCCTGGCCACTATGCCTTTCACGTGGCGCGGACCAACGCGCTCCAGGGCGACGCCCGCTTCGCCACGCTCGACCGGGATCTCGAACCGGAATGTCGAGCCGTGGCCGGGGCTGCTCGTCAGCGTGACATCGCCTCCCATCAGGCGCGCAAATTCGCGGCTGATGGCTAGCCCTAAGCCGGTCCCTTCCTGAGTGTTCAAGCGGCCCTTGGCTTGGGTAAACGGCTTAAACAATTTCTCCTGGTCCTGCGGCGTTATGCCCATACCGGTATCCTCAACGTCGCACGACAGCCAGAACGAATTAGCATTCCTTGGCTTCAAATGGACGTGCAGTTTGACGTGGCCGCGCTCGCTAAACTTGATGGCATTGCCAAGCAGATTGATGAGCGCCTGCCGGATCTTACCTTCGTCCGCCAACACATAGGGCACCTTTTCCCCATCCACCGACATTTCGAAGCGCAGCGCTTTCGCCTCCGCGCGCAAGCGAAACATGGCCGCGAGATCTTCGAGCAGGCTGGATAGACTGAACGTTACGGGCGTAATCTCGGTTTGGCCGGCCTCAATCTTGGACATATCCAGGACCGCATTGATCAGATTGAGCAGATGCTCGCCGCTGCGGCCAATGATCTTCAGATTGGCTTTCGCGTCGACGCCGATTCCCGGATCACGCGACATTAGCTGAGCGTAGCCGAGAATGGCGTTCAACGGGGTGCGGATTTCGTGAGACATGTTAGACAGAAACTTGCTTTTGGCGAGGTTGGCGGCGGCGAGCTGCTTAGTACGCTGCTGGACCCGTTGCTCCAGCTCATTGCGAGCGTCCAATAAAGCCGTATCACGCTGTTGGATCTCGGCCAACATCTCATTAAACGCTTCGACCAGGGTGGATAGTTCGTCATGGCCGGTGGTGGCCGGGAAGCGGATGGAATAGTTTTTCTCGCGGTAGATGGTGCGGGCGGTCTCCGCCAAGCGCACCACCGGCGTGGAGATAAAGCGTTGAGACATCCTTGAAATCAGCAACGCCGCTATCAAGGAGACGAGCATTACGGCGCCGGCGATGAGCGCGTAACTTCTGAGACGGTCGTCTATTGCGAGTAAATCGGAGCGAAGGAAGACAAAGCCGATCAGTTTACCTCCAAAAACGATGGGGTTCACGAGTACGATTTGCTTTTGCCCGAACCGGTGAGTCTGTATTCGACTGAATGGAATGAACGGCAGATCCAAGCCTCGCGCTTGGCTGTCGCGCCCATAACTAGCGAAGAGCTGCCGCTCCGACGTGTAGATTTGAGCCTGCAAGATGTGCGGCGAGGCTGCCAATGCCGATAGCGTGTGCTCGGCGGCCGACTGGTCGTTGAAAAGCAGCGCCGCGGCAATGTTCGATCCCATGATTTGGCCGACGGTAGACAGGCTGCTGACGATGGCGGCCCGAAATCTGTAGAGATCGTAGGCCGAGAAGGCCGAACATGCCAACAGCAAGGCCACACCGCTCACTAGCATGTTCACCAGCGTGAGTTTCTGAGAAATCGAGCGGTGCCAGATTGTGTTCGTCATGGGTTCAGCGCCAGGCGCAGGATTTTCATTCAGGGTTGCTTTCGCGGCGAGACATCTCCATTAACAGGGAGTTTGCGAGCGGAACTCTTTTTCTCTTAAGGCTTATCGGCAGCCAGCCAAACAGGATGAGTAACTGGTAACTGATTGATTCACGAGGGCGGAAAAGTTAGCAGGCGAAAGCGCCTGCTCCACCATGCTCCACCAAGCTCTGGCAAGTTCCACCCTTGACAATCACCGCATGTCGGCATCCGGTACTATCGTTAGCGCGGGCAGGCTTCCTCCAGCAGGCGGGTCAGGGCATCGTAATCGTAGCGGTTGGCGAGCTCTGCGAGGGCGTCCGCGGAGCTGGCGGCGTCGCTCTCACGGACGCGGAGGATCAGCTTATCCAAGAGTCTCTTGTTGCCGTCGGAAGTGGCGTTGCGCAGTTCCTCGGCTAAGCCAGGGGATAGCAGCGCGAGAGATCCGGCGTTGAGCGCCAACAGGTCTTGGACCGTGTTGTCATCTTCGTAGTCGTATTCGATCTTGAGCAGCGCGCGGATCTTCTCGAGCAGTTCGTCCTCGCGGCAGGGCTTCGACAAGAAAGCGTCGGCGGGGCTTTCGGATACTGTGCGGCGATCTTCGTCCATAGCGCTGGCGGTCAGAATAACGACGGCGGTTTCGATTCCGCGCGGATCCGCCTTAATTCTGCGGGTTGCCTCTAAGCCGTCCATGACGGGCATGTGAATATCCATCAAGATCAACTGTGGCTGCCATTCCTCCCAGGCGTGAAGGGCTGCTTGGCCGTCGTGCGCGGAGCGGACGGAAAAACCGATGGCCGTGAGTAGCTCCATGAGCCAGTTCCGGTTCTCAGGCCGGTCGTCGGCGACCAGGATTCGGAGTGCCCCCGTCCCGGCACTTAGGCCTTTGACGCGGCGAGGACTCATCGCCTGGCGGGCGTCCCCAGGGTTGCCACGTTTGACCGGGATCTCCAGCCGGAATCTAGAGCCTTGACCGAGGATGCTGGCCACCGTGATATCGCCTCCCATCAGGCGCACAAATCGGCGGCTAATGGCTAGCCCCAGGCCGGTTCCCTCCTGGGTGTTTATGGCACCCTTGGCTTGGACAAACGGCTCGAAGAGTTTATCTTGCTCTTCCGCGGTAAGGCCTAGGCCGGTATCGTCAACGGTGGCAGACAGCCACAGCGATTCAGTGGTCCGCTGCTCCAAGTGGACGTCGAGTTTGACGTGGCCGCTCTTGGTAAACTTGACGGCGTTACCGAGCAGATTGACGAGCACTTGCCTTAGCTTGCCTTCGTCCGCCAATAGATAGGGGACGGTTTCTCCATGGATGGCCATTTCAAAACGCAGCGCCTTGGCCTGAGTGCGCAGGCGAAACATGGCCGCGAGATCCTCCAGCAAGCCGGACAGGTTGAATGTTACGGGATTGATCTCAGTGTGGCCCGCCTCGATCTTGGACATATCCAACACATCGTTGATAAGGGTGAGAAGATGCTCGCCGCTGCGGCCGATGATCTTGAGATTGGCTTTGGCGTCGGTTCCCAGGGTCTGATCGCGCAACATCAACTGGGCATAACCCAGAATGGCGTTCAGTGGGGTACGGATCTCATGAGACATGGTAGACAGAAAAGCGCTCTTGGCCCTGTCGGCGGCCTCGGCGGACGCTTTCGCTTTTAGAAATTCGGCATTCGCCTCGTGAAGTTTCAGATTGGCGAAACGCAACTGCTGCGAGTTGTAGAACATTTCAACCTCCATCTGATCCTGCGGCGTATCCAGTTGGCCGGGGGGATGCGGCTTGGTCCGCACGAAGTCGGTCACCTCCACGACGCTCAGAATGAAATAGTCGAGGCGGCGGTCCGGCCCGAACACGGGCGAGTTCACCGGACTCCAGAAGCGCTGAACAAAAGTGCCATCGGGCAGGCGGATATCATACTGCTGGACGGCCATGGCGTCCGGGGCGCCGGTCTGGCGCGCGCGCTCGAAGGAAGCCTTCCAGTTAGCGACGCCAGTGGCCTTGGGGTCATTGGGATTATCGGGGAAGATTTCGAAGACATCGTGACCGAGGAGGTCGTCGCGCTTAGTCGCTGTGGCGGCCAGAAAAGCATCGCTGGCGGAGACGACTTTCAGGTCTGGTGTGATGACTATGAAGAGGCCGGGCAGGGATTCAAAGAGTTCCTGCCAGACGGCGCGGCTGAGCCGCCGCTCGCTCTCGGCGGCGCGGCGACTAGTGAGATCGCGAAGGGCGCCGGAAACCAGCACTCCCTCTTCCGTTTCCAACGGGCTGAGGGCGACCTCAACCGGGAACTCGCTGCCATCCTTACGCCGAGCGAAGAGTTCTAATCCCGCTGCCCCCATGGTCCTGACGTGAGGATCGGCGAAAAAGCCGCCTCGATGCGCTGGATGTTGGCGCCGGAAGCGTTCCGGCATCAGCATCTCCATGGCCTTCCCTAACAGCTCTTCGCGAACGTAGCCAAAGAGCTTCTCCATCTGCGCATTGACCAGCACGATGATTCCGTCCCGGTTCACAACTAGCATGGCATCCGGAGCGGCTTCCAACAGGCTGCGGAATTTCGCGTCGGCTTGGGCAGTCGCTCTTTCCGCCCGCTTCCGTGCGGTGACGTCCATGATGGCGCTGAGGACCATGAGGCCTTCCTCGGTTTGAATGGGGTTAAGGCTCACTTCGATCGGGAATTCACTTCCATCTTTGCGGAGGCCGAACAGTTCGCGCGCTTCGCCTGTGGCAGGACCGGTCTGGCTAACCCCGTCCGGGCTGGTAAAGAAAGCGTTCCGGTGACCCGGGAGTTTATTTCGGAAGCGTTCCGGCACTAGCAATTCCACTGGTTGCCCCAGCAATTCTTGGCTGGTGTAGCCGAACAGCTTCTGGATCTGCGCGTTTACGAGAGTGATGATGCGGTCTTGATTGACCATGAGCATGGCGTTCGGGGCCCATTCGACGACGTTGCGAAACTTCTCGCGAGCTCGGAGAATTTCTTCCTGGGCACGCAAGCTCTCACTGATGTCGCGCAAAATCTTGGAAGCACCGACGACGTGGCCACCGGCGTCGCGAATGGGCGATACGGTGAGCGACACCGGAATGGCATGCCCGTTCTTGTGCAGGCGCGTGGTCTCCAAATGCTCGGTGGCCACGCCTTTGCGCAAGCGTTCTATAATCTGCGTCTCCTGCTCGAGTGTCCCCGGCGGGAGGATGAGGCCGACGTGTTGGCCGATGGCTTCGCTGGCGGTGTGGCCAAACAGGCGTTCGGCTCCGGCGTTCCAGGATGTGATGATGCCGTCGAGCGTTTTGCTGATGATGGCGTCGTCGGAAGAGGCGACAATGGAAGCGAGCAAGGCACTGATTTGGTGGGCCCGCCGGAGATTTTCGTTCGCCCCCGCGAGTTCGCGGTTGGCTTGGCCGAGTTCGACCGTGCGCCCGAGAACGCGTTCTTCCAGGTCCTGATTCAGAATTTCGATCTCGAGTTGCGACTGCTTGAAATCGTCGATGTCGGTACAGGTGCCAAGCCAGCGCACTACCGCTCCCTGGGCGTCGCGAAGCGGGATAGCGCGTGAGATATGCCGGCGAAAGGCGCCGTCAGAGGCGCGTTTCAGGCGGATTTCGATCTCAAGAGGATTAAGCGTGGTGAAGGCGTGCGTCCATTGGCTAATGGTGGTTTGCAAATCGTCGGGGTGCAAGGCCGGTTGCCAACCCCAGGCCTTACTCTGCTCCAGGTTTAGGCCAGTGTAGTTTTGCCAGCGCTGATTGTAGTAATCGAGATTGCCGTCCGGAGTGGCTGCCCAGACGATGAGAGGCATGGATTCGAGGGCCGCCAGCAACTCATTTTTTTCCTCAGCCTCCATACGGGCCTGGATTTCCGTTTTCAATTCTTCTTTGGAGAGCCGCCACTGCTCCGGGGTGGGCAAGCCGGCCATCTGGGGGATAAGGCGATTGAGAAGAAGGGCGGTGGCTAGCGAAGCGACGGCGGTAATGGCCTTGACCATGCTTTCGAAACGATAGATGGGCACCCAAAGAGTGACGATGGAGAGGATGTGCGTTGCGCCGCAGCTTAGGATGAACGCGGCGAAGAGGAGGAAGATCCAGTGAAATGAAAGGTCTTTGCGCCGTTGGTAGAGGCGCAGCAGGCCAACCGGGATCAGAAAGTAGGCAACGGCAACGAAGGCGTCGGAGGCAGACTGCAGCCAGACTAAGCCGGGCGACCGCAGGCAGTACGCGTGCGGCATGAAATTGGTGTCGAAGAGTTGACTGAAAAACGAGATCATACGATCGACTTCCGGCAGTGACCAGGCGAAGTAACCGCTATGACAAGGAGTGGCTGTGGTTTGGCGGTCCTCTCAGGACGGGGCTTGGCCGGGGGCCGCGACGGTATGAATCGGCGTGTTAAGTATGGAGTGAAGCGATGCCGCGGGACGGCTCGCGCGTGCCGGTGAGTCGCCGCAAACGGCGTGTCTAAGTACAACTGACGGGTCGGAAATTTGCCTTACGACCTACGACACGCGCAACAGGCTGAGCTACTGCTTGCCTAACGCTTCGCGCGCGGCGGCCAGAGCGGCTTCGTAGTTCGGATGCGAGGCGACTTCCGGCACATACTCGACATGTTTCAATTCGTTGTTGCCATCAATGACGAAGATGGCGCGGCTTTCGATGCGCATATCGGGAATGAGGGTACCGTAATGTTCGCCAAAGGAACCCGAGCGGTGGTCGGAAAGCATGCCGACGTGGTTGATGCCGTAATTTCCGCACCAGCGTTTTTGCGCAAAGGGTAGATCCATGCTGACGGTGTAGATTTTGACATCGCTCATTTTGGCGGCTTCATCTTCGAAGCGCTTGGTCTGCGCATCGCACACGGGCGTGTCCAAAGAAGGCACTACGCTCAGGATGCGGACGCCGGGGCCGGTACCGGCTAGATTCACGGTTTGGAACTTACCATCGATCACTTCGAAATCGGGAGCTTTATCGCCGGCCTTGAGCTCCGGGCCAGCTAGCGGAGTGGGCTTGCCCATCAGGACAGTACTGCGGTTTGATTCAGTTTGATTTGCCATGCCGCAATAGTTTAGCATCGCGGGTTCGAAAGTAGCGATGATGTTAATCGATTACTTTGGGAAGCTGGCAGGTGAAGTTACGGCATTCGTAAATGGTGAAATTGCCGCGGCGTTCCAAGCCGGCGAGGAATGGCGCAACGTCGCGCAGTTCTGCCGCGCATTGGTCGCCGATGGAAAGCACGACGGCGGTGGGAGAAAACTTGCGGGTATACTCGCGCTCCAAGCGGTGGGAGGCCTCATCCAGCTCGCGGCAGCGGATAATCACCTGCTCGGAATCGGTCAGCCAGCGGCCTAAGGCGACCAGCATCTGCGGAGCGATGGTGGGCTGCGCTTTCATTTTGGGAGCAAAGGCGCGCAGGGAGCGGGCGGCTTGCGTTGCGAAATCCGTTTGCCCGGTGATGTGGGCCAAGCGCAAGAGTAAATCCGTCGCCACCGAGTTGCCCGACGGTTCGGCGCCATCATAATCGTCTTTCATGCGCAGCAGCACGTCGCTAACGCCGGCCTCGGTGCTGAAAAATCCGTTGGCGCGCTCGTCTTCGAATCGCTCGAATCCACGGCGCGCCAAATCAATGGCGAGTTGAAGCAGCCAGGCTTCGGGTTTTGCTTCAAACAGGTCCAGCAAGGCTTGGCTGAGAAAAGCGTAGTCGTCCAAAAAGGCAGGGACCGCCGCTTCGCCGTCGCAGTAACGGCGTAACAGTTGGCCGGTTGGGGGCGAGTACATTTTCGCCAGCAGGAACTTCGCGGCTTTGGTGGCGGCGTCGAGATAGCGAATGTCGTCCAAAACGCGGTAACCCTTGGCCAAAGCGGAAATTTGCAAGCCGTTCCAAGAAGTTAGAATTTTGTTATCAAGGTGTGGACGAGGGCGTTTTTCGCGAACGGCTAACAGCTTTTCAGACGCCGCGTGCAGAGCCGGCGGTTGCTCCTTTTGAGCTTGGAAAAGGATATTGCGGCCGCGAAATTCAGCTTGCGGATCGACTTCAACGTTTCCCTCTGGTTCGACTCCAAAATATTTACAAACTGTGGAACTTTCGGCGCCGAGAATGCTTTCGATCTCAGCTTGGCGCCAGATGTAGAACGAGCCCTCGCCGGAGTGGGCTGGATTTTCCGGATCGGGGCTATCAGCGTCTTCGGCCGAATAGAAACCGCCTTCCGGGCTGGTGAGATCGCGCAGGACGTAATCGAAAATATCGCGCGCCACGGCCGCGAGAGCTTCGTCGCCGGTTGCCTGGTAAGCCTCCAGATAGGCGGTTGCGAGCTGCGCCTGATCGTACAGCATCTTTTCAAAGTGCGGCACGAACCAGTGATCGTCCACCGAATAGCGGTGGAATCCGCCGCCGAGCTGATCGTGCATTCCGCCCGCGGCCATAGCATGCAGAGTCTGCGTGACCGTGGCGAGAGCTTCCGGGTTATTGTGCTGAAAGGTGTAGCGCAAAAGGAAATTCAAAACTACCGGCCGGGGGAATTTCGGCGCGTTGCCGAAGCCGCCGTGTTGCTTATCGAACATGCGCTCAAATTGGCGGAAGGCCGCGTGCAGCAATTCGGCGTCGGGCTCGAGGGGAGCGGAAGCGGGCGCGGCCATGGCGGTCAATTGCTGGGCCACGTTGTTGCCGGAAAGCTCCACTTTGTCGCGCTCATGCTTCCAGACTTGGGCGAGATGCACTAACAATTCACGGAAGCCCGGGCGGCCATAGCGCGAACCGGGCGGGAAATACGTTCCGCCGAAGAAGGGTTTCAAATCGGGTGTCAGCCAAACGGACATGGGCCAGCCGCCGCTGCCGGTAGTGGCCTGGATAAAGAGCATGTAGATGCGGTCGATATCGGGCCGTTCCTCGCGATCCATCTTGATGGGCACGAATTCGCGATTCAAGAGTTCCGCCACGCGCTCGTCTTCGAACGATTCGTGCGCCATGACGTGGCACCAGTGGCAGGTGGAGTAACCAATGGAGAGGAAGATGGGCTTATCTTCGCGGCGCGCTTTGTCAAACGCCGTTTGGCCCCAAGGAAGCCAATCGACGGGATTGTGGGCGTGCTGGCGCAGATACGGACTCTTCTCGTGGACCAGCGCGTTGGTGTGCATTGAGGAGGCGGCGACTACTGCTGCGCGGCGCTGGCGACGATCTTGCTCTTCGAGCGCGTCGCCGTGCTGTTGCCCAGGGCGAGCAACTCCTCCAGATGCTCACGCAGACCGGGCTCTTTCATGATGCTCTCCCATTGCGGACCGCTAGTGGGGGGTGTCTGATAGTGGATGATGCCTTTACGATCGATCAACGCCAACTGCGGAACCACCATGCGGTCAGCCAGCGTGAAACCCATGAAGTTCATCATCTCGGCGCGCGGCAAATAACCAACCGGAAAGCCGACCTGAAAGCTATTTTTGAAACGGGTGACCATCTCCGCGGCTTCACTGGGGCCGCCCGTGCCGTCGAGGGCATTGATAGCCAGATCGATCACTTGCAGGCCGCGTTTTCCAAATTCTTCCTGATACTTGGTCATTTCGCGCGAAGCGGCTTGGCAGTGCGGGCAGGTGGTCATGATGAATTCGAGGGCCACCACTTTGCCGCGATATTGGCTGAGAAGCTTTTGCCCTTCGCCTGGAATGGTAAAAGCCAGTTCCGGCGCTTTGCGGGGGACAACGACATCGCCCGCCAGTAAAGAAACGGTGGAAACCGCGGAGAGAAGGATAAATCCAAAGAGGCTCTTCACTTTTCTAGTTTAGAACGAATTGGAGAAAAGTGTATGAGACTACCAGGCGGGCACGGGCTGTTTCTTGATTTGCAGAATAGAAACATTCGCGATATAGGCCAGCCGGTGCATACGCTGCATTTCCTCCAACGCCGGTAGCGCGCTGGCCGCGCCGGGACCGATCTGTCCCAGGGCCACCACAACGCTGCGCAGAACGAAGATGGGCTCTCCGGGAACATTGAGGCGACCGACGAGAGATGGCACGCCGGTTTTGGCGTTTGGTCCGATGGCTCCGAGTGCTTGCGCGGCCGGAGCGCGAACCGACGGTTCAGAATCGCCGAGAGCTTTCGCGAGCGCTGGGACCGCATTTGTGGCGTGCGGGCCGATCTCCCGAAGCGCGATGGCTGCCAGACAGCGCACGCGTGGATTGGGATCAGTCAAGGCAGCGGCCAGAGCGGGAACGGCAGAGGCTGCGGGAGGTCCGACTTGCGAGAGCGCCCAGGCGGCGGCTGCGCGAACGTCCTGCTCCGGGTCGATCAGTGCCTCAGACAGATCTCCGACCGCGCTGAGCGCATCTCCACGAAACGAACCGATGCTCCTCACAATCTCCGCGCGATCGCTTGAGGCGGCGTGCCGAAGTTCCTCACGATAGAACGAAAGAGGCTGGCCGCGATAGACAATACCGGCGGCGGGCGGAACGATCACGCGCTCTGGCGCCGATTGAGAGGGCGTTTGCGGAATTCGCTCCAGAATAACGTCGTTAATGCCGAGATTGTAGCCCGCAGACCGGCCATCGCGGGCGGCGCAAACGAAGCTGAGTGTGTGGCGGCCTTTGTCGAGAGAAAGCCAGCCTAAAGGCCGATCGATAGCGATATAGATTTCGGGCAGATAGTTGTGGAAGACTTCCGGACCAGAGGACGGTATCTCGGAGGTTGCCGCTTGACGGTTGTCCAGATTAGTAGGTTTGCCGTCGAGCAAAGCGTAATAATCGCCTGAGTCGGGCGCTTGCGCGATGCGAGCGACGATCTCATAGCGGCCGGTCTGCGGAACGTCGAGAGGAATGTCAATGCGCGATCCCACGCCGTCCGCCGCAAAGAAAAGCAGATCTCTGCCCCAATCCACTTCTCGCTGCACGGAGGCTTTTCCCTTAATTGTGGTGACTTCGGCTAGTGAATCTTCGACTGCAATCTGCTGCGCGTTGCCGAGAGGAAGGCGCGCTTCGCCGAACGGAGGTTCGGCCAGGTCCTCATTGACTCCCACTTGATACCAGAACGCGGCGCTAGAGAAAAAATCGGGACGCTCTTCGAAGCCGGAGCGAATGGAACCATCGGGATTATAGGTCCAGCCGGCGTGTTCGATGCCGGCCCACAGAGATTTTGTGAAGGGAACCGGATCGGGCACGTGCCAGCGATAAGCGCCGAGCCGCGCGCCGACCCGTTCCCCTTCGGCGATGGGCGTGCCGGTCCACGGGCCGAATGCGACACGGAGATCCCAGGCGTCGTTGAAATAATCTTCTGTGCCGGTGCCGGTAATTTGCGGATGTTTGGCACCGTCCACATAGAATAGGTCGTCACCTTCGCCAAACCAACCCACGCCGGCCTGAATCACGTTCAAGACAGTGCCGACATAGTGGCCTCTCCCATGAACACTGAGAAACTCGTAATTCTTACCCGCAACAGCCGGACGTTCCTGACGATAGTAGGCATGAAAATACGCGACATCGGGCGGCAACGAAGCGTGTTTTTGCCAATCGACATGGTAGTAAAACATGGTGACCGGGCGGTTGCCTTCATCGGTGGCGGTAATTCGGCAGGACTTACGAAACGGCATGGGCCAGTAGCTATTGCGGGCGCGCCCGAAGGAACTATCGCGAATGGGTAAGGAGTCGAGTTGCCGTTCATAACCATGGCCGACTCCGAAGAAGTCTCCGAGAGGTACATCGATGCTGGGAGTTTTCTTTCCGTCGTAATAGACTCGGAGACGCACGAGGCGAGGCCAGGCGTATTCGTTATCGGCGACAGTGAGCCAGATGTGACTGACGACTCCCGAACCGGTGAGATCGGCCATAACGAGAGTCTCGCCAGGCATGATTCGCTTGCTATCGTCGTTGCTTCCGATAAAAGGGTTGTCGCTGGAAGATCTGTGGGCAGTGAACGTTTTGAGACGCGGGAGATCGGAGAGGCTAGACGGGAAGGAATCGGGAGACTGGGGGCTTGCGCTAAGAAGGGCGATGAAAGAGCAGACGCCGGCGAGCTTGACGATCTGGGGCATTGGGTACCGATATTGTAGCTTCAATCCGGCTCTATAACCGAAACGGAGGTTCCGAACGGAGCGACGCGAGCGGACAGCCCTCAGCTAAACGCACCTCCCGAGCGGTAAACAGGAAATTGTTTGTCCGGTTTGCGCGAGGAATTGCGCTTTAGTAATCGGAGAACAACTTATGGCCGCTGATTTACTGGAAGCGCAAAGGGCGCGGATGCGTGCCACCAGGAGAGAAGAAACGCTCCACAGCTCTTCCGGTGGCCGATTGACACCGCCACCGTCTTGCGCGTGTTGCTTAGAAGTTCCGGAGCCTTTACAAGCGGAAAAGACACGAGATCCGCTGGCCTTTGACGAGGGTTATCTGGCGCGCTTGCGAAACGGAGACGATGAAACGGCGAAACACTTTGACCGCCATTTTCGACGGCTGCTGCGACTTTGGCTTTGGCACAGATTTAGCGGGGACCGAGCGCAATGCCTGATTGACGACATCATGGCGGTGGCGCTGGAAAATATTTTGCGCGGAGAACCGAAGGATGCCACGCGCCTTCCAGCGTATGTCCGCGGAATTTGCTCAAACCTAACGAAAAGGGAGATGAAGCCGCGACAGGCTCGCCACAGCGTCGATCTCGATATCGAAAGAGTTTCGGATCCTGGGGAAACAATCGAGAAGAAACTGCTAGCGCGAGAAAGGGCAAAAAGCGTTCGAGAGGTTCTGGCGATGCTAAGTCCGCGGGATCGCAATCTGCTAACCGAGTTATTCTACAACGAACTGAGCCGGGACGAAGTCTGCGCGAAGTATGGACTGACGCGTGCCCAGCTCCGCCTCACTTTATTTCACGCCCGATGCAGGTTTCAGAAAATCTGGGTACGCGAATTCGACGCGAAGCTTGCGCCAATCTGAAACGAAATGCATGGGTGGTCCGCGCCCGCTACCAGCTGAGGGTAAAAAGTAATGTCACCACCGGGGTTTGGAAGATTTTCGATTGTGTTGGCATCAAAAACAGATTGAATATCGCCGTTTTCCAGCTCCACTCTCGTGCTCTCCTCCCAAACATCGACTGAGGTGAATTTCGTCTTCACCGGCAGGGTGAGGTTGACTGGCGCGGTACCTCCAACAACCACCGCGGCCGTAGCTTTTACGATTTGAAACCCGGAGGCGCTGACGGTCACCTGGTAATCGCCGGGCGGTAATAATGGAACGCGAAATGTCCCGGCCCGAGATGTGGCGGCGGCTTGGCGAAAACCCGTTGTCAGGTTTTCGATCAAAACATAAGCATTCCCAATCGAAGTGCGAGTTGGGTCCGTGACGATTCCGGCGATATCTCCGGAGGTGTTGGACTGGGAAAACACCGCACTGCCCACCAGCATTGCAAACAGCGGTAAACCCAAAAGCCTCATCAAAAGACAAACTTCGCGAAAACCTGAATCTGGCGCGCATTGCTGGTATAGAACTGATCGAAGCGGCCAAATAAGGGATCGGAGGGAACCAATTCGTTGCGGGCGATTGCCGCGTAAGCATTCAAGCTCACGTCGTTGACATAGCCACCCGTGAACTGTGGATGATTAAAGAGATTGAGGAACTGGCCTCCTATGTTAAAGTGCACGCGTTCTCCAAAATCAAATTGTTTTCTTAAGCCGGCATCAATGTTGTCAGTCTGTTTGAGAGGAAGGGTATTCCGTCCAGCATTCGCCAGTGCCCCAACCCCGGCCACGACATAGCGGGCATTGGGATTGTTTGCGACATAAGCGACAATCGTATTCGCGTTTGGACATCCCCCGGAACCGGACTGACTACCCAAACAGACGGCTTGGCCCAGTGCGTTGTAGCCAGTCGTGTCGGTACCGACCATGGCGGAGCCAGCGGGATTAACGATCGCCCGGTCTCCGGCGCTGTCGTTGTTCAGGTTAGAGTCGATGCCGCTCTGCACCGTGGCATATTCGGGAGTCTCATAGGTGTAAGTCCCAGAGATGTTCCAGTTCCCCACCATATTTTTCATGAACCAGCCCCGGTTCTTGAAGGGCTTCCAATCATAGATTGGCGTGAAGGTGAACCGCTGGCGATGATCGAGGGCGGAAGAGGCCCAATCGGCCCGCAGATCCTGGAAATCTTGCGCGCGGCGCGGCGTCAAATAGGTTGAAAAGTTAGTAGCCGTCGCGTCATCTAGAAGGTGGCTCCAGGTGTATGCCAGGATGTACGAAAAATTGTTCGAGAAACGTTTGTTCAATTGCACTGCAAGACCGTTGTAGGAAGAGTAAGCCTGCGGCGCGTAGGAAGTGATGTTTTCCTGGGAGCCGTACACGGCGAGTGAGTTGTTCTGGTATTCAGCCGTGCCGCCGGGAACGATATAAGACTCCACTTGCCCTAATGTTTTGCCGAGCGAGGCAAACGTCGAAGCCGACGGCAGGCTGAAATACGTCGGAATGAAGTTATTAGAGCTTACGAGTGGATCGATGTTCAGGCGTGTCTGGTTCCACAGGTGGACCCCGGTAGTGCCGACGTAGCGGACCTCAAAGATATAGTCTTTCTTAAACTCCCTCTGCACGCCTAACGTCCAAGTAAGAGCGTAGGGGCGCTTGCCGCCAAAGGAATAATTCGTAGCCACCTTCAGCGCTCCCTGGGGGTCGGCCGGCAGTGGGACCAAGGCACCCGATAAACCTCCGTTTGCGAGGAAATTGGGGGCGTTCGAAGAAAGATTGACATCCTGGGTTTGTTCGAAGTAAGCGGGCGCGGCATTCGCCGTCAGATTGGCATAGCTGAGGTCGAAAGCGCGAGAGAAGCCGCCGCGGATGGACCAGTTCCGATCTTTTCCAGGAGAGTAAGCGAAACCCAGCCGTGGCGACCAATCGTTTGGACTGAACTTCGGCAACCCGAAGGTTAGACCGCCGGGCACGTTCGCCGGCGCGCTAAAAATCTGATAGCGCGATGCCACCGGCATGGTCACGTATTCATAGCGAATTCCCAAATTGAGTGTGAGATTCGGCCTGATCCGGAAATCATCGCTAAAAAACGCTTCGTGCTGCAAGAAACCGGTGGGGAAACTGGTCGGTCCGGCACTGCGTTCTCCTAGGACGTCGGGCGTCAGATCAAACAGATATTGCTGGGTGGAGGAATACTCGTAGTTCCCAAGAACACGCTGGATGAAGTAGTTCGTCAGAATCACGTCGGTGAAGTGGTAGCCGGTTTTGATTGTGTGCCGGCCTATCACTTTACTCAAGTTATCTTGCACCTGGAACAAGTTCTGGATGGAACCTTGAGGCCCGACCGGACCCATGGTCGCGCCGAGATCGTCAATGGTGATGACAGGAAATACATTCATGCCGGGGAAGGTAATATTCGGCACTCCCAGATAGTTGACGTTTCGGCTGAACGAGGATCGGAATTCGTTCTGAAGGGTCGGTGTAAAATTGTGAAACTCGGAAAGGGAGAGCAGATAGTTGTTGTTGGGAGAGTTGAGATTGAAGGCAGGGAGGGAAGCGGGCAGTTGGAGGCCGTCGCTCTTGTTGTAGATCCAGCGGCCGCGGATTTGGTCCTTCTCGCTGAGGTTATAGTCGAGAGACAGCAAAGCGTTGTAGCTGTTGGTATACGACGGACTGTTAAAGGAGAGGTTTCCCAACGGAATATTCAGACCAGCTACCGTGGTGAAACCCGCATCGTTCGCAGGCGCGGCCGGAAGATACTTCTGAAGGACGCCTAAATTGGTTTTGCTCACCGCCGGAATCGATGCGAGCATGGAATAACCGGCTGCGGTCGGGGCGGACACGGGCGAACCGGGAACCGTCGCTTGGCCTAGCGGATTGTATTCAAAATTTCCGAAGTAGAAGAGCTTGTTCTTGAGAATTGGGCCGCCGACTGTCGCGCCCAGGCGGTTGTTATCGTAACGTGGATTGCTTTTCAATCCGGCCACCGCGTCGATTGCATCTTCGGCATTCAATAAGCGGTTTTGCATGTATTCGAACACTGAACCGTGCAGCGCGTTGGTACCGCTTTTGACGACTGCGTTAAAGATGCCCCCAGACGCTCCACCAAATTCGGGGCTGAACTGATTTTGAAGCAGTGACACTTCGGCAACGGCTTCATTCGATACATAGACAAGCGGCCCCGTTGTGTAATGGTTGTTGTTGCTGACTCCATCAATGTTGAACGTGTTGTTATCGGGCCGTTGACCGGCGATGGCAGGACCCGTTCCCTGGCCGACACCGCCCTGCGAGGCCACACCCGCACCCGCCAAACTCAGATTCCAGATGCCGGCGCCATTAATCGTCCTCGAAAAAGCGGTAGTCGGCAAATCGGTAATCTCTTTCGTTCCGAACGAAGTCTGAATCTGCGCAGTGGTTGTATCCAGAGCTGCCGAGGCCGCTGTGACTTCGATGGTGGTTGACGCCCCCGTAACCGGGAGAGTCAGGTTTTGAGTAATGGTCGCACTCAGTTGAACCGCGACGTTCCTTACGCGGGCTGGGGCAAAGCCAGGTGCGGAAGCTGTGAGAGTATATATTCCCACTGGCAAGTTACTAAGCCGGTATCCCCCGTCAGCGCTGCTGGTGGCGGCGGTTTTTATTCCCGTGGCTTCGTTCGCCGCGGTCACGCTCGCGTGCGGCACGACGGCCCCGCTAGGGTCACTGATAGTGCCGGTTAGATCGCCACTCGTCGCTTGTGCACTTAGCGAGGCTGGCTTGATAACGGAAAGAATTGCTATTGCTGTAAGAAGACCGACTGTGAAGAATTTCATGGACATAAGACCCCTCGGTGTGAAATTTGCCGTCGTCAGTGACGCAGATCTCTGGGGGTAAGTGCCAGCGAGGAACATTCCCCCCAAAAGAAGCTTTCCGATTTTAGATTGGCGCGCTGCATCACTTCAAGCGAGAAGGGGCGAACATGGGGATCTCTGTGGCGAAATGCAGGCTCGCGGGGTGGGCTCATGCCCCGAACCGCAACTCTCCGCCGGCCTCCCAGACCCGGGAAAAGTACCGTCGCAGAGGGGCGAAACGCGCTGTTCAAGGGGTGAGATTGTGCGAACTGTTTTTAGCTCTCGCGCGTATCAATACTTGGAGGAATAGCACTACGCAGTTAGCCCGCAGATTGCGAACGGCGCATTGGGGAAGCGTCTTTTGGGCCTTAGGAGCTTGGTCGGCGTACGGTTTGGCCTCGGCCGTCCTTAGTCACTTTTTGGCTTCAACTTCTACTAAACCTCTCACTTGGCCACGCGCGATCGGCGCGGAGTGCGGGTATGCTTACATTGCCGCACTGCTGTCGCCGGCGGCCATCCGGTTGGCCGACCGTTTCAGGATCGAGCCGCCAAACTGGTTGCGCAATGTTTCGGTGCATGCCGTCGCCGGCGTCGCGTTTTCCGTCAGCGCATACCTGATCTGGCAGGTCGCCATGTATCTTGCCGGCGCGCAGGAGTGGGCACCCACTCCGACGGCGGAACTGCAAAAGTTGGCTTGGGGCCTTTCCGATGGCGGCCCATTATACTGGGTCATCGTTTTTGTGCATAATGCCGGGTATTATTACAGACGTTACGAGATCAGCACGGCTAAGGCCGCCGATCTCAACGCACAGCTCGCTCAGGCTCAACTGCAAAGCCTGAAAATGCAGCTCCACCCGCACTTTCTGTTTAATGCGCTGCACTCTATTTCCGAACTGATTCACGCCGACCCTGGGGCTGCTGAACGAATGGTGGTAGCGCTTAGTCACTTGCTGAGAAGGTCACTGGCAAATTCGGCCGCGCTCGAAGTGCCGCTTGCACGTGAGTTGGAACTGACCGGGTTATACCTGGACATTGAGAAAATGCGTTTCGACGACCGCCTCTCGGTCAGTTGGCAAGTCGCGGAGGAAACCAAGGACGCCCTCGTTCCTAATTTGATCCTCCAGCCGCTGCTGGAAAACGCCATCAAACATGGCATTTCGCGGCGCCCGGGCAGCGGTGAAATTGCCGTAGAAGCGGCGAAACAGGGCGGTTTGCTGGTTATAACGATCAGGGATAACGGCGCAGGTTTCGACGCGGAGAAGCGTCCCATAACGGAGGGAGTTGGGCTTACGACCACCAGGGCGCGGCTCGAAAAACTCTACGGTGCTGGACAAAGTTTTCATTTTGTACTGCGGCCCAACGGCACCGAGGCAGTGATTCGGCTTCCCTTTAGAGTGGCGGGGCCCGTAGGTAACGCACCAGGAGTAACGCACCATGAACATGCTGCGAGTGCTAATAGTTGACGACGAAAAGCTATCGCGCCGCCGGCTGAGGCGATTGTTGGCGCGCGACACCAGTCTGGAACTGGTAGCGGAGTGCCCTACTGCGGAGGACGCGCTACGCTGCCTGGACCAGAACCTCATCGATATTGTCTTCCTCGACATCCAGATGCCCGGGATGGATGGCTTTGCGCTTCTTGAATCGGTCGGCTCCCGTCGCACTTGGTGTGCGATTTTCGTAACCGCTCACGACAATTTTGCGTTGCGGGCTTTTGATGTGCAGGCCTTCGACTATCTTCTTAAACCGTACGACGATGAACGTTTGAGCGAAGCCGTGCGGCGCGCTAAAGTGCATTTGACGAACTCACGGTCGAGTCAGCCCTACAGCCTGCCTCTTCCAGTCAATCCATCCATCCCGCCGATGACGTATTATCGCGACCGTCTGGCGGTTCGCGTGGGAGACGGCCTGGTGCTGTTGCGCACTGAACAGATCGACTGGATTGAGGCAGCCGATAACTATGTCAACCTGCATTGCGGCGGCGAGACCCATACCATTCGCGAGACCATGAACTCGCTGCAGAAAACGCTCGATCCCCGCAAATTTCTGCGCATCCACCGGTCCAGTATCGTCAACATGGATCGGGTCAAGGCATTGCAACCCTGGTTTCGCGGCGACTATCGCGTCGTCTTGTCGACGGGAGCAACTTTGATACTCAGTCGGGGTTACCGGAAGAATCTCGAAGACCGTATCTTGAACCATTAGCCGCCCTCAACGATACGTCTCTCCGTTCACCTTTTCTTTGACGCGGATTCCCAGAGCTTCCGTCGACGCCTCTTCCGCATCGGCCCAACGCTTCAGCTCGCGCAAGAGCAGAGAATACTGATCGAGAACGGCGGCCATTTTCGGCGCATCTCTTTGCCCGGCGTTCGTCATGATCTCGATGCCCCGGCGGTAGTACTCGAGTGCTTCATCGCGCCGCCGCTGGCTGTGCAGCGAGGCAGCCAGATTAAGAAGGGGTTCGGCCAGAATTGGGCTGCTGGGACCTAGTTTCTGAGAGTCGATCTCCAATGCTTTGCGTAGTACTTCCTCGGCTTCCGAATAGTGCTTCTCGTCGTTGTAAAGAACGCCAAGCCGGTTCAAGTCGCGTGCATAAACTAAGCTCGATGGCCCCGCGACCTTTAAGTCGATCCCGGCTGACTCGTTGTAAAGCTCCTCGGCTTGTTTGTACTGATGTTCCTGAACCTTCAGGGCGCCGAGGTTCGAAATGGCAGCGGCCACCTTGGCGTTTTCGCGACCTGCGCTGGCGATCCAAATATCCTTGCCTTCCGTGGTAGCCTGTTCGGCCTCCTTGAGTCGACCTTGCGCAGCATACACTTGTCCAAGATTGTTGTAGGCCACGGCTAAGGCATCGCGGTCAATCGGTAGCGAGTTTTTCAATGCGCCGACGGCCAGCAAGCTATGCCGCTCGGCTGACTTGGATCGGCCGAGATACAACTCGGCGCCCGCGAGGGTCTGCACGGCAACGATGAAGGGCGGAGCGCTCAGTTCATGGATTCGCTCAAAGATCTCCACTGCGCGCGCAAGATAAGGCCGCGCATCCGCATAGAATTTGCGGTCGCAGAGCACGCCTCCCAGAGAGGTGAGAGCGGTTGCCGTATCCAGCGCATCCGCGCCCAAGCGGGACTCCGAAAGCGAGATCAGATTCCGATACGCCTGCTCCGCGTCTTCAAAGCGTCCAGCCGCACGGTAAACCGAACCAAGATACCGCCAAACTTGCATGAGCGGGCGAGGATTGGCGGAGGAGGTGCTTTCGGCCAGAGGCTGCGCCCGCTTCAAAAGCCTCTCGGCCTGGCCATATTGCAATGTGTCCCGTTCGGTGAGGGCGGCCAACGTGAGGTACGGCACCAGTTGCGGGTCATTCGGCCCCAAAAGCCGTTCGGCAATCGAGAGGGCCTCCGACTGCAGCTTGCGAGCCTCCTCGGCGCGTCCCGCTTGCTGCCAGACGGCCGCGAGGTTGTTTTTTCCCAAGGCCGTTTCAATGCTGTCGTTGCCGAATCTGGCTTCACGGATGGCGAGCGCCTGGCTCACCAAACGCTCGGTGTCACAGCACTTGCCTCGCGCCTGCAAAACGGCTCCCAAATTCGTGAGTGTGGCTTCCAGGCGAGGATCGTTTTTGTCGAAGGATTCGGCCAGCGATAACGCCACTCGGTCGTGCTCTTCCGCCACTGCATAATTCCCTCGCTCATAAGCGGCCACGGCAAGCATGTTTTCCGTCGTCCAGTTGGCGGCGCGAGCATGAACAATCGCAAAGCACAGATAGATGAACACTCTCCATTGGCCAGAAACCCTCATAGCGGTAAGCTAACGGACTCGAGCGCAATAGTGAATTACTTTGGGGTGAAAGCGCCGAAACGAGTGGCAAGAGGGTTTCGAGGCTGGCAAGATGGCACACGAGGAGAATAGGGTTCGTGTAAGCGGCCCAGCCCTAATCGCTCAAGGTTCAAAAAACATTGAGACTAAGATGACGAAACCAAGGAGTCCGTTTCACCGTACATTGATGCGAAAGCGAGGAGGAATATTTGATATCGCAGCGGACATTCATCGTAGCAACGATTCTAGCGGCCACTCTGTCATGACCGGCCAGTGAGCAGCGACTCTTTGATGATTCGAAGTTGCTCGGTGCAAATGTGATGGTGTTCGTGGGACGCCGAAAGGATGGCCACAATCGGCCCGGTATCGACGAGTACCCTTCGCTCAAGAGCTGCCAAAGCCATCGAAGTGTTTTGGATTCATGCTGAGATCGCGGCTGAGGCCCTTGACGGCCCCAATCAGTCCCGCCCTCTTTGCGCGCTCGTATGCTGTGATTTCGGCGTCCGCAGCCGCGAACTGCCGCTCGACAGCGTTTCGAACTATTTCCGAATCGCGCGTACCATTTCGTAGGGCAGCGTCCTTCAGTCTTCGCCGCAGCTCGGCGGGAAAACGCACCGTGACTCCATCATCCTTCATGCTGTCTGGCATTCTACCAGAATCGTCGGACAATGCGTGTTTCTCCGTTGCCCGAGGGTGCGGAACATAAATATCAGAGCAGGCGGAAACTCTTTTTTTGAGCCTTATGTCCTGGCGTATTGGTACGCGGGGACAGGGAGGTACGTAGCTCTGGTGGGTTGCCGCTGAAAGGGGGCGATGTGGTGTAATAACACGGTACTTACTTGCGGGCGCGGGGTTACAAACCGAGGCCACCACCATGGCAACTTCCGCCGTCTATCTCCGGTTCACCTATTGGTACGCTCAGAGTGAGTCTATCAGGGAGGTTGATCAATCTGTCGGCTCTAATCAGGCGCACCATGACCGGGCTTATGTTCGCGCGAAGATTGTAAGTGAGTTCGCCAAGAGAGGCGTTCTGTTTGTGGGCCTTAGTTCATTGAGGGCAATTGTGTTAACTCCGTTACTTTGCTATGTCGGCTGCCAGTAGTAGCAAGAATCTTGCGCGGAGGGCTGAATGAAGAGTTTTCTTGCCTTGTTGCTTTCTTTTTCGTTGGTCTCCCCGGCTTTCGCCGAACAGATGGGCGATAAGCTCAAGTACGACGGCGGGTCGATAACCGATCTTAAATCGCGGCCGAAGTCAGGCTCCTTACGGATCAGAACACCATTAGGATCTTCAGGAACAAGGTTGAGGTAGCTAGCTTCCCGGCATCGGCCGTTACTGAGATCAGCTATGGGTTAGACGTCCTAGGCGTGTTGGTGCTGCCATCGGCCTTGCGTTTGTTTCGTTTGGTATCGGCGCTCTTATGGCCCTCAGTAAATCAAAGAAACACTTCATCGGTTTGACCTGGGATGACGCCGGGAAGAAGGGCGGCGTAGCGTTCCAGGCTGACAAGAGCGACTAACGGGGCGTGCTTGCTGGACTTGAAGGGGCGACCGGAAAGAAAGCGGTCGATTCGGACGCAATGAATGTCAAGAATTAGAGTAACAGCGATGAAGACGCCTGACTAAACAACTTGTTTGGGAGCCTGTATCATCCGCCGTCATCACAAATGACACGCGCGTTTGGGTGCAGAATCATCTCTTTTGCTTTGGATTGAGTTTGGTTTAGGCGCTAAGGAACGATCTTAGCTGGCCCATTGACATCACCCTCAGGAATCGGTTAGGTTCGTTGATAGCACAACAAGATCCGGTCTTTTCATGCGGCCCACGTCGTAAAGATCTCCAATCGTATATTCGGTTGCGCCGTCCGTGACTTTAATTTGTTGCAAGGTGCTCCACGCAATCAAGTCGCTGCATTGGCTCGCATCGGCAAATACAGTAGGGAATAATGTGCTCTTCGGCCAGTCCGTTTGTTGTATCGGGGAAAGCATTAAGGTGACACGCTGTCGCGCACAATAGTAACCCCATTGTTGGCAAACGAAGCTTATGCCTTTCAACATGCTAGGCACAATCGCGCCTTTTAGCCACCCGCCTCTGCGCGATGGATATCAAACCTCGTATGCTATGGGTATGCGAATCGGTCGTGGCATTCTGGGCGGCCTGCTAATTATGATTGGCGCTGTCTGGTTCCTGCAAGGCATCAACGTGTTACCCGGCAGTTTCATGACGGGCCAAACCCAGTGGGCCGTGTATGGCGGGATTGCGGCAGTGGCAGGAGTGGGATTACTCTGGACGGCGAAACGGCGACGCGGCGGATGATAACCGGCTTTGGCGATGCGGCAGCTTTCTTGTGAAGCTGACGGTTGGAGAGCGGACTTCAGCGGCTGTAACAAATGCCAGCGTGTGCGGATTGTTTCGTATATTCGGAGCCCTGCAATACGAACGCCGTTCTCTGATTAAAACATCTGATTACGGTTACACCGCGACTTCGCTGCTTCGCAACTGTTTGCGACGCAATAAGAACTTCTCTTCTTCATCTGGCGAGGATGGTATTGACTTGGTTTCACGCGTGTGGATGGCGTTGATACAGTGACACAGTCAGCCTCTTTTGAAGCTCTGCTGTGATGACAGCAGAATATCCATCACGTTCAGCAAGCAGTTTATCTACGAAAGCCTGTCCCTGTTCTTCGGCAAGATCCTTGTAGTAGTCCGTTGTATCAGTCCTCTCGCGGTCCAACTTGTGCTGCAGCAGGATTTCTGCGATGGCCTGTTCTCGTGTCTTCATTTGGTTTCGATCTCCTGTTCCGTAGCCAACGCCGCCGGTTGTTCAGCGGCTTATCCGGAACACCTTCCCACGCGGAGAAAATGGCAGCGACCGTCCTTCGGGCAGCAGAATGGCATGCTCCCGCGCCGTTCGAAAGTGGTCGCAGCGGCCATCGGTGATGATCAGGATGGGTCCATCTTTCGGAAAATTGGGGGCCAGTTCAAGAAGATCGATTCCGGGTTGAAGAATAGTGCCGCCCCGTCCCAAAACCTTCACCCTGCCGGCGATTTCATCAGGCTGCATATAGCCGGCATCGTAGGCGACCGCATCGCAGAAGATGACCCTCGCCTGGCGTACATCCCGCGACTCACAATAGCTGGCGATGGCTCCCAAACTTTCTGCCAACAAAATCCGGCTCATCGAGCCTGAAGTATCGAGCACCACTCCGAACGTGCGCGTCTCCTCATCTGTCAGTTCCCGCACATATTTTGGCCGGGGAATATCGGGCGTGCTGCTTTGCCGCCTGCTGGGGCGCGCATAGGTCCGCACCTGTTCAATAGGAGGGAAATGGTCGTCCAGCCAGCGCGCCAGCTCCACGTCCCAGGGAATGGGAGGCTGACTCAGGGCCCGGATCTCTTCAACCAGACCGGCGGGCAGTAGTCCGCGTCCCTGTTCATAGTGATAGGTCAGTCCCTGCGCAAGGCAGCTCCGATAAAAGGAATCGAGATCAGTTCCTTCCGGCGAATTCCACCAACCTGCCGACGGTGCGTCCAGGATGTCTCCCAAGCCGATGCCCCTGAATGTCCCCAGCCGGCGAAAGCGGCGAAGATCGGTGACGATCCGATCGTAAATGGCCTCAGCCGACAAACCTTTCAATTCAGCATCGAACAGCAGTCCGACCCGGGGAGTGGAGCCGATGCGCATCTCCGTCAGCCATTCGTTGATCACGTAATCGCAGGCGACGTTCCACAGATACGGGTCGCGCCCCTGGCAGCGTGTAGAGTGGCGGAGCGATACGTGCAACAATTCGTGGGCGATGACAAAGCGGCATTCGTCTTCGCTGAGACCGGCTCCTGGATTGATATAGATTTCCTTGCCGTGGTCGCTTACAGCGGCCACGGATATCTGCATGCGGCCACACAAAACGGGATCTTCGAGCAGTTCAAACTCCGCTGCAAGCGCGCCGAGCAAAGGATAGCTGCTGACGAACCACCGGCGAGCCCGTTCGGCCCTTGTAAAGTTCTCTCTATTCCCGTCGGACCCGCGCTTGGTGCCGCCGGCACGCTCGACGACTTCTGCAACGGCCTGCGCGAGACCACGGCCAAAGATGTCAACCCAACTCTCCTGCCGCTTGATCGCGCGGGTGGACCGAGCCGCCACCGGAGGTGTCAGGGACGAGCCGGATTGAAATAATGGTGGCGATTCGATCATGTCGCTGAACGGTGTTCCGGTCAGGCTGTAAGGCGGCAGATCACGGGGGATGCCATTCGCGCAGAAATGCCGGAATAAGGCTTCTTCGGTGCGCGCCGGCAATTCCGGATCGCCGATCTTCGGCAATCCACGCAGAGACTCCGGCGGGAAGCCCAGTTTCAGCGTCGAGAGAAACTGCCAGACGACGCAGTCGCAGGCTAAATCCCATTCCCGTTGCTGCAACCGCCGCTGAAAATGACCAAAGCCGAGATGCAGCACACAGTGGGCGAGAACGTACATCCACTCCTGCGGTTCGCCGAGCCTTTTGGGGTGAACATAAATTTGGCCGCGGTTCGTGACGCGGGCCCATCCCTCTCGCGGGTACGGGCTTTCCAGACTGCGGATTACTTGAGCCCTTGCTATTAGAGGACCCAACAGGGGTTCCCTTTGCACGAGCGACCAGCCATGCTCGAAGCGTTCGAACGCGCTCGATCCCGGCATCGTCGTGCGCTTACTACGTGACAAATTGTTCCTCCTTTCAGCGCTTCGCGCCTTAACGTTCTCTATTTGACGATCAAGCGCGGCAGATCGCGAACGATCTCGACCAGCAGCCAGTTCGGCATTGATTCGCCGCCATCGGCGCTCACCACCATTTGCGCCATCTCAAGACTGATGGCTGCCAATTCCGCGATCAGCGCCTTGCCTCTGTGAGCCAGCGTCTTCTGAGCCGGGTTCAAACTCGCACGGTCGGCAGGCAGATCTTTAATCATGTGGGCCCGGAACGACTGAGCCAGGAAATACAGAATGTCCCGGTCTTTCGGATCGGCGGGCCAGGCGATGTTGCCGTCCAGTATCGCCTTCAATTTGTATTTGCTGTGAATCTGTTTGGCAAAAGCCTTGAATTGCCCGGCATGTTCGGTGGACAAGCAGCCAAACGCGAGAACCTGCATAACCTCATCTGTGAGGCCGTCGCCGAATTCGTGTAAGGCGTCGCTCAGCATGTGCCAGGAGCGAGGGCTGGAGAAGGTCTCTTCGTGGCGGGGCGGCTGCATCCACAAGTGGTCGGGCCGGTTCTGAATGTACTGCATCACGAGGGGATGAATGTTACTTTCGCCTGCCCATTCCAGCCAGTCGCGGTGAGATACTTCCAAATGTACGTGAATCATGCGGTTGATCAACGCCGACGACATCGGCTTGACGATGGCGTTATCTTGGCTCCGATTGCCCGCGCCGATTACGACGGAGCCCGGCGGCAGTTCGTACTCGCCGATCCGTTTCTCATGAATGAGACTGTAGAAAGCCTTTTGAACTTCCTGGGAGCAGGCATTCAGCTCATCGAGAAAGAGGCAATAGGGATGTTTGCGGGCAATGGAAACCGGCGGGCAAAAACGGCTGCAGCCATCCACGATTTGCGGAACTCCGATGAGATCTTCGGGTGCCAGCTGACTACCGAGGAGGGAGACACAAGGTATCCCCACTTCGGCAGCGAAGCGCTGCACCAAGGCAGACTTCCCTATGCCGGGCGGCCCCCAAATGAACACCGGGCGCACCACCGCAACGTTCAGTAGAAAACCGGTGAGCTGCTTCTGAGTAAGAGTGATAGAGGGGTTCATAGATCGGGCTTACACGAGCCCCTACTTTCAATCTACAAAGCTGGACGACGCCTTATGGATTGGGGACATCTTTTATTTCTGAATATCTTTCAAGCCACCGGCGTTGCTCTTCCGTCTCGGGGACGGGGAGCCCACGCTTGCTGCTCAA